>Ga0233423_10001298_pt1 | contig 12606 bp, 18 predicted proteins | sample Watercolumn_Mata_FD_180713 | JGI IMG/M metagenome (GOLD analysis project Ga0233423, IMG submission 180713) | Freshwater microbial communities from Lake Matano, South Sulawesi, Indonesia - Watercolumn_Matano_2014_112_MG | ecosystem: Environmental > Aquatic > Freshwater > Lake | place: Indonesia... | reverse complement strand
GGCCCAGCCAATCATTCTAACCACGCCATACACCCGGCAGGTGTTGACTTCAACGAACGCCTTGCAAGGTCGGGACTTGCAAGGATTGCTCAAAGCCGTGAACGTCCAATGGTTTGGTGCTTTAGGCAACGGCAAAAGCAATGACACGGCTGCGGTGAAAGCCGCGTACGACTATGCCATCACCAATGGCCAGGTGCTTTATTTCCCGCAGACCAGGAGCAACTACCTGTTCAACCTGGTTGTTACGAACAGCATGAGGTTCATCGGGGACCGAGCGAGCGGACCAGCATGGAGTTTGACCGGCTCGTCAGGTTCGGACGGGTCAACCGTGAGCGCCTACGACGCCAGCCAGCCCATCTTTAAGGTGGGTGGACTGGCCAGCGCGCAGATTTATGGTGTCACGTTCGAGGACATCGCCTTTTACGGGGGCACCAACACAGGATGCGCCAATCCCGGCAACATTGCGATTCACTTCGACCGAGGCGCATGGTACGGGGCGGCCAAGGATTGTTTATTCAGATGGTTCACGAACGCCGTGTTGTTCTACCCGGTGGAGACTGGCTACGGCTCAATGAACAGCCTGCAAAACTGCCGCATTTTCATGCCTGGCTACGGTGCCGACACTCGCGGCGTGGTGGTTCGCCACTCAACAACCAACACCACTTGGATGACGGGGACGAGCATTTGTGGCAATAGTCACATCTGGAACATTGCTGGACACGGCTATTCACTTGAAGTTGACGGCGCGCCTGTCTGGCTGAACAATATGTATCTTGACCAGGCAAGCGGACATGGAGTATTGATTAAGGAAACCCCTGGCGCCACTAACCCCAACTACGGACGACCGCAACTATGGTGTCAAACAGTCATGTTTGACGGTAGCGGCGGCGCGTATCAGTTGATTAAGCTCAACGACACGCCACTGGCCGACTTTGATTCCTTCGGTAGTTGGATGAAGGGAGATTACTACATCATGGGCAGTTGGGTCACAAGCGATAACGTGGTGGTTCCCAACTACGGCAACAATAGCTTGACCTACCGGACTGAACTTAGCTCGCCGGTTATTACGGACCGCATCTTTCTTCGGAACCACGATTCCAGCGGACCTTTGGGCGACGACAGTGTTTCAGTTCTGCGCTATAACAACAATTTGTATCTTCATTCTCCTTCGAGCATTTTCATAGGTGGGGGCGGGTATCACTACATGGATGCGACGAACAGCTCCTACGTTGTCTGGCGCAGCACGGTTCATGGCAAGTTTGTTTCGAGCGGAGTAGACACCAATGGAGATTGGTACATTCGAAACAGTCCGGGCCGGGATATTACTGTTCAGAATTCGTCTGGCAGTGGCAGGCTGACAGTCCGAGACGGCAGCAACATTTACCTGACGCCCGACAGTGGTATTGTTACTGTTTCCGGGCGGGTTACCGCCGGGTCCTTAACTGTGACAACGAACGTAACCTCACCGGCTTACTATTTGTCAAATACTACGAACTATTTGGCGGATGCTGCAAGCACCAACGTCACGCTCTCAGCGTATGGGGACATTCTTGCTCGGCCAGGCAGTGGATACTTTAAGACGTTTGGTGCCGCAGGAAAAGAGGCACGGATAGGCGTTCAACCCGGTGAAGTTTATTTTACATCTCCCGACGTCGGCGTGAACGTGAAGGTTTTGGAACGGGCCGGTTATGGTTACGTTACCGCACCAGGTGGCGCAGCGTATTATAGCGCCGCCAACTCTACGCATCGGATGAGAGGTAAGTTGGCTATTGCCGCTTCAGATACCGGGCCGACTAATCAATTAGATGTGATTGGAACAGGTTTATTTAGCGGTCTATTGTCTGTGCCGAGCGGACTGCAATTTGACGCCGCCACACAATACCTGCTCGGCGGCACCAACAACGTGGTTGCGGCGGCAGCGGGGGACTTTTATTTCTATCCGACTGGCAATGATTTGCACGTGTATGGGGCCAACTCGGCAAACATTCTCCTCAACGATGTGGATAGCGGCACGGTTGGGCATATCCACCAGACAGGCAACGACATCATCGTTGAATGTCAAGCATCTGGCTTTGCCAAACTATATGACAATGCTGGCTACGGCGTGGCGGTGCAGCGAAGTGGTCCGATCTACCTTGAGGCGGGCAGCGGATACACGCGCAACATTGGCAAGCTATGTGTGGGTCCGGCGGGCTTCAATGCTACAAACCAGTTGGATGTGATCGGAGACATCCACGCCACTGGGGTTTTCATAAACAACGCCCTGAGCGGCATTTCCGCCACGATTGACGCGCTCGTCGCTGGTTCAACGACGAACCGTCTGGTGTTTTCGGGCGGTATCTTGATCAGCAACATCACCGGGTTTTACAGTCCTTGACATGACACTGGCCTATGAGGACCTTCACTCCGAGCTTGCCGAATACGGGTTCACCGAGTTCGGCCCCAGGCGGGATGACCGTTACTACATTCCGCGCAAGGAATGGCTGGAGAAGTTCCTTGGCTGGCTGCGCCGTCACCGCAAGACGTATCGCCCGGAGAACTGCGATTGCGAGGACATCATGTTCCACGTGGTTGCCAGCGCCGGGGTGGCCCTGGAACGCAACAAGAAGGCCAGCGCAGGCAACCCGGTCTGTTGCGCCGTTTGGGAAAGCGCAACGGAGTTTGGCGATTTCATGGGCGAACAGTTCCAGGGTCGGCACACCAGTTGCATCATTCGGCTGCGTGAGGGATGGTTTGTGGTGGATGGCGGCGCTTGTGCGGCTTGTCCCCTGGATGACCTTGGGCTGGGTTTGCGCCCTGTTTTTGTTTGGTTGTGACACGGTCCCACAGATGGAATGAGCCGGCGATTACTACTTGTTGAGGATGACGCGGGCGCCTTGGTGGCTTACCGGGAGGCTCTCCGTCTGACTGACTGGGAGATTATGGTGGCTCAGACAATGGCTGAGGCCAAGGCGGCGCTGGTTGGCCCTGGCGTTTTTCAGGTAGTGCTGCTGGACATCTGCCTGCCAGATGGCAATGGGATTGATCTGATCGAGCACGTGCGGCAAGTGGGGGCGGAAACAGTTGTGGCCACCGGTAGGATGGGTGCAGAACTGATCGCGCAGGGCGGTCGGCCTAGCATTCTCCAAAACACGTTGGTGTTGAGCAAACCGATTTCCCTGGAGTTGTTCCAGGGAGCCTTGGACCAAGCCTATGAGCGGCAACGAAACCGAATCGGGTAGCTGGGAGGAGTACTCCAAGCTCGTCCTCCGAAGCTTGAGCAAATTGGAGGAGCGGATGGACGCCATTGAGGAGCGCCTAACGGCGGTTGAGGGGCGATTGTCAGCCATTGAAGCGCGGCTGGAGCGTTCGTTACAAAATGGACAACAGCTGCACAAAGATGTGGACTCGTTGAAGATGTTTAGGGTTCAAGCGATGGCGGTGTTTGGCGCCGTCCAGTTCGTGGTGGGGCTTTTGATTGCTTTCAAGGACAAGTTGTTCGGAAAATAGAAGTTGGAAGTGGAAAGGAAGAAGACATGAAGAATTGGAAGACGACTACGGCTGGGCTTGCTGGTTTGCTGATGATCCTGGCAGGTGTGGCCAAGGCGCTGCTGGATAATGACCCGACCACGAACCCGGATTGGGCCGTGGTGATTGCGGGTGTTCAGGCGGCCGTGGTGGCACTGTTCGCCAAGGACGCGGACGTGACCGGTGGCACGCGCCAGCAGTAGCCAAATGACAAGCATTCTCGCCGCCTTGGTGGCTTTGCTCAAGGGTGTCCCGGCTATCCGGGATGTTCTCGCATTGTTCGTCCAGGAATGGCATAACTACGATGAACGCGCCAGAGAGAAGGAGGCTGCGGCCCGGCGTGACGCCAAGCTCAAGGAGGCAGACCAGGCGCTTTCGCGCCCTCAATACCCTGATCTTGAGCGCGCTTACGGCGGCCCTGCTTGTGTGTTTGACGGCGGGTTGCCTAAGCCCGCGCCTCCGATTGGAGGGCAGCCGCACCCTGATCAAATCACCGGACCTTCATTCTGAGTGCGACCTGTGCCGTCCCTGGAAGAAGCAGGCCCTTGAGGAAGTTATCCGGTTGGAATACGAACTCGAACGAAGGCAAAGACAATGACTGCGAAGAAAAAACACGCCACGCCCAAGGCTAGGACACAGGACATCCTCCGTAATTACGGTTGGAACCGAAACGCCAAGACCGCGGGGGCTGCCAAGCCAACGGCCAAACGGGGCAAAGGCTAGCCGAACGCCACTAAGGCCGGCGCGGCCTTGCCAACTGTCCATCCGACAAACGCCCGCCCCACCTGCACCGCCAGGATGGGGTAGGAAAGGCTATCGAACACATGCACCTCGGGGCCTTTGCGCGGTTTGCTGGCGGTCTCGCCGGTATTGGCGCTGCCCGGCGCGTAATCCAGCAGCCGGAACATCTGTCGTGTCCGCATACAGGTTGCCGAGATTAAGAGTTCCTCTTGCTGAAGCAGTTCTGTCACGAGCCGCACGCGCTCGGCCACGCTGCCTTTGCCTTTCGGGGCAGCCCGCATTCGGATTCGCCCCTTGCTCTCGTTCTGGAACAGCAAGGCGTCCACGCTGCCGTCCCCGCGAATCTGGTTGAAAGCCGAATCATCGGAGATGTGGTCGTAGGTCATCTCCTTCTTGCAGACCTTGTTCCAGTAGTCCATCCGGCCCATAACCATCGCCGCCACCTGGCGGTAGGGAACCTGCCTGGCTACCAGGGGAATCTCATCGAACACCACCCACACGGTTTTGTCGCTCGTGGTGATGCGCTGGAGAAAGTGAATGCTGGTGTGGACGGGGCCGAGATCGTAGCCGACCATGATCACGAAAGCCGGGTGCGGCAAAATGCCCTGCCCTTTTATGGCATCGCCTTTGACGTGCATTTGCTCCGAGTAACAGTGGGCGAACACGGCTTGCCCGGTGGGGCGGTCAACCCACTCGCCGCGCACCATGCGCGCCTGTTCGACGGGGTCGCCGCGGGTGGCTTCGATGACGCGGTCATAGTACCCGGCGGGGAGGTTGTTGATGTTCTCGGAAATGGGGAAGTGATAGAGGGCGTAGGCAGGGTCTTTTTCGCGGGTTTGCTCGTCGAAGGGAATAACGAAGAACCGTTTGTAGAGCCAATGAGAGGGGCCTTTGGGGTTGGCGCAGTAAACGACGCATTGCACGTCCTCGACGGCCAAGCGGCGGCCTACTTGCTGGACAATGGAGGTGAAGTATTCGTCGGAGAACGTGGTTTGGGCCTCGTCCACGAGAACAAAACTAAACTCGCGGCCTTTGATCTTGTCGCCCACGTGCCCGGCCACCGGCATACTGATGCAACTAACCTTTGAGCCGGAACCAAACCGGTTCTCAATCCAGATGAAGGGCTTCTTGGTTTCCCGGTCATGCTCCGGGGTGGTGTAATGCAGGCCAAGGCCGGTCTTCCATTCCGGCAGAACCATGTCCACCAGCTTGTCCCAGGCGCCGCCCTCGCGGCTTTGGCCGACTTCCCGCACGATGATGCAGGCAAAAGCATTCTCGTTGAGGAAGCAATGGCGCACGAGCTTGTGGAGGGCGCCTACGGTTTTGCCGCCCGCCCGCTCGCCGTGGCACAGGATATAGGCGGCGTCGTGGTCATCGTACAGCACCCGCTGGGTCGGCGTCAGTCGAGGGCGCCAACCCAGGGCGTAGGCTTGCGCCGCCACCGCATGACGCGGCAGGGGCGCTTGGGCGGACATTGCCCCGAGGACAAGGTCCGCCTGTTCCTCACGGGTCGCCTTCTTTGTTCTGCGGCCCATGATGAACAGTGATGTGGCCGGCTTGCAAGACCTTGGCAGTCAAGGCTTGCAGGGCCAGGCTGGTTTTGTTGTCCGGGGACACGATGATAACGTGCCCGTTCGGGACCCCAGCCTTGAACCCGATAAGCACATATCCATCGAAGTACTCGTCCAAGCGTGAAGCGATTGCTTGGCTGAACTGGTCATCGTTCATGCAGTTTGTCTCATTGCTGATGCACCTCTTTTTTAGCCGCTTCGTTTATTACCGTCACCGACAGGCCGCGGCGAAAACCCAAGTGACGGTCTTGTTCTTCCCTTTGCGCCTGGCGTCCCAACGCCAGGACCAACAATCCCTTTTGTGCGACTTCATTGCACCGAATGATCTCGGCGCCGCACTCGCGGAGTTGGCGGGACAAAATGTTCTGTTCTTGCAGGAGCGCCTGCCGCTGCGGTGAGCCGTGCGGGTAACGCTCCAGGTTGGCGATCTCCGACTGGACTGACTCCAGCAGGGCTTGCTTCTCTTGTTTCTCCAGGAGCAGGTCTATCGAGTTCTTCACCATGCCGCCGTGCAGGAGATCAAGCGTGGACCGGAACTGTCGGCGGGCCATCCGCGCCAGGTTAGACAGGAAATTCGCGTGCCTGGCGCTTACTCCGAGCTTGCCGAGTTCGGTGTGAAACGCCATCTCCTCAGCCTCCAAAGCCGCTGCCAGAGCCGCCTCGGACTTGACCTCCGGCCTGGTCTCGGCTGGCCGATGCAATGCTTGAGCATCGGTTGGGGCGCCCCCATCCAGCCAGTGCTTGAGACTGGGGCTTTCCTTGAGGAAAAGCTTCAATCGCCTGATTGTCCACGACAACAGGATTGCGCCATAGCCAAGATCACCGCTGGCCTTGGTCAAGACGTTGTTGACCTCGATTTCCGTTTCCGTCATGGTTCCAGTGTGTTCTGCGGTTTCAAGCCCAAACGCTTCCGCGAATGGCTGGCCGTGCTGGCTGAGGAAGGCCGCCAAGCCCGATGGTCGGCCATCGCCCTGGACATGGCCCGTGTTCTCCTTGCCGGCATCTTCTCATCGCCCTCAACCCTATCATGGTTCGCCAAAATGCGAAAGTGCTATCGGTGCCCTGTCTTTGACCGGACCATGAAACGCTGCCGTCCCTGGACCGGCTCGCCGGTTGGCTGCGGCTGTTACATGCCGTTCAAGGCGCTGGTGTCGCGTCATGGCTGGGCGGTGGAGGCGCTGCCCAAGGAGTCCTCAGGGTTTTGTTGGTGAACCTGCCCGGCCTCGCCTTGCGGGCAAACCGGTCCACCTTTGATTCGTCGAGCCGCGACCGAACAATCTTGGCGAAAGAATGATACGGCCGGAACTTCACGTACACGCCTGCCGGGGTCATTTCCCGCCTCGCATTGAGCCGAGCCCGAAACCGGCCGAACTCAAACAGGCCAAAGCGAGGAACGGCCACGGTTCGCCCCTGGAGAATCAGTCCGACCATCTCCTCGAACACAGCATTCACCATGATTCTGGCCCAGCGCGGGCGCATGGAGGGGAACCGTTCGCTCACCCGCTTGGCTATTTCGGTCAAGCCGGGATGCACCACGCACATGTACCGGTGTTTGATCATGACTCTATCCATTGTGATCCTCCTCTAGTTTTATGGGCGCGCGATAACCGACCCGCCGTGGGGTTGGTTGCTTGTCCAGTATCAGCCTTTCGGTAATTCGCCTTTCGATCTGACGCTGTTCAACGACGGAAGCAAGCTTGCCCTCATCATAAGGACCGTGGGGGATAAGGATTAGTTCGTATTCCCGCAGCGCATCCAGCGAGTAGAGTCCTTCAACAGAAAGGGTCTGCTGAACGCCTGACGTAATATAAGTGTTCTGCTGAACACCTGGCGCAACATTCAACCATCTCAGCACAATGAAGTCTCCAGGCGCGATATTGGCTGGATGTTCAAACGCCACATGCTCAATATGGGGAGGGTGCTTCCACGGATCAAACGTCTGCAAATCGTCGCAAAGCCGTTCACGTAACAGCATTAAATTGCGAGATAGCCACACCTGCCACTCTCGCGGGGCGGTGTTGTCTGCGTGTTGCAACATTGAAAAAATGTATGATGGCGGAGTTTTCCACCCATCATTTGGCAGGAACACAACCCAACGCGGGGAGAATCGCCTTACTTTGCAAGGTCTGTGATCGAGTTGCCCGTCCATAACTATTCCTTTCTAGTGAATGTATCCCTCGGTGGTTTTGGCGCTCGAATGCCCGGCCAGCGTGGCGATGTCGCGGGTAGCCATTCCTTGCCGATGATGGTTGGTGCAGAAGGTGTGCCGCAAATCGTGGAACACCCGCCCCGCCAACCCCGCCCGGTTGGACAGCCGCACAAAGAACACGGAGAAGTAATTGCGCCGCTTGGGCCTTTCGTACAAGTCGCGTTCTTTGGGGAACACGTATTGCGAGCGGCCCTTGGGCACTCGTTCCAGGGCGGCTTTGGCCCGGGGCGTGAGTGGCACGCGCACCCGGCGGTTGGATTTGTCCGTCCAGACCGTGAGCACATCCGTCCCGACCGAATCCCATTCCAGCCGGCAGATGTCGCCCAGTCGCAACCCGGTGTCCACCGCGATCAGTATTGCCGCTGTCCAGAACACCGAGGTTGACGCCTCAGCCAGCAGGCGCCCGATTTCGTCGGCGTTGAATGGTTTGCCCTCCCGCAGTTCCTTTTGTGCGTGGGTCAGTGCGTGCATGTCAACATCAACCAAGGCGGCCGGTTCGGCCACCAGCCAGCCGTGCCGCCGGCAGAACGTCAGAAAAGCCCGCAGCGAACACAGGATGGCCTTGCGGGTCGTCGCTTTCCACGGTCCAGGGCGGTTCACCAGGCGATTGACGTGCTCCTCGGTGACTTCGCTGGGCATCAGTTGGCCGATGTCCACGTGAAACAACCAGTATCGCACATAACTAGTTTGCAGTCTGATAGTTGTGTTGGCGCGTCCCCGGGACAAAAGCCAGGCGTGCCATCGCCGAAAGGCCTCCTGTAGATCAGGAGTCCCCTGGGGTTGGCTCAGCGTCGAGCTTTGTTCCGATGACGTCATCGTCAGTGCGTTCTGACTCGAAGTCGTCGGCGTGCGGCACGGGGACAGGCTTGGGCTGTCGGGCGTGGTACAGCGAGACGTTGGCGGCTCGGGTATGCAGTTGTTTTCCATATTTGACTAACAGGTGTTTGATTGTTTGACGCTGAATCTGGGCGGCGCGCTTGGTGATTTTGCGCAGCCAGGCGGCGGTGACTATGTCGCGGGCCAGCAAACGGTCCAGCTTGGCGATTTCGCGGTGCAACCGGTTGATCTCTTCTATCTTTGCCTGGCGCATTACCCGCAAACCCCGCCGCATTTCCATTGCCTCATCAAGCTTGCGGCGCCATGCCAGCATCGTCGGGTCACTGTCCTGGTGCTGGCGGATTGCCTTTAGCACGTCCCCCTCTCTCAGGATGAGAGGGATGTTGATCACTTGCCCGCGTGACGGGTCCTTAAATACGCGAGCCACTTGTTCAGCATCGGTTCCCATTTTAAGTTCCAGTGTTCGTCCCTGCGGAGGTATGTTGTTTTGGCCAACAGCCCCACGCGAATATACTGCAAGGCGCGGCGGACTTGCCGATGATTGGCAAAATCCGTCCCGCAAGCCTGGCAGAACCTTAGCATGATTCCAGTAGCCACATGCTCCCAGTCCGTTGCCTGGGACAACGACTGCACCGTGGTCAGCGGTAAACCGCTGGCGATGCTGATCTCGTTGTCCGTCAGCAGCCGTGGATGTGTGCCGGAGGTCTTGGCGAGCAACCGGCAGGCAACTGGCGGAAATATCTCCATCAGTTGCCATATTGTATGGCGTTTTTGTGTTTTCACGTTCCTATCCCTATCTCCTTCTGATCCAGCACGATACCATCACCGCGACCACGCTTATCACCAAGCCGATGATAACTCCGATTACACTGAACACCAGGCTCAGAAGTTCATTGTCATTCTTGTTCTTTGTCTTCATAGCCGCTAGGAATCGGGAGAGCTAGGCCGGTGATGCGGCTTGATTACGTGGTCTTGAACCGCTTGGCCAGGAGCCAGGGTTGTGGTGTCCTTCGGTGGCTGCCCAACCTTGGCTTGCCGGGGCGGAACAATCTCTTTGTGGGGCCTTTTGAGGCTCGACCACTCCTCCAATCCACGCAGGGAACGAGACACCAGTTCAAGGGGTGAGATGCCCTTGAGGCCCCATTGTCGGCGCAACTCGATACTCTTGGTGCGCACATACTTGGATTCAAGCGTTTCACCCCGAGACAGGTGCCCTAGTTGATGCCGCGCTGCCCTGATTTTCCGCTTAACCTGGCGTGTCGGGTGGATACCGCCAGGCCCTACTGCAACCCCGGTGATAATCCGCTGCCCGGCTCCAGCCCATTGCACCCGGGTTTTCCGGTCGTTGACCTCGAACCCGTGCTCCAAAACCAAGCGAGGAATCTCTAGCAACAGCATTTGCACTACGTCCCGACTGTTCGTGCTGAAGGTCAGGTCGTCTGCGTACCGCGTGTACACGAAGTTCACGTTGTTGCGGTACACCCGCTGCCTGGCTACGATAGCCTTGTCTAAGGGAGATGCGGCTATGTTGGCTAGGGGCGGCGAGGTAGGCAGCCCTTGGGCCAATGCCCCTTCCACGTAACACTCATCCGGGGCGAGTATTGTGGGGCTGAGCATCTGCCTGGTTACGGTGTCAAAGAAATCCCGGAGGTCAAATGTCACTGTCCATTGAAATCCCACATGCACCAGAGCGTTGGTGACAGCCGAACGATGCGGCATGAACCCGTGCATCACGCCCTCTGAGTCTGCCACCAGAGCGATCTCGTTGTAGCCGGGCACGTACGTTCGCAGAACTGCCTTAAGCGCCCTGTCAGGAATCGCAATGCGGCGCCGGCCATTGCCGCTGCGCTTGGGGATATACACAACTCGATAGTTTCTTGCCATAGTCATGTTCCTTTCTATTTAACTCTGTTCCCAGCCGGAGCAAGGCCACTTATGCGCGGAGGGACGCGGCGCATCAACGTGTCCATCGCCGCCAGGCGCGCGGACCCGGCGAAACGCACGGTCGCAACCTGGCTTCCTTTTGCTGGCTTTCTTTCATTGCTCCGGCTGTGGTTCCATGATGTTTGGTGTGTTCGTTAAAGCTAACTTGCGCCTGGAGGCCCCACAACGTCCAGCCACTTGTCCAGGTCGAGCAGCGCGGCTCGCACGTTCCCGCCGCTTCCAACGGCTATGTGCCGCAGGGTTTGGTCAGGAACATGGCCGTTGAACTGCTTGAGAAACTGGATCAGTGTGTCAGTAGGCGCGGCGTCAAACCGCCATGGCTGCAACCGGCTCTGGAGCCTGGGCTTGATGCAGCCCACGTCCAGATTGCTGGTCCCGATGAACGCCCACCCGTCTTTCATGCCATCCAAGAACGTCAGCAGCAAGTCTTGCGCTGCTGGCGGTGTGGTGTCAAGCTCGTCCACAATCTTCACCGTGAACCCGGGGAGGCAACTGGTGTACCAACAGGCCTCCTGCCACAAGCGCAGCAGTTCGACATTGACACTGCGCCCGTTGATTGACTGTATGCTCCAGGGATCAGCGAGTTTCCTCGCCATCGCCTGGGCCAGGGAGGTCTTGCCGACTCCGGGCGGCCCGTAAAACAGGAGTTTCAGGGTGCCTTGCCGGCGGGGGCGCAGATGTCCCGCTTTGGGCAGGAGAATGTCCGCCACCGCCCGAGCCGAACCGATGAAGTCGGCAGCCGACTGAGGAAGGTAAGTCATCATGTTACGCCTTGGTCTGTGTCTTTTCTGTCATTGCATCGTACCTGGCTGGCCCGACTGGCGCAGGCGCCGTTCGCCGGCGTCGGTTCAGCTTGGCCATCCTCGCCTGTATATGCTCCCTCGAACACTTCAGCAAGAACTCCACTGATGCTTGCAGCAGCGCCACAATGGAGAGTTGGGCGATGTCCTGGTCCTCCACAGTTGCGTCCACCCTCAACTCGCCGCTTTCCACCATGCGGCGCAGGATGCTTTTTATGCCCCGGTGCTCGCCGGAGCCGTCTTCGATCACAATTCTCACCTTCATAGCGAACGGAGCGGATCAAGCAGGTTCAGCCGCTTGGCGACCTCCCGCGCTCCCCGCCGGTACACGGTATAGCACACCAGGTCCTTCCCGCAGTCATCCTGCGACCACACCGCCCACATGCGGCATTTCGCCTTGGCGACTGTGTACTTTGATGTTGTTATGTTTTTGGTTTTCATTTGCGTTGCACTCCTTCTGTAGTTAGTTCCCCGCTCTCAATGGCTGTCATGTGTTATAGGGCCAGCAGCCAACCCCACGTCGCGGGATTCGGGGCGGGAAAACGTCGCTGTTTTCCCGACGGTGAATCCTGCGTGTCGAACCCCTCGAAGCGTCTCTTTTTGCCCGGCGAAACGCACGGTTGATTCGCTTCCTATAGCTGGGGCGACTGCCGGCCCTAAATTGTCAGGCCAAGGCCTCCAGGTCGGCTATCATTACATCCGCCTTGGCAACCCACTGTCCCCACGTTTTCGCCGCGACGACCTCCATCCAGGGCGAGCCAAGGTCGCCGCACTTCCTGTAAGGTCGGTGTTTCCTCACCCACCTCCTGCTCAATGGACAGCCCCGACAGGGAATGTAGGTGGGGCTGCCTGCCTTGGAAATGGGCGGATAGGAGAATGTCGACTTCCATCGCCAATGGCACAATGCGCAATTATGTCCCATCCAGTCATCGCGGATTGATAGCCGCATAGCTCTCCCGTTCACCGGACTGTTGGGCGGCTGTTGTGCCGCCCAGTC
>Ga0233423_10001295_pt1 | contig 12628 bp, 10 predicted proteins | sample Watercolumn_Mata_FD_180713 | JGI IMG/M metagenome (GOLD analysis project Ga0233423, IMG submission 180713) | Freshwater microbial communities from Lake Matano, South Sulawesi, Indonesia - Watercolumn_Matano_2014_112_MG | ecosystem: Environmental > Aquatic > Freshwater > Lake | place: Indonesia... | reverse complement strand
CATTCTCAATCAATAGCAAACAATGGATAATAACCTTCTTAAAATAAATTACGAAAAATATTCTCTTTCAAACGGACTGCAGGTAATTTTGTACCAGGATAAATCAGTTCCCGTAGTTGCATTAAATATTTGGTACAAAGTTGGTTCTGCAAATGAAAGAAAAGGCAAAACCGGTTTTGCACATTTGTTTGAACACATGATGTTTCAAGGTTCGCAGAATATTCCGAAGGAAGGGCATTTTAAGTACATCGAAGAAGCCGGCGGATATTTAAATGGCTCAACCAGTATTGATAGAACAAATTATTATGAAACCGTTCCCGCAAATTACTTAGAATTAGTTTTATGGCTGGAATCCGATAGAATGGGATTTATGCTGCCGGGATTAAATCAAGAAAAGTTGAATAATCAAAAAGATGTTGTAATGAATGAACGACACCAGCGTTATGATAATCAACCGTATGGATTAGCCTGGGAAAAATTATTTTCAAATTTATTTTCTGAAGATCATCCTTATTCATGGCCAACCATCGGTTGGATGAAAGATATCGAACATTTTGAATTGGATGATGTCAAAAAATTTTTTGAGGCTTATTATTCGCCAAACAATTCCTCACTTGTCCTGGGCGGAAATTTTGAATTTGATAATGCAAAAAATTTAATTAAAAAATATTTTGAAGAAATTCCTTCCGGCAATCATATTCCATCTCTAACATCTTCACATCAAAAAGTTAATGAATCAAAAAAAATTATTTATGAAGATAACGTTCAGCTTGCAAGAATTTATCTCGGCTGGATTTCTGAAAAAGCATTCGACAAATATGATGCGGCATTAGATATCCTTTCATATGTTTTAACATCATCAAAAAATTCAAGATTATATAAATCGCTCGTTTTTGAAAAACAAATTTGCCAGGATGTAATGTCATTTCAGTATTCTGCAAAACTTGCCGGATCGTTTTTAATTACTTCAACTGCAAAGCCCGGGGTTTCTCTTGAAGCAATTAAAGAAGAAATATTAAAGCAAATCAATAAATTGATATTAAATGGAATTGCAGATGATGAATTACTTCGGGCAAAGAACAGTATTAAATCTTCATTTATTTTTTCTTTGCAAAAAATTGAACTCGTTACAGATCATATAAATCATTATAACTATTTCTTAAATGAACCGGATTCTTTTATTGCCGATCTAAATCGTTACGAAAAAGTTACATGCACCGATGTTGCTGAAGCTGCAAAATTATTTTTAATGAATTCATTTGTTGAATTAAACGTAATTCCAAAATCCAAATAAATTATGTTAGATAGATCAAAACCGCCGGCTGAACAAAAGAAATTTGCATTTAATGTTCCTATTCATAAAAACTTTTTTCTTGAAAATGGAATTGAAGTTAATTTTGTACAGAAGGATAAACTTCCGCTCATTTATGCTGAGATAATTATTTTTAACGGTGCAAAATTAGATCCGGATAACAAACACGGACTCTGCAATTTAACTGCAAAACTTATTGATGAAGGCGCTGCTGAATATAACTCGCTTCAACTGAATGATGAATTTGAAAAACTTGGTATTTCATTTTCTGTTTCTTCTGACCACGATATCACAACTCTTTCCGTTCTTTCTTTGAAAGAACATTTTGAACGTGCTGTTGAACTGCTGTTTAAAATAATTACTGCGCCAAGATTTGCAGTAGAAGATTTTGAAAGAGAAAAGAAAAAAGTATTAAGCACCATTTTACAATTGAAAGAAGAACCTTCTTACATCGCTAATTCTGTTTTTAACCGCTGTTTATTTGGTAATTCTCTTTACGCAATGCCGGAAATTGGTTTTGAATATTCTGTAATTGAAATTACTGACAGCGACATAATAAATTTTTATGAAAAGAACTTTTCGCCAGCCAAAGCAAAGATAATTATTGTTGGAAACATCACCGAAAAAGAATCCGAGAATATTTTTAATAAATATTTTGCCAAATGGAATATTCTTTCTCAAGAAACTCCGGAATTTATAATTCCGCATAGACAGAAGAGCTGCATATATTTTGTTCACAAAAAAGATTCTACTCAAAGTGAAATTAGAATAGGGCACATTTCTAAAAAAGGAAATTCAGCGGATTATATTCCGTCAAAAATTATGAATTCAATCCTTGGCGGACAATTTTCAAGCAGAATAAATCTTAACTTAAGAGAGAAAAAAGGTTTTACTTACGGCGCCGGGTCATCGTTTCACTACTATAAAGAAGCCGGAGTTTTTGAAGTCTCAACTGCTGTTAAATCCGAAAATACAGGCGAGGCTGTAGCAGATATTATTGCCGACCTGAATGGAATTAGAAAAAATATAAGTAAAGAAGAAATTGAGTTTGCAAAATCATTTCTAATTAAAAAACATCCATCACGTTTTGAAACATACATTCAAGTTGCAAAAAATATTGAAACATTGATTTTGCTTTCGCTTCCCTCTGATGAATTAGTTAATTATCCCGGCAAAGTTGAAAATACAACCGACGAAGATGTTCAACTTGCTGCAGTTAATAATATCCTTCCGGATGAATCGTGTATTGTAGTTGTTGGTGATAAAGAAAAAATTTATGATCAATTAAAATTAGTAAATGGAAAAGAGCCGGTTGAGTTGAATATTTACGGCGAAAGGTTAAAATAAATTTTTACCTGAACGAAACAAATTTTATCTGCTTTGAAACCGAAATAATTTTATTGCCCCTCTTTCGCAAATCAGCAATTTTTTTTTCTATTCTATTAAAATCATCAAAAGTTATGAAAAAGATTTTATTACTTGTAGTATTAGTATCGCCGCTTAGCTTTTCAAAATTACGGTGTAGTTCTGTGCTGTCCTTTCCGGCTATTTGTAAAAATTTAGATTTCGGGTATAAGTTTATCTGCAAATCTTTAAATTTATTTTTTACGTAATTAAATATTTTTGATTTATAAATCACCGAGTTCTCATCAACAATATATGCTTTAGCATCTTTGAACGCAGAAGAAATATTTCCCGCTGCTTGATTAAGAATTTCTTGTGTAAACTCCGGTTTCAATTTCATTTTAGATTCTTGTATGTCGTCATTCAGCATAATCACATATTCTTTCGAATAATCTTTTAACGAATCGGCTTTAAAAATAACTTCTTTGCCGGGAATTACTATGCATGATAATGGGTAAGGTATTTTTAAGAAATCACTGAAATCTTTATCACCAAGGTTAAACGCATCATTAATAATGAACGATAAATTATTTTTTCTTTGTACAATACTTTTATCCGGAATTAAAGTTGCTTTAAGTTTCAAAACTTCGTTTGTATAAATTCTCATTTCGGTTTTACCAAAAAACTTTTTCTCGTTGGCAACAAACCCGGTAATATCTTTTTCGAACTTGCTGTTAATTTCTTTTATTATTAACGGAACTGGAACATCAAATGGTACTTTAACTTCATATTCAATTTTAACGGAATCATACAGATCCGATTTTGATTTTTTACGCTTCACCCATTTTGGTTCAATTCCATATTCTTCCAATATTGTAAAAAAATCAATTTCAATTTTTGAAGATGTAAGTTCGCTTACCGGATTTACTTTTTTCGGTTTATTAATTCGATCAACTGCAACATTTAAAACAAGCAGAATTACAGCCGCCGTAAAAAGAATGCTAATGAGTTTTTGTTTTTGAATTGTCACTAAATACCCGGCAGAAGAAAAAGGTGCATAAAAAATTTCTATAAATTTTTAAAAACTGGTTTTCGTTTTTCAAGAAATGCAGAGGTTCCCTCTTTAAAATCTTGGGTGCCGCAACAATCACCAAAGAGCCGGGCTTCAAATTTTAATCCCTCTGTTTCCGATTGTTCATTGCAAGAAAGAATTGCACTTAACGCAAGATGAATTGCTTTTTGTCCTTTTGAAGAAATTTTTTCTGCTAACTCAATTGCTTTGCTCAATAATTCTTCCTGATTAAAAATTTTATTAACTAAACCAATTCTTAGTGCTTCATTTGCATCAATTAAATCTGAAGATAAAATCATTTCTGCAGCACGTCCGGTATTTATTAATCTTGTCAATCTTTGCGTGCCGCCATAACCTGGAATAATTCCAAGATTAACTTCCGGTTGTCCGAATTTTGCTTTATCACTTGCCAAACGAATATGACAAGCCAAAGCTAATTCACATCCGCCGCCTAATGCAAATCCATTTACTGCTGCAATAACCGGTTTGCCAAGATTTTCAATCGAGCTAAAAACAGATTGACCAAATTCGGAAAATTGTTTTCCGGTAAATGCATCAAGTTTATTTAGTTCCGAAATATCTGCACCGGCAACAAATGCTTTTTCTCCGGCGCCTGTTATTATAACAACATAAATTTCATTTTCATTTCGTATTTGTTCAAAACAATTTTTTAAATCTATTAATGTTGCATCGTTCAAAGCATTAAGTTTATCTGGCCGGTTAATTGTTACAATTGCTGTATGATTTTTTTTCTCAAATAAAATATTTTGGTATTCCATATTTTCTCCGATAGTTAAATACAGATTTACAAATTAACATAGATAGGAATTGTTGCACGTAAATTAAAAGAAATATATTGATTGCCGGGTAAATAGTTATAATAAGTAATAACATCCAGAATAAACATCGAAAACCCCGCACCAATATGAAAACCAAATTTGTGACTATCTTCAATAAAATTTTGTTTACCGCTATTAGTCTTAAACTGATGGAGTTTTTCAAAAAACGAATACTCCGCACCAATGTCAATTATCGGCATAAGTAAAACTATATTTTCTAAAATTGGTTTGAAGTAGTACCTAATTCCTGATTTAAATATCAATACATTGCTTGAAAGCGAAGAATAATCGGTTTGTTTGTATAAACTTTGTTTTCCGGGAAAATGCATGTAGCCAATTGTTGCATATAAAAAAAAGGGTATGAACTCGTCGTCTGTATAAGAGAAAACAGCGTTAGCTCCGATTCCAATATTTTGTTCATCGGAAAATTCACCTAATGGAAATCTTGGCCCGACTTCAATTCCCATAAACAATCCTTTTGCTTCACCGAATTTAAATTGTGCGGTAACAATGGTTGAAAAAAATATTATTAGAAGGAAAAATTTTTTCATTGTTCGCACTCTTATTTCAAAAATATTTTTGTTCCTATGCCAAAATCAAAAACCAGAGAACCGCCGCTCAAACCCGTCATAAAAATAAAATAGATTCCTATTAATCCCAATAGAATAAAAATATATCTGAATTTTCCATCAAATTTTTTTTTGATGACAACGAATGTTCTTAAACTCAATAATGCAAAAAAATACCAGAGTGTTAAAGTTGCAAAAAGTTCATGCTTTTCAATTTCTGTTTGCAAAATATTTTGCTTTAACCCAATAACTTGTTTCGCAGATTCATATGCTTGATTACCGGTAAATACAGCAGCCGTAGAAATCACAACTCCAAGAAATAAAATTAAGTGCGAGCTTTTGCTTAAAAAATCTTTTTTTAGAATTATGCCGAACAACTCAAAGAAAAAATAAATTGCAAAAAATGCAATTGGAAAATGAACAATTAGAGGATGAAGTTGTGCAAAAAATTCCATAATGATTTGGTTAAAATATTTCTTTGATAAAAGTTTTAATAATATTTTAATTTATGCAGATTATATTAATACTAATTAAATCATCAATATTTTTTAGTCGCCTTTCCTTTCGGAAAGGATTGGGATGGGCAATTATCCACATAGAACACTGCCGCCATTAACATTTAAAATTTCTCCGTTTATGTGCCGCGCAAATTCAGATGCAAGAAATAAAATTGGTCCGGCAATATCTTCTGCTGTTGCAATTCTTCCGACTGGAATTCCTTTACGGACACTTTCTTTATATTCTTTATCGGCAAAAACGCTATTACACATTTCCGTATCAACCCAGCCTGGTGCAACAGAATTGACAGTAATATTAGAATCGGCTAATTCAACTGCAAGTGATTTTGTAAACGAAATCATTCCTCCTTTAGAAGCTGCATAATGAGAATGAAATGCTTCTCCTCTCTGCCCGGCAGTTGAAGAAACCAAAATTATTCTGCCAAAATTATTTTGCTTCATAAACGGCGCAACTGCTTTACAAAAAATAAAAGTTGATGTAAGATTTATTCTAATCATTTCATTCCAATTTTCTAAATTCATTTTCTCCAAAGCACCATCGTTCCATATTCCCGCATTATGTACCAGTACATCAATCTTTCCAAAATCATTTACAACTTGAGTGACAGTCTCAACAATTTCATTCTCTGATTCCATATCAGTTTTGTAGGACTTTACATTTTCGGGGAATTCTTTTTCTAGTTTTTCAGCCTGACCTTTAGTGGATTTATAAGTAAAAGCAACTTTAGAATTAGCTTCAGCAAATAATTTTACACATGCTTTTCCAATTCCACGAGAACCGCCGGTAATTAGTGTTACTTTATTATTAAGATCAATCATTCAATACCTCACTTTGAATAAAAATAATCCTTTTGCCGGAACAGATTGTTCTGCTTCTTCCCTATTTTTCTTTTCAAAAATTTCTATAAAATCTTTTTCATCAAACTTCTTTTCACCTGCATATAAAAGCGTTCCAATTATTGTTCTTACCATTCCATGAAGAAATCTATCGGCTGTAATATAAAAAATGGAAATTAATTTTCTTTTACTCCAACAAATTTCCGATATATTGCAGTTCTTGTCATCGACTTCAGTATTCTTTTTAGAAAACGAAGTAAAATCTTTTTTACCAATAAGAACTTTTGAAATATTATTCAAATAATTGAAATCATAATTTACAATTTGAGAAAATTGATACGAATAATTTTTATAGAATGGTGATTTTTTATGGCTGAATAAATAAATGTACGTTCTCGATTTTGCATCGAACCGCGCATGAAATGACTCATCCACTTTTTTCATTTCCAATATCGAAATATCATTTGGCAAAACTGAATTGAGCTGAAATTGAAATTTATATATATCCAGCTCTAACTCAGTTTTAAAATTTGCAACTTGTCCAAATGCATGCACACCGGAATCTGTTCTTCCGGAACCAATAAGGTTTACTTTCTCTTTTAAAATTACATTTACTGCATCTACAATCTTTTGTTGAATCGTAATAGCGTTTTCCTGAATCTGCCAACCGGCATAGTTTGTTCCATCATACTGAATCTTCAGTAAATAATTATTCATAACTCTATTAATATTTCTCTTTGTATTTAAAAATAAACATTGTTTTTCGTTTTAAAAAAAATTAGATTACAAGAGAAACAAAGAAATTATTGCATTCCTTTTCCAGGGCATAGTTTTTCATTAAAGCTATAATATTAAATAAAAAAAAGAGATTACCGTCCATTATCATTGGGCGAATAAAATATTTTAAATGGTTGTCGTTTCAACCTTATTAAATAACTATATCAACTCATTAAACTGTGAGGAGTGTATGAGAAAACAATTACGGCTCTCTCTTCTGTTTCTAATGGTAATGCCTGCTTTGATACTTGGGCAAAATACCTTTAAAGTGAAGGGAAAAGTTACCGACTCAAAGACCAAGGAACCTTTGATCGGTGCTTCTGTAGTTCTAAAAATTTTTAATGTAGGTGCTGCAACTGATTTCGAAGGAAATTTTTCTTTCGAAGTTCCTACTGTTTTAGCCAAAGGCCAAACTAGTGATCTTGTTGCTAGCTTTGTTAATTATAAAAAACAAACAACAAGTGTTACAGTAAATGGTTCTGATATTACATTCAATTTCAATCTTGAAGAAGACATTCTTCAGATGCAAACTGTTGTTGTAACCGGAACCGGTACTATGGTCGAAAGACAAAAACTCGGTAATACAATCGGACATGTATCGGCAGCACAAGTCGATAACAGCAAGGCACTTGATGTTATTTCAGCAATACAGGGTAAGGTTGCAAATGTTGAAATTACTCAAACAAGCGGCGAACCCGGTGCTTCAACATATTTAAGAATTAGAGGTGCGCATTCAATTACAGGCGGTACTCAACCACTAATTGTTGTTGACGGCTCACCAATTAACAACCAGGAAATTGGCGCTGGGGCTGTTGGCGGTGTAACCCAGCAGAACCGTGCAACTGATATCAATCCAAAGGACATTGAATCAATAAGCATTTTGAAAGGTGCTTCTGCCGCTGCTCTTTATGGATCAAGGGCGCTTAATGGAGTTGTTTTAATAACCACAAAAAGCGGTAAAGCAGGTAAAGCAAAAGTATCGTATGATCTATCTTATACTTTTGATAACATCACTGCGGTTCAGCCTCTTCAACAATATTATGGACAAGGCAGTGCGGGTGTTGCCAGCAAAACTTCTTCAGCAACTTGGGGCCCCGCAATAGCTGCTGGTACTCCAACTTTTAATCACGAAAAAGATATGTTTCAAACGGGACATACTGCTGATAACAATGTGTCCATTTCCGGCGGCAATGAAAGAACCACATATTATTTTTCAGCCGGAAGAACAAACATTCAAGGAACAATTATTGGAAAATCAAGCTATCAACGAAATGCATTACGCTTAAAAGCCTCACAATTGATTAATGACGAAATAAAAATAACCGGCAATATACAATTCAATGATGTTTCCGGTGATCGTATACAACGAGGTTCTAACGTTAGCGGTTTATTATTGGGTGCTTGGCGAACTCCTCCGGATTTTGATAATTCAGTTTACATAGATCCGGTTACAGGATTTCACAGATCATACCGCGTTCAAAATCCAACTACTTTAAAATCTTCTCGTGGTTATGATAATCCTTTCTTCATCGTGAATGAACATGTAAACAACACTCAAGTTGGCAGAATGTTTGGGAACTTGAAATTCGAATATGATCCATATGACTGGTTAAACATCAGTTATATTTTAGGTCACGACTATACTAATGATGAAAGAAGGACAGTTCTTCCCCCAAGTACTTCTTCACAACCTGATGGTGTAGTTACAAGAGAAAAATTCAACACTCAGGAAACTGACGGAAATCTAACTGTAAGTGCAAAAAATAAATTTGATTTTTGGGATATGACTGCAACATTAATTTTGGGTCAAAACTTAAATCAAAGAAAATATAATCAGTTTACCGTTACCGGAACCAATATGGCTGTATATGGATTCAATCAACTAGACAACACTGCTTCATATACTCCAGATGAATATGAGTCAACTGTTAGAAGTGAAAATTATTGGGGTAATATTACCCTGGAATTATTCAATCAGTTATTTGTAACAGCAGGACTTCGAAATGATGGTTCATCAACATTTGGAGAAAGTCAAAAACGTCACTGGTATCCAAAGTTCAGCGGTGCATGGGAATTTTCGAAATTAGATTTCTTTAAAGATTATTCCTCTTGGTTTAACTTTGGTAAGCTTCGTGCTTCATACGGAGAGGCTGGTCAAGAACCCGGAGTATATTCTACTCTTACTGCTTTCGGCTCAAGTTCAGGTGCTTTTGGTGATGGCTGGGGTTTAAGCTTTACATCTAATGCTTATGCATATGGAGGTTTTTATACAAGCGGTGGTAAAGGTCAGAAAAATATTCTACCCCAAAGAACAAAAGAATTTGAAATGGGTTTAGACTTAGGTTTCTTAAATGAACGACTTGGTTTAGAATTTACATATTATAATTCTAAAACTGTCGATGCTATTTTCTCATTACCGCTGCCTCCTTCAACAGGATATACATCACAGGTTCAGAACGCCGGTGTAATTAATAACAAAGGTTTGGAATTAAGTATAACAGCCCAACCGTTAAATCTTCCTGAATTTAAATGGGATCTTGGATTTATCTATGCTTCAAATAAAAATGAAGTATTAGATCTTTCAGGTGCTGAGTATGTTGGATTAGGAGGATTTACAAGTGCTAATGGTGCTGCTTATATGGGTTATCCTTTACCGGTAATTAGAGGTTATGATTATGTCAAATTCGGAAGAGGAATAATTTATAATAATGAAGACATCGATAAAAAATATTCAGGTTGGAGTCCGGGTGATTTGTTTATCGCTACAACCGGTTATCCAGTACAAGATCCTCAAATAAGAATTATAGGCGATCCAAATCCAAAATGGACCGGTAGTGTTAGAAGTACTTTCACACTATTTGGTGAAGTTGAAATTTCTGCTTTGATTGATATTAAGCAAGGTGGAGATGTTTGGAATGGAACGTTAGGAGCCTTAACTTATTTTGGAACTTCTATGGAATCAGCTGACCGCGGTGCAATGGTTACATTTACAGGTTATGGCCCGGGAGCTGGTAAATCTGTTGCTAAAGACCAAGCATATTATCAAGGTGTAGGCAGCAGTTTTGTCGGACCATCAGTTGCAAATATGGAAGATGGAAGTTATGTAAAACTTCGCGAAATTTCCGTCGCTTACACTTTAAGAAATGATTTTATTAAACAGTGGACAGGAATTAGTAGTATTGATCTTCGTTTGAGTGCTCGTAATTTAAAGACCTGGACGAACTATAAAGGTATTGATCCTGAAACTAATCTTACCGGAGGAACTAATTTACGTGGTTTGGATTATTTCAATAATCCACAAACACGTTCTATTATTCTTTCGTTACGATTTAATTATTAAGGAGGACAAAATGAAGACAATAACTAAAACCAATAAATTTTTATTTACATTAATTATTGCATCACTAACATTTTTTATTAGCTGCAGCGATTTTTTAAATGATCCTAATGCAGTTAATGATCCAAATAGAGCTACATCAGTTAGTGAAGATTTACTTTTTAACTCAATTCAAGTAAACCAATTCTTCCGTTATGAAGGACATATCGCTCAAACAACAGCAGTATGGATGCAGCAGATGGGCGGTGTCGACCGTCAGTCATTAGGTCTTGCTCAATACATTTTTACCGAGAACGAGTGGACTGGTGAAATGAATGGCATGTATACGGGAGGAGGGTTAATCGACATTCGTAGAGTTATTGCAGCCGCAGATGCAAAAGGATGGAAAGTTTATGCTTCTATTGCCAGATTCTGGGAAGCTTTTGTTATGGGAATGGGTGCAAGTTTATGGGGTGATCTTCCTTACTCAGAAGCTGTATCAGATGTTAAAACTCCTAAACTTGATTCTCAGAAAAGTATTTATGATGCTTGCCAAGCTTTGTTAGATAAAGCAATAACAGACCTAACAACTGGCGGCGGCTATTCTCCGCCAAACGACTGGGTTTATAGTGCAAACAAAACAAAATGGATTGAAGCTTGTTGGTCTCTAAAGGCAAGATTATATATGCACTGGGCAGAAGTTGATGGAACTAATTATACAAATGCTCTTAACGCAATTCAGAAAGGCATCTCGTCAATTGCAAACGATTTCAAATCTAAGCATACTACTACAGAAGCTGAATCAAATGCAATTTACCAATTCTGGAGAAGCCGGGATTCTTACATTCGTTCGGGCAAGTATTTAGTTGATTTATTAAAAACTAGAAATGACGGTCGTTTGCCAAAATATTTTGCTCTTGATAAAAATAACCAATACACAGGTGCACCGGCAGGAGTTGCTCTAACAGATGCATCTAATTTAAGTACAACAATGTTAGCAAAAGATCTTTCTTTTGATTTCATAACATTTACAGAAGCAAATTTAATTTGGGCGGAATGTGCATTCAAAGCCGGCGATGCAACAACTGCTTTAGCAAAATTAAATGCTGCTCGCAGAGCACAAGAAACTAAATGGGGATTAACAGCTAATTCACTTGGTGTTGCAGCTGGATTGACAGGCAATGCATTAATAAGTGCAATCATGGAAGAGAAATTCATTTCATTGTTCTTCAACATCGAAACCTACAATGATTGGAAACGTACAAATCTGCCTGCAATTACTCCTTATACTGGCGGAACAATTCCGAGAAGATTGTTATACGGTGATGGAGAAAGAAATGCAAATCCAAATATTCCGTCGCCATCTGCTCAACCGGCAAGAAATGCAAACGACCCAGGAAATAATTATTAGAATTACATCCTTTATTCGATTTAACAAAAAACTCCGCTTATATAGGCGGAGTTTTTTTTTGATTAGAAACTAAGAAATTCAATTTTCATTTAATTCGTTTTAATAAATTTAATTTTAAGTTACAGCATAAACATGTAGTCAATAAATTAAATCCACAACTTTTTTGTTGTTTTTATTTTCAAAATAAATTAGGTTACTATCCGATTCGAACGTCTTTTGAATTGATTAATCATACTTAAAGATGCTAAAAACTTTTTTAATTTTTTAACAAAATTGAATTATTCATTGAATAGAAAAAATTTCGCCATCATTTCTACTTTAAAAATAAATTCACTAATTCATTAACAATAATTAGAGGAATGTATGAGAAAACTCCTACTATTTATTTTCTTCCTTGTTTTACTGCCAAATTTTATTTCGGCAGCTGAAACTTTTAAAGTCCGTGGAAAAGTTACCGATGCTAAGACCGGAGAAGTCTTAATTGGTGCTGCTGTTGTTTTAACACCTTCAAATCTGGGTGCAGCAACAGATTTAAACGGCAATTATTCTTTTGATGTGCCAACAGATTTTGCAAAAGGACAAAGAGCACAACTAACCGCATCTTATGTTGGTTATAAGAAAAGAGTTGTAGAT
>Ga0233423_10001294_pt1 | contig 12634 bp, 12 predicted proteins | sample Watercolumn_Mata_FD_180713 | JGI IMG/M metagenome (GOLD analysis project Ga0233423, IMG submission 180713) | Freshwater microbial communities from Lake Matano, South Sulawesi, Indonesia - Watercolumn_Matano_2014_112_MG | ecosystem: Environmental > Aquatic > Freshwater > Lake | place: Indonesia... | reverse complement strand
CCGTTCACGATCCGCATAAGAACGGCTTTCTGTTCCCCCTGCGCCCCCGTGCAGATGATTGTCACCTTGCTGTCCGGATAATCGTTCACTTCATTGATCGGAATGATAGTTTGTTTTTTGACGGCAAGATATCCCAGCGCGCGCGCAATCTCCACGTTTGTCCGCATCGAGTAGCCGTCAATGGCCACTTTCCGGTTGTGTTTTTCGGAAAGTTCGATGAGCTGTTGAATACGCGAAATAAGCGCCGCGAAGGTGGCCGCGATAATCCGCCCCTCGGTATGCTCAAAAACTTCATCCAGGTTCTTTTTGATAGTTGATTCGGAAAGCGAGTATCCCGGCGTCTGGCTGTCAGTTGAATCACTCATAAGCGCCAAAACTCCTTCAGAGCCGATTCTCGCAATCTTGGCAATGTCGGCCGGCGCATCCCCGACCGGCGAGTGGTCGAATTTGAAGTCTCCCGTCACGATCACCGTTCCGATCGGCGTGCCGATGGAAATACCCACCGCATCGGGAATGGTATGGTTGACGTGGAAAAATTCAATGTCAAAAACACCGAGTTTCAGGCGATCAATTTTTTTGACGGTTTTTATGTTGACTGGATTCTTGTATTCCTCCTGCCGTTTGACAATGATTCCTCTCGTCAGCTCGGTTGCGTAAATTGGAGGATTCCCGAGTTTGGGAATGAGATGAGGAATGGCTCCGATGTGATCATAGTGCCCGTGAGTGATGATGACGCCGCGGATGTTTTTTTCCTTCCCGCGAAGATAATCGGCGTTGGGGATGATATAGTCAATTCCCGGCATATCCTCTTCCGGAAATTGCAGGCCCATGTCAACAATGATGATGTCTTTGCCATACTCAAAAATCGTCATATTGCGGCCGACCTCTTCCAGCCCCCCAAGGGGGATGACTCTTAAATTGTTTTTGACGCCGCCTCTTTGTGAGTGGCGTTTTCTTGTTGCAATCATTTTTTCAGTGAACAAGGAACAATGATCAAGGATCAAGGATCAATGTTTTTGTTCTTTAAAAGATTGATTAAGATTGTGGGCGAGAGAGGATTTGAACCTCCACGGGATTGCTCCCATTAGCTCCTGAAGCTAACGTGTATGCCGATTTCACCACTCGCCCAAAAGACAGCAAGCACCCAAAAAGGGCTTAAGAATAGAAAAATTTCAAGCAATTACCAAGTTTTTGGCTTTCGATATTATTAAAAAAAGTAGCTTATAATCAAAGGATTCTAGCACCAATCGGCTATCTTGTCAACCCCCGTTTTTCGATTTTGCTTTCCGATTAAGTATTTCAAAGGCGGTTATAAATATCTTCATAACGGATAATATCATCCTCGCCGAAATAATCTCCGGTCTGCACCTCAATCAATACCACGTTTTCTTCTCCCGGATTTTCAAGGCGATGTTTGTTTCCAACCGGTATAAAGGTGCTTTCGCTTTCACGCAGAATTATTTCCTTATCACCATTGATCACTTTCGCGGTGCCACGGACAACTACCCAATTTTCCGAACGATGTTTGTGCGACTGGAGACTCAATTTGCCTTTGGGATAGACAGTCAGTCTTTTCACTTTGTATTCTTTTTCATCGGCAAATACCTCGAATTTTCCCCACGGTCTTTCTTCCACTATGCTGCCTTTCCTTTCCGATGAAATTTTTTTTCGACTTTCGCCTTTTGCCATGATTTCGAAGAATGTTTTATATTCCCTACCTAACTACTTTCAATCCACCAAGATCCTCCTTCTTAATCGACCGATAAAGAGAATTTCTCTTCAAGACAACTTTACCTTCATGTTCAATAACGTAATAGGCAAACCCTCTCATCTTTTGAACTAAAGTATAATCGGCGTGTCCCGGGAAACTAGTCGGGTCGCGGTCTTCGAAATCAACAGGGCTGTCATCAAGAGTGACAAAATATGTTTGGCCGGTATTAGCCAGTAAATGACCGAATTTTTCCGGCATGAAAACTTCCTGGCCGGCCTGGACCGGAATGGCCCTGAATTCTTCCACCTCATCAGCGATCATTTCTCCGTTTTCGTCCTCGGCTAATTTTTGAAGCAAGGCTACTCCCTGGCCAAAAACAATCCAGTAAGTTTCACTCAACCTGCCAACATGGTAGTGGCCGTAAGTTTTTATATATTCTCCGGAGATTGTTCCGGGTTCCCAAACAGTCACGTTTTTCTGTTGAGTTCCTCCCCGAATCATATAGTAATGAATGGCTGGGCCAACTCCCTCGGGATCCATAAGAACCTCTTTCATTTTTTCATGCGGACGGGCGGCATAATGCTTCGGAACATTCTTGAAGTCGTTTTTCATAGGTATTTTATTCTTGATGATTGGAGTTTATTTGTTATTTGAAGTTTGGAATTTGATTATTTTCGGACGCGTTTTGTCTTCATATACCATTCTACCACATTGGAAAATCTCCTGTCCGGCGTATTCATTGAATTGATCTCCAATCCCTGAACTTTTTTGTTGGTTATATAAAGATAATTGGGACTATAGAGAAAAATCGCCGGCAGATCCTCGCTTACGCTTTTTTGAAAATCTTTGTACAGTTCCACTCTTTTTTCGACATCGGATTCCTGTCTTATTTTCTCCAAAATCTTATCCACGTTCTGGTTGGAATAAAGAGCCAGATTCAATCCCGGGTCTCTCGTTTGCGACGAACTCCAAAAAGCGTACGGGTCCGGATCTATGCCCAAGAGCTGACCGAAAAGAAGAGCTTCGTATTCTCTCGGGCGGATATAATTCTGCTGAACTTCGACCGCATCAAAAGTTTCAAGGTTTACTTTTGCGCCCACTGCTTCCCATTGCTTCTTGAGCAGTTCCGCCGTCTGGGCCAAATCCGGCCAGTCCGTTGTCACAAGTTTTATCTCGAGCGGCTGGCTGTCCTTCTTGCGCCACCCGTCCTCGCCCTTTTTCCACCCGGCGTTGTCCAAAGTTTTGTTGGCTTCCTCGACGTTATAGGCGAACTTTTTCACGTCATCGGTCGCTCCAAAGGTCCCGGGAGGAATCGGGGAATAAACTTCTTTTCCTTTTCCCGCCAGAACCTCGTCTATGATCGCTTTTCTGTCAGTAACCAGCGAAAGAGCCTTTCTCACTTCGCGATCAGCCAGAACCTTACTCTTTTGCTGGTTGAGAAAAACCGCAAAGTAGCGGGGAATGTTTATGGAATGCACGTCCGCGCTGCGGCGGCTTTTCAAATTCGCAAGCCCCGAAGGAGACAAATAGCTCATGCCGAAAATCTGCTTGTTGTTGTAGGCCTCGAGCATCGAATCCTCATCGAAATAGAAAGAAAAACTAATCCGGTTTATGAAAGGTTTTTGGCCGAAATAATTCTCGTTTGCTTCAAGATCATAAGAAATAATATTGCCGTCAGAATCTTTTTCAAAATCCGAAAATTTATACGGCCCTGTTCCGACCGGCCGCAGATTGGATTCGGCCAGTGGAAAATTCGCCGGCGCGACCGTCTCCCAGATATGCTTCGGCAGGATACCTACCGTCAGATTGTTGAGAAAAAACGCGTAAGGCGCTTGGAGAACGAAACGAACCGTGTCATCGTCATCCGTTTCAACGCCTACTCCCTGCCAGATTTGCCGCAGAGGACTTTTGAAGGCCGGGTCCTGAATGGCTTGAATGGTGAAAAGGACATCGTCGGCCGTGAAAGGTTCGCCATCCTGCCACTTCACGTCTTTTTTCAACTTTATCGTGTAGGTCAGTCCGCTTTTGTCAGTTTCATAGCTCTCGGCAAGATCGGGAATTATTTTCCCATCCCCGTCATACTTGAAAAGACCCGAGTATACCAGCACGCATAAATCCTGGTCGGCGTCGCTTCCTTGCGAGAGAATCGGATTGACGTATCTTGGCTGGCCGATAATTCCTTCCGAATAATCGCCTCCCGGAATCGGAATAGGCCTTGTGAAATGATAATATAACCCGACGACGGTCGCGATCAAAGAAACAATTACAACAAGAATAAGGATATTGACTGTGATTTTTTCCTTATGGGACAAAACCCGGGAAAGTCTCTGCCAAATATTCATTGAAAAACACAAACAAGAATTATACTCCTTGAGAAGAAAGATAAAATATGGCTATTGCAAGACCAATAAAAAGGGCTCCCAGAATAATACTCCCCCAAAAGAGAAATTTTTCAAAGCCCCTTTTGGTATAATAACCCCCGAAGTCTCCTCCGAAAGTCGCTGAAAGCCCCGCTCCCCGGTTCTGAAGAAGAATTGAGGTCATAAGCAACACTGAAACAATAATTTGCCCGAAAATTAATCCTCTCTCCATTTAATGTTCGTTTTCATTGATAAGAGATGAAACAACGTAGTTTATCGCGCTTATCACGACCACGGCCCAGAAAGCGGCTGTCCAGGTGTCAATAACGAGCGCTCCGACAATTTTCGCCGCGAGGTTAAGCATCAGGACATTAATAACAATCGTAAAAAGGCCGAGCGTGACCCAGATGAGCGGCAGGGAAACAATCTTCACGACGGGTTTTATAAAAAAGTTTATCAGCCCCAAAACGGCTCCCGCCAGAATCAGCCATTCCCAGCCGCCGTCGAAATATATTCCCGGCACCAGCCGCGCCGCCGCCCAGATACCGAGGGCGTTTGAAAGGACGTGGATGATTAGACGTAGCATAGCTTAGGAGAGATTAGCATACAATTCGAGAAAGTCAATACGAGAATAATTTTGAATTTCTAATTCTGAATTTTGAATCAATGTCTTAATGTTTCAATGTTTCAAAGTTATATCATTCAAAATTATTTCGAAATTCGAAATTCGAAATTTTTTTGACATTTCCCTTTCTAAATTTTATTATAATCCCAGAATAAACCATTAGCAACTTCGATATGAGCCAACGCATCTTCTCCGGTATTCAGCCTTCGGGCGTGCTTCATTTGGGAAATTATCTGGGAGCCATCAAGAATTGGGTGGAGCTTCAGGATAAATATGATTCCACTTTCTGCGTGGTGGATCTTCACGCTATCACTGTTCCTCAAAAACCCGAGGAACTCCGCCAAAAAACTATCGAAGTTGCCAAAATATATCTCGCCGCTGGCATTGACCCGGAAAAATCAACTATATTCGTCCAGTCCCACGTCCCCGAACATACGGAGTTGGCGTGGGTTTTGAGTACGATCACCAAAATTCCGGAACTGGAGCGAATGACCCAGTTCAAGGACAAGTCCCAGGAGTTCAGACAGCATCTCGACGCCGGGCTTTTCAATTATCCGATTCTAATGGCCGCGGATATTTTGCTCTATGATACAAATTTAGTACCGGTTGGCGAAGACCAGCTTCAGCATGTGGAACTCTCTCGCACTCTAGCCAAGCGCTTTAATAGTACGTTCGGAAAGACTTTCGTCATTCCCGAGCCGTTCGTGGTTAAAGAAGGAATGCGGATTATGGGACTTGATGATCCGGCCAAAAAAATGAGCAAATCCGCCGCTTCCGAGTACAATTATATCGCCCTTACCGACTCCCCGGAAAAAATCCGCGAAAAAATCATGCGAGCTGTCACCGACAGTGGCAAATCTGTCCGCTATTCCGACGACCAGCCGGCGATCAAAAACCTCATCAACATCTACGCTCTTCTCGATAACGCCAAACCCAAAGATATCGAAGATACTTATCGCAAAAAGGGATATGCTGAATTCAAAAAAGACTTGGCGGAAGTGGTGGTTGACTTTTTGCGCGATTTCCAGCTAAAATACCAGGATATTGACGACAAGGAGGTCGTGGGTATCCTCCAGCAAGGCGCCGAAAAAGCCCGGCCCTTGGCGGAGAAGAAAATGGAGGAAGTGAAGGAGAAGATGGGATTGCTGTAGAAACAAAAAACTTTTTTATAAAACAAAAGGTAGTCAACTGAATCCACGTGGATAAATTTGACTACCCTGAAAAATTGCGGAAATAAAAATTTCTTTGGTACTTTGACATCAAGGGAGGGAAAAGCCATGAAATACTTTGCCGGCAATGTTGCATTGATTCGACAACAGTTGGAATATTTCGGCTTTTGGACTTGGGCAAATACAATAACCACTTGCCGTATTATTCTGATCTCCATCTCGGCAGCTTTTATTCTGTCAGGACTCCAACCAACTCTGGCTTTTCTGTTATTATTAACCGCGACGTTAACCGATAAGCTGGATGGAGAAATCGCAAGAAGATACAACCACAAAACCATTATCGGTGATCTTTTTGATAAACTCGCCGATAAATATCTCGTGGTGGTAAAGCTGTTAATAGCGACACTGATCATTATCGGTACTCTTGAGCCTAAATTTGGACCGGGAATGCCAAACGTGTCACTGGAATGGCTGATCTATCTCTTGCTTGCCGAGCTTTTCTTATTCGTCATTGGTTTAGCCAGCCTTGCCTTCCCGATCCTGCCGACTAGCGCTGGATATGTGGGCAAAATAAAAATGACTTGCGAATGCGTTTTCATTTTATTTTGCTACTTTTCCTACCTGCGTCCCTTCGGATTCGGATTCGACGATATGGCCATTGCAACTCAAAGAGCGAATTTCCTGCTAAAATTGTCCTTCTGGCTCGCCATTGGGAGCGCGTTGCAATACGCCATTCGCGGTTTGAAAAACTACCGCTTTATGGAAGGATTAAGGGGAGAATTTAAATGAGCCGACTTCTAAAATTTTTCGATGAAAAACTGGAACGGGTCGGCCCGTCGCCGCATCCGCTCGAGGCCGGCTCTTCGAAAAAGGTGGTCCTTCATGTCTCTAATTCGCTCTTTTATCTGCAATCAACCAGCCCGCTCGGAGAAATCCCGCGCGGGCTGTTTTTATTTGGGGATATCTTCTATTATTCCTTGATTATTCCCAGAACCTCATCCCTTTTCTCTTCCATCAACTCTCTTGCATTCGCTTCGAGATTCAGCCGCAAAACCGGCTCGGTGTTGGAGGGACGGACATTGAACCACCAATCGGGATATTCGATCGATATGCCGTCCATTTCATTTTGCTTCCCGTCGGCATATTTTTCTTTGAGTTTCGTAATCACCGCGTCTTTGTCAGAAACTTCGCTGTTTATTTCCCCCGAATGGAAATATCTTTGGTAGGGCTTGATGTATTTTGAAAGACTCTTGCCGCTTTCCGACAGTTCCTGCAAAAGCTTCAAAGTGACAATCAGCGGCACTTCATAACACCCTTCTTCCATATTCAGGAAAAAATGCCCTGAAGACTCGCCGGCAAAATAGGCGCCTTCCCTGACGGTTTGTTCCTTTATGAGAGAGTGGCCGACTTTCGTCACAATGGGGATTCCCCCATTTTCCAAAATAGTATCCAGTGTGATTTTACCCGGCCGGATGTCATAGGCAATTTTTGATCCCGGCTTCTCGCGCAAAAAAAGCTTGCACAAAATCGCTCTCGTAATCCCGGGATCCAGCCTTTTGCCTTTGTCATCCGCGTAAAAAATCCGATCGCCGTCACCATCGGTCGCGACGCCGATGTCCGCCCCAACTTCCTTCACTTTCTCGCAGAGTGTTTCCATGTTTTCCGGCTTCAAGGGATCCGCTTCATGAGCCGGAAAAGTCCCGTCAAGTTCCCAATTCATTTTCACCACATCGGCCGGAACATGCTTGAATAATTCATCAAAATACAAAATCCCCATCGCGTTGGCTGGATCAACGACAATTTTCATTTTTTTGATTTTTGGAACATCAGCGAATTTCAAGTCGTGCGCCACTTGGTCCTCCAGGACTCCCGCTTTTTGAGTAACTTTCCCGACTTTACGCACTTTTTCTATCTTCCCGCTCATTACTAAATCCCTCAAATCCTGCATTCCCGTGCCGCCCCCTATCGGGGAAGCTTTTTCCCGCACGAGCTTGAAGCCATTGTATTCCTTGGGGTTGTGCGACGCCGAAACCAAAATTCCCCCGTCATATTTGTAATGCGCGACAGCGAAATAGAATGTCGGTGTGGAAGCAAGACCGATATCAACAACATTCATTCCTCCGTCGGTCAGTCCTCCAATTAGTTTTTCTTTGAGAGTCGGCGAAGACAAACGCATATCAGAGCCGACGACAATCTGCAACCCTTCTTTTTTTCCTGTTTCTTTCCTTCTCATCTGGGCATAACCCAAACCGATATTATAGGCAACCTCTTCATTCACATCCGTAGGATAAATCCCCCGAATGTCATAGGCTTTGAAAATTTTGGGGTTGATCTCGGACATATTTCACAATTTTACAAATTATCTCCTCTTCGCTACCATTGTATCAGAAGATTGAGAAAACATTCAATGTTAGGAAATTTCCTAACATTGAACGTTAAGAAAAAACTATGAAACTTGTCATTATGGCCGGCGGGCGCGGCACAAGACTCTGGCCGATGAGCCGGCAAGGAAAACCGAAGCAATTCCAAAAACTGGTTTCGGAAAACACGATGCTCCAGGATACCTTCAAAAGGCTCCGAAAAATCGTCGCGCCGGAGGACATTTACGTTTCAACCAACAAAGAATATGTCGCCGAAGTCAAAAAACAGCTTCCCGAAATGCCTGCCCAAAACATAATCGCCGAGCCCGTCGGGAGAAGCACAGCTCCCTGCATCGCCCTTTCGGCAGCCATAATCTCCGCCCAAGACGAAAACGCGACCATTGGATTTTTTCCGGCCGATCATCTCATCAAAAATCCGGCGAATCTACTCGAAGTCATCCGGCAGGCAGATATGCTTTTGGAAAAGCACCCGGATCACCTGATTACTTTCGGTATCACACCCACCACCCCCGATACAGGCCTGGGATACATTGAGAAAAACAGCCTTCTTGAAAAAATCGGCTCAACCGAATTCTACCGGGCGAAAAGATTCGTGGAAAAGCCGGACCTCGAAACAGCCCAAAAATATCTGGATTCGGGAAATTTCTACTGGAACAGCGGGATGTTTCTGTTCAAAGTCGGGACGATCATTGAAAAATTCAAGGCCTACGTCCCGGATATTTACGAGCGACTAACTAAAATCAAAAAGGTGGTCGGGACGAAAAATTTTGAGCGCGTCCTGGAGGAAGAATTTCCCCAGATGGACAAAATCAGCCTTGACTATGCCGTGATGGAAAACGAGCCAAACGTAGTTCTCGCGCCCGTGAGTAGCGATTGGAGCGACGTCGGAAGCTGGACGGCTCTTAAGAATACTCTGATCGGAAACAAAAAGGAGCACTTGGTGAAAATTGAGGGAGAGCATCTTGATTTTGAGAGCGAAAACCTCCTGGTCTATGGCTCCGACAAACTAATCACGACCATCGGCGTGAAAGATCTGATTATCGTAGACACTCCCGACGCGATTTTAATCTGCGACCGCAACAAATCGCAACTCGTCTCGGATGTCGTCAAAAAACTGGAAGAAAGTGGAAAAACAAAGCATTTGTGATAACATTTTGCAAACCACAAACGCTCAGCACCTCGGCCCTGTAAATCCCATAAATAATGAAAAGGGTAGTCAAATTTATCCACGTGGATATAACTGACTACCTTATTTCTTTACTTTGAAAGCGTCCGCATAACAGCTTTAATATCAGAATAGCACGGATTAAATGATTTTCAGATTAAAAAAGCTTCTTATTCGGGATTCGTGAAGCAATTTATCAACGGTGAGAATTTCAATGTATCTAGTCACTCCAAATATTTCCGCGACAAGGAGAATCTCATCCTCGCACGGATACGGAAATATCCAAGCACTGTGTTGCAGTCTATAAAATCCCAGTTCCTTTATTTTCTCGCGGAGCGCTGCGCGCGCAATGTTCAACTTTTTAGGATGGGTGGGCACATCAAAAATCAAAACACGCCACTTTCGATCCCATTTTTTGGGTTTTGAAATAGAAAGATTTTCCAGCGTGAATTCCTTTACTCTCTTTTTTCCTTTATTCGTGAGGTTTACTCTTATATGACCATCTTTTTCGGAAACTACTTCAATAAGCTTTCTCTTTTTTAGATTATTCACAGCAAACTTGAATTGCTTTTTGTCATAATTTCGGAAATGCCTTGATCCCGCCGCCGCTTTCAGTATTCCCGGGAGAACAGCCCCCGCAAAAACAACTCCGCCCAGCGCCAGCGTCATCAGCAAAAACTTGGCGGCTGTCGCTTCAAAACTATCGTCTTCGTAAAGAAAATATTCGATTTTCTCTCGAAAGCTCTTTGTGGCCTTCATAATTTATAGCCAAAGACTTCACATCTCTCCGTAAAAAACGCTTCCTTGTTATTATTCTACATTTCCCGCAATAGGTAGTCAACTGTATCCACGTGGATGCAGTTGACTACCCTTTAGTTTACTTTTTTTCACTTTAATCTATGATAAATGCTATCCCCTAGGAAATAAGAAATAGCCTGAATCTAAAACAATTCAATGTCTTTCAAAGTCGGCACGGAGCGAACACTATCGGACATTCTGTAAACGGCAGTTCTGAAAAAATCATTCCTTTTGCCTTTACGCTAAAATTGCCCCCGCCTCGCTATGAGCGGATAATCGTCGCCAGAAACGAGAAAGGCAGGATTATAAGTTCTGTTCCGGTGGAATAAAAAACACCTCACTTATACGAGGTGTTTTTCCGATCTACTAAATTAAGAAACTGTGGTCAGAAACACTACATCCGGGGAATAGCCAGGAGTCTAAATTACTTAAAAATTCTCTATATCATCTCCAAAATCTCGACCAATTGCGCCAGGTGGTTTTCCAACTCCAAATCTGCCAGGTATAAATTGTTCTCCTTCCGCCCACTCATCTCCTCTTCTTAAGAAATCGAGGGCCCATTTCGGAACAATTCCTAAGTGAATATATTTTTCTTGTGTTTCCTTGGGAAGCTTTTGAAAATTAGTTATATGACCTCGGCAATTTGGACTACCGCAATTACATCCTTCAGTTTCCCATTCTTCAAATTGTGTTGTGCCATAATCGATCGTAATTTCTTCATCTTTTTTAATCGGTCTAATCGCAACCAACCGCGAATTTCTCACGCCATCAGGCAAGTCAATGATGCTCAATCCGGCATTTGGCTCACAAGAATGATTTACAAAATTCCTTGGATGCTTTCGCGGTACGCCTACATAAAGAAAATTACCATCTTTGTCAATCCCAGCTTGTACTCCATTGTTTGCAATATCAGAATCAGGCTCTATCTCATCTTCAGTATAATATTTCTCGTACTTTCCAATGACATATTCTGATATCAAATCACCAGCTTCAAATTCTCGTTTTGCGAATAATCCTTCTCCCGCGATTTGACTTTCAGCAATATAATCATTTATTTGCTCTTCTTTTAAAAGCTTGTCCTGATAATCTTCTAACCACGCTTGATATTCTTCTTTTGTGTCAGGAGCTCTGCCGACTAATTTTTCCATTTTTTTTACATCACGGTTTCTGCGTGAGCTTGTAAAGTGCTGTTTTTCATTCATCGTATGTTCTGCCGCTAATACCTCCTCTGGTGTTGGATGATAGGGTTTTTCTATAGACATATTTTTTCTTTATTAATAATCTTGTTATTGTTTGTTTAGATTAAGAAATTCTCAAAATGGAGCGTTTTCCAATTTATGTTAAATGTCAGTATATCCTAGTTAATTTTTGAGGTCTAGTATATTTGGCTTTCGATGCAAGATCAATAAATTTCTCAACATATGACTTCACGAATTCTGTTTCCTGTTTATTTAATGTGTGCAATTTTAATTCTCTCTTATTGGACGTATCCTTTTGTAACATCTCCATGTATTGATTAAAGTATTCTTCGCTATAAAGACGCATGGCTAAAAGTTCAGCAATATCCTCGAGCGCTCCAGTCAAACCATCTTGGTGATATGCTGGAAGTGATGGAAGAGTTGATAAATTATAACCGTTTTCGTCATTCATTTTTTGTGCAAATTCAAGAAAATCTTGATTTAAATCCACGAAATCCACTTTCGACGCAAAATGCTGATATAGGGCATGGGACAATTCATGAAGATAACGATAGATTATTGTGTCCTCATCTGAGAATTTATGTTCAAGAAATAAAGCTTTTTCTTTTATATGTTGAGGGATTGGTTGAATGCCGAGGTCAACAGAGTGAGTATCTCGACCAAGTTTGCTAGTCCATGTATTTCTATTAATAACCGTTTTAAAATCAATGTCTGCATCCTTTAGATAACTAAATAAATTTGCAATCGCAGGTCGTTTTTGAACTTCCAGATTCAACTTCCTTACGATTTCGTCATCGGATTTTAATTCTCCGAGCCTTTTTATTCGTTGTTCGATAGACATAATAGATAAGCTAAGTATTTAAATACTAACAGAAATTATTTAATTTTTCAAACAAAAAAACACTTCAAAAACAAGGTGTTTTTCCGGAATCGCACAGAGGCTTTTCGGACCAAAAACATTTGTCGTCTTGATTTCAGACGTCTTTAATGTAATACTATTTTAGCAATAAACAATCTAAATCTCAAATAAACATTTATGGTTCGGGTCGGCATTGTGGGGCTTCCGAATGTGGGAAAGTCCACTTTATTCAAAGCCCTTACTAAAAATCCGGTGGATATTGCCAATTATCCTTTCTGCACCATCGAGCCCAACGTTGGCGTTGTTCGCGTTCCGGATGAGCGGCTCGAAAAAATCGCCAAAATTTCAAAAGCGGAAAAAATCGTTC
>Ga0233423_10001293_pt1 | contig 12643 bp, 11 predicted proteins | sample Watercolumn_Mata_FD_180713 | JGI IMG/M metagenome (GOLD analysis project Ga0233423, IMG submission 180713) | Freshwater microbial communities from Lake Matano, South Sulawesi, Indonesia - Watercolumn_Matano_2014_112_MG | ecosystem: Environmental > Aquatic > Freshwater > Lake | place: Indonesia... | reverse complement strand
CGCAACTTTTTTGTTCAGTCTGAAGATTTTATCCATTGCTCGCCTTTCTGATTGTTGGTGGGGTGCATAGTTCTAATCGCCTCTTTAAGGGAGGAGTGCGGACGCAAGTCCGCCCCATAAGCAGACTCGCGTCTGCACTCTCATTATGGATGGTCTCAAGGCGATCTTGGATTCTTGCCGAGTCAGCCTGCCCACTTATGCACTCCCTCACTAATTGGTTCACTGCTGGCTGGCCAGTCCTCCCGCGATCTCTCCCCCATCAATCACGAAATAATGCCCGGTGATGAAGGCCGCGTCGTCGGAAGCGAGAAAGGTGAAGAGGGCAGCCACTTCTTCTGGCCGACCCAGCCTGCCCAGCGGTATTTTGCTTTCACAGGCGCGTAGCATCTCTGGCGTGTACTCTGCTTCCTGCATCGGCGTCAGGATGTAGCCTGGGCAGACACAGTTGACGCGCACCGCGGGGGCCAGTTCTAGCGCCATCGAGCGGGTCAATTCTATGACCCCCGACTTGGAGGCATTGTAGTCGGCGTAGTAATGGTAGCCCATCAAGCCGCTGGTCGAGCCCATGTTCAGAATGACGCCGCCACCTCCGGCCAACATCCGTTGCGCTGCTTGCTGTGCCACGAAGAACACGCCGTCGAGGTTGACCGCAATCACCTGCCGCCATTCCTGGGGGGAGATGTCCATGAAGCGGTGCCGGATGCTGATGCCGGCGTTGTTGATCAGCACGTCCAGCCCTGCCAGCAGGTCGTCCAGTTCCTCAAAGGCCCGCGCCACGTCATCGGCGTCTGAGACGTCGGCGACGATGGTGCCGCTCAGCGCTGGCATCTCGCGCTTGATGTGCCGGAGCGCCGCCTCGTCGCGATCCAGCACGACGACGCGCGAGCCCTCGTCCAGGAAACGCGCCGCCGTTGCCGCGCCGATGCCGCCGGCCCCGCCGGTGATGAGAACCCTTTTGTCCTCCAAACCACGCATAATCTCCTCCTCACCCTGCCAAGCCGCCGCCGTCCACAACCAGGGTTGTGCCAGTGACGAAAGACGAGGCGTCGCTGGCAAGATAAAGCGCGGCCTGAGCGATGTCCTCTGGCTGGCCGATGCGCTGCAATGGCCGCTGTGCCGCCTCTGCCAGAAATCGCTCGTCTGATTCGCCGAGCTGCCGCGCCTCATCGCGCAGCATGGGCGTGTCGGTGTCGCCGGGAGAGATGCAGTTGACGCGGATATTCTGCTCGCCGTGATCGAGGGCCATGGCCCTGGTCATGTTCACCACCGCCCCTTTCGAGGCACAGTACGAGACTGCCCTGCGCCCACCGACCAGTCCCCAACCCGACGCCATGTTGATAATCACCCCGCCGCCTGCCTGGGCCATAATGGGAATGGCATACTTGGAGAGTAAAAAGATGGATTTCACGTTGATTGCCATCACTCGGTCCCATTCCTCCTCGGTCGTATCTATCACTGTGGCCCGCCGGATGATACCGGCGTTGTTGAAAAGAATGTCGAGGCCGCCCAATTCGTCCACAGTCTGTTGTACCGCGCGCTGGCAATCTTCCGCCTGGCTCACGTCGCAGCACACAAAAATGGCTTGCCTGCCGTCGTCAACGATGGCTTGCGCGACGGCTTGCCCGCCAGCCTCGTCCACATCCACCACCGACACTGCCGCACCTTCGCGGGCGAAAAGCAGGGCCGTCGCCCGCCCGATGCCTGACGCACCGCCGGTGATCAAGGCGACTTTTCCCGCCAGGATGCCCCTCTCATTGTTCGACATCGGCCAGTGCCTTTCTCGCCGCTTCAAGGGTGAAGCCCACGTCCTCGTCGGTGTGGGCCAGCGATACGACGGAATGGAGGGCGGCGGAGGGCGTCATGTACACCCCATACTTGAACAGCGCCCACGCGAATCTCTGGTACTTGGCGCGATCAACGTAGGCGCAGAACTCGCGGTAGTCGCGGATGGATGGTCGATCGGTGAACATGATTTGCAACATCGGCCCCACGTTTTGCACAATGGCCTCGGTGCCTGTTTCCGCAAATAGATCGCGCAGCCCCTGGCAGAGCTTCTCCCCGATGCGCCAGGTGTGGCGAAAAGCTGCGCCGTCGTCGCGGGTCAACTCCCGCAGGCTGGCCCGCGTGGCGTACAGCCCGATGCGCGAGGCGTTCTGCGTGCCATAGTGCAGCACCCCACCCCATTCCAGGGCCTCCATAATTTCGGCCCGACCGACAAAGCCGGCCACCGGCAATCCAGCCCCCATCGCCTTGCCGAAGGTCGAGACGTCGGGCATGATCCCATAGTGTTCCTGACAGCCTCCGGCGGCGATGCGAAAGCCGGTCACGGTCTCGTCGAGGATGAGCAGGATGCCGTTGTCGCGGGTCAGATCACGCAGGCCGTGCAGATAGCCCGGCCGCGGTGGGATGACGCCCATGTTGCCCATGATCCCCTCAGTGATGACGGCGGCGATCTTCCCGCGGTAGGTGTCAATGGCTCGCTCCACTGCTGGCAGATCGTTCCAGGGCACGACGATGGTGTCCTCCAGTGCGCGCCGGTTCAGGCCGGAACTGTCGGCGATCTTGATGGGGTCGTGACGGTGGCCCAGCGAGACCAGGGGGTGCGGGTGAGAATTGACCAGGAAGTCGTCGTACCAGCCGTGATAGTGTCCCTCGAATTTGATGAACTTTGGTTTGCCCGTGTAACCCCGGGCCAGCCGGATGGCCGCCATGGCCGCCTCGGTGCCGGTGTTGGCGAAACGCACCCGCTCGGCGCCGGGCACCAGTTGCCGGATCAGCTCCGCCACCTCGACCTCGATCTCCGTGGCGGCGGCAAAGAGCGTCCCGCTGGCCGCTGCCTCGCTCACCGCTTCGACGATACGTGGGTGGACGTGGCCCAGCGGCAGGGCGCCGTAGGCCATCATCCAGTCCACGTACCGGTTGCCGTCCACGTCGTAGATGTGGGAACCCTCACCTCGTTGAATGAAGAGAGGATAGTCGCCATAATTGGCCGGCCCTCGCGAGGGAGAGCTACCACCTTCAATCATCACCTGCAAGGCGCGTTCGAAGAGGGCTTTTGATTTATGTGTGGAGTAGTTCATAGGGTTTACCTTCAACGTCAAACGTAAAACGTGACCGTTACGCTTTACGTTTTACGCATTACGCATCACGTTTCACGCTCCAAATTCACCCCGTACCGCTCAGCGTACTCCCGAAAGCGGGCAATCAGTTCTTTGGCCTGTTCTTCTGATTCGTGGGGCGTGAGCTGGTTGCAGTCGTAGCCCAGTTCGGCACGCAGCACATCCGCCGCTGCGGGGCAGAAGACGACGGTGCCGTCGGCCTCGATGCGCTCGATGCCGTCGAAGCGATGGGAGCGCTCGTTGATGGCGATAGCTTCGGCCAGGGTGAGCCCCGCTATGGGCGCTGGTCGCACGCCGCTGCTACTGACGACGACGGGATAACCGCCCGGCAACCCGTTGGGCGCGGGCGCGTGCAGGAGCGCTTCGCTGTCAGAGAGAAATGCCCGGATCAGCCGCACGACCGAGCTGGCGGTGAGGAAATTCATCACCGGGCCAGATGGCACAGGATGAGGGCTCAGCATCAGCTCGTCGGCGCCGATAGCTTCCGTCACGGCTTGCCCCTCGTACTCTACGCGCAGGAAGTAGGGCGGGGTCTCGCCGGTCGGCTTCCCAAAAACCGCTGACAACAGGGCGTGGTGAGCCACCAGCAGCACGCGCACCGCGTCGGGGGACGCGGCCAGTCGTTGGGCGGCCAGCAGGCGCACCTTGGGCACGATCTCGTCGAGATTGCCCACCCCACACGTCGGCGCCAGGTCCAGGCGGCCGAGGACGCAGTTGACCACGTCGGGATAAGGGGCGGTGAGTGTCACCCCCGGGTAGGCGGCGTCGCGCAGAGTCTCCATCAGTTTCAGAGTCAGCGTCAGATGGACGGGCAGCCACACGCCGAACCCTGCGCCTTTGATGACGGCGGCTTGTGCGGGAGGCAGGAGATCAGGCAGCCACCAGGTCTGCATGGTCGCCGTGCTCAGGATGATGTCAGGGGCCTCTCTGTGTACGATCTCGGCGACGGCTTCTTTGTCGTTGAGGTCAAGAGGCACAAAGCGGATGTCGGGCGCATATCCCTGGGCCATCGCGCCCAGGCGCGCCAGGTTGCAGCGGGCCATGCCACGCGCTGTGTTTCGGCTGCCCACGACGATCCGCCCAAGGCCTTCCTGTCGCGCAAGCAGTTCCAGCACCACGCTGCCCAGCCCTCCCAGGCCAACGAGCATGATGGTTGTTTTCGTTTTCATGGTCAGATCCTTAAGGCGGACACTTGGCACAAATTGATCTGAACAGTGTGGTACTCAGGTAGCGATCGCCCCGGTCGGGGAGGATCACGACGATTGTGCCGGAGCGCATCTGCTTTGCAATGCGCAGGGCTCCTTCTACTGCTGCACCGCTGGACATGCCAACAAACAGACCCTCGGCTGTAACAAGACGCCTGGCCATCTCAAATGCTTCTCCATCGCTAACGACGATCTTTTCGTCCAGCACACGTGGGTCATAGATTTTAGGGACGATGGAGTTGTTCATGTTTTTGAGGCCCTGGATGGTGTGCCCTTCCTCAGGTTCAACCCCAACGATTTTCACTCCGGGCCTTCTCTCTTTCAGGTATCTGCCTGCTCCCATCAGGGTTCCCGATGTTCCCATACCAGCGACAAACACATCTACTTCTCCATCTGTTTGGGACAAGACCTCAGGCCCGGTGGTCTCGTAGTGAGCAAGAACGTTGTTCACATTGTCGAATTGATTGGGCATGAAATAGCGTTCTGGCTGCTCGTTCAGAACCTCGTGTGCTCGTCTGATCGCGCCGTCGGTTCCCTCCCTGGCAGGGGTCAGCACGACCTCAGCCCCAAACGCTTCCAGGGTAAGCCGTCTCTCTGTGCTGACACATTCTGGCATGAAAAGCCTGACCCGGTACCCTTTTGCCGCTCCGATCATCGCCAGGGCTATTCCCGTATTTCCTGACGTCGGTTCAATGATCGTCTTTTCTTTGTCGAGTTCTCCGGTTTCTTCCGCTTTCTTAATCATGTAATAGGCGGGACGATCTTTGACTGAGCCGCCGGGGTTGCATCCTTCGAGTTTTCCGAAGATCCTCACCTCTGGTCTTTTCTCGTTGAGATTGGTCAGTTCCACCAGTGGGGTGTTTCCAATAGCAGATAAAATACTCACCGTTGCTTACCTCCAGATTTTCATTTACTTCTGCACCACGAACCACACGCGGCCACTGTCCGGCTTGGGCTCGCTTCCATCTTCCAAATTCCCCCAGCATGCGAGCTCCTGGAAGCCTACTTCCTTCAAGCATTGCCTGATGTCCTCCAGGGTGTATCCGCGTTCCTTATGCACTTCGTCCATCCGAGTCCAGCCATCTCCTTCCTTCACGAACCCCGTTATTTTCATAATGGCCATGTTCTTCTCAAGGTCATAGCTTGGAAAGTGGATTTCAAACAACTCGGAGGTATCTTGCTGGACGTAGCAATAGTGCCGTTGCCAGTCAACGGCCAAGCCATAGATGGTGTTCATGTCGAAGATGAACAGCCCTGCTTTTTTCAGTGCCCGATACACGCCTGCAAAAGTCTTCGTCAAGTCCTCCAACTCCAGGAGGTAATTCAGGCTATCGAACCAGCAGGTCACTAGGTCAAATCTCTCCTCAAAAGGCAGGGATCGCATGTCCTGAAGGAGAAACTCCACCTCCACGTTCTCCCGTTCAGCCCGTTCTCTGGCAAACCGCAGCATCTGGGGGGACTGGTCAACACCTGCCACCTGAAGGCCTTTCTTCGCCATCGCTACGGCGAACGTCCCTTCGCCACAAGCTATGTCCAGGACCATCTGTGGCCTGGTATCGAATCGGTCAAGCACAGTGGGCAGTAGCTCTACCATTCTCTCGCTATATTGAAGGTATGGGCCTTTGGCATAGAAGTAGGCGAATCTTTCATAGATGCTCATGGTCGTTACCTCTGCTGTTGTACTCGAAGCACGGGTTATCGCCGCTTTTTTCGGCTGGAACGACTCTGTTTCCTTGGACGTATGCCCGCCTCAGCCAGATCGCGGAGCGCCTGGATGTACCCTGTTTCATTGAAGGGGCGTTTGTCCCGTAGAATCTCGAACATCTCTTCAGCCAGAATACCACCGATGGCGTGGATGGCCTCATGCCGGGTGTAGCCGGCCTGCATCAGTGCCTCCAGCGTCTCGGCTGTCTGGGATGGATCATGGTTCGCAATCTGGTTCTCGACCGTCTGATGGATCGCCACGTGGACGAAAGGATTTGCTCCATCTCGGGTAATCTCCTCGCCGGGGTCTAGGATGCCGGCGCGTTCCCAGATGTCGAAATACTCAGGGTGTTGCTTGAGTATCTCGGCGAAGGTCGCATCTTCTCCTTCCAGCTCGGCCCCGGCCATCACCATCTCCCAGATCAGGCCCAGGCGGGTGCGTGTAAGGTAGCGCAGTTCGGCGTACTCATCTTCCATCGGTCTGCTCCTTGCATGTGTCATTTGTGATGTCAAACCGAACGTTGGCAGCGGCCAACTCGTCCACCAGTCTATCGAACAGGGGGCCGGTGATGACCTGCTCTGGCGACACTATGCCTGTGGCTTTCAGATCGCCGCGCGCGATCATGCGGGCCACGATGGCCCCGGTAAAGGCCGTGGTGCGGGCCATTGAGGTGAAGCCCAGCCGCTCATCGTAGCGGTCCACCATCTCAGCCTTGTACCTGCGCTTACGCCCTGCCTTTTCCCCCACTACCTCCACGCGAAAGATGGTGATGTCCCTGTCGCCCTCTTCCAGCCTGACGCGGGGATACAGCAGGGCGTCGAGCAATCTCTTGGGCACAACTGGCACGCCATCTACGTCTACCGGCTGCTGGCTCAGCAAGCCCATCTCCTTGAGCACCGTCACCTTGGCTGCGTAGCCCGGCCAGCGAACGGTCTTCTGGGTGCCAACTCGCAGACCCTTTAGGGCGGGCAATTCCAGCAGCCAGGGCATAAAGCCCTCGTGCCAGGCCTCACATTCGCCCACTCCGGGGAAGGTGACCGTCTCCACGCCAGAGTAGCGGGCCACTGGCTTGAGCTGTCCATTCTCGACGACGAGGGCGTCGTCTTCGTGCAGCGGCAACTGCCGCCCGCCAAAGACGATCTTGTAGCCCAGCGGCGGGGTTGGCTTCTCTGGAATGCCGCCACACTTGATGTGGAGCTCGTCCACCTGATCCAGCATCTCGGCCAGGTAGCGAGCCATGATCTCGGTGAGGCCCGGCTCCACGCCGCACGCCAGGATGACCAGATTCCCTGCGGCTTCCACCTCCTGCCTGAGTGCTGGCAACTGGTCGCTGTCGGGACGGGTCAGGTCCAGGTGGGGGATGTTGGCCTGCGAAGCTGCCCGGATAGCCAGCACGCTTGCTGGCCGGGAAAGAGCGCCAATGCTGACGTCGAAGCCGGCCATCAGCTCGGCTGCCGCTGCCTGGTCGCGCAGGTCGAGAAGGATGGTGGATAACTTCTCGCCCCCTTTCATTCCCGCCAGTTTGCTGGCGCAGGCATCCAGTTGTTGCTGGCTCAGATCGCAGACCACGACCTGTGACACCTCAGGATCCGACATGGCGTTGAACGCCGCTGCCGGTCCCATGAGACCGCTGCCCAAGACCAGAATCTTCATTTGTCAGAGCATACCTCCGTTCTCAGATTCGCCCTTCATCTGAACCACTGATTTCACTGAAACCTCTGAGACCGCTGAAGTCCCTTTCAGCGTAATCAGCGTCCTCAGCGATTCTGCTACGCAAACAACACTTTCCTCAACTCCCTCAGCCTATCCACCCCCTTCACCTCGTGAGGGAAAAGGGGAAGGGTGATGATCTCCATGTTCTGTCCGTATTCGTCGGCCAGCAGGTTGATGTACGGGGTTTGCATTTCCTTTCTAATATGATGGAATTCGCAGTCGGGGTTCTTGATGACGTTGTTGATGATCAGGTAGTGGACGGGGAGGCCGTATCGCTCGAATTCCCCAACCAGCCTCCTGGCCTGAAACACACCCAGGGCCTCGGGAATGGTGACCAGGATGAACTCGGTGTTGTTGGGATTCCTCATAAAATCTGTCACCTCTTTGGCCAGGGCTTTCCAGCTATCTATCAGCTCGAGAAAAGGGACCTGCTTCAGTTTGAAGGTATCGCGAACCTCGAAGTAGAACTTGGGGGCCATGCGCAGGTGCTTCAGGAACTTGTACGGCAGGTCCAACAGGCGCAAAGTGTCCCCCGCCGGAGCGGTGTCCCAAACGATGAGGTCGTACCGCCCATCCCTGACCCGCTCCAGTATGTAGTCCAACATGAACTCTTCCTGAATGCCTGGCGCTATGGCGACGTAATCTATGACCTCATCGTAGTCCATGTCTATGAGAGAAGAAGCGGCCTCGTACACCTCCGGCCCAAACTTCTCCTTCCACCGCTTCATCACCTCGTCAGGGGATATCTCCAGGGCATAGAGGTTTTCCACGCCGTTTACTGGCGTTTCCGCCGCTCCTACTTCTATCTCGAAGATGTCCGACAGCGAGGGGGTGAGGTCGCTGGAGATGATCAGGGTCTTTCTGCCCAGCGAGGCGTAGTGGAGGGCTGTGGTGGCAGAGCAGGTCGTCTTTCCCACGCCTCCCTTTCCTCCGAACATGAGGACGCGCTTGTTGGTGTGGTCTAGTGCTGAAAGGGACATCTAACTTCGCTAACTCCTCTCTGTGGCTTCGGGCCTGATTTTACCATATATTGCCCCAAATCGCAATAATCCTGGCCGGTTCTTCCAGGATTCGTGGGGCAGAGGGCTCAAAACTGATCACTGTTCACTGGTAACTGGCAAGTTTTGCCCAATAGCCCAAAATGTGATACAATCACTGTGGGGGAAAGTCATGGAAAGGCTAGTCTTCATGGGCACGCCGGATTTTGCGGTGCCCGTATTGAAGGCATTGATCGGACGCTATGAGATCGTGGGCGTGGTCACCCAGCCGGACCGACAGGTGGGACGGGGTCACAAGGTAGAAGCTCCACCGGTGAAAGTTTTGGCCCTGGCTCACGATTTGCCAGTGCTGCAACCGGCCAGCCTACGCCGGCCCGACGCTGTGGCCGAGTTGAGAGCCCTGCTGCCCGAGGTGATCGTGGTAGCAGCTTTTGGCCAGATACTGCGGGCCGAGGTGCTGACCATCCCACCCAAGGGGTGCCTAAACGTCCACGCTTCGCTCCTGCCCAAGTACCGTGGAGCGGCCCCCATTGCCGCAGCTATCCTGGCTGGTGAGGAGAAGACCGGGGTGACTATCATGCTGATGGATGAGGGGATGGACACCGGGCCTATCCTGTCCCAAGCTACCTGTCCCATATTCCCCCAGGATACGGGAGAGTCGTTGAGCGCCAGGTTAGCTCAGTTGGGGGCCAACCTGCTGATGGACACTCTACCCCGCTGGCTGGCGGGTGAGATCCAGCCTCGACCTCAGGACCACAGCCAGGCGACCTACAGCCGCATCATCGCCAAGGAGGACGGCCTGATAGACTGGTCCCAATCGGCCGTCGAGATCTGGCGGCGCAGCCGGGCTTACTACCCCTGGCCCAGCACCTATACGTACTGGCGAGGCAAGCTGCTCAAGGTGCTCAGAGCCGAGCCCTTGCCCCTTTGGTCGGGCGAGGACAAGCCGGGACAGGTAATGGCTCTGGATGAGGGCCTGGCTGTCGCCACGGGGGAGGGGGCCCTGCTTCTGAGAGAGGTGCAGTTGGCGGGCAAAAAGAGCATGGATGCCGGAGACTTCGCCAGAGGGCAGCGGGATTTCGTGGGTTCGGTGCTGGGGAAAGAAGGGAACAGATGACGAAGAGAATCAGGGCATTCAAGTTTGGACAGTCAGAGTGACCCCGTTTGGGAAGTGCCTGAGGCGTTCTCGCAGGAACTTGGGGGAACTCGGGGGGACTCGGAGGAACTGGGAGGAACTCGGGGGAACTCGGAGGAAAAAGTTCCCCTGAGTTCCCCTGAGTTCCCCTGAGTTCCCCAAAGTTCCCCTGACTTCCTGAGAGAAACTCGAAGGCTTCACCATGGCTGACATCGAACTCTGCACTATTATCTTGGAAGAACTCAGCCCCCTGCTGCGAGACAAGCGGATTTCTCCTGTGGAGGTGACCCAGGCATACCTGGAGAGCATTGACGCCTGGAATGAGACGCTCAACGCCTACATCACCGTGACGGCGGACCAGGCGCTGGCTGAGGCCCGTCGTTGCGAGGAGGAGATCCTGCGAGGGGATTACCGGGGGCCGCTGCACGGCGTCCCGGTGGCCCTCAAGGATCTCTACGACACGGCCGGCGTGCCGACCACGGCGGCCTCCAAGATCTACGCCCATCGCGTGCCCGATGAGGATGCCACCAGCGTGGCCAGGCTGCGCGCCGCTGGCGCCGTGATCCTGGGCAAGACCAACCTGCACGAGTTTGCCTACGGTGTGACGACGGACAGCTCCTTTTTTGGGCCGACGCGCAACCCGTGGGATGTGACCCGGGTGGCCGGTGGCTCCAGCGGGGGCTCCACTGCTGCCGTCGCCGCCGGCCTCTGTGCGGCGACCACCGGTTCCGACACGGGCGGTTCCATCCGCATCCCCGCTGCGCTGTGCGGCATCGTCGGCCTCAAGCCCACCTATGGCCGCATCAGTTGCCACGGCCTGCTGCCCCTCTCCTGGACGCTGGACCACCCCGGCCCGATGGCCCGCACAGTGTACGGCGCGGCGGCCATGCTGACAGCCATGGCCGGTTACGACCCCCGCGACCCCGCCTCGGCCGACGTGCCTGTTCCCGACTACACCGCTGGCCTGCGCCACGGCGTGGCCGGCCTGCGCATCGGCCTGGATTCCCAGTGGGCGCTGTCAGGGATTCATCAGGAGGTGCGGTCCGCTTTCCAAGAGGCACTGGCCGTGCTGGGAGACCTGGGGGCCGAGATCGTGGAGGTATCCGTGCCGCGGCTGGTCGAGGGCATGGAGGCCGCGCTGACCATCCTGATGGCCGAGGCCACCGCCATCCATGAGGAGTTCCTGCGCACCCGCCCCGACGACTACCAGCCCGACGTTCGCGCCCGGCTGGAGAAGGGCTTTGACATAACTGGCCCGGACTACGCCCGTGCCCGGCGCAGCGGCGAGCTGTTGCGGCGTGACCTCGCCGCCCTGTTCCAGAAGGTGGACCTCTTGGCCACGCCCATGTGTGGCATCACTGCGCCCAGAATCGGGCAACGGGAGGTGACCATTGACGGGGAGACCGTTCCGGTGATGGCGCCCCTCACGCGCTACACGCGGGTCTTCAACCTGACGGGCCTGCCGGCCATTTCTGTGCCCTGTGGCACAGACTTCCGAAGTCTCCCAGACTTCGGAAGTCTGATCGGCCGTGGCTCTTCGTCGGAGAGGCTGCCCATCGGTCTGCAACTGGTAGGCCGCGCCTGGGACGAGGCTACGGTGTTGAGAGCGGCTTACGCTTACGAGAGGGAATCATGGGTCAGGGAACCAGGGAATGGGGGGATGTGGCCTGATCCCTGATTCCCTGATTTCCTGCTTACTGATTCCCTGAGGGATCACATGAGTTTTCTCTCTCACCTGGAGTGTGCCCTGTGTGGCCAGAGGCTGGAAGCCGACCGCCTCTGGAATCTCTGCCCGCGATGCGAAAAGCCGCTGCTGGCTCGTTATGACCTGGAGCAGGCTCGCCAGGCTGTCAATCGAGAAGCCATTACTGGGCGCGAGGCCACCCTCTGGCGGTATCGTGAACTGCTGCCCGTGCGCGACCCCCGCCAGGCCCTTTCCTTGGGAGAAGGCTTCACCCCACTGTTCCATGCCACCCGATTGGGTGAAGCCGTTGGATTCGACAGGCTGTTCATCAAAGACGAAGGGCTGAACCCCACTGGCTCGTTCAAGGCGCGGGGGCTGTGCGTGGCCATTTCTCGTGCCCGCGAGCTGGGAGTTTGGGAAGTCTCCATTCCGTCGGCTGGCAATGCAGCCTCGGCCATGAGCGCCTACGCCAGCCTGGCCGGGATGCAGGCCCACGTGTTTATGCCCCACGACGTGCCCCCCCTCTTTGTGACCGAATGTCGTGCCCTGGGCGCCCACGTCACGCTGGTGGACGGACTCATCACCGACTGCAGCCGCGTCGCCGCCGAAGGCGTGCGCCAGTTCGGCCGCTTTGACGTTTCCACCCTCAAGGAGCCCTATCGTCTGGAGGGCAAGAAGACCATGGGGTACGAATTGGCGGAGCAGATGGGGTGGACCTTGCCCGACGTCATCATCTATCCAACGGGCGGTGGAACCGGGCTGGTTGGCATCTGGAAAGCGTTTGACGAAATGGAGCAGTTGGGCTGGATCGGCCCCCAACGCCCCCGCATGGTGACCGTCCAATCCGAAGGCTGTGCGCCCATAGTCAAGGCGTTTCACCAGGGCAAAGAGTTCGCCGAGCCCTGGCAGGGGGCTGCCACCATCGCCGACGGGCTGCGCGTGCCGGCCGCGGTGGGCGATTTCCTGATCCTGCGCGCTCTGCGTGAGAGCGGCGGCACGGCGGTCGCTGTGTCCGACGAGGAGATCATAGAAGCAGCCATGCTCATTGGGCACACCCAGGGGATTCTACCCTGTCCTGAGGGCG
>Ga0233423_10001291_pt1 | contig 12652 bp, 16 predicted proteins | sample Watercolumn_Mata_FD_180713 | JGI IMG/M metagenome (GOLD analysis project Ga0233423, IMG submission 180713) | Freshwater microbial communities from Lake Matano, South Sulawesi, Indonesia - Watercolumn_Matano_2014_112_MG | ecosystem: Environmental > Aquatic > Freshwater > Lake | place: Indonesia... | reverse complement strand
GCATCCCGCTTTTCCTTCTTTCACTGCGCATCTCTAACGCGTTCCATGCAAAAATCTGCCTGTTCCTCGTTGATAAGAAGCTGAGCTCTGGTGCATATGCACTGTAAAAGGCTTCGTTATCTGCTGCATAAAGCCTGCGAAGAAGCTCATCACACCTGACTCTATACAATTTCACATCTGCTACAAAATCATCTATGCTTACTTTATACCCTAACATGGGCATTAGGAATATCACAATCTTTATAAATACCCTCTTTTTCCAGCAATATTATGAAAGTTCAAGACAAAGCCAAGAGGAAACCCACCGGCGGCAGGTACAAGGATGTCCGCACTAAACGTATGTATAGGATGGCTGGCGCGCCTATGCTGACCAAGCTTGGCGCACGTGAGAAAAAAAGCCTGCGGACTATCGGCGCCAACAAGAAAGACAAGCTGGTAGGGATTGATGCGGTGAATCTTTTTGATCCTAAGACTAAAAAATCGAGTGTCGAGAAAATCAAGGCTGTTGTTGACAACCCTGCCAACAGGCATTTTGTGAGGCGAAACATCATAACCAAAGGCACCATCGTAGAGACTGCAAAAGGACGGGCAAGGATAACCAACAGGCCTGGCCAGGAAGGCCAGTTGAACGCTGTTCTTATTTAAATCGAATTATTTATATATTACTATTTCTTATAACATTTTTATGAGAGTTGAAAAAGCAGTATTTTTTGGTACAATCCTGTTGAGCCTGCTAATTTTAACAGCGTGTACGGGAAACATTACTGGCAAAGCCGTTGCCAATAGTGTTCTAAAACAAGAGAATAATTATTGCAGGCTGATATCAGAAGAAAACTTGGAATGTTCTGCTTGTAGTAATGCGGGTGAATGCGGCTCTTTCTGCGATGATATCTGCATTCTGAAAAAAGGAAGTGTAGAGAGGGCTTCTGGAAGAACAAAAGAAGATTCTGGTGCAAAAAGAGTTGTATGCGGTTGCGAGTGCAGGGTTTGTTGATTCTAGAATCATCTTTTTTGTGAATGTTTTACGAACATCGTGTTCTCTTTTCCGGTTTGGTGGAAATCTTTGCGATTTTTTTTGGTAAAGGCTTATTAAGAAGTTTCATCTCTTCTTGTTCGGTGATTTAAAATGGAAAATAGACTCGACAAATTAACTGCAGAAAAAGCAACTGTTTATCGGCCGAGAAGGCACTGGATTCGAAATTCGGTCATAACCCTTGCCGTGCTGACGAGCGCCGCAGTTTGGGGAGATGCTTACAATATCAACAGCAAAAAGTTTCATGAAAGATCGCTAGAAAGCATTTTTTATTCTGGAACGCCCGCAGCTGAAGGCACGCCGGCAGATTATTTCAACTACAAGCCCAAGATAGAGGTTGATGAAGACGGCTGTGCGCATCTATATTTCGGCAACATAAGGACAGGCAAGTTCATGCCTGTGCATGAAGACGGCAGAGTAGGCACCTTTGCTGACAGGAAAAAATACTTGTTTGAAAGACTAGGACAAGAAGCGAGAGAAACCATAGATGAGATAAAACAGAGCGAACCATACCAGAAAACAAGCAGCACTTTGAAGAGATGGTATGCGTCTGTAAAAGATTTTTTCACAAAAGGATAGAAAAAAGGAGAGGAGTGATCAGAATGGGTTTTATAAAAACCGTTGCAAAGATCGGGTTTGCCTTGGCCTTGACGTATTTCGCAGCTAGAGGTTGCGCTGACGCGCTTAATGCGAAAGAGATCGCACCCTCCGAGCTGGAAAACAACCTCAAGCATACTGAGATAGAATACAAGGCAGACTTCCAAAGCCCTGTTTACGATGTACTCGAACGATATAGGCAGGAGGTTTGAAGCCTGGACAGCCCAGCTCTTCAAAGACCACGGCTACAACGTCACAGAAAGACGATTCCGTATAAGGGAAGAGCGAAGAGGCCAAGTTGTTAATGACTCCGAAATAGACTTGATCATCGAGGAGAGCCTTTTGCCTGGCTTGTTCCCGACAAGGTATGCTGTTGAGTGCAAGTACAGGACGCCTGATGAAGGCGTTGTTTCGCGGAAAGAGATCGCTGACTTCGGCTTGAAATTAAGGCTTCCTGGCTCTCCAACAAGAGAAGGTTTCGTGGTCACCAACACAGGTTATGTCGAGCAAGCCCAAGCGGCTGTTCGACAGCTAAAAAAAGACTTTAAAGTTCATATTCGGCTTTATTCGCGCGAAGACCTTGAAAGGCTTGACTACCAAAGATTGAATCTTTGGCAGAAAAGAAATGCCAAGAAGGGAAAACGCCCTTCTTTAGAAGAGCAGATCCAGAATACTAGGATCTGAAATTTTCAGGATTGGAAGAACTTGGAATAGCGTGAGCTATGGAGGCAGAAAATGAACGAAGATAGAAATGGGCACGATAACGATTCATCAGGGATGTCGGACCACGAAGGCATAAAGCTAGATGCAAAGAAAGAGTTCGAAACTCCTAAAGAGAAAGAAGGTTACAGATCTTCCTTAACCGAGCCTATCATCACCGGAAGGATGAGTGTTACAGATTACTTGAAGAATTCTCCAGAAACACCTGTTCCGTACGGACTGGGTGAACAGGATTTTGAAGAAGCCAACAACGCCATAGAAGAAGCAAGAAAGGCGCTTGAGGAAGGAAAAGTAATCATCAGAAAAAAAGGTTTGGTCAGTCTTATAGAAAATATGCGTTCTGGTTGGAAAAGAATGAACGAAGAAGAGGAGGTGATAGAGCCTCCTTTATACGCGGATCTTGCAGAAAAAAGCAAAGCGCTCGAAACGGCGGTTAAGACAGCCGTTCCTGTGATAAGAAAAGGCGAGCACACAATTGAGAAAATCAAGGAATACCGTGTTTCATTGAAAGTCGAATATCATAAATGGCTGCCTTTCGCCAGGGATTTAGAGGACCGCGTGAGCAAACTTGACGGAGAGATTGTGAAATTACAATATGATGCCGAGCATTTCGAAGGCAGCACGGCTGAAAAAACTGCTCTGGATGTGTCTTTGGGCGAGATGAAGGCAGAGAAAGAAAGGATGAAGCATGAAGAGGCCTTGATTTTCGAGAAGATAGAATCATTGACCAACAGGAGCGCTATGGCGCAGCAAGACCTTGAACAAACCACTTACCTCATCAGGATGCTGGAAAGGTATGTGCAAAGCGCAGAACACTACATACAAGAGGCCGCAGTCAAAAAAGACACCAAACCTGATGTGAGCGTCATAGGGCCGGTCACTGAGAACACACGCGCAGCTATTAGCGCGGTGCAAGCAGCTCTTCATAATGTGCGGGAAAAGGAAAGGATAATCGCCAAGACGACGGCAAAGACGATGATGGAGCAAGGGCTTCCGACAGAGATCTATGGGCAAGAAGAGCTCAAATCCTCGCAGGACACTACAGATTATATAAAGAAAGCTTTTGACGAGCAGAACAGGAAAAGCATTTCTAAAGGCTTGGTGGATATCAGCGGTGTTCATTAGGCCTTGAAAAGAAAGGGTTGTTAAAAATGCCTAAACCTCTCGAGATAGATGAAAGAACATTAGAGACTAAGGTGCGGATAGCCTCTGATGACCTTGATAAGGGCAATCTGTTCAGCAATGTCCGGCTGGTATCTAACGGACGTTATATCTCGCAGAGGTTGTCTGGTTTTTGCCAATTGCTAGAGCGGGAGTTCGGGCTTGGTTACGCTGTAGAGGAAAAGGCTCGGAATTACCTCGGGATTACAGAAAGCTTGGCTTCAAAAAAGAAGGAAGAGGAGCTTAACCTTTTCCTGGCCTATCTTTTGTCTGGGAGAATAGTTGACAAGCTTTCAAAATTGATCAAGTACAGAGCCACAGAAAATGATGGCCAGGTAGATTTTGCTTCCAAATCAGGAAGGATAGTGAATGATTTGCTGACAACTTATTGCACGGATTTGAACAGCAAAGCAAGAGAATCCTATATTGTCAGGACAGAGACAGACATCTTTTATGTGACAGTGGATTTTTTCACTCGAGTCAAAAGAGTGTGTGAACAAAAAAAGGAAGTTTTAGACAGGATGCGTTCTGAACTTGAAAAGCTCAAGCTTCCTGATGAAAAAGCGATAATGCTTGAGACAGGGACAGATGGGGACGGCAGCTCGAGCGGTTATCTTGTTGCAGAAGCTCCTGAGGACAGATACTCTGATCTTGGAGGGCTTGAAGAGCAATTGACGCGGGTCAGAGAAGTTATCGAGCTTCCGCTGACAAAACCTCAACGTTTCAAAGAATTAGGCGTGAAGATGCCTAAAGGCTGCATATTCTTCGGGCCGCCAGGGACAGGCAAAACCATGTGCGCAAGAGCCATAGCCAACGAGACCAAATCCTCATTTTTTTATGTTCCAGGCCCTGATTTAAGAAGAAAATATGTGGGAGTTGGAGCAAGCATTATAAGAGACCTTTATACAGAAGCTTTTGAAAAAAGGCCCAGTATTGTGTTCATTGATGAAGTGGATGCCATACTGCAAGGCCGCGGAACAGATACAGGAAGATATACAGAAGAGCAGACCAATCAGATGCTCATCTGCATTGATGGTTTTAAGAAGCTTGAAGGCATAGCCACCATCTTCGCCACCAACAGGATTGATCTTCTGGATGAAGCGCTGCTGGACAGGTTCTCTTCTCGTTACATTATAGAGTTCCCTTTGCCTGATGAGAAAGCAAGGGAGCAGATATTCAAGATAAAGCTTGCTAAGATGAAAGTCGGTGAATCTGTGAATCCTGCTTCTTTGGCTGAAAGAACCGCAGAAGCTAATGGACGAGATATTGATGATATCTTGACGCAGGCGGGAATTCACGCCATCAAAGAAGAAAAAGACGCTGTTTACGCAGAAGATATAGAATACGGCTTGAGGCAGGAGGGATTTTAAGATGAAAGAGATAGAAGCTCAATCAGAACAGTTGAGAAAACTTAGAAACGCAAGACTTGATCTCTTGGTTCTTGAACAAAACGGCTGGCTGAAAGAGAAACACGCTCAAGCTGCAGAGCTCTTCCATATAACTAATTTCAAAAATCCTGATGCCATAATTACAGAAATAGACGCTTATCTTGCGCTGAAAAAAGAATTGGAGCCTTATTCAAATCCAGCCCAGGTTTATCTGGCTGATGGAGACGCGCAGCTAAGCAATGCGAGCAGTCATTTGTTGACGATAGAGAACCTGGTTGAAGAAAAAAGGTCTTATTTCACAGAACAGCTTGAGAGAGAGGTGGATTGCGTCGAACGCGCATTTAAAGAGGCCCAATACGACCAAGAGAGCATCATTATTTTTGGGGAGCTCATGAAACGCCTCTTGGCTTTGAAAGAGTATTCTGAAAAAGTTGGCTATCGCTCTGGCTCTAAACGTATAGACGCGGACTTAACAACTATAGAAAGCGTCGTCCATAATCTGAGGGATAGTGACTTGACTCATCCTGCTGAACAGGAATTCAATAAGGCGCGGGAAAAGGAACGTCTTGACAAGGAATTCAATAAGTTGTATCATGAGTTCATGAGTGAAAACTGGGATGACACGAGAAAAATAAGGAAACTGGAGAGGATAAAAGATCAGATCACTGATATGCGCGACAAATACGAGTCTTTAGAGGATGCTCCTGGAGTTAGCGGGACAAGCATGGTAGAAACCAAGAGCACAAGAATCCTGTCCAGGCTGTATGCAAAAAGGAGGAAAACGATACGCGGACGTGTAATGGCAGCTTTGGGCGGCTTGTTCGCATTAGCGAGTGTGATAGAAGCAGGATATATTCTCGAACAATTTGTGCCTTATGTTAAAAACCGTTTGACAGGACAACATTATGAACGCATCGTACATCCTGCTGATCTTTCAGAAAGAAGGGAACCGACAGAAAAAAATGAAGAACCTCATGTCGAAGCTCAACCGATTGAAAAAACAACACAACAGGCGTCTTTGCAGCCGTATTTTGAGCCAGCTACAGCCCTGCCACCAACCTTGGAAGTTTTGTGTCAAAGAAACAGCGATTTCCAATATTGCGTATATGTGGACAAAGCTAAGAATCAGACCTCGCTCTATAAGAAAACCCCTGACGGTTTGAAAGAGATCTTCTCTTGCAGGTCTTCGGACGGGACAGTCCTTGGCCCTAAAGAAAAGAAAGGGGACAGAAAAACTCCCGAAGGGATTTATAGGATACGAGAATGCAGGGAATGCGGAGACCACCCTTTATACGGCGCTTTTGCTCTCAAACTTGATTACCCCAACACGCATGATCAATCATTAGGCAGGACTGGCGGCGGCATATTAGTTTGCGGCACCAATCTTCCTAAGAGAGAAGCAGCCATACAAGCAGGTCTTGACTGCTCCGACGGCGGCGTTATTTTGCAAAATGCGGATATAAAAAAGCTTTACCATTATGTGGCGCCGTATACATATAAAACCCTCGTTGTAATCGAAGACCCTGCGAGGCCTTTGTTTCCAAAAGACTCCGGGGTGATTAGTTAAGATGCCACTAAAAGTAATACCCAAATTATTGAAAGCTCAGAGAGAGCTGAAGAGAGCAGAAGCTGTACTTGATAAAGCTAAACTGACAGATTATGTTAGGGAATACGCCCAAGTCAATAAGCAGATCGACAAGACAAGGAGAATTCTGGAAGACAGCAAGGCTTTTCTGAATCAGAACCAAAGAAGACTGCCTGCAGATGTTTGGAGTGACAGTTATTTTTTATATACTTGTCTCTTCGACGCGTGCGATAGATTAGTGAAAGAGAACGACGTTTATCTGACTCAAAGCATAAGCTTGACGGATTCGAAGAGATGCTCTGTTGTTGGAAAAAGCTCGTTGGCAAGAAGAATTGCAGCTGTTGCTTCGTTGGTTTTTATAAGCGGAGTGGGCACAGGGTATGCGTATAACGAAGAAATAAGTGATTGCGCAGAGTTTTGTGCTCTTACCACGTACGACTTATTAGAGATGAAGATAAAGGAGCCGGGCATGAAGCCATTATTGCAAATAGCTAAGAAGATTGAAGATGTGGCTGAAATCAATCAACCAGCGGGGTCTGATGAGATTGAACTTTACCCTTCGCAACTTGAAAGCCTTGCTAGTCAGGTTGAAGAGGGCGAGTATGTTTTGATAGTTGATAAGGATAGCCAGGTCCTTTCCATATATCAAAGAACAGAATGGGCCAGAATAGAGGAGCTGCCCTGCACTACAGGTAAGAACTTGGGAAAAAAAGAGCGCGCTGGCGACGGAAAAACTCCGGAAGGCGTTGGATACATAACAAGCATCACCAACAGCTCTGACTGGGTTTATGAAGGTGAGAAAGCGTACGGCCCTTATTTTTTAAGATTGAGTTTTGCAGGCAATAACTGGACAGGCATAGGCATACACGGCACCAATGAGCCGGAAACTCTTGGCTCAAGAGCGTCCAGGGGATGCATTCGTCTTAGCAACGAGGACATCAGGAGGCTCGTCGATAATTACGCGTCAACTATGACACCTTGCATTATCCTGCCTGAGAAGAATGCTCAAACGCATAATGGAGAGTACGTTGCAGCAGAATAATGAAAAATCTTTAGCAGCACAAAACCTTTTTAAACCCCTCTCTTTTCTCAACAAGCCATGATTTACCCTTACGTTAAATCAAAGGTCCGCGCAACAAAAAGACTGCTTTATGAAAACAATAACTACTCTGTTTTTGATGTTCGCTTTCCCAGCAGATACAAGACAGATGTTAAGGAGAACAACACAGTTTACAGCAAACTTTACACGCCGAAACAAAAGAAGCACGGCAGCATAATCTTTGTGCATGGTTTGGGATTTAATTTTTTTCATAAAATAATTTATAGAAAATTTATGGAAGAACTTGTAAAAAAGGGTTTCGAAATCATCTTTATAACTATGCCTTACCATCTGGAGAGGACTCCGCCAGGAGAGAAGAGTGGCAGGACCTTCGCCAGGCTAGACGCTAAATTGACTCTTTATTTCTTTGAGCAAGCGGTGCTGGATATAAGAACCGCTATTGATTGGCTGGAGCAGGAGAAAAGAAGAAATTTCTCCATAATAGGTATTAGTCTGGGAGGCATCGCCGCCACCATAGCTATGGCGCTTGACCGCAGGATAAAAAAGGCGTCTTCATGCTCACAGGAGGCGACTATACGAAGCTTTTATGGGACGGCGCATTAAGATTTATCGTCAAAGAAGAATGCGAAAATGTAAAAAAATGCAGGAGCATACACAAAGATTTTTATTCATATGTGAGAAGAATAAAAAAACCAAGTGATCTTAACAAACTTGCTTTTGCAAAGGAATGCTTCCTCTACGATCCTTTGACTTTTGCCAACATGCTTAAATCGAGGCCTGTCTTGATGATAAACGGCTTGTTTGATCCTATCATTCCAAGACAAGCAGCGAAGACTCTTTGGAAAGCATTGGAAAAACCAAAGATGATGTGGCTGCCTGCAGGCCATGCAAGCATAGGATTTTTTTATAAAAAAATCCTGAAAGAAACAGCGTCTTTCCTAAACAAATAATTCCTGCAATTTGTCGTTGAGTTTTATTATGTTGATCTTTCCGTCTTTCTCTTTAATTATGACGTTCTTCTCCTCTAATCTCTTCAGAACTCTATGAATCTTTACCTTGTCCATGCCTGCATTCTTGTTAAGCAAAGCTTGTTTGATGACGCCTTTGTTCTCTATAAGAACCTTGACCAAGGCCCGCTCATCATTATCCAGAAATTGTAATGTGGAATAAATGTTGTGAATATAATCATTTTTCTCCTGCATGAATCTTTTGAGCAAGAAATAAGAAGTGAGAGAGCCGACGAGAACGCCTAAAGATGCCAGGATTAAAAGCATTATAGGGATGGGTATGATGCAGTCGCAGGCGTTACCTATTTCTAGGGCATTGTGCACATAAAGGGTCGTCAAAGAAACCACGAATACAAAAATCATTATTATGCCCAGTGCTAAGAGCCACGTCCTGAAATGTTCTGGTTGGGAATCGGTTGGTTTCATTTTATGAAACAAAGCTTTATAAATGGTTTCATATTCATATATCGATGATATATTTAAATATTGTTATAAGTTCGAGGAGGAATTGAATGATATGCATAATAGCCTTAGTGGTGTTTGGAATATTAGGCATATTCTCTGTTAGCTACAGGAGGATAGCCAAAGAGGCCCTTGACTGCGTATTCAAAAGAGTGACTTTAAGGAAATGCACGACGGGATTAGACGCGCGGCTGAAAAGCCTGATAACGGGCAGGATGATGAGAAAAAGCCCTAAGCTTGCAAGGTTCACATTCAGGCATTTTGAAGTTATATCCTGGTTTTTCACTACCCTATTATTTGTCAGCCTCGCCTATTCCGCGTACTCAATATACAACTTCGCAATGTACGGCAACTGCAATGGTCCTCAATCGACAGGCTTCTGCGTTTTAGACGTTGCCAATGAGTTCAACCTGCACGAGAGCCTTTCAACATGCGGAGAGGGACAAAAGCCGACCAACACATCGTTGAATGCTCCTCCTACAAGGTTCACAGATCCTTCTCTCGGTCCTCCTGACGCAAAGATTGTCATGATAGAATTCGGCTGCTTCAAATGCTCTTACACTGCAGAAGCAGAGCCTGTTGTGCAGCAGGTTTTAGAAGAATACCCAGACATACTTTTTGTTTACAAGGATTTCCCTCTAAGCAGCCACGTGGGTTCTGAAAATGCGTCTAACGCTGCACAGTGCGTCTATGATCTAAAACATTCGGCATATTGGGATTTCAGGACCAAGCTTTTGCAGAACCAAAAAAACCAAACTGAAGAAAATCTGATTTTGTGGGCTTCTGAATTAGGTATGAGCGCGCAGTCATTCAAGGATTGCTACGACAAAAACCAGTTTCAGAATGTGCTTTTACAAAATATAGAAGACGGCAAGGCTGCAGGCATTTATGGGACTCCGACATTTTTCATAAATGACCAAGCATTGGTCGGTCCAAAGCCTTTCAGGGCTTTTAAGAACATCATCGAGGAAGAGATGAAAAAATGAATGCGGTTAAGATAAGAGAAGATTTTCCTGCATTGAAGAACAATCCTAGACTTGTTTATTTTGATAACGCATGCATGCCTCTTAGACCAAAACAGGTCATTGACAAATTGAACGAGTATTATAATGAATACCCTGCTTGCGCAGGAAGGAGCATGCATGGCCTTGGAAAAAAAGTGACTGATGAAGTTGAAGATGCAAGAAATATAATAAAGAAATTCATCGGCTGCCCGAGAAATGGCGAGATAGTTTTCACCAAGAATGCGACAGAGGCCATAAACCTTGTGGCTTACAGTTTGCAGCCGAAAAAGGTCATGACGACGGATAAAGAGCATAATTCAAATCTTTTGCCTTGGCAAAGGTTTGCCCATTTAACGCTTAAATCTAATACAGACAACACTTTTAATCTTGAAGAGTTTGAGAAAGTCTTAAAGAAAGAAAAGCCAGACCTCATAGCGATGGTGCATACGAGTAATTTGGATGGTTATACTATTCCGGCTAAGGAAATAATTAAAATTGCACATAAGAATGGTTCACTGGTGCTCCTCGACGGAGCACAAAGCGTACCCCACAAAGAGATAGATGTTGGAAGTTTAGACGTGGATTTCCTGGCTTTTTCAGGCCACAAGATGCTAGGCCCCACAGGGATTGGTTGTCTTTACGCGAAGAAAGAATTGCTCGAGAAGATGAAACCTTTCATGCTTGGTGGCGAAACAGTCATTGACAGCACTTATGATTCTTACACCAAAGAAACCATCATTAACAGGAGATTCGAGGCAGGCCTCCAGCATTATGCAGGAATAATTGGCTTAGGAGAAGCAGCAAGATATTTAATGAAGATAGGAAGAGCAAATATTGAAAAGCACGAGATAACCCTCAACAAAAGACTCACAGAAGGATTAAAGGATGTTGTGCAGATCATCGGCCCAAAAGACCCTGAATTAAGAGGAGGCATCTTCAGCTTTATAATACCCGGCCTTGACCATCACGAAGCAGCCATCATGCTGGACCAAGGCCACAACATAGCTGTCCGCTCAGGAGCGCACTGCGTGCATTCATGGTTCAACGCGCACAACATCCAAGGTTGCATCAGAGCTTCTCTTTATCTCTATAACACACAAGAAGAAATCGACAAGTTCATAGAGGCTGTGAAAGAATTAAAAAAATTAGCCAAATAAGCCAAAAAACTTTTAAACTAATAAAGTTCTTCTTTTATAATGAAGTTCAATTATTACAAACAGGAAAAATCTTATACGTGCGGTGCTGCTGCTATGAGGATGGTTCTAGAGCAGCTAGGCATTAAGAAGACAGAGAAACAGCTTGTTAAGCTTTTAAAAACAAACAAGGTTAGAGGGACTTGGCACAAGGCTTTCTCAAGGATTGCAAAAAAATATGCGCTGCATCATGTAGAAAAAAGAAACGCAAAGATTTCTGACTTGAAAAGACTGCAAAAAGAAAAATATTTAATAATTGTCTGCTATTTTATCTCCTCTGAAAAAATAGACCATTATGCTGTTGTCAGGAAGATTGATTCTAAATATATCTATTTCTGGGACCCGTTTTTTGGCCCAAAACATAAATATCTGTTATCTTATTTCAGGAAGATCTGGAAAAGCAACCCGAAATATGAAAAAGAAAAACGCTGGCTGTTTGCGGTGAAGAAATAAATTTATACAAAAGATTTAAATACTTGTTTTTCTTTTAAAGATTTTATGAATAAGACCTTTAGTGTCCTTTTTTGGATCGCCATCATTTGTGTCGTAGTAGTTTTATTGACAGAGCTTTTTATCTATCTGAGCGCGTCGCAAACCCCTTCTTTTTATCAACCTTATGAAATAAGACTTATAAGAGACGCTTCTCCAAAGTATACAACCAACAGTTTGTCTTTGCTTTATTCCACTATCAAATTGTTGTATATTCCTGTGTTCATCATACTGGTCTTGTTCATAGTTGAAAAGTTCAAGATGCACAAAGAGGCTGTAGAGACCAAGAGAATCAAAAGAAAAGAATCAAAAGAACCTAAGAGAAAAACTTCCTGAAAAAACCTTTCTTCGGCTCTGCTTCTTCACCCGACTCTTCTGCGAATTCTTTCAAAAGCTCGTGCTGTCTTCTGCTGAGTTGGTCAGGGATCTTGACTATGACTTTTACGAGCTGGTCTCCTCTGCCGTAAGAGTGGAGGAAAGGAACTCCTTTGCCTTTCATCTTGAATATGGTGCCTGGCTGCGTCCCAGAGGGTATTTTCAACAAGGCTTTCCCGTCGAGGGTCGGAACCTCTATCTCTGTGCCGAGGCTTGCCTGGATGAAGCTGATGGGCATTTCAAGATAGATGTCGTTGTTGTGCCTTTCAAACACTCTGTGAGGTTTTATATGCACGACAACATACAAGTCTCCTGAAGAGCCGCCTCTGAAGCCTGCTTCGCCTTCTCCTGAAATACGTAATCTTGAGCCTTGCTCTATGCCTTCAGGGATATCTATCTCTAGCTTTTTGGTTTTTCTCATCATCCCATTACCATTGCATTTTCTACACGGATTCTTTATGATTTTACCGGTTCCACTGCAACTAGGACAGGGTCTGGTGGTCTGGAAAATGCCAAAGACAGTCCTTCTTGTCTCTGTCTTGTAGCCTGTGGCGTGGCAGTCAGGGCAATCCTCTATA
>Ga0233423_10001288_pt1 | contig 12706 bp, 10 predicted proteins | sample Watercolumn_Mata_FD_180713 | JGI IMG/M metagenome (GOLD analysis project Ga0233423, IMG submission 180713) | Freshwater microbial communities from Lake Matano, South Sulawesi, Indonesia - Watercolumn_Matano_2014_112_MG | ecosystem: Environmental > Aquatic > Freshwater > Lake | place: Indonesia... | reverse complement strand
GAGGAGCCTCCCCTATCCGAAAGCCTCTTAAATGGAGATAAAGAAACCGGAATTTCAATAATTAAGCTTGATAAAGAACTCGACCACGGAGACATTTTCTTTATAAAACGCATAAAAATTGAAGAAAAAGATACTTTCCCTTTTCTAAACAATAAACTGTCGGAAACAAGCAGCTTCATTTTGCCCCTCGTTTTAAACGACATAATGACCGGGAAACTTCCTCCAATCCCGCAAAACCACAAAAACGCGACATTTTGCAGAAAAATAGAAAAAGATGAAGGCAAAATAAACTGGACAGAAAAAACCGCGGAAAATATTAAAAATATGATCAGAGCCTACACTCCATGGCCATCTGTTTATACGACCATAAACAACAAAACAATCAAAATCCTAGAAGCCGATACTGCAGAAGAAAACATAACTCCAGGAAAATTTTTAGTGGAGAATAATACGGTTAAAATAGGGACAAAAAAAGGATGTCTTATCCCAAAAGTAATTCAAGTTGAGGGGAAAAAACCGATGGATATCAAAAGTTTTCTGAACGGATACAGACAAATTTTAAAATAATTTTGCAATTTCAGGAAAAAGAAATAATATAACGAAAACTACACCCAATAAATTTAATAAAAATGACAAATCACTTCCCTTTTAAAGATTTATTCTTTGAAGAGGTTAAAAAAACCAAAGGGATGGCTAATTGCCATGCTCATTTAGATCGTGCTTATACGTTAACACCAGATATCTGGAAACAAGCATCAGCATTAATGGAAGAAAAATGGATTTTAAATCGCGATATTAAAAAAAGACACACCGAAGAATCTTTGACGGAAAGATTTGTTTACTGCATTGAAAGTTTCTTAAAACAAGGAATTATCGCGTGCAGAACACATGTAGATGCAGACAGTATTGTAGGAATGTTTGTTGTGGAAACCGCGGCAAAAATCAGAGAAAAATATAAAGGGAAATTTACACTTCAACTAGTAGCTCATCCACTTGAAGGGTTCTTAAACCAAGAAGCCACGGATTTTGACAAAAATAAAACCGACCTTTTTGAAAAAGCGTGCTCAGTTTGCGACGTTGTAGGAGGACTCCCTTCAAGAGACAGGAAAATGACAAATGGAGATAAGAAGCACGCAGACTTCTTATTTTCAGTGGCAAAAAACTTAAGTAAAGACCTGGATGTTCACATAGATCAAGAAAATAACCCGGATGAAAAAGACAGCGAATGGTTTCTGGATAAAATCGCCGAAAACAAAATGCAAGGGAAAGTAACATTGATTCATTCAATATCAGTAGCTTGTCAGTCAAAAAATGATCGCGACAGAATTTATAAAAAAATGGCAGACATGAAAATAAACGTAACAGTTTGTCCAAAAGCTGCGATAAGCATGAAACAATTAAAAGACAAACTTGCTCCGGTCCATAATAGCATTGCACAAGTTGATGAATTATTGGCCGCGGGAGTAAATGTATCGATCGGGACAGATAATATTTCCGACATCTTCGTCCCGGAAGATAATGGCGATTTATTTGAAGAGATTTTAATGTTAGCCAGCGCATGCCGATTCTACGATTTAGAAAAACTCGCACAAATAGCCACAACCAACGGACTAAAAACCATGAAATTAATCTAATAAGTAAAAATATGGCAACAACAAAACCAATCAAACGAAAACTTTGGTACAAGAACAAAACCATAAGTATCGATCCGCTCGTTGAACAATACAATGCTGGAGATGATATAATCTACGACCAAGAATTAATTCCATACGATGTCCAAGGATCGCTCGGATACGGAAAAATGCTTTTTAGACATGGGATCTTAACGGAAAAAGAATTAGAGACATTGAAAAAAGGGATGGAAGAAATAATGAAATTGTACAAAACCGGGAAATTTGTTCTCACCTTGGAAGACGAAGATTGTCACACAAAAATCGAGAATTATCTTACAGAACATTACGGAGACATCGGTAAAAAAATCCACACGGCACGTTCACGAAACGATCAAGTTTTGGTAACAATGAGACTTTTCATGAAAGAAAAGCTAAACCATTTAAAAAAACTAACAATCAACTTGGCAGGAACACTTATAGATACAGCCAAAAAATATGAATTCATTCCCATGCCGGGGTACACCCACATGCAAAAAGCGATGCCTACAACTCTTGGGACATGGTTCGGATCATTCGTGGAAAGCTTGCTTGATGATGTCAAAATATTAACAGCCATAAACGATATACTGGTCGATCAAAATCCTCTCGGAAGCGGAGCAGGATACGGATCCCCTTTCTCGTTCGACCGAGATAAATTATCACAAGACCTTGGATTCAAAAGAACCCAAAATAATGTTATTTATTGTCAAAATTCACGCGGGAAAATAGAAGGAATGGTTTTAGAAGCTTGCGAACAAATAATGCTTACATTAAACAAACTAGCATCCGATTTGCTATTTTTCACAACACAAGAATTCCGTTTCTTTACAATTCCGGACAACATCTCCACAGGTTCATCAATAATGCCACAAAAGAAAAATTTGGATGTAGCAGAGCTTATTAGAGCACGGACAGCCACAGTCGTATCATGCAAAAACGAAATAACAACGAATATTTTAAACAAGATCTCCGGCTATCATCGCGATGGTCAAGAAATAAAAAGACCTTTATTTTTAGGCTTACGTTACACGGAAATGTCACTAAAAGTAATGGGAATCATAATTAAAAGCATCCATCCAAATGAAAAAAGATTGTTGGATGATATGACTCCAGAACTTTTTGCGGCTCACAAAGCTTTTGAAATGGTTAAAAAAGAAGGAATTTCTTTCCGCGATGCATATGTGAAAGTAGGAGCAAACCTTGATAAACTAAAAATAAATCAGAAAGATATTGTCGCAATGCTCAAAGAATCTAAACATCAGGGAGGAACCGGCAATCTCCTTCTAGATAAGTTGCAAAAAGAAATACTAACTCTTAAGAAGAGTTAACTCTCCCCTATGCCTTACATTCCCGACAATCCCTAAAAATACCCATAAAATGGCCTGCCCTTGATATAGGGAAATAAAATAGTGATCAAACATTCCAATTACAAAGATTCCAAAAAGCAAAGACAATAAAACAGCCGAAAACTTCTTATCGACAAAAGTCGCACGTAATTCTTTCATCAAAAGGTAAAACAAATAAGCAAACATAAAAACAAATGTTCCAAAGCCCCAAACTCCTATCTCATCAAGCAACAAAACAAAAATATTATGAACGGGCTGAAATTGCCAAGGCATCAGCTTGTCTCCGACATACGACTGCACCACTTCAGTGAAATTTCCTGCTCCAACTCCACTTAAATTATCAAAAAACATTTGTTTGGCGGTCGAATATAGAATCCCTCTTTCGTATAAACTATTTTCATCCCCAATTAAAAATCTATACGACAAAATAGACGCCAAATCAAAAAATACTATAAATAAAAGCAGCGCTCCACTCCCAATCAGCAAATATTTCCAAGAAATTTTAATTTCAGTCAAAGAATAATAAACAATAATTCCCGCAATTACAGCCAAAAACGCACTTCTTGAAAAAGTTAAAATTAGCCCAATTAAAAAAACTATCATTGCAAATGTAAACACCCGTTTCCGTTCTTTCCAAAAATAAATGCTGAAAAATATGGCAAAAACTAAATATCCAGCAAAAACATTCGGATGAGAAAAAGTCCCATACGCTCTCAAAATATCGTGATCTAAAAGAGCGATTTTAGCAGCTCCTAACGTATCAACAGAAATAGCGGGCTCTCCTAGAAATTTTAATCCGATGGAATGTTGAAAAATATATTGGGATATTCCAATCAACGTAACCAAAAACAAGGAAGATAAAAGGCAATAAATCGCAGTTTTAATTTTAACAAACCCATGTGAAATAAGAAGAAAAACCACGAAAAATTCAAAATATCTCACCAAATAAAATGCCGAATTAATTTTATTCACTGAAAATAAAAGGGAAAAAACATACATTACAAAAAGCAGTCCGACTATTACATTCAACCACATATCTCCATGCACAAACTCATTATCTAGAGACTTTTTCTTAAACACGAAATGTAGTCCTAAAAATAATAGAGACAACATCAGAAAAATATCGTTAATATACAAAAAATGGCTTAAATAAGGATTAAAGAATCCTGTCTCATAAAAGTCATTCGACATAAAAAGCGTCCTCATTTGGAAAGGTAAAACAAAAATAAATGCATAAAAAAACACCCTGCTGACATCTAGCAGTTTCAACCCTACGAGCTTATTCCAACCCACATTAATCACCTGTATCATCTTCGACTGCATCATCAGTAGTTTTTTCGTTTGAATCGGTAGCGTCACCCTCAGACTCCTTATCGACTTCACTAGGCAGAGGAGCTTTTTTCTCATTCACATACCCATCCTTCGGCAACATTTCGTCAATTAAATCCTGTGCGTCAACAAGATTGCTCTTCGTTCCACCGCCTTCCTCATACGCTCTTTTTATAACTTCCGTAAAAATTTCCTTGTATTTATAGTAATCAATGATAGGAAAACTCTCCGCGTACCCTATTTGTCTGGCAAAAACTCCATAAATAGGATCTTTTGATTGATCAGTTATCATATCACGACGCGAAGTTGGCTTATTTGTCTTGTCAAAATATTCATTCAAAACATCCTTAGATGTTAAGAAAATGAGAAAATCCCATGCGATATCGGGACGTTTGCAATTTCTGGAAACAGTTTCAGCAAAATAACTAGCATAAGTAACCCTCTTTTCCTGAGAAACATCAGGATCATAAACCTGGGGAATAAGAGCAATTTTTACAGCGTCCTTACTCATCGTTTTTTCACCTTTAGCCTTCAAAACGTTAATCCTGTTTACAATATCATTGTACATATAAGAATACCCCGTAATCATAGAAACATTCCCTCTGGCAAAAGCGTCGACTTCCATATCAGCCGAACCGGGATCCAAATTGGTTTCCGTCCATGAATAATGCTTCTGCGCAGGATCGGCAAAACTTATAAACAAATTCAAAGCCTCAAGTCCGGGATATGTGAGAAATCCTTCATGTCTTGCGGCAAAGGTCGCCTCGGAAATTATTTCATTATAAAATTCGACTCCGTATTGCAAAAAAAGCAAATAAAGAATATCCACCGCCCTGCTAATATTGTCCCAGCGCCCCATGGCAATTCCTGAAACATCAAAAGAATTTTGCTTGGACCCCATTTTATTCAACAAAACAACATCTTCCTTTATTCCCTCCCATGTTTTTGAAGGCTTTCCTCTATCTGGAATCCTATCCTCAAAATGATCTTTGTTATAATAAAGAGCCAGCGTGTCAACAGCCATTGGGAGTGCATAAACTTGTTCTTTCCCTTCCTTATCGACACGAACTAAATCACGACCGGCAACATCAACAAAAACACTCGAAAAATCATCAACAGTTCCCATCTCTTGCGGAAGCGGAGAGATTTTCCCAAGATTCGAAGCGTACCACCAGTTAGGCATAGAAAAAATATCAGGACCTTCCCCTTCGGCCATTTCACTTAAAACAACCTTCTGATATTCATCAAAATCAGAAAACTTTTTATAAGTTATTTGCAACCCGGGATGAGTAGCTTGATATTCGGTAATGAGAGGATCTATAACCTCCGAATCATCAAACGGCTTATAGTAAGTCAACTGAACACCCGTATAAACTTGTTTTTCATCTTGTGACTTCGTTCTACAACCAAAGATCCCAAAAACAAAAGCTGTAATCAAAAATCCGGCAAATATTTTTTTAAATTTTATTTTAGACGTCATAGGAGTAAGGATTTTAAATATTTTAAGTGGCGAATTTTTTAAAAGGACACCCGCAGGACGACGAATTTATCGACCCGTAACAATCATTCTTAACTTTACATCCACCGCATTCACTATTTTTCAAATGGATCCCGAAATGCGACGAATACAAACGTTTTATTTTTTTACTTCCACACGATACACAAGCCACATTCCCAGCCTTACCAGAAGAAACCAAGTGTTCAAAAACTGAAGAACATTTATCGCATTTGTATTGGAAAACAGGCATGTTTAGCTCTATTTAAGTCAAAACTAATTATAATCAAAAAATCCGCAAATACAAAAGAAAAAATAGGAACTTGTGCCGAAATTTAATTACAGAACAAGCTCCTATTTTTACAATACCAGAGAATTACTTTAAGCGGTTACCAAATCTTCTTCTTTTTCTGCTTCAGGAATATCCTTAACGGCAACCTCCCCCTCTCCATTTTTAGTCTTTTTCCAAGTAAGAATATTCAAATTATCAGCAACTATTTCAGTTCTGTAATGCTTGTTTCCATTCTTGTCATCAAAAGAATTGTTCATAATTTTCCCTTCCAGATAGACAGCCATTCCCTTGACAAGATATTTCTTACAAACATCCGCCAACCCTCTAAACGCAACTACCCTGTGAAAATCCGTATTTTCGGATTTTTCACCATTTTTGTCCTTGGCAAGATAATTCGTAGCCAAAGGAAATTGAGTTACAGCTATGCCGGTTTTTGTTTGTCGCAGTTCTGGATCGGCAGCCAGATGTCCCATAAGGACAACTCGATTGATACTTCTCATAATCAAGTTGGTTATAAAATATTGATTATGAAATAACATACAAACATTAAAAAATAGTTAAATTTTCATAAATTATTTATAAAATTTTTATAAAATAATCGTTACGTACAAATTTGAGACTTTACCAAGCATAAAAAAATCCTTAATATACCTCCCGCAAAAAGAATAAGGGCAATCTATGTTTACAGGGATAGTCACAGAAATCGGCCACGTTGAAAAAATTAGACACGGCAAAGATGTTAAAACTTTTGTAATAAAAGCTGTTTCAACGGTCAAAAACAAAACAACAGGGCAATCCATAGCGGTAAATGGAGTCTGCGTAACAATCACAAAAATAACAAAATCAAGCTTTGCATTCGACGCAACAGAAGAAACTCTGGGAAGAACCAATTTAGGAATATTGAAAGAAAAAGACTGTGTTAACCTCGAATCATCACTGAAATTAAACCAAAATTTAGACGGACACATCGTACAGGGACACATAGACGTAAAAGGGAAAGTTGTTTCATTAAAAACAGAAAAAAAACATACACTTTTAGAGATCGAATTCCCACAAGAAATAAGCAAATATCTAGCATTTAAAGGCTCCATCGCCGTAAACGGAGTAAGCCTGACTATTTCAAAATTAGAAACAAAAACATTTTCGGTAGATCTAATCCCTCATACCATATTGAAAACAAACTTAGGAAAACTAAAAAAAGGGGACGTTGTTAACCTGGAAATAGACATAATAGCGAGGTATTTAAAAAAACTCTTGGACAACAAAGAAAACGAAACAAAATATGAATATCTAGCAGAGAGAGGTTTTATTTAAAATCATGAAATTAAACAACTTAAAAAAAGTAAAAATTAACGGGGAAAGTTTAAAAATCACAATAATACTCCCCTATTTCAACGACAAACTGGGTTTAAAACTTTTGGAATCAGCACAGAAAGAACTTCTAAACAATGGCGTAAAAGAAAAGAATATAAAACTAATTCGCGTGGCTGGATGCCTGGAAATACCATTTGCATGCCAAAAAATAGCAGAAAAGTACAAACCATCGGCAATTATAGCTCTTGGAGTAATCATCAGGGGAGAAACAAAACACTTCGATTTAGTCGCGGAAAATACATATTCGGGAATAATGAAAGTTCAACTGGAAAAAAAAATCCCTGTTTCATTCGGCATAATCGCATGCGAAAACGAGAAACAAGCAATGATTCGAGTTGATAAAAACAAATTAAATAAAGGTAAAGATTTCGCGATTGCTACACTCCTTCAAACAACAATTTAACTTTTAAAAACATGCTTCAAATCCGTACTTTACAAGAAATACCAGAAATCAAAGGGAAAAAAATCTTACTCAGAGTAGATTTTAACGTTCCCGTTTCAAAAGAAACCGGAGATATACAAGATGACACAAGAATCGTGGAATCGCTAAACACAATAAATTATCTGAGACTCAAAGGAGCAAAATTAATAATAATGAGCCACCTTGGACGTCCGGACGGCCAAGTAAAAGAAGCCCTGCGTCTAACAAAAGTAGCGCAACATCTATCAAAGCTGATCGATACCCCAGTAAAAAAATTAGACGATTGCATAGGCGAAACTGTACAAAAATCGATATCAGAAATGAAAGACGGCGAAGTGGTGATGCTTGAAAACTTAAGATTTCACGCGGAAGAAGAAAAATGCGAACCAAACTTTACAAAAGAACTATCAAACTTAGGCGATATTTTCGTAAATGACGCTTTTGGTACAGCCCATAGACGACACTCATCAACCGCGGGGCTCGCTGATCACTTGCCAGCCTATGGAGGCCTTCTCATAGAAAAAGAGATGAAAGCCCTGTCTCCATTGCTCACAGACACAATAGCTCGCCCCCTTACAATGATTTTCGGAGGCGCAAAAATCGACACGAAAATAGGAATAATTAAAAATTTTCTAAATAAAGCAGATTATTTTCTAGTGGGAGGAGGATTGGCAAATACGTTTTTACACGCCGCGGGATATAATGTTGGGGAATCTTTGTGCGAAAAAGATAAAACGGAATTAGCTCAGGAAATCATGCTTGAATGTGAAAAAGATAGAGAAAAATTCGTCCTCACAAAAGATGTAGTAGTAGCCGATGAAGTTTCGGACACGGCAGAAACCGTCACAGTTCCAATACAAGATGTGATAGGCAAAATGAAAATTTTGGACATAGGAAAACTTTCGGCAGACAGATATTGCGAAATTATCGAAAAATCCGGGACAGTAATCTGGAACGGCCCAGTTGGAGTGGCAGAATATAAACCATTTCAAGAAGGATCAAGATCCATAGCAGACTGCCTTGCAAACCATGATTGCACATCAATCGTAGGAGGTGGCGACACAGCAGACTGCATAAAACGCTTAAATATCCCTGTAGAAGCATTTACACACGTATCAACAGGCGGAGGAGCTTGCATTGAATTCCTAGAAGGCAAACCTCTGCCGGGAATTGAAGTCCTTAAAAAATAATAATCTAGACTTCAGCTATACAATCAATCTCAATTTTAACATTTTTTGGTAAACGGCTAACTTCAACAGTCGATCTTGCAGGTTTTGGATCAAATCTGAAATAATTTGAATATACCGCATTGAATTCCTGAAAATCATTCATGTCGGCAAGATACACATTCACCTTCACAACATTATCCAACACACTATCAATTCCGTCTAAAATTGCGATAATGTTTTCTATAACACGCTTCGTTTGCTTTTTTATGCCCCCGGCAACAACATTTCCATCCAAATCCAAAGGAAGTTGCCCGCTACAGTAAACATGCCCGCCACTCACAATGGCTTGCGAATACGGGCCAACCGCTTTTGGAGCTTTAACGGTAACAACTTCCCTCATGATAAATTTATTTATTCAATAATTGCTCTTTAAAACGCTTCCACCCATATTTTTCAAGTATTTTTTTAAATCTAACATTCAACTGATTAAAAATCATATTGCTAAAAGTATACACCCCGTAGCTTATAAAAAACGCCGAAAAAACATCAATGGAATAGTGTACATGCATAAGCAAAACTGTAACCCCCATAATCAAAGAACCAATAAGCATTATCACTCTAAACCACAAATTTTTTCTAAATAATAAATAAGCCAGAAAAGGTAAAGCCGTGTGTCCGGAAAAGAACAAATCATTCGTAAAGAACAACCCTTTTAGCGGACTATCAAACCCAACTCCTTCACTCCCAAAATAAAATCCAATTGGAGGCCCGAGATAAGTTAAAACGATAAATCCAGCTCGTAGAATAATTAATAATCCGATTGTTTTCATCCCAAACGGGAGCGTCTCAGGTTCAAAAAACACCGAATATAAAACTATCATCCATATAATCGAATAAATCCCTTGGAAAAACAAAAATTCCAAATTATAAGTGGGAAGAACGTTCAATATCAAATCTCCTACGGAAGTATAGACATATTTATCATGGTGCAAACTGGCAAATCGGTCCAAAAATACGGCCAAGGTCAGCACCAAAATCCCCCCAAAAAGAGACCACAAATAAGCCCTATCCTTAAGCAGAATTTTCCAATGATGCAGAGTTTTTAAAAAATATTCCTTAATCATGATATAATACTAAAATCAAATTTTTACTTTGTTTTTTCGGGTTGTTTGACCCCCTTCTCAGATTTTTTCTCAACTTTATCGGGCTATTTCTCGACCTTTTCACCTTTATTAAAATTCAATTCTTCTTCGTCAGACTCGCCTTCCTCATACTTTTTCGGAGCACTCCAGCGCTTAATCTTATCAGTAATTATTTCAACTTTTTCACTGTATCTTTCTCTGGAAACTTTTCTGACTTTCTCAACATGATCCTCCTCAACATCCATGTGAGGAGGAGGAAGTGTCACCAAAGAAAACGTATTGGTAGGCATTCCATCAACCAAAACCCTAGAATAAGCATTATATTTACTCAAAGACACAAGATCTGGAGGCATTACTTCCTCTCCAAACTGTTGAGAAATATACTCAGCGTCATCAAACCCAACTTGGAACGACATAACCGTCCCGACATTGCCAAAAACAGCATCTCTTACCTCTTCAGGCATTTGAGCGATATATTGATTCGCCATCGTCAAATTCAAATGATACTTTCTGGCTTCAGACAAAATAGTCGCAAAAGCTTCGGTAGCAAAATTCTGAAACTCATCAACATACAGATAAAAATCTTTTCTGTCTTTTTCGGGGACATTAGCTCTGCTCATAGCATCGAGCTGAAATTTCGTAATAAACATTGATCCAAGCAACGCAGAATTGTCTTCACCTATACGTCCTTTTGAAAGATTAACAACCACAATTTTCCCTTTATCCATGAAAAATCTTAAATCAACCGTACTTTTTGGTTGCCCGACTATATTACGAATCGTAGGACTCGATAAAAACTGTCCAACTTTGTTCAAAATTGGAGAAATCGCCTCTATACGGAATTTATCCTGCATTTTTTCAAACTCTTCAATCCAAAACGCTTTTACCACCGGATCTTGTACCTTATTCACAACTTTTCGCCTAAAATCACGATCCTGTAACATTCTAATAATCCCAAGCATGGTAGTCCCCGGGTATTCCAATAAAGCCAAGATCGTATTACGCAAAATATGCTCAAGTCTGGGACCCCAACTATCAGCATATATTTTCTTGAAAATACCAATAAGTCCGCTACAAACAATCGAATTAAATGCCGGATCAACATTTTCGAGCATGTTAAACGCAACGGCATACTGCTGATCAGCAGGGTCAATCAAAACAACATCATTTACACGCTTTTTGGGCACAAATTTCAAAACACTTTCAGCAAGATCGCCATGCGGATCAATAACTCCAACTCCTTTGCCGCACATAATGTCTGAAAAAATCATATTTTCAAGCAAAGTGGATTTCCCCATTCCGGTTTTTCCTATTACGTATATATGTCTGCGTCTATCCAACGGCTTAATCCCGAATATCTGTTGATGGCCTCTGTAATTGCTTTTCCCAAGTAATGTAATGTCAGGCTCCACCCCCTCAAACGGAAGAGTCGACGGGGGTTCAAGTTTTTTACTAGTAACCCAATAAATAGTTGGAGTTTTCACAGTCAAATTCGGCATATGATAAATCGTGGCCAATTCCTCGCTGTTCATAATCATATTGTCATGAGTCAAAATTCTCCCCCTATATTTACGCGCAATCATGTCCCCAAAGAAAAAATTCCTAATCTCAAAACCGTTTAACTGAGGGATATTAAACTGCTTAAATGCACCGGCAACTTCTCTAAGCTTTACCTTCGCTCTATCAATACTGTTATTTTTTGAAGCATATACGATTCTGATATTAACAGCATAAAGCAGTCTGGCAGCCTTATCCATAGCCGCATCCATAGCCGTCTCGCGTTCATGACTCTTTGAAGAAATTTCTTCAATATCGTCTGAAGATGAAAAATTTTTAGCCTCGGACGACCCCAAAATAGCACTTGTATCAACTTTTGCGATAACCAATAACCCTTGTATCCAAAAAATAAAATATATCGGGAAAAACACAATTTTGGGCCAAAGTTTTCTGGTAACAAAAGCCTTCGCGTAAGCTTTTTTCAGTACCTCTATGTTCCCAAGAATCCCCTTATGTAAAATTTTAATACACTTAACAAAAATTATACGCCACTTGTCTTGCATCGGAGTGACCACAATCTGCACCCAAGCCTGATCGGAAGGCTGATCGAATTTAACCAAAGAAGATGTGATTCCAGCCATAGGATCCACATGTACTCTGGCAATTTTATCTTCATATTGAGAATATCTTTTTATCGGGAAAACATCCGCCTCTACATATTGCAGTTCAACCCCCGAATAGTGATACCCTTTTTCTTCATTAAACGCATAATCTTTGCAGTCTTCTATTTCGACATCAGGATAATTCGCATAAATCTGCCCCTCAACTAGATTTCTCAATTTATCCGGGAACGCGCAGTAGAACTTGATCATCCGTCCAACACTAGCGATTTCAAAACTGACGTTATCACTGCTATATCCCTTCAATTTTTCCCATAAACTAAATTCGGTCTGGATACCATGCAAAGTGGCAAAGATTTGCTCAGCCAC
>Ga0233423_10001287_pt1 | contig 12719 bp, 11 predicted proteins | sample Watercolumn_Mata_FD_180713 | JGI IMG/M metagenome (GOLD analysis project Ga0233423, IMG submission 180713) | Freshwater microbial communities from Lake Matano, South Sulawesi, Indonesia - Watercolumn_Matano_2014_112_MG | ecosystem: Environmental > Aquatic > Freshwater > Lake | place: Indonesia... | reverse complement strand
AATGCTTAATTCAGAATAGGTATTTAACTTAAACATATTCAGGGTAATCCTGGTAAGGAAATATATCCCTAAAAGCTTTTCAATCGCTGCCGGAAAGAAGGCCATAAAAGGAAGCGGTGCGTCACCCGCTGCATCAGGGATCCAGGTATGAAAAGGCATAGACCCGGCTTTAGAAATTGCGCCAATTACTAGAAGTATAAAAGCAACACTACCCAGCGAATTCGTGGTGAGGCTTATATCTTTGATGACCAATGTTTTGGCAAGGTATCCTGTCAAAATAACCCCTGCCATTAGACACAAGTCAGAAATACCCACAATGATCAAGGCCTTGGTGGCAGTTTTAAACGCTTGTCTTCCACCTATGGCAATCATTCCAAATTGAGTTAAAAGCAACCCTTCCCAGAAGAAAAGCAACACTACCAGATTATTCGCAAGCACCGCACCATTTACGAATGATAAAGATATTAAGAGGTAGGCGTAAAATTGTTTTGAGCTATCTTTGTCCTTTAGGAAACTTAGCGAATACAAGGTAATAAGCAAACTAAAAAAAGAGGCGGCCAAAATGATAAAGCCGCTAAAGTGATATAGCCTTAGAGCAAAATCTATTCCAAAACCTGCCCACGGAAAACTGAAAATTAACTCTCTTTTAAAAAGAAAAACAACAATAAAGAAATTAACTAAGGTAACCGCGAACGCGCAAATCCCACACCAGTTCCTAGGTAATAATAAACAAACTATTCCCGCTACTAATGGTATTGCTATAAGTAATAATAAATTTATCTCTATCATCTTGCGCCGATTATTCTCTGAATTATTGTTTGGATCAACTCATTTGGGTATCTAATAAAAAACCCGCCTGTCAAAGACAAAATTGCAAATAAAGCTACGCAGAATAGCATTAGGGAAGAATCCTCTCCGACAGAAGGAGTTTTTGTCTCCCCTAAAAATACCATATTAAATGTGCGAAAAAGATAAAGAATAGTCAATAACGCGCCAAGCAAGAAAATGGTAGCAATTATGAAATGGCCTGCTTGTAGCGTACCAGAAATAACCATATACTTGCTAAAAAAACCTCCAAAAGGCGGAATACCCATTACGGAAAAAGCACAAAATAAAAACGATACCGCAGTGACAGGCATAGTCTGTATTAGTCCTCCCAGCTGAGTAATATCTTTGGTTTTAGTATTCTGCTCCACTACCCCTGCGCATAAAAAAAGCCCAGCTTTGCTTAAACCATGCATTATGATATACAAGAGACTTCCGGCTATACCTATTTCCTGGCTTATAGAGAAGCCTAAAAATATAAAACCAATCTGACTTATCGTAGAATAAGCAATAATCCTTTTTAAATCCGTATCAATCAAAGCAGCGCCAGCAGACACCAATGCGCTTATTCCGGCAATAATCGGTATAATAGTTTGCCAAGATAGCTCAAGCGGAATCGTAGCCACAAAAATCCTCGCAAATACATAGACGCCGATTTTCACCAAGACTGCGGCATGCAGTAAAGCCGTCACTGGAGAAGGCGCAACGCCTGCATCCGGAAGCCAGGTATGCAAAGGCAAGGTGGCTGACTTGGCGAATATCCCTACCAGAATAAGAGCTATCGTCAAATTCGAGATAGGATGGATTTTAGCAGCTTCCTTTATTGCCAATAAATCAAATGAACCTGTTTCTTGATACAGCTTAATAAATCCTAAAAGCATAACTAATGCGCCAAAAACTGTAACCAAAAATGCCTTATCGGCGCGTAATACATCCCGTTTTTCCCTAAAAAAACCGATTAAGCGCCAACTTGTAATACTGGTAATCTCCCAGAAAATATAGAGAAATATAAAATTCCCAGAAAAGACTAATCCCATCATCGCGCCAAAAAATAAAACAACCATAAGAAAGTATTCCTGTTGATGTTCATAATGCTTTATATAATCGAAAGAGTATAATATGATTACTGCGCTTATAAACGATGAAATCATCGCCATAAATACTGCCAAGCCATCTGCGTTAAGCGCAAAATTAAAGCCCAAGGGAAGGTTTATGGTAATGCTGATTAATCGTCCAGAAACAATATGCGGCAGGATAAAGAGAGAAAACAAAAATGAGGAAAAAACCAATATGAATGCCGTCAAATTTCTTAACTTTATCGAGGCTCTGCCGATTAAAGGCAAAAAGGCCGCCCCAATTAACGGAAGAAAAACAACTAAATTTAACATAACTTCTTTATTGATATTCATTACCATTTAATCCTACCATCCTACACTTACTTTTTTTACAGTTCATAGGTTCTTTAAAATAGAATTATACGAAAGATTTTAAATCTCGTGCAAGAAATCTTTAAATACGGAGATCCTTGTAGAGAAGATATATAGAGAGGTAATCTTGGTTAATACCTCTTGACGAAATATCGTAAAAACTAAAAAGGTAGGAAGACTCTTGTAGGGGATGTTTGAGGAAAACAGAAACTAAAAAATTTTTCAAAAATCGAGGTTCAAGTATAAAATTCTCCTTTTCTAAAGGTATTGATATCAAAGAATCAAACATACTATGATTATTAGCAATAAGAGCGCTTCGGCTTTCATCGTCTTTTTTAACGCCGGTATCCGAAGCGAATAAATCTCCGCCACTCAAAGCAAAACAATAAAAAAAACTGAACATCAAAAGCAGTATTGCTGTTTTTAAGAATATCTTTTGTTGAAATATTTTCATAAAAGTAAGAAGCCAGAGAACGCGTTCTCTGGTGTGTTCTCTCTGTTAGGCTTACGAGGTTAGCTGTCGGGCTCGGGTTGAGAGACCCTAATCTTTTGTTGCAAGATGTTCGCCCCAAGACCTTACGATCGCGTTCCTGGCTCCCCCGCTCCCTATTTAATCCTGATAGTAAAATTACAGAAATTAAAAGGGACCAAGCATATATTTAAAAAGACGCTCCTTAAGAGAACGTCTTCGTCAATTCTTTCTAACACATCTTTGTGTCATTATTTTTTATACCACAGGGTGTTATGTTTGTCAAGTGCAATGAGAATTGCCTGTAATATTATAGGCGCAAGTCGCTTAAGGACGCCCGGAAAGGCTTGGCCATAGAAACATTCTCTGTAAACATCTATTAGGAATTTCAAGAGGTATCCTCGCTTGAAGCCTAGAAAGGATGCGGCTTCGCTCTAAAAAAACTATTTTAGTTCTACCGATACTTTGGGATCAAACGAGTTGGTAGGCATCACCAGCGAAAATAGATATGGCAAGCCGATGTTATGTCAGGCTTGCCATATCTACTAGGGCCTAAGAAGAAATGAATAGCTCGATCATATTCCTAACAGTAACGATAACTCAGTAATATGCTCCTGCTCATCGAGTATCACGTGCCGGATCTGGTGCTCTAAGGTTTCAAACTGATACTGTAGGCTCTTCTTATTATCGATAACCTTCTGGTAAATCTGCTTGTAGAAATCAACCGCATCTTTCTCACCCTTAAGGTTAACTTCTAGGATCTTCTTGGTGTCTTTAGCCTTGAATGTCTCAGCCAGACTCATAGTAGGCTCACCACCAAGGTAGGCTGCGATGAGCTGGCGGAAGAGCTCTTCGTGCTTAAACTCATCCCCTGCGATTTCTTTTAAGCGCTCGATTATCGGCTCAGCGCCTAGCCCTTTGATTGCTTCCGCATGCGCAAGATACTGAATTCTTGCGGAATACTCCAATTCCAGCGCGTGATTCAACATCCCAATTAATTCTTTCCTCACATCAGCCATTTCGCCTCCTCCTTTTTTAGTTAACTGCTGATTCTTGTCATCACTTTTTGGCAGCAAACCAACTCACCGCCGCCGACCTTCTTTACTTCTACAATATTTCCGCAAACTTCACATTTGTACACCTCTCCAACGTTCTTAACCTTTACCATGAATACCTCCTCTCGTAATCTATACTAAATAGTAATTTATACTATTTGTAAGTCAAAAAAATTACTTCTTACATGAATCGCAAAGACCTTCTAAAACTACTTTCGTACCAGTTACCGTAAACCTGTTTTTTATATCTTTGGGAACCTCTATTGCATCCAGTGCTTTATCGCAAAAATCAATTATTTTATTGCATTTTAGGCATTGAAAATGGTGGTGATTCCCCACATCGGGATCAAAACGTTTGGGACGGCCATAACTTTCTACCATTTTGAGAAGCCCGATGTCAACAAAGGAAAGCAATGTCCTGTTGACCGTATCAAAGGAGATATTTGGTATATTTTTCCTCACTCTTTGAAAAATCGCATCTGCAGAAGGATGCCCCTTATCATTAAAGAGAGACTTATATATGGTTGTGCGCTGAGGCGTAATCTTAAGATTACCTTCTTTGCATTTCTTATGGAATATTTCGAAGGCAAGGTTTCGTTTATTATTCATAGTATATCCTATATAGTAATAATTCTTATTTGTCAAGCATTATTTTTATTAGCTGATTCCCGCTCTATATTAAAGAACTAATTGAGGAATTAAATTCTCGGAAGATCCTTGCAAAATTTCGCAAGATGGAATTATTTCTTCGAGCCTGGCCCTGTTTGGCCAAGTATCCACGATTATTACTTTTTTACGCTTATTACTTACCGCTTTTCTAATCATGTTTACAGATTGCTCATCAACGCTAGGAAACGAATAACCAATAATCAAAACTATATCGGCAGACTCTAATTTTTCATAGGCCTCTGCCCAGAGCCTGATTATATTTATATCTTCGAAATGCTTTATTACGCTGGGACCAATTATCACAGCATCACCCCACTCTTTTTTTCTCTTTATTAGCTCCTTTGATTTATCTTCTCTGTAAATTATTTCCTGAGTCCGGTCTTTTCTCCACCACCACTGAGAACCATGAAGCTTTAAAACAGTAATTCCATTTTTATCAAGTTTAATTGAGTGTGTTTCTGACTTTTCTATCATAACGACTCTATAGTTACAACCAATCCCTTCAGCATATAAAGCTTCTTCTAATAAAATATCGTAATTAAAAGTAATGGCTGTAATTTGGTTTCTTTCTTTAATGAATTTGGCTAAACTCAAATATGGCTCAGAAGGCTCGCCAGCTGTCTTTAGTAGAATATCATACATAATTCTATACACTGAATTCCAGATATGACTTACAGTACCTCTATCCCGATACCAACAACTGAAATCTTTAAACAATATAGATAATGCTATGTTTGGAATATGACGGTTGTCTTCTTCTCTAATTTTTAGTTGCGCCATTGCTATTTCTGCAGCGCTCACCATGTCCTCAATATTAAATAGAAGGAACAATAGCTCCTGCATTTGTTGGGTCAATTTTTCCTTTCGATTCATTGTGTTGCCGAGCTTGGCGTAACAGAGGGCTATGGCGTTGCCAAAAACCCAATTTATATCCTTAAATTTCTGCGGCTCTCGGTCTTCAATCTCTAATCTGTCTCCCTTCGCTGGTAAAATATATCTTTTCCATATCTCTATTGCCTGGTTAATAACTTTTTTCTTATCAGGAATTTCCTTTTTTATAGATAACATCACGTCTATTATTAAATCCGAGGCTGCGTAATGCTCCTTCATAATATTCACACTGTATTGTCTAAGAAAACTTTTAAAAAATTCACTGCCATAATTCGGATTAATAGAAAAAACATAAGGTACCCATTCCCTAACCAATGGTACGCCTGAATATTTCGAAGCTCCTGCGCCCAGAATAATTGCAATTTTATTATTCTTATCTAACAATGCATTGCGTATAGTCTTTAAATCTTCCATCGTTTTTAATTAATACTTTGGGTTATCAATACAAATATTAATCACATAACCTTCAAAAACATTGTTTATCCAGTTACAATATTGACTAAAGAATCGAATATTTTTTGAAACATTATTCGAATTAAAAACTTTTTTATATCTTTCTTCGATCTCCAGATTAGGATTTATTATTTTAATAGACGGGGGTCTATTTAATTTATATTGCTTAAATCGCCAACAATAGATAACCGTCCAAGCATCGCATTTATCCACTGCTAAATCAGTAAAATAGCAATCTTTGATTACTTTGAATAATCAGGATTTAATTTCTCACCTCTCTAAATGATGAAAGAAGAATGGGGTTCCTCTCGTATGAGCCGAAGGGAAACCTTTTAAGAACTAAAGATAAAAAATTGTCTATCTTTAAAGAACAGACATTTGATAAAAAGTTAGCCTGTAATTAACTTTATTCTTGAAAAGACGCGGTACTCTATCGGCCCAACAGCTTTTTTGAGAAGACCGTCAAGGTTATAAAAGTATTCAGAATCTGTATCGGGTATAAGTCTGAGTTTATTTGTCCTGAATATGTACACGCCCAACCTTTCTTTATAAGATTCCAAATCTCCTTTCCAAGCATGGATCATTTGTCTATAGGCACCAATTGTCCCTTTATCCTCCATTAATGTCACCTGAAAATCTCCGCTTGCCAAAGGTACTCCTCTGGCTATGGGAAAATGTTTGCCCAAGTCGCCGTTCATCACAATGATATTCATATAATCCTTAAACGGAAGATCAACCCCTTCGGCAACAACCCTGAATTTCATTCTTTTGCCTATCAACCGGTCTAAACAACGCTTGATAAACGCCAGGTTCGCCCCTGTCAGAAATGGCCCCCTATCTCCGAATAAATACCCCAAAATCCCTTTATAATATTTTATAAATCTGCTTTCGGTAAAATACGGAATATCCCCGAATACCCCTATACCTCCGAAACCGATCATATGGAATTTATGTGACTTCCCATCTAGTGCTCCCGCTTCAACCTCTAATATATCGCTTTCTATTGTTTTATCGTTTATTATCCCTTCTGTAAGAATTTGTACCGCCGGACCTAATTCATCAGGAATATTCAACACTTTGCCGATTAAATCCGCAGAACCTTTTCTTAAAAAAGCTAAACGTAAATCTGCCGCGGGTGGCTGATCGTAACAACAACCCTCTAACACGCTGTTAAACGTCCCTGCCCCTCCAGCTGAAACGATTATCTTAGCTCCCTGATTCACTAGGCTGCGCGTTGTCTCAAAAGCTTCTTTGTGCGAATCTACGCTAAATACCTTTGAGCTCCTAATGCGCCTCTTAAACTCTGGCTCCATAAAATCCATCTTTTTCCAGTCCTTAAGTGATCCGGAAATCGTAGTAGCTATCACATTTACCATTGCCAGCGGCTCTTTAGATTCTATAATCTCTTGACATTTTTGCATTACCTGCTCCTTTGTTAATCCATCAGTTTCTATCGTGACAATTTTTGTCGCAAAACTTACTTCCAGCATCTTGCAAATAAACGAATATGCCCCCTGAAGGGTTTCCAGAAACTTTACTTGTTCGTGGATTTGAATTTCTTTACCGCGCTCTAGTATTCTACGTATAGCCTCCTGCGGATTAACCTTTAAAAAGATTATTAAATCTGGCACTTGGAGATGCGCCGCATAAACACCATTAATCAAAACTAGTTCTGGAAGTTGTCTTATATAGTATAAGGTCTTAATAAATGGCATTTTCTTCTTAGCCGTAAGATAAGATATAATCTCAAAATACTTATCTTCGTTGAAGTGCTGCGGATGATAATACCTAGCCCAGCCCAACATATTCACTAGAGCTGAGCCATCAGTAATTACATATTCCGGCTTGTATTTCTTGACGATTGTATCTTGAATCTTGCTCCTAGCTACAAGCTCAGTAAGTTTGGAGAGTTCATAAAGAATTTTTCCGTGACACATCCCGACAATCGCACCCAGAACAACCTTAAGTTTCACCCTCACAATATCAGGAGGCGTAATCAATCCTGTTCCAAAATCATTAACTAGCACTTTATCCCCTATGCCAGCTACGCTCCTGTCGGTTGCCAGATACTGTAATAGTCCTTCGTAGCAGGAACTCTTACCGCTTCCGTCAATACCGATAACTGCCAAATGTAATGTCTTTTTTCTCCCCATATCTTAAGTGTTAAGCACCCAGAATTTTTCGCGCAAATATCTTTGCTTTATTGATTTCTATTTCACAAGGCCTACCTTTATAAGTTTTAAACTTAGCATGAAATCCTGGACACATAAATTTACCTTTGCAAAGCGAGCCCTTTTTAGTCAAAAGACTGTGAATTTTATTAAAGCAAATTAGAGAAGAAATTTGACCCCAAAAAGGAGCACCAAAAGTAATAAAAAGAGCAAACCTTTTGGGTAATAGCACGTTATCTATAAATTCGAGTGTCGCCTTTGAAAAAGATGCCTTTATGTCGGGACTGCCCAATACCAAGATATCGTATTGGCGTAAATCTAGGGGAGCTTCATTCACCTTAAAGATATCAAACCTGTTTACAGAAGCAACCGCCTCTGCTATTTTCTTGGTATTACCTGTCCAAGAATCATAAATGACGATACCTTTCATTATTTTTCTCCTTTCGAAACAGAATAAAAACCCCATCTGTCAATCAAGGTGCTTAAATTCCTAAATCCCGATTCCTTTGCCCATCCGCAGATTAGGTCAGCTAGTCTGGTTTTCATCCTCAAAGGCTCCTTATTAAAATCAACGAATGCGGCTTGGACTAATTCCATTTGTTGATGAGCAGCTTGATTCGTAAATATAATCTTTCCTCCTGTGGAAAGTACCGAGTAACAATAATTAAAGGATTTTTTTACTAATTCATCATCGGTAATCCAGTCATAGAAACCTGACGAAACCACAACATTTGGCTTAGGCGTCACCTTAGAAAGAAGCTCAAGATTAAAAGCATCTCCTTTTTCAAATCTTATATTCTTTAAGCCTAATCTATCTGCTTGTTCCCTTCCGTAATCAAGCCATCTTTGATCAATATCCTGACAAACTACATAGATATCCTGTTCCCCAACTTCCAGAAGAACTTCTAGTATGTATTTTGCCGGCCCAGAAGCAATATCAAGGACTAATGTTTTTTTAACGTTTCTTCTATTTTCAAGTATCGCTTCTTTAAGATATTTTTTCAGGTTTTCTTTTCTTTGACGGATTGCCTGCCACCCGATATTATTCAAGAAAGCCCTATCAATGAGTTTCCCTATTAATAACCTGCCGTGGGGTTTATTTTCATATATATATTCAAGCATATAGCCGGAAATAAACCCGTATTTGAAGCTTAAATTGATACCTGTGCTTAACCGGCCAATCGTCCTGATTAGCAAAGTCATTAAAAATATTTTAATTTTATCCATATCTTCTCCTATTTAATCCAGTACAGAAGATAGTAAATAACGGGCAAGGTAAATATCCAGCTCGTGAAACGATCAAGCATTCCGCCGTGCCCGGGAAGCAATTTACCGGCATCTTTCATACCCATATCCCGTTTAATGACAGAAAGGACTAAGTCTCCTATTTGTCCTGTAAAGCTTATTACTAGCCCCAAAAAAACGCATTTCATATATGAGAATTCTGGAAGCGCATATTTCATTACCGAAGCAAAAAGAACTGTAATTATTACCCCGCCTAATGCTCCCTCGACAGTCTTGCCAGGGCTTATTTCCGGTATAAGCTTATGTTTCCCAAATGATTTTCCTACCCAAAAACAGGCTAGATCATCAATAGTTACTAAGACGCAAACAAAAATTATTCCTCCGAAACCAAAACTGTCGCGTAAAAAGATAGCGTAGCTGAACATCCATCCGAAATACAGTATACCTATAATGGTAATTGCGGTTTGCCTGACTGCGCCTTCTATTTTTCTCAAAAAAACCGGCGTAGCCAAAACGCAGATAAATACCAAAATCGGGATGCGGAAAAACAGAAATTTATCTTTAAAAAGTGTGCCTAAAAGTACCAGGAGGGTGAAAATTCGTCCTTCCCAACGGTACACTCTCTCCTGCCAAACTTGAGTCATGCTAAAAAATTCTCTTATGTACAACGCTGACATTACAACCACTAAAAAGTTAAAATATGGCCTGCCTAGATATGCGGGTATTAAAAAAGATGGTGTAATAAAAATAAAAGTTATGTACCTTAACCAATATTCTCCTATACCCTTAATTTTCCCTTCTTTTCTTTTTTTAAAGTCTAAATTTATGGTTAAAAGCAGGATAACAAAAAACAGCATTCCAACAAACAGTATGGTATTCCTTAAAATAGTGTCACTTAACATTTATATTCTCCTTGATCTCCTTAAGCATCCCCTTTAGTCTGTTAAAAACGGTCATTTGCGAACTAAGTATGAAATAAATCATTAAAAGTTCAAATATTGATGTGTTAAAAGAGAAAATGGAGAAATTTTTGTAACCTTTTAGCGTAAAAATAAACTGCAGAAAGGCGACACCCATAATCAAAATTAAGCGCTCTACTTTTCCTAACGGACCATGATGCTGCCAATTTACTCCGATTGCTTTGCCGAGCATACCGGTATAACTTACCAACAATACACAAATAGCTGCAATAGCCCCTATATATATCCTACAGTAACTGGAAAAGGCTATTCCCAACATTACAAATATATCTGAATATCTATCCGGAAGCGCATTTACGATTTCCCCGGCTAAACCGGTCCTCTTTTGTTCAATAGCTATCACTCCATCGATAGTATTTAGTGTCATACGCAAAAAAGTCAAAATAATAACTAAGAGTAAAAAAGAGTTTTTCTCTGGTGACAAATATATGCATATACCGGTAAATAATGCTACCGGAAGTGCTGCATAGCTTAAAATATCCGGGTTTACGTCCTTCATTTTTTTGGCTAAAGGCTCAAGTATCTTCCGGTAAGGAAACTTTAGAGTATATAGTCCCATTGCTACCTCCTGTCTTTTAATCCCGCGACTTCCTTAAAGGCTAAATCAGAAAGATAAGCATATTTGTCATAATTATTTCCCAGTTTTGATAAATCCAACTGGTCAGGACGAATAATTTTGCCAAAATGGATATTAATCTTTTCTGGCGAAGGAAAGATTCTTCCTTTTGGCAGGGCTCCAAATGCTCCCTCAATATATACCGGAAGGATCGGAACGCCTAAATTTAAGGCTAATGAACCAAGTCCGGGCTTAAAGGGCTGCAATTTTCCATCCATAACCCTGGTTCCTTCCGGAAACAGGATTATTGAACGGTTGTTCTTCACCAAGGCCTCGCATATCTGCAGCCCCTTCATAAAATCGCCCATTCTTTCAAAAGGAAAGGTATTGAATAAGAATTCCACGGCGGCCTTGCGGTATTTCTTGGAGTAAAAATAGTCTTTGGCTGCCGGCGCAAAAACATTCCTCATCTTTTTAAAGGGCAGGCTGGTTAGAATTAAAGGAAAATCTAATAAACTGGTGTGATTTGCCGCGATTATAAATGAGCCTTCGGGAGGAATATTCTCAAGCCCATATACAGATTTCTTAAAATACAATTTAAAGATGCTCTTAAATACAAAGTAAGCAAGATTATGGGACAATTTTAATCTGGAATTTCTTCTTATAAAATCGTTAATCTCGTTACGTACGCCGATCTCATCGCCGCTTCTACCCTGCTTATACTCTCTACTGAATTTCACAAGATCTGCGAAAGTATTTATTTCATACACTAAGCGGTCCGGGATATCGATATTGAGTTCCTTATGGACAGCAGCTAACACTTCAACCTTCATCAGCGAATCAATGGCTAAGTCATTATACAGATTTGAGCTAAATCCTATTTTTTCTTCCGGAATCTTAGCCAAAGCGCAAATTATACTTCTTATCTTCGAGCTCAATTCATCTTCAATAAATTCTGTCGACTCAATAAACTCTTTCTTTTCAACGCCCTCTTGCGCCTCTTTTTTGGAAATTAGCTCAAGCAATACTTTTCTCTTAACCTTGCGGGTAGATGTCTTAGGTAATTCATCATACCAAACTTCAAAATCCATTATCCTTTTATATTCGGCCAGATTTTCTCCTAAATACGATATTTCTGATGCAATTTTCTTCTTGATAAATTCTTTATTTTGCTTCTGCTCTTTATCGAACGTATCGAGATTAGGTACGATAACTGCGTAAACCTCCTCACAGCCTTTCCTTATCCCTTTCTGTGCAACTCTACCCAATACGCAGATTTCCTTTATATATTGGCTGCCAGCCATAACTTCTTCAACTTCTTCGGGAAAGACTTTTTTACCAGCTCCCAGAACTATTAAATTTTTGATTCTTCCGGATATAAACAGGAATCTGTCATCATCAAAATAGCCTATATCTCCGGTGTAAAACCAGCCATCGCGTAAAACTTCTGCTGTTTTTTCGGGATTCCTATAATAACCCTTCATCACCTGAGGGCCTTTAGTGATTATCTCTCCATCTTTTCCACCGCTATCATTGTTTAAAAGAATTTTTACTTCTGCGCCTTCCAACGGTTTACCTACCGAACCATACTTACACTCCGAAAAATTATTCACTGTAATTACGGGCGAAGTTTCAGTTAAGCCATACCCTTGCAGTATGCGGAACCCCATGGCATTAAAATCAAGTTCAACTACCGGATCAAGCGGGGCCCCTCCTGAGACAAAAGCCCTTATGTGCCCGCCAAATTGCTTATGTATTGAGGAGAAAAAAATCCTTCCTATCCTAATGTGGAATTTAAGCAAGAATCTCGAGATATGCAGCAGCGCCTTAATAAACAAACGTTTAACCTCAGGTAAATCTTCTATTTTCTTCATTATGCTGTTATAGAACATCTTAAGCACTAACGGCACGCAAATCATAACCGTTGTTTTTGTCTCTTTCATTAAGGACAAAATATTTGTCGGCTTTAAACTTTCGC
>Ga0233423_10001285_pt1 | contig 12726 bp, 11 predicted proteins | sample Watercolumn_Mata_FD_180713 | JGI IMG/M metagenome (GOLD analysis project Ga0233423, IMG submission 180713) | Freshwater microbial communities from Lake Matano, South Sulawesi, Indonesia - Watercolumn_Matano_2014_112_MG | ecosystem: Environmental > Aquatic > Freshwater > Lake | place: Indonesia... | reverse complement strand
ATAATCCAGGCAGACGGCAAACAATTCATGCCCATCCTCCGTTGCTGTTGTCATCCATACCTGATTCGCCAAGACCACAGGAGAAGACCATCCCCTGCCATGAATTTCAGATTTCCAGACAATATTCGAATCTGCTTTCCATCTGACAGGAGCATTAACGGCATCAGCAACGCCATTAAGTCCGGTACCTCTGAAATGTGTCCAGTTATTTTCCTGTTTACATGAGTAATTAATAACCAGGCTGATACCCATAAAAAGGATTAATGACAGTGCAAAACGGTTTCTTTTCATAAGTTGAAGTATTTATTAAAATCTCTGGTTGTCCTTTTGCTAACTGAGGGATAAAGATAAAATCATTTTATCAGTTCGATATTTTTCCGGAGATCGTCGAAGAATTTTTTAAGTTCGCTAAAATCCCTTCCTTTAATAATATTCAATAGCTGATCCATTTTTGCATTTATTTTCTCTACCTGGTCAATGGTATGCTTGTTAAACAGGATTTCGGAAAGGAGGTAATCATCTTCAGAAAGCACTCCCCTGGCCACGCTGAGATGCTTCCTGAAAGTTGTTCCGGGTGCTTCCTGTTTCTTCATACAAGCTGCAAATACCAGGGAGGAGGAGAAGGGTATTGAAAGACTGTAGGCAATTGTCTCATCATGTTCCTTAAATGAATATTCATAAATATTAAGGTCAAGAGACGAATAAAAACGTTTGAAAAAAGCCTTACCTTCCTCATCCGACTCTTTAATGATTATTGCATTCTCATCACTCAGGGCTTTTATATTTGCAAATGTCGGACCGAACATCGGATGGGTGGAGACAAACCTGCTTTTGCTTTGGGTATAGTATGCGTACATACCATTTTTTACAGAAGTTATATCAGCAAGTATACATTGTGGAGTCAGGTAGCCTTCCAGTTCCCGGAACACTTTAATCGTCTGGTGAAGACTAACGGCATTAATAACCATGTCTGGTTTGAAATCTGCTATTTCCTCATAGGAAAGTAACCTGTGGGAATGGAAGAAATACTTTAGCTTGTTTTTATCCTGGTCCATTACCGCCACCTCGTAATCGAGGCACAGGGATTCTACCAGCCACGAGCCCATCTTTCCTGCTCCGATAACAACTATCTTCATAATGATCAGGTAATTATACGTTTGACTTTTTGTTCTGCCAGCAACAGGTCAGCAATTACCACTGCAGCTGCCGCCTCAAGTATTACCGGCACTCTCAGGGCGATACAGGTATCATGTCGTCCCTGTATCCGGAGGTCGGTCATCTGCCCGGTGGTAATGTTGACTGTTTTTTGCGATTTCCCTGTGCTTGAAGTAGGTTTGACGGCAACCCTGAAAATGATTTCATTGCCATTGCTGATCCCCCCGTTTATGCCTCCTTCGTTATTGGACCGTGTGGTTCCATCAGCATTAATGATCTCATCATTATGTTCGCTTCCCTTCATGGCAGCGCTTCTGAAACCCGATCCGAATTCTATCCCCTTAATGGCCGGAATAGAAAAGATCATATGGCTGACCAGGGACTCGACAGAATTAAAAAAAGGTTCACCCAGGCCAACCGGGACGCGTGTGATCCTGCACTCAGCAAGGCCACCGATGCTGTCATTCTCCGCCACAGCTTCTTCAATAGCTTTTTGAATGTCGCTTTTCCCTCCGGCTTCAATGAGCCTTGCTTTGCATGTTATCGGATCTATGACCTTTTTTGCCAGGACACCGGCTGCTACCAGTGCCAGTGTAAGCCTGCCTGAAAAATGCCCTCCCCCTCTGTAATCTTCGAATCCACCAAATTTTTTCATAGCAACAAAATCAGCGTGTCCCGGCCTTGGTGTTTCCCTAAAGGAAGCATAATCAGCAGGACGGACATCTGAATTTTCGAACAGGATAGTAATGGGTGCGCCTGTGGTAAAACCGTTAAAGATACCGCTGATCAAGCGTGGAGTATCAGTTTCTTTTCTTGGTGTTGTCCCTCTTGCACCACTTTTGCGTCTTGCCAGATCGTTCCTGAAATCTTTCTCGGATAGGGCAAATCCGGCCGGACACCCGTCAACTGTAATGCCTACAGAAAGCCCATGTGATTCTCCGAAGATGGATAGTTTGAAAAGATTTCCAAAACTGTTCATGATTGAAATGTTTTATTTCCCCATCCGACGGCCTGGAGTCCATTGAACGGATTTCTTTATGTTTTGTCCAGCAATTTAAAGATCTGCTGCATATCTTTCCTGCTGATCTGCCCGGGTGCTGCTTCTGACCCTTCTTCATAGGATGCATAGGTAAACTCTGCACCAAGAAATGGGGCAGCTATCCTGGTAATTCTGCCCATAGGTCCCATACCGATTGAAATCAGCTTCATATCCAGATCATACAGGGCAAGGAGGTTTATCACATCTTTCCTTGAATTGACCTGGCAGGCTATTTTAGCAATTGTTCCACCCTTAATCATGCATTGCCGGGCTATTTCAACAAGATCGATATAAGGTGGTGTGTGGCTGAAATTATGATAAGAAACTATCACCTGGCATTGCTTTTCATTTGCCAGCAGAATTAATTCCTGCCTGAAGCTTTCATCTGTCAGCAGATCCATATCCACCCATGCAGCACCTGCTCGTATAGCTTTTGCAAGATATTCAAATCGTTTGCTGTCGGGAGCTGTTCCTGTTCTGAAGGCAGCAATGAGCCTGGCTGATGAACTGAACAGTTGTTTTACTTGTCTGAGATCAAGATCAACAAGGTCCATCCTGATTTCAGCCATCAGCTCCTCCCTGACAATTTTCAGGCATTCGGAAAAACTTTTATGTACCAGGCTTATGCAGATCATACAATAATTTTCTCAGTTCAACGAAACCAAAGTCCTTAACAACCGCATTACCGATACGATCCAGTAACACCAGGCCGACCTTATCTCCTGAACGTTTTTTATCCATCCCTATTGCTTCGATCATGGCTTCCATGTCCAGATCTCTGCTTACAGGCAGGCCCATAGCCCTGATCAGACCTGTTATGTTCCTTCCTTCCTCGCCCCTCAGCAACCCTGTTTTAACTGAAATTTCTGTAGCTATCACCATACCCAGACTCACAGCCTCACCGTGGGAGATGCCATAAATCTTTTCCATGGCATGGCCAAAAGTATGACCATAGTTCAGGATCTTTCTGACTACGGATTCTTCAAACTGATCGGCCTCAACAACAGCGCATTTTATCCTTACACATTGAGCCACAAGGTGCAGAAGGATTTCCTTATCTTTCTGCAAGGCCAGCTTGAAGTTAGTTTCCAGGAAGGTGAACAGGTCTGCATCCCTGATGGCACCATATTTAATTATCTCGGCAAAACCTCCCAGATATTCACTGTTATCCAGAGTATCGAGCATATCCAACTCGCAGATGATGAATTCCGGCTGTTTTATTACACCGATAATATTCTTATAGCCCCTGAAATTGATTCCATTTTTACCACCTATACCAGCATCCACCTGTGCCAGCAGGCTGGTAGCTATAAATCCGAAAGGAACACCCCGCAGGAAAGTGGAAGCCACAAAACCGGCAACATCACAGACCACTCCTCCTCCTATTCCGATGATAAAGGATTTCCTGTCAAGCCCTGCAGTCACAAGCTGGTCATAGGCCCTGACAAGGGTATCCATGCTTTTTGACTGCTCACCAGGTTCCAGGACTATGACAGGAGCATCCGGGAAACGTTCTCCATAATGCCTGAGTATATTACTGTCAGTAATTATTGCATGCCTCCCTTCCGGTATCAGATCCCTGATATCGGTCAAGCCTTTGCCAACATAAATGACAGAAGGTGTTCCAGGCAGATTCAAGACAATTTTTTCCATAATAATGGTCCGGACAGGTGCAGCGTTTTAATCCACAATATCCTCATTCATTATCCTATTCTGATGATTGATGGATTCCTCGTGAATGGCACTGAATATCTTTGTTATAAAATCATTGCTTAATCCCTTCTCTACTCCCATTTCCAGCCTTTTGTTCAGAATAGCATCCCACCGCTTGGTCTGCAGGATTGCTATATTGTTTTCCTTCTTATATCTTCCAATCTCGTCAGCGACAAGCATTCTTTTTTCAAAGATATCAATTATCTGATCATCAAGCTTATCAATCTCTGCCCTGAGTTCACCAATTGTCAGCAGCAATCCATTCTTAACCTCGGCAGTTCTGATGACCAGCTTATTTAGCAGGATCTTAAGATCCCCTGGCGTCACCTGTTGTTGTTTGTCGCTCAGAGCTTTATCGGGATCAATATGTGACTCGATGATCAGTCCCTCAAAATTCAGGTCCATCGCTTCCTGGGAGATCTCAAGCAGTCCTTCCCTTTTCCCGCAGATATGGCTCGGATCAGTTATGATTGGAAGATTGGGTATCCGGCGTTTCAGTTCGATAGGGATCTGCCACTGAGGCTGATTCCTGAATTCAGATTTATTGAAAGTTGAAAAGCCACGGTGAATTGCAGCAAGCCGTTTTATTCCGGCACGGTTAAGGCGTTCGAAAGCTCCAATCCAGAGATCAATATCCGGATTGACGGGATTCTTGATCATGACAGGGATATCCAAACCCCGGAGGGTATCTGCAATTTCCTGGACAGCAAATGGATTTGCTGTTGTACGGGCGCCAAGCCAAAGAATATCTATGCCAAATTTCAGTGCTTCATAGACATGTTTCACATTGGCAACCTCAGTTGTAACAAGCATTCCTGTCTCTTCCTTTACTTTTCTGAGCCATGCAAGGCCCGGGGATCCTATTCCCTCAAAAGCATCAGGCCTTGTCCGTGGTTTCCATATACCAGCACGAAAGACCCTGATGCCCTGATCTGCAAGCTGGTGTGCCGTTTTCAGTACCTGCTCCTCAGTTTCTGCACTGCATGGTCCGGCGATGATAAGAGGACGTATGCCGGTCTCTGATCCACCCAGTAAAGTTTCCAGAATTAGATTTACACCCATATTATTGCTCGTTAAAGTATCGACTTGCCTTTTTTATATTCTCCCAATATACCCAGATCGCTGGTAAAGGGACGGACTGCCTGCAAAGCCTGCCTGTACAGGTTAAGATCGCTGAATTCAATATCCACATAAAACTGGTACTCCCAATCCCGGCCGATGATAGGAAGTGACTGTATTTTAGTCAGGTTAATATTATAAAAGGACAATATGGAAAGCACCTTGGACAGGCAACCAATCTGGTGTGCCAGTGCAAAATAAATGGAGGATTTATTAAATCCCTCATTGATGATATTGTGGTTATTGTTTTCTCCAAGGATCAGGAATCTGGTATAGTTCATCTTATTGGTCTCAATGCCTTCGGCAATGATTTCAAGTCCATATTTTTCAGCGGCAAGCTTACTGGCAATAGCACCAATCCCCTTTAGTTCCTGTTCCCTGATTTCTTTTGCACTAAGTGCAGTATCCATACTTTCTATCAGTTTTATATGTTCATAGCCATCGAAAAATTGCTGGCATTGGAGGATAGCCATTGGATGTGAGTATACCTCCCGTAAATCAGCAATTGTCTGACCCGGCAGTGCCACCAGGTTTTGCCTTATCCTCAGGTAAATCTCTCCAATTATCCTCATGTCAGATTCCCTCAGAAGGCTGTAATTCGTAAGTATGCTGCCAGCAATTGAATTCTCTATGGCCATTATTCCATAATCCACATTGCTCTTTCTTAAGGAAGTCACCACCTCCTTGAAGGTATTCCGTGGAAGTATTTCTATCTCCTGGTTTTCAAAATAATGCAAAGCAGCAATCTCATGAAAAGCGCCAAAACCACCCTGTATAACAATCCTTTTTACCATTGCTTTCTCTATTTAAAAAAAAATCCCGATCTGGCCGGGATTTAATATATCTGTTTACAGAAAATCTATCCCGGCAAAATATGCCGAAAGAAATAATAAAAGAAACCAGACATGAAATCGCTGCAGCCCCTTATATTATATATACTTTCCATTTGATGCAAAAAAAAGTCCCGGATTGCCGGGACTTAAATATACAGTTCATCCGTCCCGGGATTATCCAGAAATAAAAAAATAATAATAAACAAAACGAAAAACCATCAAACTAACATTTATTGCATGCAAAAATATCGAATAAATCAGAAAAATCCAACAGAATGCTGATAATTTATTATCCGGGCAGGAAAGGCAGAGATCAAAAAAATGTATTTTTATGGCATGCCGGGGATAAGTAAAAAAGAACGTTTTAAGAGGTTTATAAGTTATTTCAGCGAGGTAATGCCTGATGCCGGCACAGAGCTGGAATACGGCAAGCCCTATGAGCTGATCGTTGCTGTTTTGTTATCAGCTCAATGCACAGATAAGCGTGTAAATATGATCACCCCGGATTTTTTCAGAAGGTTTCCCGATCCGGAAAGTCTTGCAAAAGCTGATCAGAATGAAGTGTATGAACTTATTAAGAGTTGTACCTACCCAAATAGCAAGAGCAGGCACCTGATAGGTATGGCGCAAATGCTAATAAATGATTTCAACAGGCAGGTTCCTCCAGATATTTATGAACTGCAAAAATTACCTGGTATAGGAAGAAAATCAGCAAATGTAATAGCTGCGGTCATTCATGCTTTGCCAGTCATGCCGGTAGATACGCATGTTTTCAGGGTCGCAGCCAGGATTGGACTGACTATACATGCAAAAACTCCCCTGCAGGCTGAAAAACAGCTGGTAGCCAACATACCTGAGCCGGTAATTCCAAGGGCTCACCACTGGCTTATCCTCCATGGCAGATATACCTGCACAGCCAGAAATCCCAGGTGTCACAAGTGCGGTTTACAGTCTTTCTGCAAGTATTATAATGATAATCAATGAATTATTAATTTTTTTATTCAAATCCGTTTTATATTTTTGTCCTAATGTTACATCACACTAAGTCATGAGAACCCTGGTGCGTGTATTGATATTGGTTATCCTGATTATTGTCGCTTCGGGATACAACCTGAAAAAAACAGATTACAGGATTGCAAGGAATATGAATGTGTGCAAATCCCTTAAAGGAAGCTCCTTATTGTATTTTGTGTTTGTTGACAACAGGGAAACCAGACCCTGGACCCAATATGATATCCAGTCCACCATTGATTCCATAAGGGTAGCCATCAGCTGGCTTCACAGGCAGGCTGAAATAAATCATATAGTATTGAACATTATTGCTGATTACTATATTGGAAAGGAATATACCACAATCACAAAGAACCTGCCGTCAGGAACAATATTCCAGTCTATTACAGAACCGAATCTTACTAAAGGAATTGCTGCTATAAACAAATGGGCTAATGCCGTTGCAAAGGAAGCCGGGAACACGCTTCCGATTTCTGAAAAAGACGGTATTCCTGAAATTTCGAATCCAAAGAATAAAGAAAGGCTGGTCGCTTATCTGAGGGATGCGAACAATGTGGAAAGCGTGGCGCTTTTCTTTATGATGAACAATTATTTCAAAACGGATATTTCTGTTCAGATGAACACAACCAACACCAATGATGTTGAATTTGCTGTGGTAAGCTATAAGTATCCGTCAGAAATTGCCCATAACTTTCTTCACCTGTATGGTGCTGCAGACATGTACCCGACTGTCTACCGGAAGAATGAAAATAAGATCAGGACACTGCAAAACCTATTCCCTGATGAGGTGATGCTTGATCCATACGGGAAGGATATCTGGGACCTGGAAATCTCTGATTATACACGGTACCTTATTGGCTGGACGGATGAGATGAATTCTGAATATGAACCGCTTATGGTTGATCGTGCCATGAACTTCTGAACGAACTGCACCCAATAAAGAAAAGCAAGGCTACCCGCATCAGGACGGTATTATATTCCGTAAAAAGTATATGATCATGAGGCATGTTTACCTCGACTATAATGCTACAACGCCGGTTGATCCGGAAGTGTTCCAGGCTATGGAACCGTTCCTCAGGGATCATTTTGGCAATCCTTCGAGCAGTCATCAGTTCGGAACATTCTGCAGGAAAGCTGTTGAAGAGGCACGTGCAAATATTGCATCATTGCTGCACTGTCAGCCTCATGAGATCATTTTTACCAGTGGTGGTACAGAATCCAATAATCTTGCTGTTAAAGGGATTGCTTATGCCAGGAAGGACAAGGGCAGACACATTATTTGCTCTGCAATAGAGCATCCTTCCGTGCTGGAAGTATGCAGGTACCTGGAGAGGAATGGCTTCAACCTTAGCATAATCCCTGTGGATCAATACGGGATTACCGACCCTAAGCAGTTGGAACAGGTAATCAGACCTGATACCATACTCATATCCATCATGCACGCCAACAATGAAACAGGAGCCATACAACCGGTAACAGAAATTGCCGGCATTGCACATAAGTATGGGATCCCCTTTCATTCGGATGCAGCACAGTCAGTTGGCAAAATTGAAACTGATGTACAAACAATGGGAGTTGACCTGCTGACAATTGCCGGACATAAATTTTACGGACCCAAAGGTATAGGTGCCTTATATGTCAGGGAGGGCATAGAACTTGAGAAGCTTATTAATGGCGCTGATCATGAGTCCAACAGGCGGGCAGGAACTGAAAATGTCTCCCAGATAGTTGGTCTGGGCAAAGCCTGTGAGCTTGTCAAAGTAAATCTCCTGAAATACGCCACATTGATGAAGGATAGAAGGGATTTGCTGTACCATCTGCTATTCGAAGAGCTGCCGGAGATAATCTGGAATGCTGATCCTGACCGATGCCTTCCAAACACCTTGCATATCAGCTTCCCCGGACTGGATACAGGATTACTCATCCCTTCTCTTGAACAGACGGCTGTGTCTGCAGGAGCAGCTTGTCATTCAGACCAGGTGCAGATCTCACATGTCCTGGCAGCAATGAATATACCGGAAGACTACGCAGCCGGATCTCTGAGATTTTCGACAGGAAAGACAACTTCTTTTGATGAAATTGAGCATGCTGCCAGGGAAATTATAGAAAAAATCCGCGAGATCAGGGCAGGAGATAGCTCCGCGCCAAAAGGTACTGAAATAAGACTCACACGTTTTACCCGCGGACTTGGCTGTGCCTGTAAGTTATCACAGAAAGAGCTGGAAAAGATCCTTTCAGGGATTAAACCTGTCACAGACAGAAATGTCCTTGCAGATGCAAGTAATTGTGAGGATGCTGCCGTATACAGGATTTCTCCTGATACTGCATTGATCCAAACCATAGATTTTCTTACCCCCATGGTTGATGATCCTGCAGACTTTGGGGCAATAGCTGCAGCTAATGCCCTTAGTGATATTTATGCTATGGGAGGGCAACCGGTTTTTGCGCTAAATGTGGTAGGGATTCCTGTCAAACGGTTATCAGGAGAGGTACTGAACCGAATAATTTCCGGAGCATCATTTATTGCAGAACAGGCAGGTATAGAGATCCTTGGCGGGCATAGCATTGATAACCAGGAACCTCTTTTCGGAATGGTGGTAAGCGGATTTGCCCACCCGGATCAGATAATCTATAATTCAGGTGCCAGAGAGGGTGATGCCCTGATTCTGACCAAACCAGTCGGGACCGGTATCATCACCACTGCAATCAAAAAAGATCACTCCTCAAAGGAAAGTAAGGAAGCGGCAATCTATTCAATGAGACAACTGAATAAGGGCGCTGCGGAACTTTTTCGTCAGATATCAGTGCATGCATGCACCGATGTAACCGGCTTCGGACTCCTCGGCCACCTGATCGAAATGGTTACTGCAAGCAAGGTTTCTGCAAAGATTAACAGCAATTCGATTCCTTTCTTCCCAGGAACGCAGGAGCTGGTAAATGCAGGAATGATATCAGGAGGTACACTTAACAATATGAATCATAACCTCCGAAATATAGAGTGGAATGAAGAGGTACCCTACCCGATGAAGGTGATCATGAATGATGCCCAGACATCCGGCGGCCTGCTAATTACCCTTCCATTTGATAATGCAGAGGAGATGATCAGAAAACTTCATGAAAAAGGATTCATGGCAAGTACCATCATAGGTGAAATAATCCCCAAAGGAACCTTTAAGGTATATGTAAACAGGAACCAGAAGCCTCAACAAAAGGGAAAATGAATCCTGTTAAAATCTAAACAATAATTTATCGTTATAATATTGCATGTGATACTTTGATTTTTTAAAACAAAGACACATAGTGTATTAAATAACATTTAGAAATAAAATATATATATCTGATTAACAAACAATTATAAACATAATGGGATTTGAATTTATTTTGTTTTTTAAAAAAAAGTGTTAATTTTACTTGATGTTAAAATGCAGAATTATCCAGACACCAATAAATAAACAACTAATGAGCAAGACAATAAACAAGCTTTTAATGCCAGGAACAGCCATTTTAATAATTCTTTTTATGGTACTGGCTGGCTGTGCATCGGATAAAAGCAGGTCTTCAGGAGATGAATTTGGACTCGACACTAATGAAATCAGTGCTGATTTGATGGATGATATCAGTAGTGCCAAGCAGATTTTTTACTCCCTCCCTTCTCCCCTTGAAACTGCTATGCTTATTAAAACTGCCGGCGCAGCCTATAATGAGGATTTACTGAATCCTGTCGAGAATGTTGATAATTATACAACCAACAGGAGCCGGGCGCTGAACCTGGGAATATATACAACTGATCTCAGTTTCGCCAGTCTATTTGATCAGACCCAGACCTCTATCAAATACATGAATGCTGCCAAGAGCATGGCCGACGGATTAGGCATTCTCGATGCTATTGATAATTCAACTATCGAAAGACTTGAAGAGAATATCAATAACCGGGATATGATCATGGATATCATTTCCGAAACTTTCATGAATTCCAGTTCTTTCCTGACAGAGAACGACCGTCCTGCCCTTGCATCAATGGTGCTTGTAGGAGGTTGGGTTGAAGGTTTGTATATCGCAACGAATCTTGTCGGAAACCAGCCCATTGATGATAATAAACTTGTCGAAAGGATCGTTGACCAGAAATTGTCCTTTGACATCGTCCTGAAATTACTGGATGATAATAAGGACAATGAGGATGTCGCCAATCTTCTTACTGAAATCAATGAAATCAAAATAACTTTCGATAAGATCACCATAAAGACTGGCAAGATCGAAGCTGTAACGGATGAAAACACCAATGTCACAGTTCTGAAATCTGAATCAAAAATTAACATCACTCCTGAAATTTTCCAGGAGTTATCGGAGAAAGTCAAAGTACTGAGATCGAACTTTATTTCTTAAAATATACAACTCTATGAAAAAAGTTTTTCAATTTTCATTAGTTCTTGCTGTGCTCGCATCAGTCCCGGTTTTGCTTCATGCACAATGCAAAGGATTCGCTAAAAACATATGCAAAGTAGAACTGGAACCATATATACATGATGGCAATTATCATGCTGCCATCCTTACAGTTGGAGAAGAAGCGGAATTATACAAAACATTTTATTCAGACACTGAATACAGGATAGCAATCTGCGGTTCAGATGCATTACCAAATATTGAATTCAGGATTATTGATTCTGAAAGAAATGTAATATATACAAACAGAAGCAATAACTACGCAAGAATATGGGATTTCAAGCTGGAATCCAGCCAGCAGCTGAAACTTGCCATTAAGGTTCCTGCCGATGAAGGAGCTGCCGGGGAACCAGCCAGCGGTTGTGTAGCTATAATGTTCGGATTCAAGGAAAAATAATGTAAAAACATAATTCCTTAACACTAAGAGCCTATCACGGATAGGCTTTTTTTTTCTGCAAGAAAACATCCTTATGAAAAAATCACTAATATTCTGCCGGAGCTATACTGGAAAAGGTCTTCGGAAGCTCCTGACCGATCAGGTCCTGCCTGGTATAAGCTTGTTATAAAGGTACCTGCCGGTGTAGGATCGTTCTTCCCTAATGATCTCCTCAGGGACTCCTGTAAAGACAACCTCTCCCCCTCTTTCTCCTCCTTCCGGTCCAAGGTCAATGATCCAGTCAGCAGATTTGATGACCTCCAGATTATGTTCAATAATGATAACGGTATTCCCTTTTGCAATCAAAGCATTAAAAGCTTCAAGCAGGGTTTTAATATCGTGAAAATGTAAACCGGTTGTTGGTTCATCGAAGATAAAGACCCTTGACCCTGTATTATTCTCTTTCCCGAGAAATGAGGCCAGTTTAACGCGCTGACTTTCACCTCCGCTCAGGGTACTGGAGGATTGGCCCAGTTTAATATATCCCAGACCCACCTCAGCAAGCGGATTCAGTTTCTCTACTATCCGTTTTCCCGTACTCCCCGGTCCCTCTGAAAAGAACTCCATTGCCTGGCTAACTGTAAATTCGAGGACATCAAAGATATTCTTGTTGTTGTATTTCACTTCAAGAATATCATCCTTGAATCTTTTCCCTTTACAGCTGTCACATTCAAGGCTGACATCTGCCATAAACTGCATCTCCACCTTGATGATCCCATCTCCCTGGCATTCCTCGCACCTTCCCCCATCAATATTGAAGGAAAAATGGGAAGGTTTATACCCATTAATTATTGCATATTGCTGGTCAGCAAATAATTTGCGTATTTCATCAAATGCCTTAATATATGTCACAGGGTTGGACCTGGAAGATTTGCCAATAGGATTCTGGTCAACCAGCTCAACTCCATGTACAATGTGAAGGTCGCCCCTCAGAACATCATAAGCTCCGGTTCTTGTACCAAAACCATTAAGGATTTTAT
>Ga0233423_10001284_pt1 | contig 12729 bp, 9 predicted proteins | sample Watercolumn_Mata_FD_180713 | JGI IMG/M metagenome (GOLD analysis project Ga0233423, IMG submission 180713) | Freshwater microbial communities from Lake Matano, South Sulawesi, Indonesia - Watercolumn_Matano_2014_112_MG | ecosystem: Environmental > Aquatic > Freshwater > Lake | place: Indonesia... | reverse complement strand
GCGCCATCGTCTCGTAAACCAGGCGAGGCCACATTCCTAACTGAAAGGAGGAAAGCAACTCGGTGACATTATCAGTTGATAAAACAATCCTGTTCAGTGACATTATCATTTGACTTGACAGGGTGTTGTGCACGTTTCCCATTGAAATTTCGGTATAAGCGTTGTGGTAAGTTATGTTGTCTATATGTTGTATGTATGGCTTAGCTAGAATACAAGATATGGTCACCAGCGCCAGACTTGCGGAGGGGATCTCTGCTTGACTCGGTTGCAAAGAGTGTTGCTGTCTCAAAAGGTCGCTTCGAGTCCAGATGCAGCCACTTGGATTGAGGCGCAGGCAGACACAACCACTACATCTTGTGGTCATACTGCATTCGACCACAAGATAGAGGGTCTCCCTTTCCGCAAGGTCAACCACAGGTTGGTAAATCAGTCCCATCGATACCGGCAATGGTCTTTGCAACCGAATGGGGCGCAGGGCTCTTGACAGGACGCGTGATCCATGTTATACTGTAAACGATTTCGGAAAACGATTACAGGCCCGTGCCTGTGGATGGACGTGAGTGGTTACGATTAAAGATGTCGCCAGATTGGCCAGCGTATCAACTGCCACGGTATCACGTGTTCTCAACAAACACCCACAGATAACGGAGGAGACACGCTCCAAAGTGATGTGGGCAATTAACGAACTAGGTTACCATCCCAGCCGTGTTGCGCGCCGACTCCGGATGGAAGCCACGACCATTCTTGGCCTGGTTATCTCAGACATAGCCAACCCGTTTTTCCCATCCGTTGCGCGTGGCATAGAAGATGTTGCTTACGACAATAACTACAGCTTACTGCTCTGCAATACCGATGAAAACCCGGCTAAAGAGGCTCTGTATGTTCGGGTGTTGCTGGCGGAGAAGGTAGCTGGCGTTATCATTTCCCCTACAGATGAGAATAGCACTACCTGCCAGGTTCTGATTGAGAGCGGCATACCTGTGGTTACCATGGACCGGCGTCTGCCTCGCCTCGCGGTGGATACAGTGATTGTAGACAACGTCCAGGGCGCTTACCAGGCCGTCAGCCACCTTATCAACCTGGGCCATCGTAGCATAGCATTAATTGGCGGTCCTGCTCACATCACCACGGGGCGAGAACGGCAAGAGGGATACACAAAGGCCCTCAAGGATCACGGGCTGGCGATAGATGAGGGCATGATTAAAGTTGGGGATTTCAAGCAGGAGAGTGGCTACCAGAGAGCCAGAGAACTGTTGGAGATGACTAGCCCTCCCACGGCTATCTTCGCGGCCAACAACCTCATGACCCTGGGCGCTCTGAATGCCATTCATGAGAGAGGCTTGGACATCCCTGGAGACATTGCCATCATTGGCTTTGATGACATGCCTTGGGCCACATCTCTTCGCCCGTCGCTAACCGTTGTGAGCCAGCCAACGTACGAGTTGGGCCGCATTGCTGCCGAACTGCTCTTGGCGAGGATCAGCGACAAGAACCGCCCAATCCAAGAGGTCAAGCTAGAGGCAACCCTAATCATGCGGCAATCCTGTGGCTGCAAAGCCCAGGGATAGAGTTGCTGTCCGACTGATATTAGTAAGGAGGAGACAGTATGGTAAAAGCCGCTGTCATGACCGAACCCGGGAAGATCGAGTTGCAGGACTTCCCTTATCCCCAGATAGCCCCCGATAGCCTCCTGCTACGAGTCGATCTGGTCGGCATCTGTGGTAGTGACCGCCACATGTATCTGGGCCACTCACATGCTAAGTTTCCCGTGATCCCCGGCCACGAACTGACGGGCACCGTAGTGGAATTGGGACCAGAGGCCAACAATACGCTACGGGTTGTAGGCGGACCGCTGCAAAAGGGAGATCGCGTGGTGGTAGTGCCCAGCTCCAAGAACTGTGGCCGTTGTTGGTTCTGCTTGAACGTGCCTCACCGCCCCAATCTTTGCCCCAATCGCACCGTGCACGGCTTCTGCAACTGTGCCACACCTCCCCACCTCTTCGGCGGCTACGCCGAGTATCTCTACGTGAACGGCAACTCCTGGGTATACAAGCTGGACGAAAACATTCCTCCCGAATTGGCGGTCTTTGCCGATCCCCTGGCCACAGCATTGCGCGCCGTGGAAAAGGCCCTCCCGCCGGGGATGCCCAATGTGGGAGAGGGGTATGGCATCGGCAAGCGGGTGGTAGTGATCGGCGTGGGACCTATCGGCCTTCTGACGGTGGCTATTCTGCGGGAGACGGGTGCCGGCACGATCATCGTCACCGATATCTCCGAGAGCCGTCTGGAGATGGCCCGGACCATGGGAGCTGACCTGACCTTGAACGCACAAACTATATCTCCTCAGGAGCGCAAAGAGGCCGTCCTGGCTGCCACCGAAGGGGTGGGAGCCGACGTGGTCCTGGAGTGTGCCGGGGTGCCGGACACCTTCGCTGAAGGCATAGACCTGGTACGGCGGGGAGGCAAACTTGTGGAGGTAGGACACTACACGGATCCTGGCGCCGTGCCTATTCACCCATTCCAGATCTGCAACAAGGATATGGACATCCATGGATCCTGGGCCTATCCCCAGATCCAGTTTAGGGAGGCCTTGCAGTTCCTGAAGCGCACCAAAGCCCCCTTGGCCTCGCTGGTCTCGCACCGGCTTTCATTGGCTGAGGCAGAGAAAGGACTTCAGATGCTGGGTGCTCCAGGGGTTTTCAAAGTCGTTATCGCCCCGTGATATCGCACGCCTCGGCGTGCCCATTCCGTTGGTCGCGCCGGATTGCCAGAACGGGACATTCTTGTTGAAAGGGGGGATTTCAATCGTCAAGGGTGGGTCGTCCATACTAGAATCAAAAACCAAAAGGAGGGCAACATGCGTAGGAATCACTTGTGGATCCTGGTCTTAGTGTTGGCGCTTGCCCTTGGCGGGTCGCTACTGGCCTGCCAGCCAGCGGCAGCGCCGACCCCCGTCCCGCCCACTAAGGCCGCGCCGCCAGCGTCCAAAGAAGTGGTAGTGCAGACCTGGGGCGGGGGAGTGCAGAAGGCTGAGGACGCCGCTTTCTACCAAACCTTTGAGAAGGATACCGGCATTAAGGTGACCCAGGTGGTGGGCTCTGAAGTCGAGGCCAAACTCAAGGCTATGGTCGAGAGTGGCAAGGTTGAGTGGGACGTCATCAGCGGCATGGGTCTGATGCAGATCATCAGGCTGGGCAAGACTGGGCTGCTAGAGCCCGTAGATTACTCCATAGTCACCAACACCGGCAGTCTCATTGCCGGTGGCAAGCAGAACTGGGGCGTGGCCATGGAGATCTATGGCGATGTGGTGGCCTACAACGTAGACGCCTTTAAGGACAACCCGCCCACCTCGCCAGCGGACTTCTTCGACTTGAAAAAGTTCCCGGGCAACCGCTGCGTCAACAACTGGGGCAGCCCGGAGATCCCCTTCTACTTTGCTCTCCTGGCTGATGGCGTGCCGCGCGACCAGATCTGGAACACCTTAAAGACCGACGAAGGCAGGAACCGGGCGCTGAAGAAGCTGGATACCGTCAAGTCGGTGCTCCGCACCTATGACTCGGGGGATCAGATGATGCGCCTTTTCCTGGACAAAGAGGTGACCATAGGCATCGTTCTGGATGGTCGGATGAATAAGGTCAACTCTATGGGAGGAAAGGTCAAGATCATCTGGGACGGCGGTTATGTCGACCCGGCGTACTGGGCAGTGGTCAAGAACGCACCGCATAAAGACGCGGCCCAGAAGTTCCTGAACTACATTCTGACTCCCGAGCGCCAGGTCGTGTATACCCAGAATATCTTCTATGCCACCTCCAACACGAAGGCGACTGCCCTCCTCTCCAAGGAGCTGCAGCAAGGTGCCAGCACCTATCCAGACAACCTGGCCAAGCTCTATGTTCTGACAGCCGATGACAGTGCCGTCATTGCGGACATCCAGCCCAAGCTGTTGGAGTTGTGGAACGCCTGGCTCTCCAAGTAGCCGCATTCATGCATCATCGTGTCGCGTAAGTGCCGGCAACAGTCCCGTACACAAGGCCCGCAGTACCACTTCCAGATGGAGCTATCTAGTACGTGGGCTGCGGGCCACATGCTAACTTGCGCAATAGGAGCACATCTATGACGACACGGCGTATCCGCATCCGTTTGGGGGGGCAAGGCCGCCGGTGGGAAGGCTCTCTGACTGAATACTCGCCACGCCAGTCCTACTTGCTGCTCTCTCCTGTCCTTATCATCTTCTTCATCTTTCTGGTGATTCCCCTGCTGCGGCTGCTTCCCCTAAGCACGATGGACCCGACGTTCACCCTGAAACACTATGAGCACCTGATCGAAGAGCCACTTTACCGGGACGTGATCGCACGCACTTTCCGCGTCAGCCTCCTGGTGACCGGCATCGCCTTCCTGGCCGGCTATCCGGTGGCCTTCGTCCTATCCAAAACGAAGGGCACCTTATCTAACCTCATGATGGCTCTCGTGCTCTTCCCCATGCTGACCAACTGGCTGGTACAGATCTATGCCTGGCTCGTACTCTTACAGACGCACGGCGTGGTCAACGAGCTTCTTCTGCGTCTGGGACTGATCAGTAAGCCCCTACAGCTGGCACCAAGTGAGCCAGCGGCGATCTTGGCCATGGTGGTGATTCAACTGCCTATGATGATCCTGCCCATCTACAGCGTGTTGCGCGGCATCGACCCCAACCTGGTGCTGGCAGCCAAAAGCCTGGGAGCCAGTGACCTGCGGGCCTTCTTGCGGGTCACTCTCCCCCTCAGCCTACCAGGAGTCTCTACAGGTGTTTTGCTGATTTTGATCCTGTCACTCGGATACTATATCACCCCAGCCACGCTGGGTGGGCCGCGGGTCCTAATGATTGGCAAGCTCATCGAGCAGCAAATGACGCAACTCTTAAACTGGCCTTTTGCCTCTGCCCTGGGGGTAATATTACTGGTGATCGCCATAAGCTTAACGGCTTTGCTGCAGAGGCTACTCCTCGAAAAGGGCAGCGGCGAGTTGATCGTGATGTAGAACCATCAGCACAAGGGGAGTTGTCAAGTGACTAATCCTTCGCCAGTGACGTGGGGCGCTGAGATTCAACTGAATGGCCTAACCAAGCGCTTCGGTAGCGTGGTAGCCGTCGACAATGTCACCCTACAGATTGAGGCGGGTGAATTCCTGACTCTGCTGGGCCCCAGTGGCTCGGGCAAGACTACCACCATGCGCCTGATCGCCGGGTTCGACGTCCCAACGGCCGGCGATATCCTTATGGACAGAAGCTCTATTATCCCCGTGCCTACGTATCAGCGCAACATCGGCATGGTGTTCCAGAATTACGCTCTCTTCCCGCACATGACTGTCTTCCAGAACATCGCCTTTCCATTGGAGATGCGCCGGGTGGAGAAAGACAAGATTGTCAGCGAGGTAGCCCGGGTACTGGAACTGGTGCAACTGCCCGGCTACGAGAAGCGGTATCCGCGTCAACTGAGCGGTGGGCAGCAGCAACGCATTGCCCTGGCTCGCGCTTTGGTCTTCAATCCACGAGTTCTGCTTATGGATGAACCACTGGGTTCACTAGACCGCAAACTGCGTGAGCACATGGAATTGGAAATCAAGCATATCCAGGAGCGACTGCACATCACCGTGGTCTACGTCACGCACGACCAAGAGGAAGCCCTTGTGATGTCGGATCGCATCGCTGTGATCAACCAAGGCAAAATTGAGCAAGTAGGGACCCCACAGGAGCTTTACGAGCGACCGAAGAGCCGCTTCGTAGCCGACTTCGTGGGTGAGACTAACCTCTTGCAGGGGGAAGTGTCAGAACTAGGGGCAGCCTATAGCACGATCGGCTTGAAAAATGGTGCCAGAATCCGGGTTATGCCTATGGAAGGACTGATCATTGGGCAACGGGTTTCGCTGGCCATACGGCCGGCAACGATTCGTATCCTGACCCTGGGGGAGCAGTTGGCCAACAGTTACACGGGGGTCGTTGACGAGGTGATCTACGTCGGTGAAATAACCAAGTATCGCATAGACCTGGGAGGTGGCGAGAGCCTGATGGTCAAACAGGCGGGTCGCTTCGATCCGCAAAGGTGCTGCCGGGGCACATCAGTGACGATCGGATGGGACCTGGTAGATGCGAAGGTGGTGCTGTAACGTGTCTCAGAACGTGGTTTTGCCCTTTCGTCGCGGGTCCAGCTGGGGACACATCGTGCTAGGGCTCTTGATGGTGCTGGTCATCATGTTAATGGTGCTGCCAGTAGTGCTGGTGGTGGGTATGTCGTTCAGCAACTCGGAGATGCTGGCGTTTCCACCACGAGGACTATCTCTCCGTCACTATCGCACCTTCTTTGAGGACCAATCCTGGTTTCAGCCGGCGTTACTCAGCCTTAAATACGCAGTCCTCTCTACGACAGTCAAGGTCACTCTGGGCACGCTGGCCTCACTGGCGCTGGTGCGTGGGCGTTTCCGGGGAAAGCGGATCATCAACCTTATGCTGCTCTCACCGATGATCGTCCCACCGATCATTATCGCAGTAGCTGCCTACAATGTCTATGTCAGGTTCCAGTTGGTAGGCACCACCTTGGGCGTGGTGCTGGCCCATACCGTACTGGGTATTCCTATGGTGGTGCTGGTCATAACTGCCACCCTCTACCGGTTCGATACCAACCTGGAGCTAGCTGCCATGAGCCTGGGCGCTAACCGCCTGACCACCTTCTGGCGCATCACCTTTCCCTTGATCCGCGTTGGCATCGCTGTTGCTGCTACTTTCGCCTTCATCGACTCTTTCAACGAACTCATCGTCACCAACTTCCTTGTGGGCACTCGCAGCCTGACTCTGCCGGTGCAGATCTATACGGGGCTGCGCTACACGCTTAGCCCGGTCATCGCCTCCATCTCTTCGCTGATGGTTGGAATGTCCCTGCTAGGTTTGATAACGATAGGCATACTTCAGCGCAGACAGTAGGATGAGCAAATCGCGACCGTTTCTCTACCAGGGTGCTGCCTTGCGCGCCGTGGCTATGCCTCTGGGTGGGTTGGGTACCGGCTCCGTAGCGCTCTGCGGCGATGGCGGACTGCGCCAGTGGCAGATACTGAACAACGTAAACCACAAAGCCCATCTGCCCCACTCGTTCTTTGGTCTGTGGTGCTGCACGCCAGGCGGGGAGCCATCGGCCTGGGTGCTCATGAGCGATGCTTACTATAACGATGGGAACTTTATTCCCTCCGCCAGCGTCTCCGACCACCAGATACCCGAGGCCTCCCGCCACCTCTTGGCCTCTGTCCGCGGCCTGCAGGGCATTGAATTCGTTGGCCAGTATCCCGTCGCCCGATTGACCTACCGGGATAGCGCGTTGCCGGTACATCTCTCCCTGGAGGCATGGTCGCCTTTCCATCCACTGGAGGTAGATGATTCCGCGCTGCCGGCCGTTGTCTTCAAATTCGCTATCCAGAACTGTGGCCCGCAGACTCTACGCCTTTCGCTCCTGGCGGCGTTACAGAACGCCATCGGCTGGGATGGTTTGGCGCCCATCGTTGGCGTAGAAAACCCAGGCTATGGAGGCAACGAGAATCTTACCGTGCGGCGGCCCGGCTGGACGGCCGTGCTGATGAGCAACCCCAGGCTGCCATCGGATCACCCCTCTTGGGGGACGATGGTCCTGGCGGCTTTGGATGAACGAATAAGGCCCGTGACCCATTGGAATGACCTCAGGCTCTTCTGGGAAGGATTCCGACGGCAAGGGTGGGTGGCTGAGTCTTCGGAATCTGGCCCCAGCGATGCCGGACGGACGTGGAATGGGGCGCTGGCTGTACCCTTTGCCCTAGAACCTGGCGAGGCGTGCAGCAGCACTTTCCTCTTGTGCTGGCATTTTCCCAACCGGTACGTGGACTGGGAGCAGACATCTCTTGGCCTATGCTGTAGCGCTGGCCATCACCACATTGGCAACCGATACGCTGGCCACTTCGATAGTGCCCTGGCGGTGGCGGAGTACATGCACGCCAACCTGGAACGGTTGGGTTCTAGCACTTGCCTCTTCCACAAGATCTTCTTTGAGAGCACCCTGCCGCCAGCCTTGCTGGACGCCGTCTCTTCGCCACTCTCCATCCCCAGGTCGCCAACCTGCTTTTGGGCCGGGGATGGCCACTTCTACGGCTTTGAGGGATGCCGGGGGGCCAGTACGCGCGAGGGGCATACGGGCGGCTGCTGCCCTCTGAATTGCACTCACGTCTGGAACTACGCGCTCTCGCTGGCGCGGGTCTTCCCCGAGCTGGAACGCGATATGCGTGAGGTAGACCTCCTGGTACAGATGAGCCCGGATGGTGCTATCCCCCATCGCACGCTGCTTCCACTTGACCTGCCGAGGCCTTGGGGCCTGAAGATAGGTGGCCCGGACAATCCAGCCCTGGACGGCGAGTTGGGCACGGTACTCAAGGTCTATAGGGAAGTGCGCCAGGGAGCTGGTCGCGCCTGGCACAACCGTCTTTGGCCTGCTGTGCAACGCCTGATGGCTCACGTCATGAACGACCACGACGCCGATGGTGATGGGGTGATCAAAGGCGAGCAGCCTAACACTTACGACATCGCCTTCTACGGTGCCAACAGCTTCATCGGCATTCTGTATCTAGCCGCTCTGCGAGCCGCCGAAGAGATGGCGCGGTTGCAAGGAGAGCCTGAGGAGGCAAACCGCTACCAAACCCGCTTCGAGCAGGGCCGACAGCGGTTGGATACCCTACTGTGGAACGGAGAGTACTACACCCAGGAGGTAGACCTCCGGCAATACCCCGAGCATCAGTATGGTCAGGGTTGCCATGCCGACCAGTTGTTTGGCCAGTGGTGGGCGCACGTCCTTGACCTGGGATACCTGCTACCAGAGAAACACGTAAAGACAGCACTGCAGTCCATCATGCGCTATAACTGGCGCGAGAACCTCGTTGGCTTCCGGCAACAGCCGCGCGTCTTCGCCGACGATGGTGACGCAGGTCTGGTGAACTGCACATGGCCACGAGGGGGAAGGCCGGCGGTGCCCACCCCATACAGCGATGAGATATGGACGGGCATTGAATACGAAGTGGCGGCTCTTCTCTTATGGCAGGGCCTGACCGAAGCGGCATTGCAGATCATCAAAGGGGTACGCGCCCGTTACGATGGCACCCGGCGCAGTCCATGGAACGAGGTAGAGTGCGGTGACCACTACGTGCGCGCCATGAGCAGTTGGGCGTTACTGGAGGCCGCGTCAGGCTATCGCTACGATGCCTGGTCTGGAACCCTGGCCTTCGGCCCGCGCTTGAACCCCGAAGACTTCCGCACTTTCTTCATCACTGCCAAAGGATGGGGCAGCTTTGCGCAGCGTCTGGAGAAGGACCAGCAGCGCGAGGAATTGTGGATGAGTGATGGAGTGATGGAAATTCATACCCTGGCCTTCCGGCCGGTTTTGTCCAGCTCAGTGCGATCGGTAATAGTGACCCTTAATGGTGCACCGTTAGACACAACCTGGCAGCAAAGCGGCGGCGAAGTGCGCCTCACCTTTCAGTCAGCCCTCACTCTCCCGTCGGGTTCCATCTTGCACATCGGCTTGAACCCATAGCTATACAGATTCACCTGTGAAAGGAGTCCTATGTCTACCTTAAAGATCGGCGTCTTTTCGCCCAACGATCCCCGCCCCTGGGTGCGTGCGGAGAACCTGGAGACTATGTTAGCTCATGAGGCGGCACTGATCACCGTGTTGCGCAAGAACGGCTATCAGGTAGTGCGCGGCGGCGATGGCTTCCCCAAAGAGGATCAGATTGCCTGGAACACGCAACTGATTCAGCAGCAGATCGCCCGCCTGGCTAAGGCGCAGCCCGACGTGCTCATCGTCAATCAAGGCTCCTGGACCTTCCCCTACGACTCAGTGGATGCGGTCAAGTATTTCATGCAAGAGACGGGGGATATTGCCCGGGTGGTCATGTTCTCATATAAGGACACCCAGGTGCCGGGTTTGGAGGCCGGCATGGCAGCCGGTGGCGGCTTGAAGCGCGTCGGCTGGCCTTTCATGTCCTGCTACGGCGTAATTGACCAGGACCCAGAGACCGAGTGCTGGCTGTTGGACATCCTGGCCTTCTATGCGCAACAGGCCGGGTCCGCCGACTTGGTGAAGCAGGCTATCGCCCGTCTGGGCAAGCAAAAGTTCCTGGCACTGGGCGGCATGTCGTTGAAAATGCCCACCACCACCGCCGACGTGGATCAGTGGCAGAAGCTCTTCGGCGTAAGCTACGAGGCACTGGATCAGAGCGAACTGGTAGTGCGGGGCTTGCAGATGGTCTCCTGGGCCGGCCAGCCGGGCAGGAGTGAGTATACCATCCATGATGCACGAGTCCAGGCAGCGGTGGACTACACCCTTAAGGGCGATCACGGGCACTTTGATTTTAGCCGCAAACGCCTGCCGGACGAGAAGCGCTATGTGTTACAGTTATCACACTACTACGCGGCCCTGGACATCTGCCAGGAGTACGGCGTTACGTTTGCAGGAATCAAGTGCCAGGACGAGATGAGTGCACGCTTCTGCACGTGCTGCCAGGCCACGGCCTTCCTGGGCAACGATGTAGGCCCCGATGGCAAGCCCAAGCCCATCATCCCGGTGGCCTGTGAGAACGACATGGACAGCGCTATGACCCAACTGTGGCTCTATCTCCTCTCCGGCAAGCCGGCTGGCTTCGGCGACTTCCGCGATGTGGAGAACAGTCTGCTGGCCATCGTCAACTGTGGGCAGCACCCGCCCTATTTCTTTGGGCGGCCAGAGGAGGATAGCGTGGCCAAGTTGGATCGCGTGGAGTACCTGGGACAGGAAGTCTTCTACGATGCCGGGGGTTCCAGCGTGCGGGGCCGGACGCCGGGCGGCGAGGTGATGACGGTGGCGCGCCTGGGGCGGGAGAACCTGCGCTACCAGTTGGTGGCTACGGTCATTGAGACAGTGGACGTCAGCTCAGAGGATCACAAACGCTATGACTTCTCCTGGCCCATCATTCGCGGGCGTATCCCCGTTCCCGATAGGTTAATGATTGACGTCTGGCCCTGCAATCACCTGGGCTTTGCCTACGGCGATTGGACGTCTCACCTGACGGAGATGGCCCATCGCCTGGGCATTGGCTATCGCATCTTTGACAAGCACGGGTGGGAGCACTATCGTCCATCGTAGCGGCAAGGGGATCAGGAAATCAGTGATCAGGGAATCGAGTGGGGCCTGATTCCCTGATCCCCTTAGTGTGGACGTATGAGGTAAGTGCACTGGCCGCGGCCGTCAAGCTGGCATTCCAGGCGCACGACCTCGGCGTCCAGGAGGCAGGTCAGGTAAGTCAATTCCGCACGGCAGACCTGGGGGTAGCGGCGAGCCACCCGGTAGGTGGGGCAGTTCCCCTGATAGAGCAGATAGCCGTCGTGGAAGGGTTCCCAGCGGGCCATAGCGCCTTCCTCCTCACGCAGACGAGCCACTGCCGCCACACGGTCGGCCAGGCTGCGGGCGGCCACCTGGGGGGCACGCTCGGCGGCCCAGCGCTCGGCCAGGCGATTCAGGAGGCGAGCCACGCCTTGCAGCCCCTCGGCGGCCTCCACAGCCTCCAGGAGGCGATTGGCCAGGACGTCGTAGCTTTTGGGGAAAAGCTCCTGGGCCTGGTCGGTGAGGGTGAAGACGTAGTGCGGCCGCCCCACCCGGCCCCGCACCTCGCTCACGGCCACCAGGCCGTCCCGCTGCAGCACAGCCACATGGCTGCGCACGGTGATGGGCGCCAGCTTCAACTCCGCAGCCAACTCCTCCAGGGTAGCCTCGTTGCGGCGCTTCAGGATGTTCAGGATTTCCGCACGGCTCCTTTGCATGAACCTCCTCCTCGCTGGCAAACCGGGTGGGACGCGGATAAACGCGGGCTGCGCACGCAGATTTTTTAATTTATAAACAATCCGCGTCCATCTGCGTTAATCTGCGTCCCCTTTTCGTAGCTGCCGATAAGCCTGCTGCATAATCAGGGCATCCTCTTCCAGGTTGGGGCTCTCGCAGACGACGACGCCGCGGGCGCCGGCATCCTTGAGGGCCTGGAGCACGGCGGCGTAGTTCAGATCGGCCTCGGCCAGGACGAGGTGCTCGCGCTCCCCCTTGGGGCCATAGGCGATGCCGGAGAGGTGGATGTGCATATCGCTCAGACCCTGGCTGCCCAGCGCCGAGCGCACGTCGGCCAGGATAGAGGCGAAATCGGCGTAGGTGTTCATCTTGCCCATGTGGCGGGCGTGCAGGTGAGCGAAGTCAATGCAGGGGAGTACACCAGCAATCTCCTGGCTCAGGCGCAGGATTTCTTCCAGGCTGCCAAACTGGCTGTCCTTGCCTGTAGTCTCCGGGCGCACCTGGATGGTGATGCCATCGGCGTGCAGGGTGGCCATGATCTCCGCCAGGTGGTGCTTGACCGTGGCGAACACCTGCGCCGGCGGATCGTCGTGGTAGAAGGCGGGGTGGAAGGCCACGCTGCTGGCTCCGCACAAAGCGCCCACGCGGGCGGCGGCCAGCAGGCGTTGCTTGCTGGCCTGGAGCTTGTCCGGCTCCTTGGAGTTGAGGTTGATGTAGTACGGGGCGTGCACGGTGAGGTGGATGCGTTGCTGCTCGGCGGTGCGGCGAACTACCTGGGCTGTCTCCGGGCCCATGCTCACCCTTTGCACCCACTCCAGCTCAATGCAATCCAGCCCCAGCTCCCGCAGGCGGGTCAGGCCGGCCTCTGTGCTGG
>Ga0233423_10001282_pt1 | contig 12753 bp, 13 predicted proteins | sample Watercolumn_Mata_FD_180713 | JGI IMG/M metagenome (GOLD analysis project Ga0233423, IMG submission 180713) | Freshwater microbial communities from Lake Matano, South Sulawesi, Indonesia - Watercolumn_Matano_2014_112_MG | ecosystem: Environmental > Aquatic > Freshwater > Lake | place: Indonesia... | reverse complement strand
CGAATCCGGCCAGCCCGACCAGGACGTGGCTGAGCAACGGACCGAATTCGTGGCGGTGCCACGCGTACGGCGACACGTGGTTGTTCAACTTCTGCCGGCGCGAGGGCGTGGTCCTGTTCGACATCTCCGGTTCCGGCGACCCGGTACGGCTGGGCACGTACGACCCGCCGGGTAACCGCGAGGCGCTTGAGGGCGGGGCCTTGGTCGGCTCGACGCTCTATAGCGCCGCGCACCAAAACGGCATCTATGCCATAGACTACGCGAATCCGCTGTCGCCGCAGAAGGTCGGCGCGCTTTCGCTGAGTCCATCCCAAGCCTGGAACGTCGAGGCCAAGGATTCGTTCCTGTTTGTGGCAAACGGACGCGAGGGGTTTGCGGTCGCCGGGCTCGCGGGCGGGATGCACGTGACCGCGCGGCTGGAGCTTCCCGGGACCGCGACCGACATCGTGCTGGACGGCAGCGTTGCCGTGCTGGCGCTCGGGGTCGCGGGCCTGGCGACGGTCGACATCACCGACCCGCACAATCCGGTCTTGCTGGATACCGTCGGCACGGACGGGTGCGTCTGGGGCATCGGGAATACCGGGCACCTGGTGGTTGCCGGTTCGTGGCGGGTGATGGAGCTGTTCGACGTCTCGGATCCCGCAAACATTGCGCGGGTCGGTTGGGACAATACCTACGTGTGGGCGCACGGCGCGGACATCCGCGACGACAGTTTGATTGTGGTCGCAGACTGGCAGTGGATGTCATGCTACCGGGTCGGAAGCGACGCGGGTGCGGATATCGACATCATGCCGGAGGTCGTTGACTTCGGCAGCGTCAACGGCCAGCGCGAAACGCTGGTGGTCGTGCGCAATACCGGCGCTGGGGCTCTGAGCGTGACGTCGGTCAGCGCGCCGTCGGGAATCACCGCGAATCCGAACGCGTTCTCGGTTCCAGCCGGAGACTCGCAGCTCGTGACGGTCACCGCCACCGGTCCAGGGGCCGTGCACACCCAGCTGACGTTCAACTGCGATGACCCGGACGAGTCGGCCCGGACAATCGAGGTCTACAAGAATTACACGGCTTTCCCGCAGTATGGGTCAATCGCGCCCGACTTCAACCTGTTCGGGACCGACGGACAGCAGCACTCGCTCTCAGGCGAGCGCGGAAAGGTGGTGTATCTCGATTTCGGGGCGTCGTGGTGACCGCTGTGCGGGCCGCAGGCTGCGGCCATTGACGGGTCTATTCTCGAGCGGTACGACACCGCGCGCGTGCGGACCTACGCCATCGGCGAGAACATCAGCCAGATGAGCGAGTTCCGGGACGTGTTCGGGATGAGGTACGTCGGGCTGGTGGACAGCTCCGGCGTGTACGAAGCGTATCGTGTCCCGAACCCCCAGGCGCCGTATCCTCAGGACTACGTGATTGACCAGCAGGGCGTCGTCCGGTACTGGTCCGACCAGTTCGACCCGCAGGAAGTGATGCGTGCTATCGACCGGCTGCTCGGCTCGGGAGTCGAGGCAGGCGGCGGCCGGCAGGTGGCGAGCAGCGGGCTTGCCGTGAGTCCGAACCCGTTCCACCTGCGGACGACGATCAGTCGGCGATTCACGACTGACGGGCCAGGGGGAATTGCGGTGTTTGACGCAACCGGACGGCTGGTCAGGACTCTGTCCGACAAGAGGTCTCCCAGACTCAGTTCTCTATCCTGGGATGGTACCGACGAGAGCGGCAGGCAGCTACCTGCTGGCGTGTACTACGTCAGAAGCCGGGAAGCGCGGGCGCTGCCGGTGCTGCTGCTACGGTAGCCGGTTCGGTGTTGGAGAACTTTGACCGTGAGCCGAACCGGGGCTAGCATCCATCGTATGCGACACGTGTTGAAGGCAGTCACGTTATGTATGGTGATGGCGGTGCCCGCATCGGCGTACTATGGCGCGCGGTTCGAGCCGCCGGACGGGTTCATCTATCACGGCTGCGGCTGGGACGGGGACTCAAGCCAGGCCCGGTACAACGAGATGTTCCCGGCCGACCATCATCCGCTGATTCTCCAGGTCGTGGCCTCGATGCCGGGCACGCGCTGGTTCGACGTCGGCCACATCGTCCAGTCCCTGACGCGCAACATCGTTCATCCGGACAGCCAGTACATCGAATACGGCCTGCACTTCCAGGGCCGAGATAGCTGGATGCTGGACTCGGTGTTCGCGCTGACCGACTCGATGGACCACTGCATCGACACCCTGGCCATCGCCCTTACGCAGGTCGGCAGGCCGTTCTTCCTGCGCATCGGGTTCGAGTTCAACGGCCACCCGTACCACCCGTACATCTTCCCGCTCGCCTTCCGGAAGCTCGTGACCGAGCTACGCGCTCGCGGGGTGCCTGAGTTCGCCACTAACTGGTGCTACGAACCGGACGCTCCGGCGGACTTCGCCGACTCGACCGGGCAAGGCTGGAAGTGGTATCCGGGCGACGACGTAGTCGACTGGTTCGGGCTCGACCCGTTCGACATGGAGCACTTCAATCCGGCCCTGCCCGACACCGAGCACGGGCAGCTGACGACGAAGGGCAGGACCGAGGCGTTCCTGCGATTCGCCCAGCAGCGGCGCAAGCCGGTCTACCTGAACGAGCTGTCGGCGCGGCACGTCTTCATTGTCCATGACTCGCTTGACCCGCAGGGCGACTCAGGTCGGGCTGACTGGTACTACTGGTTCGAGCCGTTCTTCCAGTTCGTCGCCAACCATCCTGACATCAAGGGCTGGAACTACATCAACCTCGACTGGACGCGGTACCAGACATACGAGACCTGGGGAGATGCCCGGCTGGAAATCAACACCGAGATCAGGACGCGTTGGGTTGACTCGCTCATGTCGTCACGCTTTCTGAACGCCGGCTATGACATCACTACCGACGTAGTGGAGCGGCGCGAGGTAGAACGGGAGAGCAGGCCTGGCGCTACCGTGGTGCGCGGAGTGCTCTGGCTTGCGCCGGCCTCAGATCACGAGCCGTCCGCCGCTAGTCTGCTGGACGTCACGGGCCGGAGAATCATGAAACTCAGACCCGGTGCGAACGACGTTTCCGGACTGGCCCCTGGGGTGTACTTCGCCAAGGCCGGCGGGGGTAACGCATCGCCGCGAATCGTGAAGATGCGGTGACGTATCGGGACCAGCCATTCCATTCGTTGTCGGTAGCAGAATGCTGGATTGCCAACAGCCGAGTGCTGACGCCCCGCAGTCGGTGGCAGGTCCATGTCGAGCAATGCGCCCATGGTTACTCAGCTCACGGACTAGCGGATGAATGTGGGACTTGCTCAGAGATCAGAGGCGGCCACCTGCGGGTGCAGTCGGGGCTATTGACAGCACGAACCTGACAGCGATACTTGGTCTGCCAAAATGAGGTTCTCGCCAATCCACATGTGCCGGATCGCACTTGTTCTGCTCCTTCTGATGGTATCTCGCGGGCCGGCACAGACCGAAGCCGTGCTTCTACCCGATGCCGGTGATGGACCGGGCCTCGGAGTGCTGGCGGGCGAGGTCGGCGGCGCGGCCCTGCTCGGCGGAGTGCTGGGCATCGGGCTGGGCTACGCGGCGGTACGCGTGACGGGCGAGTCCTATGACCTGTCCGGCGGTCTCGCCATGCCGGGCCTTGCCGGGCTTGCCGGCGCTGCGGCCGGGCAGGCGGCCGGGTCAACTCTCGGGACGATGCTGGTTGGGGCCATTGCCCAGCAGGACCACGTCGAGTCGGGAGCGATCCTCGGCTCCGTGGCTGCCCTGCCGGTGAGTCTCCTGCTGGTGGTCGTCGCCGATGCGATGGAAGGCAACGGCAAGCCCGGGGCGCCGCTGCTCATCCCTGCCTTTGCGGCGCCGACGGTCGGCGCAGTCATAGGCTACAATATGGCACCGCCCTGCGACTGTCGGGGAGGTGGTAGCGGGCTGGGAAGCCGACTGTTGCCGCCAAGCATCGGGCTGGCGCGCGCGCGCCACACGACTACAACCGTCGCCTGTGATTTCAGGCTGCTGGACCTGAGGTTCTGACCAAGGAGGCCGTGTGTCCAAGCTTTGGAAGTTCGCAAGGTTCGTTCTGCCGGTTACCCTCCTGCTCCTATCTGCCGCCGGGTGCAAGACGACTGCTGCCAAAGGAGTTGAAGGCCTGTGGCAGGGCACGCTCAGCGTGCAGGGAACAGAACTCCGCGTCGTCTTCCACGTCAACAAGGCTGCCGACGGCAAGCTGAGCGCGACCATGGACAGCCCGGACCAGGGCGCGACCGGCATCGCGGTCGACGAGTGTGCGTTCGGCAACGGCAAGCTGACGCTGGCCGTGAAGTCCATCGCCGGCGGGTTCGAAGGGACGCTGAAGAACGACAGCACCATCGAAGGGAAATGGAGCCAGGCCGGCATGTCCCTTCCGCTCGTGCTCAAGCGCGTCGAGAGAATCGAACAGGCCAATCGGCCGCAGGAACCGAAGAAGCCCTACCCGTACAAAGAAGAAGAAGTCGAGTTTGAGAACCGCGCCGGCGGGTTCAAGCTGGCCGGCACGCTGACTCAGCTCGATTCCGGCGCCCCGTTTCCCGCGGTCGTGCTAATCACCGGCTCGGGCCCGGAGAACCGGGACGAGGAAGTCTTCGGCCACAAACCGTTCCTGGTCCTGTCCGACTACCTGACCCGGCAGGGCATCGCGGTGCTGCGCTGCGACGACCGCGGGGTGGGCAAGTCCGGCGGGGACAGCAAGACCGCCACCACTGCCGACTTTGCCACCGACGCGCTGGCCGCGTTCGAGTTTCTGAAGAGCCGCAAGGAGATTGACCCGAAACGTATCGGTCTCATCGGGCACAGCGAGGGCGGCGTGATTGCGCCGATGGTGGCGAACCTGGCCCCGGATGTGGCGTTTGTCGTGCTGATGGCCGGGACCGGCGTACCCGGGGACTCGGTGCTTATGCTCCAGTCACAGCTCGTGGCCAGGGCCGAAGGCGCGGCCGACTCGACGCTCAAGAAGAGCGCGGTCTCCCAGCGCGCGCTGCTCGACCTGGCCAAGTCGGACCTGGACAGCGCCGCCCTGGCGGCAAAGCTGAAACCGTTGCTCAAACAGGCTATGTCGAATCTCAGCCCGGCCGACAGCCAGGGCCTCAGTGCTTCCGATACTTCGAACCAGGCCGCAGAGCAGCAGGTCAGGCAGGTGCTCACGCCGTGGTTCCGCTACTTCCTGAACTACGACCCGCGCCCGGCGCTGACAAAACTGCGGCAACCGGTGCTGGCGATCAATGGCGAGAAGGACGTGCAGGTTGCGCCGAAGGAGAACCTGGCGGCCATCGACGCGGCGCTCAAGGCCGGCGGCAACAAGGACTACCTGGTCAAGGAACTGCCGGGACTGAACCACCTGTTCCAGACCGCGAAGACCGGCGGGGTCAGCGAGTACGCCAAGATCGAGGAGACGATTTCGCCTACGGCGCTGAAGGAGATGGGCGACTGGATCCTCGCGCATACCAGAAAGTGAACAACAGAGCGCACAGAGTTCGCTGAGGATACCGACAAGAACCCCCGACTCGCTTGGCCCAGTTCTCTGTGTCGTCCGTGATTGTGCGGGTCCGTTTCCGGCAAGCCTGATTGACTTGGCAACAGCAATCGGCTATTGTTGAACGTGCTACCCCTCCACATCCTGCTGCTTCTCTCCGCTCTGGCCCCGACCGATTCCGGCTACCTCACCGTCAGGTCAAACTCGGTCGGCATCGCGGTCTACCTGGACGGCGAGTACCTGGGCCGGACGCCGGTCGAGATGCACCGCGTGCAGCCGGGCGAGCACTCGGTGTCAATCATCTCAAACGACAGTCTTGAGAGCGTCTACTGGCGGATCCGCGAGGGCAGACTGGGCGCCAAGCTCTCTTCGCTCTGGCGACTGGCAGCGGTCAATGCCGGCACCGCCTCGGTCCGGGTCGAGAACGGCAAGCTCACTGAACTGACGATCGACTACGGCCGGGTGCTGAATGCGCCCACCGAAGCCAAACTCGTCACCTTCGGTTCCATCGGCGGGCTGTTCCTGCTGGGGGCGGTGGTCGGTTTCCTGGTGCACCTGCTCGCGTTCGATTGATGGTGAGGTCGGCCGCCCTGTTCGTGCTCGCGGCGCTGCTGATTCAGGCGCGTCCGCCCGTTGCTCTCCCCTCATCCCCGGTCACCCGCGAGGCCGAGTTCTACCGCCGGCTGGACAACCAGTTTGTCGCCTGCGACCTCTGCCCGCGCCAGTGCGTCATCCCGCCGGGCCGCCGCGGAACCTGTCGGGTCCGGGAGAACCGCGACGGCCGGCTCTACTCGATGGTCTACGGCCGCCCCTGCTCGGTAGGCAAGGAACCGATCGAGAAAGCGCCGTTCTTTCACTTCCTCCCCGGCCGTCAGCGCATCACCATCGCCACCGCCGGCTGCAACCAGTCGTGCAAGTACTGCCAGAACTGGGAACTCTCGCAGGCCCAGTTCGAGGACGTGCCCAACCAGGATCTCTCCCCGGCCGACGTCGTGGCGCTGGCGGTGAAAGAGAGGGCGCCCATCATCTGCTTTACCTACACGGAGCCGGTCGTCTTCTACGAGTACATGATGGACATCGCCCGCCTGGCCCGGGCCAAAGGCATCCGCACCGCCGTCGTCACCGGCGCCTACGTGAACCCTGAGCCGCTGAAACGACTCTGCAAGGCGGTTGATGCAATCAAGATTGACCTGAAGGGATTCACGCCCGGATTCTACCGGGATGTCTGCGGCTCGACGCTCGAGCCCGTGCTCGCCGCCTGCAAGACGGTGGCGCAGAGCGGAGCTCACCTGGAACTCGTGAACCTCGTGGTGCCGGCCTTGAACGACGACACGGCAACGATGCGGCAGATGTGCCGCTGGATCAGGGAGAACGTAGGTGACACGGTGCCGGTCCATTTCACCCGTTTCCATCCCGACTACCGGCTCCAGAACTCGCCGCCGACGCCCCCTGCCACCCTCGAAGGCGCCGTCGCCATCGCCGCGTCCGAGGGCCTCAAGTTCACCTACATCGGCAATATCCCCGGGCACAAAGCCGAGAACACTTACTGCCCCGCCTGCGGCAAGACTCTGGTCAGGCGCAGCGGCTACTCGATCGGCGAAAACCGGCTGAAGGACGGCGCGTGCCCGTTCTGCGGCGCCCGGGTCTCAGGAGTATGGATTTGAAGCCCGCCACCGTCTACTTCGTGCCCCCGGAACGCGCGACCGAAGGCGTCGGGGCAATACTCGAGGCATCCGGCTTCTTCCCCCGCCTCCGGCCCAAGAAGCGGGTGGGCATCAAGGTCCACTTCGGCGAGCACGGCAACCGCAACCATCTGCGCCCCGAGTTCGTGCGGGCGGCGGCGGTTGCGACCAGCTACTACAACCTGCAGCCGGTCGTCATCGAAACGACCGCCCTCTACCGCGGCCGGCGCCAGGAGGCGACTGACCACCTGAAGCTCGCCCGCGAGCACGGTTTCACGATTGAGAGCGTCCTCGCCCCGCTCGAAATCCTCGACGGCCGCCATGGCGAGAAGTCATACAGCGTCCCGCTCGACTCCGCGCTGGTGCCGGCTGCGCGACTCGCCCAGGGCCTGCGCCGGATTCGCTACATCATCAACCTCGCCCACTTCAAGGGTCACATGGTCGCCGGCTTCGGCGGAGCCATCAAGAACCTCGCCATGGGTCTGGCGGCCAAGGCCGGGAAGCTGGAGATGCACTCCCAGTCCAAGCCCTGGATTGACGGGGAGAAATGCTCCAGTTGCGGAGATTGCGTTGACTACTGCCCGCACGATGCCATAAACTTCGTCCAATACGTGGCCCAGATAGGATCCGGCTGCACCGGCTGCGGCGGCTGCCTGGCCATCTGCAAGCAGAACGCAATCAAGTTCGACTGGGACGCCGGCTCGGAGACGGTTCAGCTCAAGATGGTCGAGTACGCGCGGGCCGTGCTGCAGGAACGGGAAGCCGTCCACCTCAACTTCTGCCTCAACGTCACACCCAACTGCGACTGCATGACCCGGACCGAGAAACCCGTCACTCCCGATGTCGGCGTGTTCGGCTCCCTCGACCCGGTCGCCTGCGAGCAGGCGGCCTGGGACTGCGTGTCAGCCAGACTCAGGCCGGTCTGGCCCCAGCTCAACCCGGAACTGCTCCTTGAGGCTGCGGCCAGGCACGGACTCGGGACCCGGGAACACCAGGTCGTCAGACTATGACACAAGATACTCCCGGACCGGAGTCGCTGCCGCCAACCCCGACCCCCGTCCCCCGTCCCCCGTCCCCCATTCCCGACGTTCGGCTCGACCTCTTCGAGGGCCCAGTGGAGTTGTTGCTGTACCTGGTCAGAAAGAATGAACTCGACGTCGCCGACGTACCGGTCGGCCGTTTGACCGACGACTTCCTCGGGGCCGTCCGCCAGGCCCCGGCACTGGACATGGAATCGACGTCGGACTTCCTCATCATGGCCGCCGTCCTGCTGCGACTGAAGACCCGCGCCCTGCTGCCGCGCGGCCCGGAAGAGGACCTGACCACGCCGACTGTCAGCCTCGAACAGATAATGGACGAGTTCCGCCGCTACCAGCAGGTTGCCCGGATGCTCTCAGACAAGGAATCGGAACGGCGTCTCCTCTACCCACGCGCCGGCGAGTCGCCGCGCGCCAGGCAGGCCGAAAGCGAGGATGTCGTCGCGCTGGCGGCGGCGCTCAAGCGGGTCCTATCCAAGCTGTCGCCGGAACGCGTGGCGCAGATCGCGCCGCCCAAAGTCCGGCTGGAGGACAAGATCGCCGCCCTGCGCCGCGTCATGCGCGAACGCCGGTCCGCCGACTTCGAGGAAGTAGTCACCGGCACCACGGTGGCCGAGGTCATAGTCCTCTTCATCGCCGTGCTCGAACTGGTCAGGCTCGGGGAACTGCGCGTCCGCCAGCAATCCGAGTTCGGCACCATCCGGCTGGAACTGCGCGAGTCGGGGCCGGAACCGGCACCGATCGGCTAGCGCCGCACTTTACTTGTCTCGGTTCCTGGTCTAGGATTGAAGGTCGCCAACTGAAAGCGCGCCAATGAGAATCTTCACCATCGGCACCGCCCACCGCACCCACTTCGACTTTGCCCGGCTGCTCGGGAAGTACGGGATCGAGGTGTTGTTCGACGTTCGACGCACACCGGAGGCGCGCGAGGACCATTTCCGCCGCGACGGCCTGCAGGCGCTCGCCGCCGGGCAGGGCGTCGACTACATCTTCATGGGCAACGAACTCGGCGGCCCCCGCGAGGATGTCTACGGGGACTGGACCGCGAGCGATGAGTTCCGGCGGGGTATCGATATCATCCGCGGCAAGGCCAGCAAGCGTGTCTGCTGCGTGCTCTGCGCCGAACGGACTCCTGAGAACTGTCACCGCCGGGTCATCGCCGAGCATCTCGCGAGACACGACTTCGAAGTCGTCCACATCCTCGATGAGACAACCACCTGGAGCCCTCCGCCCCCGCGCCCGGTGACCGCCGCGCCGCGACCCGCGCAGCGTACTCCCCATCCACCTCGCGGCCGCTGGCGCGGCCGCGGTTCGCGCTGACACCCGTGTCCGCGAATCTCAAATCCGCAATCCGCAATCTGAAATCGTCCGCCGGTGCGGTCATCCTCGCCCACAACTACCAGGTTCCGGAGATCTACGACGTCGCCGACTTCATCGGTGACTCCCTGGAACTCGCGCGGCAGGCGCGCACGGCAAGCGCCCGGCTCATCGTCTTCTGCGGCGTCCGCTTCATGGCCGAGACGGCCAAGCTGGTCAATCCGGAGACAAGGGTGGTGCTGGCGGCCCCGGAGGCGGGCTGCCAGATGGCGGACATGATCACCGCCGAGGCGCTGCGTGCCAGGAAGAAGGAGCTGGGAGACGTGGCCACGATCGCATATGTCAATACCCCGGCTGACGTCAAGGCCGAGTCTGACATCTGCTGCACGTCGGCCAACGCGGTCAGGGTCCTGAGATCCCTGCCCGCTCGGCGGCGAGTCCTCTTCGTCCCGGACCGTCATCTTGCCGCCTACGTCGCGCGGGAAACCGGCCGTCCCTTGCTCGACCCTGGATTCCCGACTACTGACGCCACCCCTCCGGCCGGTGTCGTCTCGTGGCCGGGGTTCTGCTATGTGCACGCGTCTTTTCGGGCAGCCGATGTCGAGCGGGCCCGCCAGGAACATCCCGGCGCCTTTGTTGTCGTTCACCCTGAGAGCCTGCTGGAAACGATTGACGCGGCGGACGCGGCCGCTTCGACCTCGGGCATGGTCCGGTTGGCGCGGGAGCACGGCGAGATCGTGCTCGGCACCGAGGCCGGGATGTGCGACCGGGTCCGACGTGATCTGCCGCAAGTGAAATGCTGGCCGCTGCGTCGCTCCGCTCTCTGCCGGAACATGAAGCTGACGCGGCTGGTAGACGTCCGGGCCGCGCTGGAGGGCACGGTGCCGGAGATCGAGATCCCGTCGGACATCGCCGTCCGCGCGCGCCGCGCGCTCGACCGCATGATGGAAGTCCCGAACCCGTAGCCTGCAGTCCCAGTCCCGGGCATCAAACCCCTACCATACTTGACTCCGGGCGGCAACCGCCTACATTCTCTTTATGCTCCCCCTACTGGTTGCGTCATTGCTGATTGCGGGCGGGTTCGAGGCCGGTGGGCGGATTGGAGTGGTTTTCCCGGCTTCCGGACTTGAACGCACCCACGACGCCGCCGCCCAGTTCGGCGCCGGCGTGGGGTACGAGACCGGTCGAAACCGCTTCACTCTCGACTACGGCTATTCCGGCCTGCAGGCCAGGCAGGCCAGCCCCTACCAGTTGAGTATCCACAGAATCTCCGTCGGCTATGCCCGCGAGTTCATCCTCGGTACGGCCGGTTCCGGGTCCGTCGCCAGTTGGGGACTCGAAACCGGAGTTTCGGCCGGGCTGGGACTGCTGGGTCGCTCGGTCGGCTCGGCTCGCGAGGCCGGCTATGCTCCTTCCGCCGTGCTTGGCGTGGGCTTCTTCAAGCGTCAGGGCCACAGCCGGCTGTCCATCGGCCTCGACAACTTCTTTTTCGGGGAGTCGCGACCCGCAGGCAGCGCCCGGACGGTTTCCGTCACCTACCTGGTCGCGATCAAAGGAGGAGTCGCCTATGTCTTTTGATGCCTCTCGCAGCCTCCTGGTATTCCTGGCCGCTGTGGCGCTGCTCTCCGGATGCGACGACATGACGTTGTATCGAGCCAAGTCCGACTACTTTCCGCTGATACCCGGCAGCCGCTGGACCTACGATGCCGCCGGCAACACGGCCATCGACTCGGTCGTGGGCGACAGCGCGATTGACGATCGTGCCTGCGTGGTAGTACTTCGTGACTATGCACCGGAGTACTGGACCAAACAGGTGACCGAGGTGCAGCAGTTCACGAAACTCGTCGTCAACCGCAGCGGTCAGGACTACGTGCTCGAGGAACGCTTCCGACTGGCCTATGCCCTGCCGCTGGTCAAAGGCGCCACCTGGTCCGATTCATTCCAGGCCGCCGTGGTGCTGCAGGGAACCGACACCGTCCCGGTCAAAGACAACAGCCTAGGCCGGGTCGCTGAGATTGAGGATGTATCCACGCCGGCCGGCACGTTCCTCCAGTGCTACCGGATAGAGATTCACCGAGAAGTCGAGGCCGCCGAGCTTTCGTTCACTGCCGACTATAGCGAGTGGTTGGCCCCGGACGTGGGACTGGTCAGGCGCGTGACCGGTACCGATACGACAGAACTGACCGCCTACACCCCGGGGCGCTGAGTCCCATGGCCGAAGACAGACGGGGCAGGCGCCGCGACTGGGTGCCGGTAGCCCAGACTTGGTGCCGTGACCCTGAGGACAAAGAGCCCTGGCGACGAATTGCGACAATGCCGGCTCTCGCCCTTAATCTGGTCGAGCAGGAACTGATCGGCACGGCCGCCGGCCGAACCGTTTGTGCGCTCGGAGTCAGCGACGGCATGGCTCCGCTGGCGTTTGCAGCGATGGGCGCCCGGATAACGGTCGCGGATCCCAGCCAGAGTATGCTCGACATGCTCATGATCCGAGCCAGGATCATCGGCGTGGAGCTGAATTTCGTCCAAACCGATCTCCACGACCTGGCGGCAATCAACGGCGGTTCGTTCGAACTCGCCTACGCTGCCCAGGCTACGCGTCAGATCGGAGACATCGACCGGTTCTGCGCCGAGGTGCACCGCATCCTCAATCCGGGCAGTCGTTTCATAATCAACGAATACCACCCGGTCCGCCGCATCTGGAAGCAGGAACCCGGCCACCCGCGAGCGGAGTGCTCGTACTTTGACCGGCGCCGGGTCCGGGAGGGAGACGAACTCATTCCCGACCCGAACGCGCCTGGCGTGAGCCTCGGCAAGTACGACTTCTGCTGGACCGTCTCCGACCATTTCCGTGCGCTCGCCGAGGCCGGGTTCCGGGTCACGGCGCTCGAGGAAATCGGTGACGTTCGCCAGAAGTGGGAGGTACCGAACTTGAAAGGACTGCCCGAGCAGATTGTGCTCGCCGCCGAACGCACCGATTGACCGACGCGCCGATTTGACTCTCGCGGTACCTTTCCTATGATGAACTGCAGTAGTGCCCTTGACCCGGGTGTCCGCGTTACTCCACAAGAACCATTACCTGGAGGCAAACACATGCGTCTGAGAATCCTGCTCCTCGTTTCCGCCGTGGTCGCGCTGACCTTCGCGTACCCGGACTACAACCGCCCGGTCGTCAGCACCAAGAGCGGCGAGGAACACATGGCCGGCCAGCTTGTCATCCAGCTTGCGCCGTCCCAGCGTGG
>Ga0233423_10001281_pt1 | contig 12763 bp, 10 predicted proteins | sample Watercolumn_Mata_FD_180713 | JGI IMG/M metagenome (GOLD analysis project Ga0233423, IMG submission 180713) | Freshwater microbial communities from Lake Matano, South Sulawesi, Indonesia - Watercolumn_Matano_2014_112_MG | ecosystem: Environmental > Aquatic > Freshwater > Lake | place: Indonesia... | reverse complement strand
AAATATTTGACTTTGTCCCTTCCTTTTTTTATTTTCAAAGGTTATAAATAGATTTGCTACATGCCTGTTAGGGGATGCGGCTGAATGCATCCAGGCTTTTCTCGGAAAATCGGAAACTCCGGCAGTGAGCTGCGTGGGGCTTCAATCACCGCCGGGAGGACTTTTCCCTTCGAAATGAGTAGAAGATTTTGACTTGAGCGAGCGGGCGGAAACGGATAGTCCTTCCGGATGTGACGAATAGTCTCTGGGAAGGCGCCCACTTTCTGATTCAGGAGAGAGGATGAGAACCTTTTTGGTGACCGGCGGCGCCGGTTTTATCGGCAGCAATTTTATCCGTTACATGCTTCACAAGCATGACCGGATACAAATCATCAATCTGGACAAGTTGACCTACGCCGGCAACCCTGAAAACCTTTCCGATTTCAAAAAGGATAAAAGATACCGTTTCGTAAAGGGCGACATCTGCGATCAATCAATGGTAGACAGGCTCGCCTCGGAATCGGATGTCATCGTCAATTTCGCGGCAGAGAGCCATGTGGACCGGTCTATCGGGGAGCCCGAGGATTTCATACGGACGGATATTTTCGGCGTTTTCGTCCTGCTCGAGGCGGCCCGTAAGCACGGCATCAAACGCTTTGTCCAGATCAGCACGGACGAGGTTTACGGGAGCATCGAGTCGGGCTTTTTCAAGGAAACCGATGCGCTGATGCCGTCCAGTCCCTATGCAGCCTCCAAGGCCGGCGCAGACAGGCTGGTTTACTCCTATTATGTCACCTACAGACTGCCGGTCGTGATACCCCGGAGTTCCAACAACTTCGGGCCTTTTCAGTACCCCGAAAAGCTCATCCCCCTGTTTATCACAAACGCCATAGAGGACAAGAGCCTGCCGTTGTACGGCGATGGCATGAATGTCAGGGACTGGCTTTACGTGATGGACAACTGCGAGGCCATCGAGCAGGTGATGGAAAAGGGGAAGGACGGGGAAGCGTACAACATCGGCGGCGGCAACGAGCGGACCAACCTGGACATCACGGAAAGGATACTCGGCGCACTGGACAAGCCCCGCTCCCTGATCGCTTTCGTGGAGGACAGGAAGGGGCATGACCGCAGGTACGCGCTGGACACGGAAAAAGCCGAGGCACTCGGGTGGAAACCGCGCCATCCCTTCGAAAAGGCCCTGGCCGAGACAGTATCCTGGTACAGGGAGAACCGCCCCTGGTGGGAGAAGATCAAAAGCGGCGAATACCTGGAATATTATAGAAAACATTATCATAACCGCAAACAGTAACCGGACGGAGACAGGATGGATCTGAAAACGAAGATTGAAAAACGGGAAGCGAGAATCGGCATACTCGGCCTCGGATATGTGGGCCTCCCTCTGGCTCTTGAATTCGTGCACGGCGGTTTCCGGACCACGGGATTCGACATCGATCCGGCGAAGGTCAATGCGCTGAACAGCAAAAAATCCTACATCCGGCACATCCCGTCCGAAAAAATCGCCGCCCTGGTCGAAACAGGGAGATTCGGCGCCACCACGGATTTTTCCCGGCTCAAGGACATGGACTGCCTCATCGTCGCGGTCCCCACTCCGCTTGACAAACATGAACAGCCGGATCTGAGTTACATCATCAATACGTCGGAAGCGATAGCCCCGCATCTGAAAAAAGGCCAGCTCGTGGTGCTGGAGAGCTCCACCTGGCCCGGCACCACCATGGAGGTGATGAAGCCCATCCTCGAGAAGTCAGGGCTGAAGTACCCCGACGACTTCTCCCTGGCCTTTTCCCCGGAGCGCGAGGATCCCAACAACAAAAACTTTTCAACCAAGACCATCCCCAAGGTGGTCGGGGCCAATGACCCGAAAAGCCTCGAGGTCTGCAAGGCCCTGTACGATGCAGTCATTGTGAAAACAGTGCCGGTCTCGTCGAGCCAGGCGGCCGAGGCGACCAAGCTGCTGGAAAACATTTTCCGCAGCGTCAACATCGCGCTGGTCAACGAGATGAAGATGATCCTGGACCGCATGGGCATCGACGTCTGGGAGGTGATCGAGGCGGCCTCGACCAAGCCGTTCGGTTTCATGCCTTTTTACCCCGGCCCCGGACTGGGCGGGCACTGCATCCCCATCGACCCCTTCTACCTGACCTGGAAGGCGAAGGAATTCGACATGCCGACACGCTTCATCGAGCTTGCAGGGGAAATCAATACGAATATGCCGTATTACGTGGTCCAGAGGGTCATGGAAGCCTTGAACGCCAAGCAGAAAAGCCTCTCCGGTTCCTCAGTGCTCATCCTCGGACTGGCCTACAAGAAGGACATCGACGACATGCGGGAGAGCCCGACGCTGAAGCTCATCGAAATCCTGGAGGACAAGGGCGCCAAGGTTGATTACAATGACCCGTACATCCCGGTCATGCCGCATGTACGGAAATACCAGTACGACATGAAGAGCGTGGATCTGACGCCGGATAACATCAAGAAATACGACGTCGTGCTGATTTCGACGGATCATTCGTGCTACGACATGGAACTGGTCCTGAAGCATGCAAAACTGGTCGTGGACACCCGGAACGCCGCGAAGAAGAATCCCGGGGGAAAAGTCGTCAAGGCGTGACGCGTTTCCGTCCATAGAGAGGAGTTGATCCCCACATGAGAATCGTACGCCTGATCCTTGGCCTCAGCGTGCTGACAGTCACTCTGTCGATTGCCCAGTCTTATGAAGAACTCCTGCGCCGTGAGAACACGTTGCCCTCGGATCTGGAGCTCCCCAAGCTTTTTGAGGAGAAGGAACTCACGCAGGAAGAGCTGGAAGAATGGAAGAAAAAGCGTGAGATCAAGTTGCAGGAACGCATCGCCCGCGGGGATGCGCTGGAAAACGCGCTGGATCCGGATCTTTACCGGATCGGACCGGGAGACGTGTTCCAGTTCAACGTCTGGGGCGCCATGGAAATCCAGATCCCCCTGGCTGTCAATCCCGAGGGGAATCTGGCGATCCCTTCTCTCGGCGAGATCGAGGTGAGCGGAAAAACCCTGGCTGAGACGCAGACGCTCGTCCTCGAGAAGGCAGCCAGCCTTTACGCCAACAGCCGTGTTTCCCTTTCTCTGGAAGCCTTGCGGTTTTTCCGCGTCCACGTCGTCGGAGAAGTGAAATTCCCGGGCACCTACACGGCACAGGCTGTGGACAGGGTGACGGAACTGATCGCATCGGCTGGCGGCCTGACCACCTGGGCCTGGCCCCGCGAAATCGAAATCCGGCATGACCGCGGCGATACGACTGTTTTTGATTTTTTCGCATTCGAACGGGAAGGGGACCTTTCAAGAGTCCCTTTCGTGAACAGCGGCGACGTGATTTTTGTGCCTTCCATCGATCTGCAGAAAGACGTCGTGACGGTTCAGAGCGATGTCAAGAGCGGGGGGCTTTATCAAATTTCCCCGGATGAAGGGCTGATGCCGTTCCTCCTCCGGATCCGCGTCGTCAACAACAATTCCGACGTTTCCGGCATCACGGTGGTCCGGAAATCGGAAGGAGGCGAGGATTCCTGGATCAAACCGTTCCGGAACCGCGGCGATGTCGCACGGCCGTTCCCCTTGCTGAATCAGGACCGCATCATTGTCCCGTCTGCGTTTGTGTATGTCAAGGGGGCCTGCAGGAATCCGGGCGCGTATCCTTTCATCATGAATCTCACGGCCAATGATTATGCCGGCATGGCCGGCGCGGACTATCAATCCGGCAGAATCAAAAGCGTCAAGATATACCATCCCTCGACAGGGAAAACCTCCAGGGGAGCCGAGACCCAGATCCGGGCGGGAGACGTCGTTGAGATACCCCAATCGCTGGGCAATCAGGTCAGGGACTGGGGCCCCATTCTCTCCGCCTTCGGCACCATGATGATGGCCGGCTATTATATCGGCGTTTTCGGAAACCGGTAGCGTCACAGAAACGGGAAGGATCATGAGCAAAAAACTGGAAACCTGGATTGATTTTTTATCTGTCATCCTGAAGCGGAAGAGGCTTCTTTTCATCAACTTCATGACCGTCAGCATTCTGGCCGCAGCCTTCAGCCTGATTCTGCCCAAGGTATACCGCGCGCAGACGACGATTCTGCCTCCGGCCGAAGAGGGAGACGCTTTCGGCCTCTCTTCCCTCATGAGCAAAATGCCTCTCGGCAGCCTCGGCATCAATCTCGGAGGCGTTTCAGAGGAGACCTACTCCATCCTCGCGGTCCTGAAGAGCCGGACCATCATGGAGTCCGTTGCCGGCCGTTTCGACCTGATGAAGCGGTATAAGGCAAAAGACATGGAAAACACGGTCAAGAAATTGCGCGAGAATGTTTCGGTCAAGGTCAATGACGAGGGGACCATCACCCTGTCGGTCAAGGCCGGCACTCCCGTGGCGCCGAACAAGGCCAAGTCCGAGGAAGCCCAGCGCGTTTCAAGAGACATGGCCAATTATTTCGTTGCCGAACTCGACCGGCTCAACAAAAAACTGAAGACGGAAAGGGCGCGGAATTTCCGCGGTTTCATCGAGAAACGGTACCTCCAGAATGTCGAAGACCTCTACCATGCCGAGGAGGCCTTGAAACAGTTTCAGAAGGACAACGGCGCCATTTCCCTTCCGGATCAGGTGTCGGCCATGATTGCAGCCACATCGAAGATCAAGGCGGAGATCATCGCCAAGGAGATGGAAGCAGGGGTGCTGGAGCAGCTCTTTTCGGCCGATCACAGGGAGGCGCTGAGGATCAAGGCGGAACTGCGCGAACTGAACAAACAGTACAGTGAAATCATCCGCGGGCAAGGCGGATCGCAGGGACGCGTGGATGACGAACTCTTCCTGCCCCTTCGCGATCTCCCCGATCTCGGCGTTCAATACGCCAGGCTTTACCGGGACGTCCTTCTCCAGGAAAAACTGATGGAATTCCTCCTGCCGCAATATGAACAGGCCAAGATCCAGGAGGCGAGGGATACGCCCACGGTACAGGTACTGGATGAAGCCGTGATCCCGGTCAAGCGCATCAAGCCCAAACGCGCTTTTTTCGTCCTCCTGTGGGCGGCGATCAGCCTGTTCGTCAGCGTGTCCGTGATCCTGACGCAGGATTATGTGGAGCAGCTGAGAAGAACGGACGAGCAGCAATATCGGAAATTAACCAGTCTGTTCCGTCTGTGAACCATTGCCGGGCATAGACGATTCTTTTATGCGACATCAAACGCTTTCAAACCCGGCTCACCCCGGTGCGGCAGACCGGACGGGCGGGTGGCTGGCGCCCGCGGCCGTCGTCGGTATCGAGCTTCTCTGTCTGTTGCTTTTCTTGAAGTTCGCGAGTTTTCCAGCCGTTGTCGGTTTCTTTGTCCTCCCCCTGATCCTTTATCTGATTTCCTTCTCCGTCAGGAACACGCTGATCGCGATGTTTCTTTCGGTTTCCCTCCTTCCGGTGTATGCCTGGGGAAGCCGGTACAAATTTTTCAAGGGGATTTATTACAACGAAATAATTGTTTATTTTTTCCTTGCCCTGATCATTGTCTGGGCCTTGTATGACCGCCTGGCCGGAAACCGCAGGGAGCCGATGCGGTGGTCCGGGCTGGATATCAATCTGGGACTGTTTCTGATCTATGTCGTGTTCATGGCGCTGCGGGGCCTGGTCGAAAATCCGAACACGCAGATCATCTACAATGAGGCGCATCATCTTCTGCTTTACGGATTCTTTTTCATCTATGCCCGGCTGCTGAGCGACAGGGACATGATGGACGTGCTGCACGCCGTTCCGGTCGTCACGGGGATCGTCTCCATTGAGTTCATCCTCCTGGTTGCCTCGGAGGGGGGGCTTTCGAGCATTTTCGTGAAACGGATCGTCACCCAGCAACCCCATCTGGCCCAGGTTGCGGTCCCCCTGCTGGCGGGATCCTTCCTGCTCCCGCAGAAGCGGATCAGGCTTTGGTCCGTGGCGATCTTCCTTCCCATCGCGGCCATGGTCTTTTTCTGCCAGCAGCGCGGGCTGTGGGTCGGGGTTTTTCTGGCAACCGTTCTGGTCCTGGTCTTCAATTTCCTGAAGAACCGCTTTACGGTTTTCCGCTTCTTGAAGGTCATTCTGGCGCTCGTGCTCATCCTGGCCTTGCTGGCCGGTGTATTGTGGATCATCGACCGGCTTGTCACCGGCTCCGTCTTTTTCACGTTGTTCGAGCGCCTGTTCTCCCTGACCACGGTGGGCACGGACACTTCAATGAACATCCGGATGTCGGAAATCCGGAGGGCCCTCGACCTCTGGGACAACAGCCCCGTCTCCATCCTTTTCGGAACGGGGCTCGGCTCCGAATACGACACGGTGGACATCAACAGGACCTACGGCTATTCGGTGGACAATTCGTTTGCTTTTCTTCTGTGGAAGACGGGGCTCGTCGGGCTTCTGCTGTTCGTTTTCATTTTTTTGAACACCATCCGAAAGGGTTTTTCCCTGCTCCGCTTCGATCTGCCGCCGGAGCACCGTCATGCGGCCTCAGCCTCGACCGCTGCGCTGATCGGCCTCTGCTTCATCGCGTTCACCAATGCCTGCATCGTGAGTTACCGGTTCATCCTGATCTGGAGTTTCTTGATCACGGTGCTGCACCGGCTCCATTCCATCCATCTGTCGAAGGCGCGGGCTTGAAAGAATGTTCATGCGAGGGATCAAATATCGTATTCTCCGGATCAGGGACCACCTCAGGATGAGATGGATGCTGCTGTTGTATTTCTGGCATATCAGGGTTCGATGAAAAAAATACTGATACTGGCCGATCAATTCCCGCCCCGCAAAGGGGGCGTTTCCAGCTGGATGGAAAAACTCGCCCGAATCCTGACGCTTTCGCATGAAACGGTCGTCGCGGACCTGTCTGAATCGGGACGTGGGAGCATCCCCCGCCGTGAAGACAGCGGGTTGTTCCAATCCGGCGAAAGCCGGCAACCGGGAGACGAACGGTTCGCCGTAGAGCGGTTTGCCGGGTTTTCAGACGCCGCGATACGGGAAACCATCCGAACAGCGGAGCCTGCGGCAGTGCCCCCGCGGCCCGGCGGTTTCCTCAACTCCCTCCGGTTGTTTCTGCTGATGCGGCCCGAGGAGCTGGCAACGCTCTTCTTCGTTCTGAGGCTGATCCGGGCCCGGGGTTTCAGGGGAAAGGACCGGATTCTCGCCTCCAATCCGGCGCCGATGGGTTATTACGCGGTCTTCGCCCGGTTTTTCTTCGGGATTCCTTTTGCAGCCGTTTGCCACGGAGGCGAGCTGCTCTATTACAGGTCCCGCCGGATCGATTCCGGCAAGCTGTCCGCCGCATTAAACGGGGCCGATGTTTTGATCGCCAACAGCCGTTTTACGAAAAGGCTGCTCCTGGAGGCCGGCTGCGCCCCGGCCAAGATCCGCATTGTACATCCTGGCGTCGATGTCCGCCACTTCCGCCCCGGGCCGAAAGACCGGAGGCTGATCGAGAAATTGGGGATCGAAAACCGGTTCGTCCTGCTCACGGTTGCGCATCTGGTTGAGCACAAGAACCATCTGGGAGTACTGGGTGTCCTGGCCGCCCTGATCGGGAAATACAGGAATCTGCATTATCTCATCCTGGGGAGCGGGCCGTACGGCATGCGGATTGAGGAGGAATCACGGCGGCTTGGCCTCGCGGGTCATGTGACTTTCCTGGAAGCGGTCCCGTACCCGGACCTGCCCCGTTATTACCGGCTCTGCGATGTTTTCATCATGCTGAGCCTGCGTCTGGCTCATAGCGTCGAGGGGTTCGGGATCGCCTTCCTGGAGGCCGGCGCCTGTGGAAAACCGGTGATCGGGTTGGCCGAAGGAGGCATACCGGATGCCGTGGAAAATGGCCGTTCGGGATTTCTCGTCCGGGATTTGCCGGACGCGGCCCGCAGGGTCGAAACCCTCATCCAGGACTACGGCCTGCGCCGGAGGATGGGGCGATACGGCCGGACGCGCTGTGAAAGCCGTTTTACATGGGAGCAAAGCGTCCGGCGGCTCAAGGACGCGCTTTTCAACGGACAACCACTCCACAACTGACCGATGGCGAATTATACAAAGAAAATCGTCCGGCACAGCCTGATTTTCGGAACCGGGGAAATCCTCTCACGGCTGATCGGATTCATTCTGATCCCGCTGTACACACGGTATCTCCCGCAGGACCAGTACGGGGCCCTTCAGATCATCCTGATCACGTCGAATCTGATCGGCATCTTCCTGCAGATGGGGTTCGGTTCCGCGATATTCAAATCTGTCATCTATGACCGGGACAGCCGGGACAACCGGATCAAATACAGCACAGCCTTGAATTTCCTGCTTTTATCGGGCCTTGCAGCCCTGACAATGTTTTTTCTGTTCTCGCGCAGTTTGTCGGTCCTGCTCTTCCAGTCCGCCGGATACCAGTCGGAAATCCGGATCATCCTGGCAACCGTATTTTTCAGAAACATGGCCGTCATCCCCTTGTCCAAGCTGCGGATCGAAGGCAAAACCGTGTTCTATTCGCTTATTTCCCTGCTCCGTTTTTCGGCACAGCTGGGATTGAATATCTTCTTCGTGGTGAGGCTCGGATTCGGGATCAAGGGCATTTTGCTGGCCGAACTGATCGCCACAGCCGCCTTTGTCCCCGTTTACGTCCTCATCCTGAAGAGCCAGTACGTGTTCCGCATGCATCTGGCTGAACTGAAGGAGGTTCTGCATTTCGGCGTTCCCCTGATTCCTTCTGCTGTCTCCATGTTCCTGCTGAACATGTCCAGCCAGTATTTTCTTCAGCACTATTCCGGCCTGAGGGATGTGGCCCTGTACGCCCTCGCCTACCGGTTCAGCATGATCATCGCACTCATAGTTTCCGCGTTCCAGTTTACCTGGGCTTCTCAGCTGTTCGAAATCGCACGCGAAGAGAATGCCAGGAGCATTTTCTCGAAAAATTTCACCCGTTTCTACGGCGTGATGACCCTGGCCTGCATCCTGCTGAATATCGCCGCACGCCCGGCGATCCGCATCATGGCCACGCCGGAGTATGCGGACTCGTTCAGGATCGTCCCGTTTCTGAACCTGTCCTATCTGTTCCTCGGAGTTTTCTACTATTCCTCCATCGGCATCAATCTGAAGAAAAAAACGGTTTTCCAGAGCCTGTATGCAGTGACCGCAGCCCTGGTCAATCTCGGACTGAACCTGTGGCTGGTGCCCGATCACGGCATCATGGGCGCGGCCGTCGCCAACGCGGTTTCGTTCTTCATCATGGCGGCACTGACCCTCCTGAAGTCCGAACGGCTGTATCCGGTGGGGTACGAAAAAAAACCGGTTTTCCTCATGTCCGTTGTTTATATTGTTCAACTGATAATCCTTTACCGGTGACGGGATGCGTCGATGCACATCTATATGATTCTGGACCATTTCTTCCCTCCGGACATCCGTGTCGAAAAGGAGGCGCGTTCGCTGCTCGCGGGCGGGCATGCCGTCACCCTGATGTGCCGGAACCGGGGAGGCCAGCCGGCATCGGAAGACGTCGGCGGCATCCGGGTGCTCCGCATCCCCTACAGGTCCTTGCGGTACTTCGGAGGCTATACACTGTCCTATCAGCTCTCTTTCGTGGACCGCATCTGGAAGAAGGCCGTGGAAAAGGCCCTCGATGAAAGGCCGGGGTGCGCGCTTCACGTGCATGACCTCCCCATGGTGAAAACCTGTCTCAGCATCGGGAAGAAACGGCGCATGCCCGTGATTTTCGACATGCACGAGAACTGGCCGGAGGAACTGGCCTTCGGCAGGAAGCCCCGCGAGGACAATCCCTTCGTGAGGGCCAGGGACCTTTTCCGGAATTTCGTCCTTTACAACAGGCGCAGATACATCCGGCTTGAAAAGGAGGCGGTTCGGAATTCGGACCATGTCGTCGTCGTGGTGGATGAACAAAAGGACCGCCTGATTACCCTCGGGATCGATCCCTCGAAAATCACGGTTGTGATGAACACCTCCCCGAGGGAGACGGCTTTGATGGAGCATCCGGAAAAGCCGGATTTCCCAGAATGGAGCGGCCGGTTTCTGGTGGCCTATGCCGGCGGCTTCCAATCCCTCCGCGGGCTGGACACGTTGATTCGGGCGGCGGCCTTGGCCCGGAAACAGATCCCGAACATCCTTCTTGTTTTGATGGGGCAGGGAGATCAGGAAGCTTTTCTGATTCGTGAATGCAAATCGCTGGATCTTGAAGGTCATGTGGTTTTCACGGGCTGGATTTCCCTGGAGGAAATGATGCTGCGGCTCCGGCGCAGCGATGTCTGCGTCATCCCGCACCGCGTGAACCGTCATACCAACACAACCATCCCCCATAAATTGTTCCAGTATATGGCGCTCGGCAAGCCGGTGATCGCCACGCCGGCAGCGCCGATCAAACGAATCGTCGAGGAGACAGCCTGCGGCATCATCGTGCCGGACGGCTCCGCCGAGGAAATGGCGAAAGCGATTGTCAGCCTGACCGACCGGCGGCTCTCCGCCCGTATCGGCGAAAGCGGGAGAAAGGCGGTTGAAACGCGCTATCACTGGGAGGGGGATTCACAAAGGCTCATCGAATTGTACCGGAGTCCGATTTTTGCTGAAAACTGACATCAAGACCGTTTGCATGCTCAGCATGACCGACTGGATCGATTCCGGCATGCACAAGAAAGCCGTATCGCTGAACCGGCATGGTTATCGCGTCAAGGTCTTCGTGCTCCAGAGCCGGATTCCAAAACAAAAGAAGCGGTTCGAATCATACGAGGTTTTCCGGATCAGGCTGAGGCTCCGGAAACTGCTTCCCAGGCATCTTTTCTTCTTCTTTTTCAAATACCTCGAATTTCTATGGAAGGCCTTCTGGATGATCGGCAAAAGGCGTTTGGATGTCATTCAATGCAACGACCTGGAGACTTTGCCGGTTGGATTGCTTTTAAAGCGGATCAGAAAGGTCAGCCTGGTCTATGTTTCGGAAGAGTTGAATACGGAAATCGTTGGCTTGAATCCTATCTCCAAGGGAATCTGGAAGGCCGTCGAGGCATTCTGCATCCGGGCTGCGGACGCCGTCTTCACGATCAATGAATCCATTTCGCTCTGGCTCAGCGAGAAATACCGTATTCCGCGCCCCGAGATTCTTCACAATGTCCCGTACCGCCACAAGGTCCCGGAAAGGAAAAATCTCAGGAAGATGTTCGGGATTCCTCCGGATACCAAGCTGTTGCTCTATCAGGGCAGCATGCATCCCAGCCGGGGCGTGCTGACCATCCTGCGGATTTTGCCTCGTATCCAGAACGCAGCCCTGATCATCATCGGGGATGAATACCAGTACCGGGAGCTCCTGAGCCGGCATCGGACGACGGTGCCCGAAAATGTCCATGTGATCCCTTTTGTCCCTTACCAGGAATTGCCTGCCTACACGGCCGGTGCCGATCTGGGTCTTTATCTCCTTGAAAACAGTTGCCTGAATTATTATTATTCCCTTCCGAACAAACTGTTCGAATACCTGTCCGCCGGGCTCCCGGTCGTGGCCAGCGATTTCCCGGAGCATCGGCGGCTCGTTGCAGGATATCACTGCGGGGTCCTGGTTGACGAGAAATCGGACGAGGATGTCATCGGCAAAATCAACCGGCTGATACAGGACGGGCGCGCGTACCGCGAAATGTCGCGGAACGCGAGGAGAATCACGCAGGAGATATTCAACTGGGAAGAGGAAGAGAAAAAGTTGATTGCCGTTTATCGCCGGCTGCAGTGAACGGAAAGTCACAGTGATGTTTCAAATGAAAATGACCGCACTGATGATATTGCAATCCGACTTTCCCCCCGATCTGCGTGTTGAGAAGGAGGCCAGATCGCTGCAGGAGGGTTTTTCGGTTGTTCTGCTTTCCAGCAACCGTTCCAATTCAGATTCTTTGTATCACTGTCATCGGGGGATAAAAGTTTTCAGACTGCACCATTTCAAAAAATCAAATGCCTGGAAGCGGTTCCTGATCCAGCCGTTCCCGTTGAATCCCCTCTGGATCCTGAAAAGCCTGGCATTGATCAGACGGTTCAGGCCACGGGTCATGCATGTTCATGATCTGCCCCTGGCCTATCTGGGTCTCGTCGCCAGGCTCTTGTATCCGGTCAAGACGGTGCTGGATCTGCATGAAAACTATCCGGAGGCATTGAAGATATGGGGCCGCAAGGGCCGTTTTTCATTTCTGTTCAGGAACCATCATTTGGCACGGATCTACGAAACAGCGTCCATCAAACGGTTCGATAAAATCATTGTGGTGGATGAAAACCATCGGTCGGAAATTCAGGGCCGAATCCCGGGGACCGTCCCTAAAATCCATGTGGTCTCCAACGCGGTCGAGCATCAGGAATATTCGAACATGCGGCTGCAGGCGCGTATTCTTCAAAAATACCGCGGCCGGTTTGTCGTTTGTTATGTCGGCAAGTTCAGCGTCGAACGCGGTCTGGATACAGCCATTCAGAGCATCCCGATTTTGAAAAAGCGAATTCCGGATATCCATTTGTTGCTGGTCGGGGACGGGCCGAACGCGGAGGATTTGAGGTCGCTCGTGATTCAGCAGGATGTGATGCGTCATGTGGAGTTCACCGGCTGGGTTGATTTTGAACAGACCCCTTCCTATATCCAGGCCAGCCGTGTATGCGTTGTTCCGCAGCCGTCCAACAAATTGATCGATAACGGGATCCCTCACAAGCTGTTCCAGTACATGAGCCTCGGCAGACCCGTTGTCGTGTCCGATTCCGCCGCCATTTCACGGGTGGTGAGGGAAACAAAATGCGGTTAGATT
>Ga0233423_10001279_pt1 | contig 12766 bp, 14 predicted proteins | sample Watercolumn_Mata_FD_180713 | JGI IMG/M metagenome (GOLD analysis project Ga0233423, IMG submission 180713) | Freshwater microbial communities from Lake Matano, South Sulawesi, Indonesia - Watercolumn_Matano_2014_112_MG | ecosystem: Environmental > Aquatic > Freshwater > Lake | place: Indonesia... | reverse complement strand
GCGGCGTCATTCCTGAGGGCAGAAACTTGAAGGCGCATCGGTTCGTAGTAGGCGCTTGAGCGCCCTAGCAACGCGCTGGAAGCGCGCACTACGAGCCAAGTTTATGAGCAGGAGCATCCCGTCACTCGGCTCAGAGCCTGTTCTACGTGAAGCGAAGGGATGCGGTTGCGAGGAACGAAGCAAAGCAATCTCCCTCATAGCGCAACAAAGAGATTGCTTCGTTGCGCTCGCAATGACGAATTTAACATTGTCAAGACGTTTGACGTTTGACTGTTGGTCCTTCGTCGTTCGTCCTTCGTCCTCAAGCTGTTTGGAACTCATGATCGGAGGCTACCCATGTCTGTTTCTCTGGCCGGTGTATTCCCACCCATACCCACGCCGTTCCAGGCCGACGGCGAGCTGGCCCTGGATAAGCTGAAGAGCAACCTGGCCTTTTGGAACCGGACCGGCATCGCCGGCTACATCGTGCTGGGCTCCAACGGCGAGTTCCCCTTCCTCAGCGAGGCCGAGAAGCTGGCCGTGCTGGAGACCGCCGGCCAGAACATCGCCCCAGGCAAGGTGTTCGTCGCCTGCACTGGGGCGGAGAGCGCCCGCAGCACCATCGCCCTGACCAAACAGGCTGCTGAGTTGGGTGCCCAGGCTGCCATGGTGGTGACGCCCAACTACTACAAGCCCAAGATGGACAGTGCGGCCTTCGTGGCCTTCTACCAGGCCGTGGCCGAGGCCAGCCCTATCCCCATCGCCGTCTACACTATGCCGCCCTACACCGGCGTAGACATCGGCGTGGATGCTGCGGTCAAACTATCGCAGCACCCCAACATCATCGGCATGAAGGACAGCGGTGGAGCCATGGCCAAGTACGCCGATATGCTGCGCCAGGTGCGGCCTGGCTTCCAGGTGCTGGCCGGCTCGGCCAGTTTTCTGTACGCGGGCATGTGCCTGGGGGCGGTGGGGGGGGTGTGCGCCCTGGCCAACGTCGCCCCGGCGCAGACGGTGGAGTTGTATCACCTGACGAAAACCGGCCAGCACGAGGAGGCGCGGGCCTTACAGTATCGCCTCATGGCTCCCAATGCCGCCGTGACCACCAAACACGGCATCGCCGGGCTCAAGTACGCCGCCGACCTCATCGGCATCTACGGTGGCCCGGTGCGCCTGCCCCTGTTGCCTTTGAGCGACAAGGAGAAGACCGACGTACAGGCCATCATGAGTGCAGCCGCCATTATCTGACGAAAGGCGAAAGACGTTTGACGTTTGACGTTTGGTCTTTCGTCTTTCGTCCTTCGTCGCCAGGCATTTCCGCCAACACGAGGTTACAACCGTGCCGGACAAGATCGCCGTAGAAGCGGCGGAGCTGACCAAGAAATTCGGCGCTTTTACCGCTGTGGATCGGGTGAGCTTCCAGGTGCCGGAGGGCGAGATTTTTGGCTTCCTGGGGCCTAACGGGGCGGGGAAGACCACGGTGATCCGCATGCTCTGCGGGCTGCTCCTGCCCACGTCGGGCACGGGGCGGGTGGCGAGATTTGACATCCGCACCCAACCCGAGCGGGTCAAGGAGCACATCGGCTACATGTCGCAGCGCTTCTCCTTGTACCAGGATTTAACGGTGCGCGAGAACCTGGACTTCTACGCCAGCATCTACCGGGTACCGCCGCAGGAGAAGCCGCAGCGCATCGCCGAGCTCATCGCCATGGCCAGCCTCACTGGCTGGGAGCGCGAGCTGGCCGCCAACCTCTCCGGCGGGTGGAAGCAGCGCCTGGCCCTGGGCTGCGCCATCGTCCACAAGCCGCCCATCCTCTTCCTGGACGAGCCTACGGCCGGCGTAGACCCCACCAGCCGCCGCCACTTCTGGGACATGATCTACACCCTGGCCGGCCAGGGCACTACCGTCTTCGTCACCACGCACTACATGGACGAGGCCGAGCACTGCAACACCGTGGGGCTGATGCACGCCAGCAAGCTCATCGCCCTGGGCACCCCGGACGAACTAAAACGGCTTCGCTGGGCCGAGGAGGAGCTACTGGAAGTAGAATGCTCCTCACCCATCGAAGCCGTGGACGTCGTGGCGAGAGTGCCGGGCGTGCGCGACGCCGCCCTCTACGGCGTGCTCCTGCACGTGGGGGTAGACTCGGCGGAGAGCGCCGCCCCACGCCTCACCGCCGCTCTGGCCGAGCGGGGCATCGCTGTGCAGCGTGTAGAGCGCATCATCCCCTCTTTGGAAGACGTGTTTGTCTCACTGATTGCGGCGCAGGGGCAGGAGGAGAGGCAGGAATAGGAAGATGAGCGGGCCCTACGAATACACCCCGTACATCTGGCCCATGTTGGCCTCTGCCGCGTTGGTGGCAATGCTGGGCATCTATGGCTGGCGACGCCGCTCGGTAACCGGCGTACGCTGGTTTACCTTCGTAGACGCTCGACCGGATCCGAGAAATCGTCGAAAGGAGGTGATGGGAAACGGGCCAACATCGCTTGTGGACGGCTTTTCGGGCGAAGACACGGATTCACTCAGCGTCGTTCCCTCACAATCTTTCTTAAGGAGAAACAAAAATGAGAAGCCTTAGAGACAAGGTGAAGGCACAGCGGATTACTGCGCTGTGCCTGATCATGGTGCTGCTGGTTTCGCTAGGCGGCATAACCTACGCCGCCCCACCAGCGCCGCGTGTCGGCCCCCAGGAGATCCAGGTCACGGAAGGCAACACCGGCCAGGCTGTCGACCTCAGCGGCCAGGTGCTGGTCCTCAACCTGAAGAGCAATCCCTCCACTGGCTACGGCTGGCAGGTGCGAGGGCTGGACTCGCGTACCCTGCGCCAGTTGGACGCCTCAGAGTGGCTGCCGGACGTCCCGGGCCAGCTCGGCGGGTCTGGCACCCAAGTCCTGCGCTTCGCCGCCGTCGGCAAGGGCCAGGCTACCCTGAACCTCGTCTACGCCCGCCCCTGGGAGTCCGCCAGCGCGCCGGCCAAGACCTTCTCCCTGGAGGTGCAGGTGACCGAGCCCTCCCAGGATGTGCGCTATCCCCAGCCTGCCGCCGACGAGCCGGTGGCGGCAGCGGCCGGCGGTTCGGTCACCAGCCTGCCTGCGACCTATAACGCGTGCCCCGGGGGAACCACGACAGGCTGCACGCCAGTGAAGGACCAGGGCAACTGCGGCAGTTGCTGGGCCTTCGGCACCGTCGGGCCGCTGGAGCAGGCGATCAAGATCAAGGACGGTCTCACCCTTGATCTCTCGGAGCAGTACCTGGTGTCCTGCAACACCGACGGCTGGAGCTGCAGCGGGGGCTGGTGGGCCCACGACTATCACCAGTGGACATACAGGAGCGGTGAGCCGGGCCCGGGCGCCGTGTACGAAAGCGAGTTTCCCTACAAGGCCAGCAACGTCGACTGCAATCCGCCCCACACTCACTACGCCAAACTCGCCAGTTGGGCCTATATCACCAACTTTCACAGCGTGCCATCCACCGACGCCATCAAGCAGGCCATCTATACGTATGGCCCGATATCGGCCGCGGTATGCGTCAACACCGCCTTCCAGAACTACACAGGGGGGGTCTTTAACCCCTCAACTTCGTGCACCAACATCAACCACGGCATCGTTCTGGTCGGCTGGGACGATAGCCAGGGAGCCTGGCGACTGCGCAACTCGTGGGGGTCAAGCTGGGGCGAGGGCGGCTACATGTGGATTGCCTACGGCAAGAACTCCGTCGGCTATTCGGCGAACTATGTGGTCTATAACGCAGAGGCGACGGTTCCCGGAGCGCCGACCGGCCTGACGGCCACGGCCGTCTCGAGCAGCCAGATCAACCTCGCCTTGACGGACAAAGCCAGCAACGAAGACGGCTTCAAGATCGAGCGCTGCACCGGCGCGGGCTGCACCAACTTTGCGCAGATCGCCACGGTCGCCGCGAACGTGACGAGCTACTCGAATACCGGGCTCGCCGCCTCCACCAGTTATAGCTACCGGGTGCGGGCCTACAACACAATCGACAATTCAGCGTATACCAACACAGCCAGCGCGGTGACCCAAGCTGCCCCAGCGGTGCCTAACGCACCCAGCAACCTGGCGGCCACGGCCGCCTCCAGGAGCCAGATCAACCTCACCTGGACGGACAATTCCACCAACGAGACCGGCTTCAAAATCGAGCGCTGCAAAGGATCAAGCTGCACTAACTTTGCGCAGATCGCCACGGTCGGCGCGAACGTCACCAGCTACTCGAACACCGGGCTGAGCGCAAACACGACCTATCGCTACCGCGTCCGCGCTTACAACGCGGCCGGCAATTCGGCCTACTCGAACATCGCTGCGGCAACGACGCCAAGACGCTAGTGAGCATCTGATGCCCGGCATCGCCCCCGCGGTGCCGGGCGTGAGCGATGCCGCCCTCTACGGCGTGCTCCTGCACGTGGGGGTAGACTCGGCGGCTAGCGCCACCCCGCGCCTTACTGCCGCTCTGACCGAGCAGGGCATCGCCGTGCAGCGTGTAGAACGTATCATCCCGTCGCTGGAAGACGTGTTTGTCTCGCTGATCGCTGAGCAGGGGCAGGAGGGGAGGCATGAGTAGAGCCCGATGGCACGGTGAACATCGGCTGTTACCTGAAGAACCGGGCCACGATCAGTTGCCAGCGGTACGGTTTCGCCGCCCACGCAGAGATGTCGCTGGCCTACGACTGGAATTTGGCCGCCATCGCTGCGGGGAGGGAAATCTTTGGCTTCCGCTGAGGCGGAGCAGGCCCTAGCAATCTGAGTGTGTCGGCAAAGATTCGTGCGTGGGCCAAGTGGCGTAGAGCGTGTTCAAGGATACGTGGTGCGTGTTGCGTGTTCCGTGTTCTGTAACGAAGTTCCACGTTTCACGTTCCAAGTTCCACGTTGCTGAATCTCTTTGCTTCTTGCCCCCTGCTTCCTGCCTCCTGCTTCCTGCCTCCTGCTTCCTGCTTCCTGCTTCTTGCCTCTTGCTCCTTGTTTACTTGCTACTTGTTTACTTGCTACTTGCTACTTCCTCAATACCCCCTCGCCCGATCCACCACGTTCAACAGCGGCTGGCCGGCTAAGTAGCGGCGCAGGTTCTCGGCGAAGAGGGCGGTGGCGCGCTCGTGGTAACGTTCGTGGGCGCCGGCCACGTGCGGCGTGAGCAGGACGTTGGGCATGTCCCACAGCGGGCTGTCGGGCGGCAGCGGCTCGGTCGCGAAGACGTCCAGCCCGGCCCCGGCAATCCAGCCCTCCCGCAGGGCGCGCACCAACGCCGCCTCGTCCACGACCTTGCCGCGGGCGATGTTCACGAAATAGGCCGTGGGGCGCATCGCCCTTAGCTCCCGCTCGCCGATGAGGTGCTCGGTCGCTTTGGTCAGCGGCACGGCGATGACCACGTAGTCACTCTGAGCCAGCAGGTCGCTCAATCGCTCCTGTGGCGAGTTCTCACACCCTCTGGCTTGTAACGGTGGGGTGTGAGAACTCGCCAGCGGGAAAAGCTCCACACCATCCTCCTGCTCCCCAGCAGTGGCCGAGCGCCTGGTGGCGATAACCCGCATCCCCAGGGCCTGCCCCAGCCGCCCAATCTCCCGGCCGATGTGGCCGTAGCCGACGATGCCCAGGGTCTGCGCGAAGAGCTCCCGGTTGAGATAGCGTTCCCAGCGATGCTGGGCCTGGTTGCGCACCGCCCAACAGAAGCGATGGGCAAAGCTGAGCATGGAGCCGATGACGTACTCGGCGATGGGGATGGCGTGGATGCCGCTGCAGGTGGTGACGAGCACCTCGCTGGCCATCATCGCCGGGTCGTTGGTCACCCAATCGGCCCCCGCACTGGCCAGTTGCAGCCAGCGCAGGCGAGGCGCCTGGCGCAGCAGGTCGGCTGGCGGGCGAAAGGAGAAGACGACCTCGGCCTGGGGAAGCAGGGCCTCCAGGTCGGCGGGGGGAAAGGCCGTGGGCCCGGGGTGCGACTCCTGCCAGCGCGCCGGAGCGAAGTTGCGGAATCCCCGCCGCAGGACGATCTCGGGCGATACGGCGGCCAGGGTCTGCAGGTGTTCCTCCGCCAGGTCAAAAGCCACCACGACGTCCAGCATGTTCACCTACCCATTGCCGATTTCCGATTTGCGATTTTCGATTGCCGATTACCTATTTGTGATTTGCTGATTTGTGATTTGCTGATTTGTGATTTGCTGATTTGTGATTTGCTGATTTGTGATTTGCCTATTTGCGATTTGCTGATTTGTGATTTGTTGATTTGCCGATTCGCTCATTCGCTCCACCCCCAGGCCCGGCCCCGTGGGCAGCACCAGCCGACCATCCACCACCTCCACGCCACGGAAAGGATCGTCGGCCAGGAGCAGGTGACCGTCCAGGTCGGCGTAGTCGGCCAGGGGTGCCAGGTGCGCGGCGGCGGTGATGCCCAGGCTGGATTCCGTCATACAGCCCAGCATGACAGCCAGCCCGTGCGCCCGGGCGGCATGGATCATGGCCAGGGCCGGGCGGATACCGCCGCACTTGGCGAGCTTGATCACGATGCCGTCCACGCACTCGGCCACGCGAGGCACGTCGCTGAGCACGGCGCAGGACTCGTCGGCGAAGATGGGCACGGGTGAACGCTCACGCACGAAGCGCAGGCCAGCCAGGTCGTAGGCGGCCACGGGTTGCTCCACCAGCTCCAGGTCGAACTCGGCCAGACGCTCCAGGCTGGTCACGGCCTGGCGGGGGCTCCAGGCGGTGTTGGCGTCGGCACGCAGCACAGCCTCGGGGCGCGCCGAGCGGACGGCCCGCATTCGGGCCACGTCGTCCTCGGTACCGACTTTGACCTTGAGAATCGGGTAGGCGCGAGCAGCGAGGGCCTTGCGGGCCATGCCCTCCGGCGTGTCTATGCCAATGGTGTAAGAAGTTCTCGGCGCGGCGGCCGGGTTGCCGCCCAGCAGACGCCACAGCGGCACGCCCAGCCCCCTGCCCAGCCAATCGTGCAGGGCCTCATCCACGGCGGCTTTGGCGGCATGGTTGCCGCCCAGACGCCGCTCCAGGCGGGCCCAGGCTTCCTCCACGGCGAAGGGATCGGTGTCTTGCAGCGCCTGGGCCAGCAGAGGCAGGCAGGCGCGCACCGTCTCCGTGGTCTCGCCATAGAACGCACGAGGGGCTGCCTCGCCCAGCCCCTCGATGTCGTCGCCAAGCACGCGCACCAGCACGTGGCGATGCCGCGTCTGGACGTCGCGGGCAATGACGAAAGGCTCCCGCAGGGTAAGATTGAGGTCGGTGAATTCAAAATGCATGGTGGCTCCAGTCGTGTTGCGTGTTTCGTGTTCCGTTCCTTCACGCAACACGCAACACGCAACACGCTTCACGCCTTACCCGTTCTTCAGCCCCCAATCGTACGGCACGTCCGGCGAGTCCCAGGGCACACGGTACTCGTCCGGCTGGGCGTAGTTGTACAGTTCTGTGGGCACGTTGACGATCAGCGCCAGCTCCGTGCCCACGCCCTTGAAGCCGTGCAGCACGCCGGGCGGAATCTTGATCAGGGCCGGATTCAGGTCACCGATGAAGAACTCGTTGATCTCGCCACGGGTGGGTGAGCCTGCCCGATCGTCGTAGAGCACCACCTTGGCCATGCCGTGCACGCAGATGAAGTGGTCGGTCTGCAGTTTGTGATAATGCCAGCCCTTGACCACGCCAGGGTACACGGCGGTAACGTACACCTGGCCGAATTTTTCAAACTCTTCCCAGTCCGAGCGTAGCATCTCCATCAGGAAGCCCCGCTCGTCCGGGAGGCGGCGCAGTGGCCGGACTTTGACCCCCTCAATCAGCTTCAAATCCCCGCCTCCTCACTCAGGGCCCTGTCAAAGTCAGCATCGCGTCATTGCGAGTCCCCAATGACGCGGCGGCGTCATTCCTGAGAACAGAAACTTGAGCGTATAGGTTCGTAGTGCGCGCTTCCAGCGCGTTGTTCCTCAGGCGCTCAAGCGCCCACTACAAGCCAAGTTTCTGAGCAGCGTAGCGAAGCAATCTCTCTCATGGCGCAACAGTGAGATTGCTTCGCCCCGATACTTACATTTTCAGTTATGTATCGGGGCTTCGTCGCCGCCGCTCCTCTGAAGCGCCATCACGCCCGCCGTTTCGGGAAGTAAGGCATGATGGCGCTTCATCGCAATGACTCACAAAATGACTTTGACAGGGACCTGCTCCTCACTGACAACAGGCTTAAGATGTTCCATGGCCTGCTCAATGGCCCGCTCGGCTTGAGCATAGTCGCCAGCCTGGGTAAGCTGCCAGCACAGGTCGCAGTAATACGCCGAGGTTTCCGTCGCCCGGCCGTCCAGCCGTGCCCAGTTGTACGCCGAGAATTTCCTGACCAGGCTCCATGCCCCCTCACTGCCCAGCACAAAGACCACCCTGTTCTCCGGGCCAGAGTCAAAACAACAGCCCGGACAGGAAAGGTGGCTGGTCACCCGCTCGCCGCGCTGGATCTGCGTGACCTGATCGGTGAAGGCCGACAGCGCCACGTAGCAGATCGGCCCCTGCACGGCGTGGACGACCGTTCCTTCGATGACCAGCTCATCGCCAAGCTGATACCCGGCGGGGCAGAGGCCGAAAATCCTACTGGGGCTGGCCAGCACCCTCTTCACGCTACTCCCTCACGACGCTAAAGATGACGTTGCCGCCAAGCCCTGTGGCCGGGTCCGGGCAGGAGGCCAGGGCCTGCTCGCCGGGCCGGATACGGCTCAGGTTGGCCAGAATGGCGCTGAGCGCCCAGATGCAGAGACTGCCTGACTTTTCCTTGTCCAGGCAAGCCGTCTCCAGGTCAATGATGATTTTGTCCTCCGCCTGGTAGCCGGCGTTGCAAACACCGGTGACCCGCACGACGGTGGCGATGGCTCTTTTCAAGACTCATCCTCGTACTATCTCGGAATGGATTTTGGGCGGGCGGCTTCGCCGCCCGCCCAAAATCATCTACATCTACTACTTGTCTTTCTCTGCTTTAGTCAACGCCGCCTGCGCCGCCGCTAGCCGAGCAACTGGCACACGGAACGGCGAACAGGAGACATAATTCAAACCAATCATGTGGCAAAACTCAATAGAGCTCGGGTCTCCCCCATGTTCTCCACACACACCTATGGAGAGCTCAGGCTGTACTTTCCGTCCCTTCTCCACGCAGGTGCGCATGAGCTGCCCCACACCCTCGCGATCAAGGACCTGGAAGGGATTGTCCGGCAGCAGCTTCTGGTCCACGTACCAGAGCAGGAACTTGCCTTCAGCGTCGTCGCGGCTGATGCCGAAGACGGTCTGCGTCAGGTCGTTGGTGCCAAAGGAGAAGAACTGGGCGTATTCGGCGATCTGGTCGGCGGTGAGAGCGGCGCGAGGGATTTCAATCATCGTGCCGAACTTGTAGTCCACGCTCACGCCCTGCTCGGCCATGACCTGCTTGGCCACCGTTTCCAGAGCTTCGCGCTGGTTCTTCAGCTCGTTGACGTGCCCCACCAGGGGGATCATGATCTCGGGATGGACTTCCACGCCCTCTTTGGTCAGCAGGCAGGCCGCCTCCAGGATGGCCCGCACCTGCATCTGCGTGATCTGCGGCATGGTGATGCCCAGGCGGCAGCCGCGCAGCCCCAGCATGGGGTTGGCCTCGCGCATGGCGGCCACCTCTTTCAGCAGCGCCTCCTTCTCGGCCAGCTCGTGGGGATCGCCGCCTTGGCACTTGAGCTCGGTGATCTCCACCAGCAGCTCCTCGTAGCTGGGCAGGAATTCGTGCAGGGGCGGGTCAATCAGGCGGATGATCACCGGCAGGCCGTGCATCGTCCGGAGAATTCCCAGGAAGTCGCCCCGCTGGATGGGCAGCAGTTGAGCCAGGTACTTCTGTCGCTCCGCAACGCTCTTGGCCAGGATCATCTTCTGCACGATGGGCAGGCGATCTTGCTCGAAGAACATGTGCTCGGTACGGCACAGGCCGATGCCCTGGGCGCCGAAGTCGCGCGCCCGCTGGGCGTCGCGCGGATAATCGGCGTTGGCCCAGACCTGCAGGCCCTTCTTGGGATAACCCTCCGGGCCGCGGCGCACCTCCCGCTCGCGGATCTCGTCCGCCCAGCCCAGCAGGGTGATGAGGTCCTGCTCCTCGGCAAAGTTGGCCTCGATGGTGGCTATCCGCCCACTGAACACCTCGCCCGTGGTGCCGTCAATGGAGATGTAGTCGCCTTCCTTGATGATCTGGCTATTCACGGAGAACAGCCTGGCTTCCTCGTCAATGCGCAGGGCCTCGCAGCCGGCCACGCAGGGCAGTCCCAGGCCACGCGCCACCACCGCGGCGTGCGATGTGGCGCCGCCGTGCTGGGTGAGGATGCCTTTGGCGTGCAGCATGCCGTGCACGTCATCGGGCGAGGTTTCCGTGCGCACCAGGATCACCGCCTCCTTAGCCTTGCCCATGGTCTCGGCGGTATCCGGATCGAAGATGGCCTTGCCGGTAGCGGCGCCGGGGCTGGCGTTGAGGCCGCTGGCCAGGAAGCTGCCGACATTACGCGCCTTATCTTTGGCGGCCTCGTCGAAGCGCGGCAGCAGGAGCTGGATGACGTGCGGCGGCTCCACGCGCAGCACCGCCTCTTCCTTACTGATGAGTCCTTCCTTGACCATGGCCACGGCGATCTTCACCGCCGCGGCCGCCGTGCGCTTGCCGGCGCGGGTCTGCAGCATCCAGAGCTTGCCCTTCTCGATGGTAAACTCCAGGTCTTGCACGTCTCGATAGTGCCGTTCCAGGCGCTCGGCGATCTGTTTGAACTGCTCGTAGATGGCGGGCAGCTCGTCTTTCATCTCGGCGATCTTGCGTGGGGTGCGAATGCCGGCCACCACGTCCTCGCCCTGGGCGTTCAGCAGGTACTCGCCGTAGAGCTTCTTCTCGCCGGTGGCCGGATCGCGGGTGAAGGCTACGCCGGTGCCGGAGTCAAAGCCCATGTTGCCGAAGACCATGGTCTGGACGTTGGCTGCCGTGCCCAGGTCGTGCGGGATCTTGTTGAAGTTGCGATAGTCCACCGCCCGCTTGCCGAACCAGGAGCCGAAGACCGCGCCGATGGCCAGGCGCAGTTGCTCGTAGGGGTCCTCCGGGAAGTCGCTGCCGATCTCGGCCTTGTACAGGGCCTTGTAGTCGGCGACGATGGCCTTGAGCATGGCGGTAGTCAGGTCGGTGTCCTTCTTGCCCGCCGTGCGCTCCTTGTAGGCCTCGAGAATGGCCTCGAACTTCGCTCCATCAATGCCCATGACGATGCGCCCGAACATCTGGATGAGACGACGGTAGGCATCGTAGGCGAAGCGCTCATCGCCGGTCAGCCTGGCCAGGCCCGGCAGCGTCTGGGCGTTGAGGCCCAGGTTGAGGACAGTGTCCATCATGCCGGGCATGGAGAACTTGGCGCCGGAGCGCACGGAGACGAGGAGTGGATTGGCCGGATCGCCGAACTTCTTGCCGGTCTGCTCTTCCACCTTTTTCAGAGCGGTGAGCGTCTGCTCCCACATCCCTTCGGGGAACTGCTTGCCAGCGTCGTAGTAGGCATTGCAGGCCTCGGTGGTGATGGTGAAGCCGGGGGGCACGGGCAGGCCGGCGTTGGTCATCTCGGCCACGCCTGCGCCCTTCCCGCCGAGGAGATTGCGCATGTCCTTGTTCCCCTCGCTAAACAGGTAAACCCATTTCTTGGCCACGAAAAACCTCCTTGTTAACTTATGCCTTCATGTATTTTACAGCGGCGTGGGCTCCCACGCCCAGCTCTGGACAGAGTTGGAGCCGCCGCTGACATCACGCAACTGGCCGCTAGGTGCTATACTCAGTGGATCACAATTTGGCAGCATAGCAGGCTCCCACGCCTGCTGGCTGGCGGCATGGGAGCCGCCTCCGCTATAAAACTGTGATCTACTGATACTGCTCTTCCTCTTCCTCCATGTTGTTGAAGAGCATATAGCTGTCCATGTCTGGCCGGTAACACTCGATGTTGTAGTCGGAGGAGACGCCCATGGGCGCGACGATCTCATTGATGATGCCTCCTTCCACAAAAGCGCGCAGCGTGCTCTCGGAGAACTGCCCGGCGAAGTCGGGCCAGAGGAGCAAGGTGCCGAAGACCCCGTCGTCGGTGTAGTGCACGTCCAGCTTGCCGATGCTCAAGGGAGCACCGGCGGCGTCGTGCTGATCCAGGTCCAGCAGCACCATCTCCTCCGAGCCCGGCGTGCGCACCCGGCGTTCTAGTTTAAGGTTCATGTATGCATCTCCATTTAGGCGGGAACCATTTCTGGCAACGAGAAGACAGGAACAGATAGGACCGCCTTCGGCTTATATTCCCGGAGGGTCATCTCGTCCATCAGCTTCAAGACTTCGGGGCTGAAATAGACCTCGCCACACTGCTGGCATACCTCTGCAGGCACATCAGCAAAGATGACAATTCGATTGCCCCAGCGGTGGACGTGCCGGATTCTCTTGTGGGCAAGCTTGCCTTTGCAGAAATAACATGTTTGCATAGCGGTCGTAAGCTTGGGACGTGCTGGAAGCACGCTATGGCCTACCCCTTCTCTGCCATCTGACGCAAACGGGCAATATGGGCCTCTTTGTTTTTCCAGACGATGTAATCTTCCCACGCCGGATGGCCAGCCAAACGCCCCTCCTGGATCGCCTGATAGAGCGCTTCTTTGGAGAAAACATCGTAACGCTCGCGGATCTCGGCAATCTCGTGTTCGGCTAAGCGGATTTCTTTCTCCACCAATGCCAGCAGGCCCTTGCGGATTACCTCTGGCTCTGGCAGGACCATCAGGCGACCTAACTCCAGGGCTAATGCTTGAA
>Ga0233423_10001276_pt1 | contig 12771 bp, 12 predicted proteins | sample Watercolumn_Mata_FD_180713 | JGI IMG/M metagenome (GOLD analysis project Ga0233423, IMG submission 180713) | Freshwater microbial communities from Lake Matano, South Sulawesi, Indonesia - Watercolumn_Matano_2014_112_MG | ecosystem: Environmental > Aquatic > Freshwater > Lake | place: Indonesia... | reverse complement strand
TTTGGATATTCGTCGAGATATTATTTGAGAAATTAGTTGGAAAATTGTTTATTGTCATCCTGAGGAGCGATAGCGACGAAGGATCTCGGGGATTCTTCCCCCCGCATCAAGTGCGGGGTCAGAATGATTATCGAAGGGTTCGGAATGACTGTCGAAGCGGAGCGAAGGATCTCTGAAAGTGGGAAAAATCTCAAGTCGCCAAATGCAGTTTGCCTACTTGTTTTTCTAAAACTTCTACCCGTTTGCGCAGGGAAACCATATCCTCCATCGCGGCCGCAAAATCTTCGCTGAACATTTTTCTTATTTTTTCCAAATCGTTTTTGACATCGCTGATTTCGTTTTTAAGCATCTCAAATTCCGAACGCGTTTCGCTGCGAAAATCTTCAAACTCTTTGCGAAAACTAAAAATATCGCTTTTTAATTCTTGGCGGACATCGGCAATCTGCTTCTCAACATGCGAAGAAAAATCGTTAATCGCCAAAAGCACATCGCTGATTGTTGGTTCTTTTTCCATAAGTTTGCCTTGCTTTTTTTTACGCTATTTTTTAACACTAACTATATTATACCATAAAAAATATCCACCGAAGTATATCTTAATCAATGTGTCAAGGAGACGCGAAAATTATTTTTTTAGATATTTTTCGTGACGGTTTTTTTGTCGTCATCCTGAGCGGAGCGAAGGATCTCGGAGATTCTTCCCCCGCATCAAGTGCGGGGTCAGAATGACAGTGGGAAGGGGTCAGAATGACTATTACTCTCTATATATTATATCATTTTCCACGCATCGTTTTTAGAGTGCGTCAAGAGAGAAAAACCGCCTTATAACTGTGGATAACTTTTCCCTAACTCCACCAGCCCGTTCACTGTTGGATGCTAAGCGTCCAACAAACTAACTTTTAATTTCTATTCCTCGCCCACCAGTCAAAAATTTTTTTCGCCGCCGGGACAGCCGTTTGGCTGCCTTCGCCGCCGGCTTCAATCAAAATTACTATGGCGATCCGCGGATTTTTAAACGGGCCGAAACCCGAAAACCACGCGTGCGGCGGCGAGCCGGCGCGCCATTCGGCGGTACCGGTTTTTCCGGCAACGGCAATCGGCAGATCTTGCAAGCCGCGCGCCGTGCCGTTTCTCACCGTTTCGCGCATCGCGTTTCTTATAACTTCCAGATTATCCGTACTGATAAAATCTTTATTCAAAATGTAATTTTCCGCATCCCCACCAAGCAAAATGCGCGGACGAAAAAGCGTTCCGCCATTCCCAACGGCCGCGGTCGCCGCCGCGATTTGAAGCGGCGTCGCGAGCAGACTCCCCTGCCCGATTGAAACATGATAAGTGTCGCCGATAAACCATCTGACTCCGCTCGCGCCCTCTTTCCATTCCGGCGTCGGCAAAAAACCGCCCGCTTCGGCCGGCAAATCAATCCCCAGCTTTTTTCCAAAACCGAACTTGTCCAGATAAGCGTTTATCTTGGATATGCCGAGGCCGGAAAAATTGTTGTAACCGCCGCCGATGATGCAAAAAAAGGTGTTGACCGATTCGGCGATCGCTTTCGTGACATTGGTCTCGCCGTGGCCGCCGGCTTTCCAATCGGGGAATTTCCATTCCCCGACATTTATGCCTCCCTTGCTCAAAAAGGATGTCGCGGGCGTGATTATTTTTTCCTCCAGCGCCGCGCCGGCCAAAAACGGTTTGACGGTGGAACCCGGCGGATAAAATCCGGAGATGGCGCGATTTAAAAGCGGATAATTTTTATCTTCCCGTAGTTTTTGAAAATTTTCCTCCGTGATTCCGGCGGCAAAAAAATTATTGTCGTATGTTGGCAGACTGACCATCGCGAGAATTTCCCCGTTTGCCGCATCAAGAACAACGCCGGCCGCCGCCTTTTTTCCGAGACGCGAAAGCTCATCGCGCAAAGAATCTTCAACCGTTTTTTGAAGCTCAAAATCAATCGCAAGCGTCAGATTCGCGCCGTCAACCGGGCTTTCCGCCGCGATGATTTTTTTTTCGTGGCCCAACGCGTCAACTTCTATATTCCGGCGCCCGGGTTTTCCGCGAAGTTGCCGCTCGTAATACGCCTCCGCCCCGGCGCGACCGATCCAATCGCCCGGCAAGTATCTTTCTTCGGCAAACATTTTTAAATCTTCTGGACTCACCCGCCCCTCATAACCGATTATATGCGACAAACTTTTTACGTCCGAAAAAAGATATCGGCGCCGCGTTCCGATGTTCACTGCGGCTCCGGCGAGAGACAACAAATCGGTTTCTATCAGCGCGACCGAATTATAATCAAGATTGTCTTTAATCACTATCGGCCAAGAAGAATAGCGGCCGTATTCCGCGATTTTTTTCTCAATCTCCGTCGGCGGAATGCCGGTCAAATCGCCGAGGCGCGCCAGCGCCGCGTAACGTTCTTCGGCGTCCCGCGGCAAGCGGTTCGGCGCGACCATCAAACTGAAATTGGGAACATTGGAAACTAAAAGCTTTCCGCTTCTGTCGTAAATAACGCCCCTGTTGGGCGGAACCATTTCTATTCTTTGGCGGTTGCCTTCCGCCAAACGTTCAAAATAATTATGGCGAAAAATTTGCAGATCAGCCGCTTTCAAAATCAAGCCGGCGAAAAAACAGGCCGCGACCGCGAAGAAGAGTAAAAGATGCCGTCTTTTGAGAGCAAGCCCTAAAATCGGCTCGTTGAAATTCATCTGCATCCCGATTCCCCCTTTTTCCAAAAATGTTTCCTCCATCCAGTGCTTTTTGAGCGGATCTCTTAGTTTGGCGTCGTCGGAAACAGATTCCTTGACCGCAAAAGGATCTTCAAAATTATGGCTGGGATTGGAATTAAAAAACAATTTCATACGCAACTCTTTTGGAGGTTTCGCCTCCGTTGGAGGCGAAACCTCCAAAAGTTAAAATCTTTTTCTTTTTAAAAAACAAAAAATTAGATAACCAAATGACAGAAGAACCGCGGTGGCGAAAGACGGTTCAAGACACCTTGAGACGAAACTGTAAAAATCAATGCCCGAAATTCCACGGATAAAAAACGCCTTTAGGAGTAAAAAAAACGAGCTGAAAGACGCCGCCGCGAAAACGGAAAAAAATAAAAATGAAAACCAATTTTTGCTGGTAAAAAAATTTGACATTACCCATACAAGCAGGACGGCAGTCAAAAAAAACAGAACCGAAAAAAACCCGAATTTTTCCATGGAATAAAAATCAAGGACAAGTCCCGCCGCTCCGCCAAAAACCGAAGCTTCCCGCGCAAAACCCGCATAAGCGAGCGCGACAACCGCGGCCAAAACGAAATTAAAATAAAAACCTCCCTGCGGTATTTCCAAGAGCTGAACCGCCGAAATAAAAATCGCAAAAAGGACGCTCAAAATAATTTTTAAAATCATATAAAATCTGCAATCAGCAATCTGAATTCCGCAATCTGCAATTACTCGTCTCCCACGATCAGCAGATAATCAAGATTGCTGAAATCAACGGGCGATTTTAACGTTGCCGCCTGAAACGGACTGCGGGCTTCTTTGGCGACGGCCTCAACCTCGCCAAGCAGAAGATTTCTCGGAATGCCGGGTTCAAGTCCCGAAGTGACAACCGAATCGCCGGGGGCGATATTTTCATCCTGCGGGATCAGATCCATTATCATTGACAAGCCATGCTCGCCGCGGACAATTCCGTTAGTTCTCGCTGAATTTAAACTCGTCACTGCAACGCTCATCTTGCCGTCAATCGCAAGCAGAATCAGCGAATAATGATCATAAACTTTAACGACCTTTCCGACAAAAATTCCGTCGGCGTAAACCGCGGCTTCGCCGAGAGCGACGCCGTCATTTTTGCCCCGATCAATAATCAATGCTTCGGAATCGTCCAAAGTATTTTTTCCGATCACTCTGGCAAGAATGGAGGAAGAAACATTTTTATTTTTGAAACCGAATTCTTTTTTTAACAGCGCATTTTCTTTTTCAAGTGAAAGAATTTTGGCCCGGTCGATCGTAAGGCGGGAAAGCTCGTAAGCCAAGCGGTCGTTTTCGCGCGCCAGAGACGAGCCCCGAAAAACGCCGCCAAACAATTTTTCCGAAACATCTTTCACGGCGCCCGCGCTCTTTGACACGAAAAAAACAACAAACCGCGCCGGTTCAAAAATAAATTCAAGGACGTTTATCTTGTATAAAAAAATAAGCAGCGCAAAAACTGCCAAGACCGCAGTTAAAATTTTTATAAATCCGCCGCGGGACATAAGTTAGAGTTCCCAGATTCTTCCCCCGCCTTTTCCACCGTCATTCCGAGCATTTTCCGTTTGTCATTCTGACCCCTCACTTGATATGGGGGAAGGATGACAGTAAAAAGGGCGTTCAGGATGACAGTAAAAAGGGAGTTCGGGATGACAATAAGCACGGCCCAAGATACACTAAAATTGTCATTTTTTTCGTCCTGTCGGCACGGAAACCTGTTTAAGAAGCGCCTGATTCTCAAGCAAAACACCCAGACCGCGGACAGCGCAGGTTAACGGATCGTCGGCGATTCTTACCGGCACCTCGGTCGCGCCGGCAATCAGCTTGTCCAGCCCTTTGAGCAGAGCGCCTCCGCCGGTTAAAACCATTCCGCGCTCATAAATATCCGCGGTAAGCTCAGGCGGCGTAACTTCCAAAGTCGCCTTGATATTGTCAATAATCGCGTTGATTCCACGACTAATCGCGCCCCTTATTTGTTCGTCGTTCACAATAACTTCGGCCGGAAGGCCGGTGACCAAATTGCGGCCGCGCATTTCCATCTCAAGCGGCACCTCAAGCTCCATGGCGGAACCGATGCGCATTTTTATAAATTCGGCGATCCGTTCACCCAAAAATAAATTGAAATTATCCCGCGCGAACTGGATGATGCTTTTCGTAAGCTCGTCGCCGGCAATCGGAATTGATTTCCAGGTTACGACTCCGTTCAGCGACAAAACCGCGATTTGGGTTATCCCGCCGCCGATATTGACCACCATACTGCCGAGCGATTCTTCAACCGGCAATCTCGCGCCGATCGCGGCGGCGATCGGTTCTTCAACTAGATGCACCTCGCGCGCGCCGGCCAGATAAAGCGCGTCTTCCACCGCCTTTTTTTCCACTTCGGTAATTTCGAGCGGAATGCCGGCCGCGACTCTGGGCCTCGGCGCAAAACTGAAAGAATTTTCATGAACTTTCAGAATAAAATGACGGAGCATTTTTTCCGTAACTTCAAAATCGGAAATAATCCCCTTGGAAAGCGGCTTTGAAATCGCGATATGCGCCGGCGTTTTTCCAAGCATCTCCTGCGCGTCGCGCCCGATGGCGATAATCTGGCTTGTACGCGCGTTGACCGCGACAATCGAGGGTTCGTTTATAACAATGCCCTTGTCTTTTGCGTAAACAAGGATGTTTGACGTGCCGAGATCAACGCCCAAATCTTTTGAAAATTTTCCCAAAAGTTTTTTAAACATCCCCGTATTAGTATTTATCCCAAAGAATATCCGAAAGAATATCTCAAAGAATATCTTCTACATTCTTCTTTTCGCCGACAAAAAGAAAAATTCTAAAATAGCGAAAGACAAAACGATAATTAAAACAAGCCACCAAGTTAAAATTTGTCTGCGATTCAAAATTAACGCGATTACAACCGCCAAAGCAAACCATATTGCCTGCCTAAAAGAGGCAGCCGCTAACCGTGAAATCAGCTCGTTCTTGTTCCAGCGAGTTCGAACCAACAATCCTAAAATAGAATTTAAACCAGTAAGCGCTAATGCCAAACTGGCGTAAAAAAACACTACCCCGATCAATCCACCCGACTCCGGATCTATAAGCAAAAGAACCGCGGCCCACAAAGCCCACGCCGCAAGGGTGCAAACCGCCATTAAAATTAGATATTGACGAAGAGTCATAATAACTTGGCTTTCAGCTTTCAGCTTTCAGCTATCGGCTATCGGCTATCGGCTATCGGCTACAAGTAATCATAACAAAAGATATATTTTATTTCAACCCGTTGTATTATTGCGGGATCAATCCCTTTCTGGCTAAACCGCGAATTTAATTTTTAAAACTGTTTCTTGGCCGAATTTTTGGTTTAATCGAGCCAAAATTTTCTTTTCTCGCAATTGTATTTCCTGCGCCAAAATCGAACTTAAAGAGCTTAGTTTAACCGTGCCGTCTTTAAACGAAACGACTTTGATTTTAAATTTTACGGCATCTCCAAAAATTGAACACAAAATTTGTTCAAATTCTTTCAAAATCATCGCGGCTTCAATCTGGCGGCCGAAACCGCTTTTTTTGATGTTGTGCGGAATTATTTTTCCTACGGGGGTAAAAGACATAGTTGTTGACTTCGGCTTTCGGCTTTCAGACTTCAGATTTCGGCTTGAGCTCAAAGAATCCTGAACTCGCAAATGCTTTTATAGTCGCAGTGGCGGCACTTGAATTCACCGGGCGTGGGCGCGAACGCGCTCGCGCCAATTTCTTGAATCGTGCCTAAAATTTTTTCTTTCAGTTTTTCCAGCTCTTTTTCCTCGCCTAAAAAAGAAACTTTTTTATTGTCTTCAATGTACAGATACGAAAGCGCGGAAACTTTTTTATCCAAAATTTGCGGATTTTGAGCGGCCAGCTGGTAAATTAAGAGCTGGTCTTTTTCAATTTTTTCTTCGGCTTTGCTTTTTCCGGTTTTATAATCAATAATCTCAACCGTGCCATCCGGAAGCTCGTCAATACGATCAATCTTGCCGGTAAAAGTATGCGCGCCGATTTTCAGATTGAATCCCTTTTCAAGATAAAGCGGAACCGGCAGATCGTCTTTTACACTTTCAAAATACGCCTTGAGCGCGCGGAGGCCGTTTTCAAAATACTCTTCTTTTTGATTTTTGTCTTCAAACCAATCGTCAATAAAACTCTCGGAGTAAATTTTTTGAAGCTCCTCAATGCTCACAACGGGTTTTTTCGGCGCCGCGCCGCCGAACAAATCCGCCTGCCGCTTGCCGACGCGCTCAATCGCGAGCGCAAAAAATCTTTGCAAGGTCAGGTGGATACTCTGGCCGAAGCTGAAACTCGACCTTCCGGAAACCGGAAGTCGCAAAATATGCTGAAACTTGTATTGCAGGGGACAACTTTCAAACGCCTTAAGCTGGGTAAACGAAAATTTGTCCGGCAAAACATAAGCCGGCGCCGCTCGCGACGGTGTTTCGCCGGCTGGCGCTTCCTGCAAAATATCGGATTTTTTTAGCGGCGGCGCCTCGCCGTCCGCCAATTTCAGCTCAAACAAAAATCGCGACGGCTTTTTGGCGCGGCTGCCCCCGTAATTCTCGGCCGAGGTAAAAAATAAACCCTCTTTGGCGCGCGTCATCGCCACATAAAACAAACGCCGCTCTTCCTGCAAATGCACGTCGCCCTCGGGCAAAATTTCCTTGACAAGCGCCTCCGGCAATTCAATCGGCTCGCGCCGCTCGTCGGTCGGAAACCGGCGCTCCACCAAATTAACCACAAAAACATATTTGAATTCAAGACCCTTTGCCGCGTGCGCGGTCATAATTTTTACCGCCTCCGGCCCTTCGTCCGGATTGCTCTCTAACGCGCCTTCTTCGCCGGCTTCAATTTCCATTTCAATCATTTCCAAAAAATTTTTTACCGTCGGTTCGGCCGAAGCGTCCCTGAATTGCTCTACTTTGCGGTAAAATTGATTTAAATGCGAAATGCTGTCGCGCGAGGCGGCATTGTCTTCCTTGGCGATATTTTTTAAATATCCGCTCTCCCCCAAAAACGCCCAAAGCGTTTTGCCGATATCGGCGCGCCGCGCAAGCGCGGTGTGTTTTTCAATCAGCCCCGAAATCCGCCGAAATTTTTCCAGAATTTCGGGAGAAAAGCCGAAACCCGCGGCATCATTCATCGCCTCGCATAAAGACTTTGCTTTGCGTTTGGCAAAATGATTAAGTTCTATTAAATCCCCCTCCCCTATCTCCCAGATACTAAAATTCAAAACCCGCCACATCGCCGCATTTTCATGGTAATTATCCAGAAGCTTCAAATAGGCAAGCAAATCCAAAATAATCGGCTTTGCGTAAAGACCGCGCGAGGCGACAAATTGATATGGGATACCGGCATCAGCAAGAGTGCGGATAAATAAATCGGCGTGGCTGTTGGCGCGCATCAGCACGGCAAAATCATTCCAGATGAGTTCTGGATCGCTATTTTTAAGTTCAATAATTTTTTTCGCGACCAAACGTGCCTCCTCGCGAGAATCTTCGGCCTTAATACAAATGATAGTCCCCTCGCCCGAGGCGCTCGCGATTAATTTTTTTGAAAGACCCTCCCCCCCGCCAAGCTTCACTTCCAGCCGATAAGGATTGTTTTGCTGGATAAACTCGTACGCCAAATCCAAAATATTCTGCCGCGAGCGGTAATTTTTTATCAAAAAAATTTTTTTGCAGCCCGCGAAATCCCGTTCAAATTCCAAAATGTTGCTGATTGAGGCGCCGCGGAATTTGTAAATTGACTGGTCATCGTCGCCGACGACGGTTAAATTGTTGTTCGGCGCCGCGAGTAGCTTGATAAGCTCGTATTGCGCAAAATTGGTGTCCTGAAATTCATCCACTAAAATATATTTGAATTTGTTGCGAAAAAAATTTAAAACGTTCGGCCGTTGCTTGAACAAATAAAGCGTTCTATTGATTAAATCGCCGAAATCAAAAGCATTATTCTCTAAAAGCAATTGTTCGTAAATATGATACGCTTCGGCCACTTCCGCGAGGCGCGAAAATTCAGCCGCCTCTTCTTCGTTGGGTTTGTCATTATTAAGTTTTAGATTTTTTATGTGCTCCAAATAATCAGCTGGACTCACAAGCTCATCTTTAGCGCGCGAAAAATGCTTGAGAAGCGCGTGGATGAATTTTGTCGGATTTCCGAGCGGGCGGTAATAATCAAGATTAAAACGCGCGAGATTTTTCCGAACCAGCATCCACTGCTCGGTGGAATTCAAAAGCTTGAAATCGGACGAAAGGCCGATATCAATCGCATGGTCGCGCAGGACGCGCTCGGCAAAAGAAAAAAAGTAAAAATCCAAAGGTCAACATAACCGTAAGGCAGAAGCTTATCAACGCGCTCTTCCATTTCGCCGGCCGCTTTATCAGTAAAAGTAAGCGCCAAAATTTCGTCCGGCTTCGCTAATCCTTGCTCAATCAGCCATCCGATGCGCCGCGTTATCACCGTTGTTTTTCCGGTGCCGGCGCCGGCGACAATCATAAGCGGGCCATCGGCGTGCTTTACCGCGGCTGACTGCTCGGGATTCAAGTTTTGGAGCGTCTTACTTGACATTTTCTCTATTTTATGTTAATCTGAGTCAAGATTCAAGCTCTTTTTAGGAGGGAAAAATGAGCCAAATTCAACCGACTCAGTATGATTACTTTAAATTGCGCCTTGAATTGTATGACGCCAATACCGAAGGGTTAATAGACGCCCTTGACGATCTTGAAAAGGCCGGCTGGAAATTGTACAGCACGGATCTTAGCACCCTGTTCTTCCGTCGACCAAAAGAGCCATAATGGCTCTTTTTTCATTTTAGTTTATGATCTTTGCCGCTGCCGCCCTGTTTTGTTTGCCGCCATGCATTTTACCCCAAGCGACAATCAGCGCATGAAACTCATTGTATAATTTTGCGCTTCGCGGCAAACGAGATTCAAAAAATTTTCTATATTCATCATAAGTTTTAAACTCTATTCCGTAGTATTTACAAAGCCGTTTGGTATAGGCGTCAATGACAAAAACCGGGCGATTGAAGGCATACAAGAGCATGGAATCGGCGGTTTCCGGACCAATCCCCCAGAGAAACAATAACTCTGCACGGTTCTCTAAAAAATCCCCCCTCATCCCCCTTTTGCAAAGGGGGAGGTTTTGTTTTCTCCCTTTTTTAAAGGGAGTGCCCGACGCAAGTCGGAGGAGGGATTTATCCAACCAATATTTCGCAAAAATTTTCAGCTTCTTCGCTTTTTGATTATAATATCCGGCCGGCTTTATTAGCTTAGCCAAGTTTCGCGCCAAACAAACCTTCCGCGGAGAAAGGCAACCAGCGGCTGACAAATTCGCCAGCGCGCGTTCCGCATTTTTCCATGCGGTATTTTGCGTTAAAATCGCGCCGACGCAAACCTCAAATCTGTCGCGGTCGCTGTAATTTTCGCATCCGCGATATTCGCATTTGCCGCTTTTTACATCAAAAATCGGCCACCAATCTTGCGGGCCGAAGTGTCCCAACATTTTTTTATAAATCAAAAATAAATCCATTGATTTAAAAAGGCACTTTTGCTAAGTGCCTATCATGGTAAAAATTTCTCCAGCTGGATTATCGCGGAAATTTTCTTTTTAAGGAGCAAATAACGATTAATCCAACTCAAAGGATTTAGGACCATCGTAAACGCTATGTTGGCGCGATTCATCGAAATTTTACCCCCCATGCGAAAGATATTTTATATACAGAGCTCGGGGACCTGGATTTTCATCCCGCACACCAATGCTCCGGGGCTTGGATTCGGACCAAGATAACAGCGTCCAGAGCGCTGTGTCCTACCATTAGACGACCCCGGAAGATTGGTGTGGGGACGGGCCAAGATTACCAGAGGGCCAGAACCTGGCGTCCTACCGTTAGACGATCCCCGAGCTCTAAATATAATTTTAATAATTTAGTAGGAGGCGCACCAACTATAGTGTAGCAAATTTTTACCGAAAGTCAATCTTAGATTACTCGTCCGCCGAATTCTTCAGCCAGATTTTCGGCGGTTCCGCGCGTCTCTTCCGCCGCCGCGGCATCCTCTTCGCAGAGTTCGGTCCGGACAAAAATTTTCGCGCCGAACGCCTCTTCCAGAACTTTTTGCAAAAGCGCCTTGTTTTTTAATTCTTCCAGGCGGTCGCGATGAAACTTATAGCCAGTTCCGATTAAAAGCTGATTGCCGTCCAAAGATATCGGACGGCTCAAACGCGCGCTGATCAAAAGCGAGGCGTTGTAATCGCCGATTTTTCCGACGATCTCGGCCCATCGATCTTTAATTGTTTGAAAACCCAGATTGATGTTTTCCGCGCCAAAAATTGGTTGAGAAAATCCCCCCCCATCCCCCTTTACAAAAGGGGGAGGTTCATCAAATCCCGCTCGCTCTCTCGTATCCTGCGCTTGCTCAGATTTCGTCCCTGCGGGATATCGCCCGCGGGAGAACGAGTCCAAAGTCGGAGGTTCTTTTGACGGACATTCACCCCCCTTAGGATGGCTTGGTTCATTTTTTTTTATAAAAACCGTGTTTTGCGGCGGAAATTTTATTTCCGGTGCCTCGTCGCGGGAATCGTCTTTCGCGATGCCAAGGCACAATTCAACAATCGCGAGCTCAAGAGGAAACTGCGGAATGGAGTTTGTTTTGATCGCCGCTTTTTTATTCAAAAAAACTTCAATCATTCTTATAATTTCCTGCACCCCCAAACCTGCGACGATTCCGTTAAATTCTTTTTCCAACGCATCATCATATTCAAGCGTAGAATCCGGAAGCAGGCCTTCATCAACTTTAAACAACAGCATCTTCCGCAGAACTTCAATTAAATCAGCGGCGAATTGATTCAAATCAATCCCCTCCCGGATTATCCGATTGATGAATTTGACCCCTTCAGCGGCGTTTTTCCGCGCGAGATATTTCACAAACTCAAAAACAAGAGAAAAATCAGACGGCGGAAGCACCAAACTTGCGACGTCATAGCTGATTTTTTTTTCGCCCATCGCGAGAATCTGCCCAAGAAGACTTTCCGCGTCCCTGAGACACCCCTCGCTCTCGCGCGCGATTCTTTCCAAGATCTTTTTTTCAACCTCGGCGCCTTCGCTCGCCGCGATATGATTCAGGCGGGCGATCAAATCCGGGGCGTTAATCTTTCTAAAATCAAAACGCTGGCACCTTGAAACGACGGTGGCGGGAAGCTTATGAATTTCGGTTGTCGCCAAAATAAAAATCGCGTGCGCCGGCGGCTCTTCCAAAGTTTTGAGCAAGGCGTTAAAGGCCGAAGTGGAAAGCATATGCACTTCGTCAATAATAAAAACCTTGAACTTTCGCCGCGACGGCGAAAAACGCGCGTTTTCAATGATGTTTTCGCGGACATTGTCAACGCCGGTATGGGAAGCGGCGTCTATCTCAACAATATCAAGCGACCGCCCGGCTGTAATCTCGGCGCAAGATTCGCATTTATTGCATGGCTCGGCGCAGTCGGCATTTCTATCGCCGACGCAATTGATCGCCTTGGCGAAAATTCTGGCAACAGTGGTTTTGCCGGTTCCGCGAGGGCCTGAAAAAAGATAGGCGTGCGCGATTTTGCCGTTCAAAATTTCATTTTCCAAAGTAATCTTGATAAAATTCTGGCCGGCAAGTTCGGAAAAAGTCTGCGGACGATATTTGCGATATAATGTTTCCATACCAATTTAAAATTATCAATTAACGAGTTAACTTTTGACGTATATTTTAAACAAACCCGTTGCGTTTTTAAATAATTCTCGCGCAACATTTTCTTGATCCATACCCTTGATTTCGGCTATTTTTTCCACTACATATTTAACATACGCCGGTTCGTTGCGCTTGCCGCGGTAGGGCGCGGGCGAAAGATACGGAGCATCGGTTTCGGAAAGAATTTTATCAAGCGGCGCGTAGGCGAGGGTTTCTAAAATCGGCGCGACTTTTTGCGGTGGAAAAGTGATTATGCCGGTAAAGCCGAGATAATACCCTAAGTCCAAAAACTTTTTCACCGCAAAAAGTCGCGC
>Ga0233423_10001275_pt1 | contig 12772 bp, 13 predicted proteins | sample Watercolumn_Mata_FD_180713 | JGI IMG/M metagenome (GOLD analysis project Ga0233423, IMG submission 180713) | Freshwater microbial communities from Lake Matano, South Sulawesi, Indonesia - Watercolumn_Matano_2014_112_MG | ecosystem: Environmental > Aquatic > Freshwater > Lake | place: Indonesia... | reverse complement strand
GATCTTCATCACCACGAGGATACTTCGCTAGGAGGGATGACGATGCGACACCCAATCCAAACCATCCGGCCGGCCTTCGGGGCTCTCCTCCTGGCCGCGGTCCTCGTCCTCCCCGCGTGCAACCCCGCCGAAAAAGAGAGCGACGCCATCAGCCAACTGATCATCGAGAGCCTGACCGGGACGACCGCCGGCGGGGACGAGGTCAATTTCCTCCAGTCCGACGTCCTCTACCAGAACCCCGAAACGGGAGTGACGACGATCCGGGCCGACACCGCCAAGGCGACATTCACCGCCCGCCAGCTCGACCCCAACCCCATCCTCGGCCCGTCGAATTTCGCCGACATCAACGTCACCCATTACACGGTCACCTTCTTCCGCTCGGACGGGAGAAACGTCCAGGGAGTGGACGTCCCCTATAGCTTCGACGGCTGGACGAGCGTCCGCGTTCAAGCCGGAGTCACGGCCGTACTGAGCTTCGTCATCGTCCGGGAAACGGCCAAACAGGAGCCTCCCCTCCTCAACCTTCTCGAGACCGGCACCCGGGCCGAAGTCCTGGCCATGACCGCCCGGGTCGAGTTCTACGGGACCGACGGGTCGAACAAGAAGGTCAAGGCGACGGGTTATCTGCCCGTCTATTTTGCGAACTTTGCCAATTAACGATAAAGGATGACGCCCATGACGCGACCGCGCTTTTTCCTGGTCATCGGGTTGGCCGCAGCCGTTCTGGCCGCGGCGGGCTGCAAACGGCCGGGGATCGAGGAACCGTCGCCATTCGGGCCGGTCTCGTTCGGCTTGTCCTTCGAGCTCGAAGCCAGGCCCAACGTCATCATGGCCACGGACGTCAGGCCCATGGCCGAGATCCGGGCCACGGTCAGGAACAACGGCCAGCCGGTCAAGGACCGGATCGTCTACTTCACCGTGCTTCTCGGCCCCGGACAGTTCAGCGACTACACCATCCGGACGGTCGCCTTGACCGACGCAAGCGGCGTGGCCAAAGTCAGCTTCCTCGGGCCGACGGCCCTCGAAATCGACACCGACATCTTCACGACGATCAAATCCCAACTCGAGACGACGACCCCGGATTACATCCACAAAGAAATCGACGTCCGGATCCTAAAGGGGATCCTCTAACTCCATCGGCCGACGCGCCAGCCTCCTCCGGCCTGGCGGAGGCCTCGATTCAGGGCTTCGGTGATCGTGTCCGGATGTTTCGCCCGGAGGACGACCTGAACCGTTTTCGTCCCTCTCCCCTCCGGGGCGGTCGCCAAGGCCGGGCCGACGACCTCGACCTCCCCCGGCGGGCCGGCTAAACGGGCGGCCAGGATCCGGGCTTTCATCCCGAGGATTCTCGCTTCCCTCCCCCGAAGGACGACTTCGGCCATCGAAGAAAAGGGCGGATAGCCCAAAAGGCGCCGGGCCTCGAGCTCGGCCGCGTAGAACGCCTCGTCGTCGCCCCGGGCGGCGGCCCGAAAGCTGTAATGGTCGGGAAAACCGGTCTGCAGGACGGCTTCCCCTCCCTCGGTCCGGGCGAACCGCAGCATCCGGACGACCGCCTGGAAGGCCCGCTCGGCGGCGGTGAAATCGGGAAAAGCCAGCCAGGCCTCGGGGTTCAACAGGCCGACGAAATCGGCCGGGGGAAGGCCCGCCCGCCGGGCAAGGAGCGCGGTCCCGAGAAGAATATCGACCCGGCCCGCGGCATACCGACGGAGGATTTTTTCTTGGTCCGAGGCGCGGCCGGCCAGGTCGCGGTCAAAGCGGGCCAGGCGGGCTTCGGGAAAAAGGCGTTTGACCTCTTCCTCGAGAGCCTCGATGCCGACCCCTCTCGGTTCGAGGACCCGGCCGCCGCACCGGGGGCACGAGGATGGCCGTCCGGCCGTCGTTCCGCAGGCGTGGCAGACAAGCCGGTCCTCCTTCCGGTGATAGGCAGGCCGGGCCCCGCACCGCCGACAGGCGGGAATGAAGCCGCAAACGGGGCAGAAGATGACCGAGGCGTAGCCGCGCCGGTTGAGAAAGAGGATGGACCGACCTCCGCCGCCGAGGCGGCGGCCCAGCCCCTCGACGAGCGCGGGGACGAGCAAGCCGCCCGCCTGCCCGTCGTCCACAACCTCCACGCGGGGACGGGGTCCGGCATCGCCGAGCCGGTGGAGATATCCGCCCTCGCGGGCCCTGGTCACGGCCGCGACCGAAGGTTGGGCGGCTCCGTAGACGAGCACGGCTCCCTCCTCCTCGGCCCGGAACCGAGCCCCCTGCCGAACGTCGAATACCGGGCTTTCGGTCTGGAGGTAGGCCTCGTGGGGCTCGTCCTCGACGATGATCAATCCCAACTCGGGAATCGGCCCGAACAAGGCCGCTCGAGACCCGATGACGACGGCCGGCCCGCCCGCCCGAATCGCGGCCCAAACCTCGCCCTTGGCCCGGCGGCTGAGTTGGCCGTGAACGACCGCGGCCGGACGGCCGGACGCGTCCCCGGCCCAATCGCGGACGGGGCCGATTTCGTCGATTTCGGGAACGAGGATGAGGACGGCTCTAGTCTTGAGAGCCGGAGAACGAAGGAGACGGCGGTAGAGCGCTCGGCGTTCCGCGTCGCCCCCCCAGACGAGAAAGGGGGCGAAGCCTCCCCGTCCCACCCGCTCGGCCACGGCCGCTTCGGCTTCAACAACAGCCGGCGTGGAGCTAAAGTCGAGGACGAGCTGGGGCGGCGAGGAAGGCCGCGGCGGCGGGGACGGCGCCGGCTTGGCCCGGCGTCGAGAGGGGGTCGGCTCGGCCGGCGGAAGGGCGGCCTCGAGCATTTCGCCCCAAGAAGAGAGATGATATTCGGCCAGTCGGCGGGTGAAGGAGACGACTTCCGGGCTCAAGAGAGGCTGGACGTCGCGGACCGCGGCCAACGGCTTCAAGGCCACGCCGTCGGCTGGCGGGTCGTCGTGCTCCCGGACGACAAACCCCGTCTCCATCCGCCGCCCCAGGGGCGCTTCGACCCGCGTCCCGGCCTTCAAGGGCGGTAAGCCCTCGGGCCGGAGATAGGTGAACGCGTGGATGAGCGGCCGGGGAAAAACGACATCGACGTACCGGCTCATGTCCTGCCGAGCTTGGCCAGGACCTGCTTCATGTCCTCCCAGACCATCCGCTTAAGCTCTTTATTCCCCTCGTTGCGGACGAGATAGGAGGGATGGAAGGTCGGCCGGACGGGGATTCCGCGCCAGTCCTCGAACCGGCCCCGGCGTTCGGTCATCCCCCGGTCGCTCGGGGCGAAAAAATCGGTCGCGGTCTTGCCCAGGGTGACGATGACCTTGGGGCCGATGGCGGCGATTTGTTCGAGGAGATAGGGCGTGCAAGCCTCGGTTTCGGCCGGCCGCGGGACGCGGTTATCGGGGGGCCGGCACTTGACGATGTTGGCGATGAAGACCGAGGACCGGCTGAACCCCATGGCCTCGATGATCCGGGTCAAAAGCTGTCCCGCTCGTCCGACAAACGGCCTTCCTTGAACGTCTTCTTCCTGGCCCGGGCCCTCCCCGACGAACATGACCTCGGCCTCCGGGCTCCCTTCCCCCGGCACGGCTTTTGTCCTCCCGGCCGCCAGGGGGCACTTCCGACAAGTCAGGACTTCGGCGGCGATCGCCTTGAGCCGCTGGGGGGCCGCGGCCGACGTCCCGGAAAAGACGAAATCGGCCCCGATCTCCTCGAAGAAGCGAAGCCGCTCCTCGAGGCCGGGCGGACGGTCACCTTTTCGGTTCACGGAGCCTCTCGACCGCGGCCATGGCTATTTGAATGTGGCCAAGATCGGCTTGATCTCGGCCATCCGGTGGTCGGTCCGGCAGCGGGCGCTGAGGATGATGGCCTCGAGCTCGAGCACGGCCCGGTCGAGCCGGTCGTTGATGAGGACATAATCGAACAGGCCGACTTCCCGGACCTCGGTTTTGGCGTTCCGGATCCGGCGGCGGATGACTTCGGGGGTATCCTCGCCCCGATCCCTGAGCCGGCGGCGGAGTTCGCTCGCCCGGGGGGGCATGATGAAGACGAAGACGGCGTCGGGCCGGCGGTCACGGACCTGCCGTGCCCCCTGGACGTCGATGTCGAGGACAACATCCGCTCCCTTTCCCTTGGCCGCGACCTCGGACTTGGCCGTTCCGTAGAAATGTCCGTGAACCTCGGCCCATTCGAGGAAGCGGTTCCGGGCGATCATCCGCTCGAACTCCTCCTTGGCGACGAAATGATACTCCCGGCCGTCCTGCTCGGACGGGCGGCGCGGCCGGGTCGTGTGGGAGACCGAGAACCGGAGCCCGCGGATGTCCTTGAACACCTGGCGGAGGATCGTCGACTTCCCGCAGCCCGATGGACCCGTGACGACGATGAGCATGCCCATCCTCCTTGTCACTCGATGTTCTGGACCTGCTGGCGGACGGCCTCGACCTCGCCCTTGATGAGCAGCCCCTCCCGGGTGATCCCGAGGTCCTGGGACTTCGAGTTCAGGGTGTTGGCCTCGCGGGTGAGCTCCTGGGCCAGGAAGTCGAGCATCTTGCCCGCCGGCTCGGCCGACCTCGACCCGACGAGCTTCCGGGCGGCGCCGAGATGGTGTTTGAGCCGGGCGACCTCCTCGACGATGTCGTAGCGTTGGGTCAGATAGGCGACCTCCTCGGCCAGCCGCTCCGGGGAGGCCGGCTTGGCGCTGTTCGTCTCCTTCAGCCGGGAGCGGACTTTCTGCCGGACGAGCTTGGGCTGATGGGCGAGACGGCGTTCGACCCGGACGACGGCCTTTCCGATCGTCCTCAGATGGGAGGCCAGCTGGGCGGCCACTTTAACGCCCTCGGCCCGCCGGGCGCGGAGGACCTCATCCAGGGTCCGGTTGAACGACCGGCCGAGGAAGGCGCTCTCGGCCGGGGTGAAGTCTTTCCGCCGGAGCTCGACGACCTGGGGGATGCGGAAGAGATTGTCCGCCGAGAATTGGACCTTCGTCCCCAGCCGGGACGAAACGCGGTCGACCGTCCGAAGGATATTTTCGAGGAGACCCTCGTTGACCTCCACCTCCCAACTGGACGCGTCGGGGAAGAAGAGGTCGATGGCGACCTCGACCCGGCCGCGGTGGAGCTTGGCCTGGCAGGCGGCCCGGAGGCGGTTCTCGAGCTCCCCGAGCGGCGCGCCTTTGTAGCTCCAGTCGAAGAAGCGGTGATTGAGGCTCTTGACGGCGATCTTGGCCCGCATCGTTTTCGAGCTGAAGCTCCGCTCGGCGTACCCGGTCATGCTCTCGATCATGGAACGCTCTCCTCGGCTTCGGGGAATTGGAGGTCGTGAAGCTTGCGGTAAATGCCCCGGCGGCGGATGAGGATGTCGTGGGGCCCGGACTCGACGATCCGGCCGCCGTCGATGACCAGGATCTTGGAAGCGCTCCGGATCGTCGATAGACGGTGGGCGATGACGAACGTCGTCCGGTCCTTCATGATGTGGGCCAGGGCGAGTTGGATCAGGCGCTCGGACTCGCTGTCCAGGGCGGAGGTGGCCTCGTCGAGGATGAGGATCGGCGGGTTCTTGAGAAGGGCGCGGGCGATCGCCAGGCGCTGCCGCTGGCCGACCGAGAGGAACCCGCCCCTCTCCCCGATGGGGGTCTCGTAGCCCTTGGGGAGCTCCATGATGAAGGCGTGGCATTCGGCCGCCCGGGAGGCGGCGATGAGGACGTCCATCGGGACGTCGTCCAGCCCGTAGGCGATGTTGGCCCGGACGGTGTCGTTGAAGAGGACGATATCCTGGGTCACGAGCCCGATCTGGGAGAGGAGCGAGGCCAGGGTGACGTCCCGGATGTCCCGCCCATCGACGAGGATTCGCCCCCCGGTCGGCTCGTAAAAGCGGGCCAGAAGGTTGACGATTGTCGTCTTCCCGGCCCCGCTCAGGCCGACGAGGGCGATCGTCTCCCGCGGCTGGACCTCGAAATCGAGGTCGAAAAGCACCGGCCGGCCGGATTGGTAGGCGAATCCGACATGGTCGAACCTCACCCGACCCTGGACAGAGGGAAGGGGGACGGCCTCCGGCCGGTCTTGGATCTCGGGCTGGACGCGGAGGACTTCCTGGATCCGGTCGTAGCAGGCCACGGCCTGCTGGACGACGTTGTTGGCCCGGCTGAGCCGCTTGATCGGCTGGAACATCAGGAAGATGGCCGCGGCGAAAGAGACGAACTCCCCGGGGCTGAGATGGCCTTCCCCGATCCGTCGCGCCCCGACGAACAGGATGAACGCCCCGACCGCGGCTCCCAGGAATTCCATGAACGGCGAGGAAAAGGCCGAGATCCAGGCCAGCTTGAGGTTGATCCGGTAATAACGCCAAGTGGCGGCCAGAAATTTACGGCGCTCGAAGGCCTCCATGGCGAAGGCCTTGACGATTTTATGGCCGGTGACGGTCTCGTAAATGAGGTTGTAGATCTCGGCCATTTTGGCCTGGCTCTGGCGGCCGCGCTTCTTGAGATGCCGGCTGAAGGCGGCCAGGGGGGCCGCGGCCAGGGGGGTGACGACGAAAGAGACGAGGGCAAGCTTCCAGTCGATGACGAACAGGGTGGCGAGGAGGCCGAGGAGGACGAAGGCCTCCTCGACGAGGTCGCTCATGGCTGTCCCGACGGCTTGCTGGATCCGGTCGACGTCGTTCGTCAGCCGGGACATGAGGTCGCCCGTCGTCGCCCGGTCGAAAAAGCCGGACGACTGGGTCAGGAGATGGCCATAGAGGTCGTCACGGATCTTCTTGACGGCCTTGTTCCCGACGGCCTTCATGAAGAAGGAGGACAGGAAGGTGAAGACGCCCTTCCCGAAAAAGACTAGGACGACGGCGAACGGCAGGACGCGCCCGACGTTTTTCGGCTCGACCCGGAAAAGCTTCCAGAAGACGTCCATGATCCGGGTTTTGGCCGCCGGAGGGGAGGCGGACGGAGCCGGGCCGCCGGCGTCCTCGGCCGCAGATTTTGCGGCCGGGATGACCTGGTCGATGACCGGCTGGACGAGGTTCACCGACAGCGAGGTGAACAGGGCGACGAAGATCGAGCAGAGGAAGGCCAGGGCGACGAGTTTCTTTTCCCGGAGGGTCAGCTTGAGGAGGTCGAACATGCCGACGGCGCCTCAGCGGGTCTTCGCTCCAAGGATCGTCCGGGCCAGCTCAAAGGCGTTGAGGGCCGAACCCCGGGTGAGGTTGTCGGCCACGAGCCAGACCCAGAACGCCCGGGGATTCTCCGCCTCGGCCGTGATCCGCCCGACATAAATTTCATCCTTGCCCGAGACCGTGATGGCCGAAGCCGGGCAGGACTCCTCCCCCGCCAGGGCGACCTTGAACACGGGCGATTCGGCCAGGACGAACTCGACCTCTTCCGGGGAGGCGTCTCTGGAGAGCTCGAGGTAGGTCATCAGGCTGTAGGTGTGGAAGACGGGGGCCTGGATGACCGCCAGGACGAGGGGCAAATCGGGCCGGCCGACGACCCGCCGGACTTCGGCCACGATCCGCGATTCGGCCGCGTACGGACCGCTATCTTCGGCCGCCTCAGCCTGGGAGAGGATATTGAAGGCGATCTGCTCGCAGAAGATCTTTTTCTTGGGCGCCGCCCCGCTCAAGAGGGCAACCCCCTGGCTGGCCAGCTCCTGGATGCCGGGGTCGTCGAAGGCCGAGACCGGCTGGAGGACGAAAGATACCGCCCTGGCCAAGCCGAAGGGGGGGACGAGGCGATGGAAGAGATGGGCTAGGATGACGGCCGCGGGATGGGGGGTGGCGACGAAGGCCGGAGCGCCGCCGGCCAGGAGGCCGTCGTTGACGCCGGCGACGACGAGCGGGACGGCCTCGTCGGCGTTAAACGTCTCGTTGAGGTCGATCGCCCGGAATCGGGCTTGGGCGGCCCTCTCCCGGATGGACCGGGCGGTCTCCGGGTCGGTGGACAAGAAGATGAGGTCCTTGCCGTCGAGGGAATCCGCGACGAGGGCCCGGACGACCATCGGCTCCTTCTTGAACTGGGTCAGCTTGCTATATTCCTCTTTGACCTCGGGGTCGAAGAAGGAGATTTCGAAGGCGGGAAATTTTTTATCGCTCAGGATGTTTTTAATTTCCTGGCCACGGAGGGAGTCTGTCCCGACGACGGCGAGTTGAAGAGTCTTCTTCGGCGCTTTGGCCTTCGGCATGGCGAGATGGCGTTCTGGACGAGCTCAGGGGTGAGCTTTGTAAGCTTCCCTCATGAGGAGATACATGCGGTCCTTGAGCGCCAGCTTGCGTTTTTTGATGTCTTTCTCCTCGAGTTCCTCGGCCGGCGAGAGAAAAGGCTTGGCCGCCAGCCCGGCCAGCCGGGACTCTTGGACCTGATGCTCTTCAAACAACTTGCGGAACTCGGCGCTTTCGGCGAGCAGGCGCTCTTTCAGCCGAACTTCGTCCATTCCGTCGTCCTCCAGGGGGCCAGATTATCATAGCTCCCGGAACAGGGCAAGGAGCCTCTCCGCCAGGCGGGGCCAGCTGAATTCCCGGATCCGGGAGTAGCCCGCCTCGGCCAGGCCGCGGCGCAGGGCGGGGTCGCCGATTAGGCGGGAAATCCGGCGGCGGAGGAGGAATGGCAGCGGAAAGGGCGCGACCAAGGCCGTCCGGCCGTCTTCGGCGAAATCCCTGGTCCCGCTCGGCGTGCAGACGACGGGGAGCCGGCAGGCCATGGCTTCGGCGGTGGTGTTCGACCAGCCGGCCCGCCGCTCGGCCGAGACGAACAGGTCGGCCTGGCCGAACAGGCCGGCCATGTCCGATTGGGGAAGGTTGAGATGGAAATCGAAGGGGACGTTCGTCCGGATGAGGGGCCGGGGATCGCGGCGGTCCCGTCCGACAAGAGTGTCGAAAAAAATGATCTTGAGGTTGGGGTGCCTGCGGAAAAGGCCTTCGACGGCCCGGATCACGTGCTGGACCCCCTTGCGGCGCCTGTAGATCCGGCCGTAACAGAGGATGTTGAAGGAGGCGGAGGGGGGGCGAGAGTCGAGGGGGTGAAAAATGGCTGGGTTCACCCCGCCCGGGGCGCGATGGCAGGTCAGGCCGTACTTACGCTCGATCAAACGGCAGATGCCCTCGGAATTTCCGAGAAAGCGGTAGGGACGGCGGACGACCTCGCGTTCGGACTTGTGTCCCTCGAGGACGAAATAGAAAAATTTCGTCCGGGCCGGGAGGCGGTCGAACTCGGGGAGCATCGAGTACTCGCTCGTCAATCCGACGTCGAACGAATCGGAAGCCAGGGCGGAAAAGGGGCGCGTCTCCCCGAGAAAGGGAAGCCAAGCCGGCGGCTCGCCCGCGGGATGGAAAAGGGTAAAGGAATGGCCGAGCCGGACGATTTCATTCCCGATTTCGATATAACGGCGGACTCCCCCGAAAACCTCGACATGGGGAAGGACGGCCGCAACCTTCACAGCGGAATTCTACCAGATATATTGTGCGGCCAGAAGATAAACTCTTCCCGCCCGGAATGCGTATAATAGTGTGGAGACGGCTGAGAATTTTTTTGGAGGTTGTTCGATGAAGATGTCGACAAAACTTGTCGCCCTGGTCGTGATCGCCGCCTTCACCACGAGTTGCGCCACGGTCTTTAAGGGGAACCACAGCCGCGTCGGGTTCACCTCCGAGCCTCGGGGGGCCAAAGTCTACGTCAACGGGGAATACATGGGCGACACCCCGATCCGATTAAAACTCGAATCGCGCCATGACTACACGGTCGAGTTCGTCAAAGACGGGTTCAAGACCAAGGCGTTTCGGTTGACGAACCACGTCGGGCCGGGCTGGGTCGTCCTGGACGTCATCCTCGGCCTGGTCCCGGTGCTGGTGGATGCGGTCACCGGGTCTTGGTACGACCTCGACCAGAAGCACCTCAACGCCGTCCTCGAGCGCCAGCAGGCTAGGCAATCTTGAGGCAAAACAATATTGCGCCTTTCATTGGCCAAAGACGCCATCCCTGAAGACATCACTCTGGTGAATTGACGCCGAAAACGTTTCCGGCCTCGTCGAGAGTGATTCCGTCAGGACGATGAACATCCGAGTTCTTCACATTTCATGGCGAAGGGCATCAACGGGATCCAGACGCGAAGCCGCATACGCGGGGTAGAACCCGAAGAACAATCCAATCGCCCCTGCAAATCCGAGAGCCAACGCCGCCGAGTCGAGAGAGATTCGGGCCGGCCAGCCCATGACCTGCGGACTGATCGCTACGGCCCCGATCCCGAGGACCATCCCGAAAGCGCCGCCGCAAAAACACAATAATAGCGCTTCCCACAGGAACTGGCTGACGATGTCCAGCCCTTTGGCTCCGACGGCCATCCGGATTCCGATTTCTAGCGTTCTTTCCGTGACCGACACAAGCATGATATTCATAATGCCGATCCCCCCGACAAGCAGCGAGATAGCGGCGATCGAGGCGAGCAAAATATTCAAGGTTTTAGTCGAAGCGGCGACCGATTCATAAATTTCTACGGGATGACGCAAATTGAAGTCATCGGCGGCGGGGGGCGTGATCCGGTGTCGCTGGCGGAGGAGTTGGGTGATCTCCTCTTCCGCGGCCGTCAACACTTGAGCTGAAGTCGCCGAACAGACAATGTCGTCCAACCACGTTTGGCCCTTGATTTTCTTCTGGACGGTCGTATAGGGCATGAGCAAGAGGTCGTCTTGATCCTGGCCAGTGACTGCCGCGCCTTTGCGGGCCAAAACGCCGAGCACTTGACAGGCCAGATTGCTGACCCTGATCGTCTTGCCGATCGGATCTTCGTCATTGAAAAGCCTCTCTCGGACGGTTTGCCCGAGGACGCAGACATTGGCAATCATGAGAGAGTGTTCGTCAGTCAGCGATGTCCCGTCGATGACGGCCCATTGCTTCGCCTCCAAGTATTCCGGCGACACGCCGACGGCCCTCGACCTCCAGTTTTGATTGCCGTATTTGATCTGGACGCCCGTATCGACCTGGGGAGAAACATTCGTCACGGTCGGAATTTGGCTCCGGATAGCCTCGAGGTCGCCCCAAACGAGCGTCTTTGTGCCCAAGAGGCCGGTTCGTACGCCTTGACGATTCGCGGAGCCGGCTTCAATCCAAATCACGTTCGCCCCGTAGCTGGCGATCTGCGTCCTGATCCGGTTCGAGGCTCCGGCCCCGACGGCGACCATTGTCACGACGGCCCCGATCCCGATCGAAATTCCCAGGATAGCCAGGACGGAGCGCATCTTGTTGCGGCCTAGGGTCTTGAGGGCGACGCGGTTCACAAGCCCGACGTTCATTGCCTCACTCCTTGTCCGGCCTCAGGCTCGAAACGTCCAGGGGATTATGACGAAAGGCCCCAGAGTCGTCAAGGCGGCTTTCGGCACAACCTGGCATTTTGATTCAAAACGCAATTCGTGACGGCCGCGACATCTGCCGGATGTCGGGATCGTTCTCTCCCGCCGAAAATTTTATCTTCAAACGGACGAAAAAAAGCTCGGATCCGGTTCCTGGGGACGAGGCTGGGCCGAGCGACGAGAATTGACAAGGGCGCGGCGGAAAAATATACTACGCCCAGGGCTAGGTAGCTCAGTCGGTAGAGCGAAGGACTGAAAATCCTTGCGTCGGCGGTTCGATTCCGTCCCTAGCCATTCCACCCTCTCTTCCGGGCGAAATGGATTGTCGCCTGGAGGTATCCGCGGGTCTCCCCGGCGTCGAAACAACGGCCCTCGAATAAGACGCCGTACACGGGTTCTTCCTCGAGCAGCGTCCGGATGGCGTCCGTGACCTGGATTTCTCCGCCGTAGCCCGGAGGCGTCTGGCGAAGGGCGTCGAAGATGCCGGGGGTGAAGACATAGCGGCCCCGGACGGCCAGGTCCGAGGGAGCCTTGTCCGGACCCGGCTTCTCGACGAGGTCCGAGATCCGGTACACGCGACCGGAGACCTTGTCCGCCTTCACCACCCCGTACTTTTTCGTCCCCTCCCGGCCGACCTTCCTCAGGACGACGGTCGTCGCCCTTTTCCTCTCGAAGACCTCGAGGAGCTGCCTGAGGCAGGGGACGCGACCGTCGTAAATCGTGTCGGGATTCAGGACGGCGACGGGTTTTCCGCCGGCGAACTCCTCCCCCATCGCTATCGCATGTCCCAGCCCTCGCGGTTCGGGTTGGAGGATGAAGGAAAACTCCGCCAGGCGTTCGACCCTCTTGAGGTCATCGAGGAGGTCGCGCTTCCCCTTCGACCTTAAAAACGCCTCGAGCTCCGGGCTCGGCCCGAAATGCCGCTCGATGGCCGTCTTCCAGGCCGCGGTGACGATGCCGACCTTTTTCATCCCCGAGGCGACGGCCTCCTCGACGGCGTACTGGATCATCGGCTTGTCGACGAGCGGCAGCATCTCCTTGGGGACGGCCTTCGTCGCCGGAAGCGACCGGGTCGCGAACCCCGCCGCCGGAATAATGGCTTTCTTGACCGTCACGTGGTCAGAACCGGTACGTCACCATGATCGCCGGGGCGAGAATTTTCATGCTGTACTTGCCGGGTTGGGCGTCGGCGTAGGCCGGGTCGTAGGCCGGGTTGGAGATCGTCGGGTGGGTGAACGCCTTGAGGACGCTGATGTCCCGGGTTTTTCCGAAGAGGTATTCGACCCCGAAATCGAGCTGGAGGGCTCCCAGCACGTACCCCACGCCCAGGCAGAAGGCGTTGAAGTCATAATTGGGGAGGAGGATGTTCATCGTCCGGTCGGGCGCGGGAGCCGGGTCGTTGTAATATCCCGCCCGGACCGCAAACCCGCCTTCGAGCTTGTATTCCGCCCCGACCCGGACCTGGAGCCGGCTTTCCCAATGC
>Ga0233423_10001274_pt1 | contig 12777 bp, 13 predicted proteins | sample Watercolumn_Mata_FD_180713 | JGI IMG/M metagenome (GOLD analysis project Ga0233423, IMG submission 180713) | Freshwater microbial communities from Lake Matano, South Sulawesi, Indonesia - Watercolumn_Matano_2014_112_MG | ecosystem: Environmental > Aquatic > Freshwater > Lake | place: Indonesia... | reverse complement strand
CTTCGTAGCCTTGGCGAGGGAGACCAGGTACAAAGTTTATTGAGCATTACGAGTGTCACGGTACAATGTTGATCGGAGTCACGAATTAATCACCGGTTACAAATTTGGTAGCGGGCACTGGCGCGGTCGCGGTATAAGGTTTTACAAAATTGTCATGGAAGTAGGAGCAAAAGCAAAAACCGTGACGAGCTTATGAATTATACCGTCCGCGTTATGGGCCAGGCCTATATTTATTTGTCTCGGTACCAGGAATTTGTCAAGGTATACGAATGGTTTATTATTTGTTAGTCTTGGTACTGAAATTTTATTGTGACGGCGCGAGGGAGGAAAATTTTAAGATTTTCTGGATTCTGATTTGCTAGCTCTTTGACAAAGCTTTGATTGAGCATCGGCTTGTGTGGCTTTGGCAATGTGCTTGCAAATAAAAAGTAGTATTAAAGGACCTATACTGTAACTTGACAATTTGTTTACAGGGTCGGATACATTTCATTTACAAAGAATCTTGACTGAATCATTTTTTGCATTTTTTAAGGCTTCCTCAGATGCCGCACTAAAAATGTTATACGACCAGGTTGCTCCGGAAATGCAGTCAACCCTGGCCGGATCCTGTTTTTTGAGCAACTTCTTCGGATAGGCCTGAACTCCCTGCCAGTCATTGATAACCTGCTGAACATAAACCGTGTTCCCTTCGTAATGCTTTTTATACTTCTCAGTGAAGGTCTCGTGCAGGCTGGAGTCTCTTATTGTGAATTCTACAGATTTAAACTCATCGTTTTCTATCTTCATACTTACATTTCCCCAGAAAGGCTCTATGTGTATTTCGATCGTGACATCCCGGTGTAAACACCATCTCTATACGTTCCCTGGCTGGTATCTTTTACCTTACTTTTCATTTTCTGGGTTGTTACGTGCTTCAATTAAGATTTCAGAAGAGGGGATCTCTTCTGATGATACCTTCAAAAGGATGTTACCCTGCTTACCTGCCGACCTGACTATTACCAGGCACCTTCCCTGCCAGGCGGGCAATTTCTTTGATGCAGGATGGTTTATTATGCTTCATGAGGAAAAAATCCCTGAGAAGAAAGATCAAAAATCATTACTGATGCGTTAATATTTCATTGAAATTAAATAAGTTAAGTTGTTCTTTGACATTTTGTTTGATTTGTATTTTGGTAAGTAGCCCATTTATTGGAGTTTTAGCAAATACAGAAATACCTAAAATCTTCATCATTTCATAAATTGAATAGGGACTATGAAGTTGATGTTTCAGGTAAGCTACAACCAAGTAGGTGCAAACGGCTACCCAGATATGGATTTTTACAGCATTTTCAGAGTGCCCCCAAACGGTATTTATCTGTAAATTCTGCTTAATCCACCTGAAGAATAGCTCAACCTGCCAACGATTTTTGTAGAGTGCAGCCACTTCCAATGCTTCCACTTCAAAGTTATTGGTTAAGAAAACAAGAGTAATATCCTTTTCACTGTCGTAGTATTTTATCCTTCGCAGCTTTTCAGGGTATTGTTTCTTGCTATTATATACTACCAACTTGATGGTTTGGTCGCAACGTAAACCTATACTTTTATCTACTTTCCGGGACTTTACGACCTTAAACCGAAAATTATCCTTGGCTCGAACCACAAAGAATGAATTTACTTCATTCAATGTGTATAGACGTTTGAAATCAATATAAGCCTTGTCCATGACATAGATAGCATTAGGAATGATTTCAATTTCATCTAGAGCATTTACATCGTGATACTTCCCATCCGTTATGTATATAAAGGTTGGTATGTTGCCTCGCAATCCTGAGAGCGTATGAACTTTGATAGCTCCCCGAGAGCGTTTACCCCTTGCCCAACTCCAAAGTGTGAGGCTGAGTGAGATGGTTGTTGAATCGAGGACAAAAATATCGTTATCCATCTCCAAATGCGGCACAGGATTATTTGCATATAGAGGTTGAACTAGTTTAATGAGGTACTCTCCGAAGTCTGCAAAAATACGCCAGTCACGATTCTCATTTGCTCGAGAAAGTGTTGATTGGTTTACACTCTGCTTGATCCCCAAATGATACAAGCTATTCTTGTGAGCATTCAGGGAAAGGCAGATATCTCTCAAACCGTTTCGAGCAGTGAGTTGTCCGAAAAAGAGTTGAGTAAATTGATTCCAACAATTCAGTCCGCGTGTTCGGTAATTCCCATTGTAACGTTTTACGCATTTACTAAACTCATATTTGTTTATAATGGACAGAACTTGTGCAAAGACATACTTACCGCTATTCATAACCTTGTGATTTCTCACAAAGCTACCGTGCAAATCAAATCAAAAAATCAAAGAACGCTTATAATTAAATATATATCAATAAATTATAAACAAAATTAAAAAGTTAACGCATCACTAATGATTGTTCAATTATTTCCATTCTTATTGAATCAATTGATGCATTCAAATACTATCTATCTAACTATTAACCAGGCAATTATTTATGACGCATGTTGTGGTGCGTTTTTATTTAAGCAGTTATAGGATTTATTTGTATCTGTCCACCTATTGCTTTTAATACTTTCATTATTGTCTCAAACTGTGGTTTTGCTCCATCAGATAATGCTTTATATAAACTTGGTCTGCTTAATCCTGTTTCTTGAGCAATTTTCGTCATTCCAATTGATTTTGCTCCCTGCTTTTGCTGTCCCCCAAACCGGAAGATTCATCTCTCTCTGCAATACCATATGATCGGAGAATATGGCCGGCATGCTGATCTGTCCACCTGATTCTTTAAAATTGAAAAAGACCAGGATAAGTAATAGAATAATAACTGACCTATTCATTTACTTCGATTTATTGAGGTAGTTCAACCATAACTTCATACTATTGGTCCAGGAAGCGACATGCTCATTATTAACTGCCAATCCGAAGCCATGTCCTCCCTCTGAAAGAATGTGCCGCTCAGCTGGTATCTTCTTCTTTCTCAGCGCCTTATACAATAGTAAAGTATTCTCAACAGAAACACCTTCATCATTATCCGCATGAATAAAGAATGTCGGGGGCGTATCATCTTTTACCTGTAGTTCGTTTGAATAAAATACTATTAAATCTTTGTCAGGATTTTTCTCCGGTAATTTTATTCTCGAACCAGTATGTTTGGCGCAGGTTGCGGTGCAATTTGTCTCGAAGCCAGAATACTGTCACGGTGCAGAAGTTTAATTACATGCTGATGCGCGCTTTGCCCAACATAGCGAAGCGAAGTTGGGTGTCCGGGTGTAACAATCATTACAAATTTGTCTTGAGTGCAGGAGCAAAGCAAAAACCGTGACAAACAACTTACTCATATTGTCCGTGTTATGCGGTGTTTTTATTTAATTCTAGAATTTTGCTATTAATAATATCTAGGTTCTTGATTGGTATACCAAGAAACCTTATTGCAGCTTCTGCGGTCGAAAATACTTCTATTTTCATAGAACCGAAGCTAGTGCTTAACTCTTTTAAAATTACACTTATAAAAACTTGATGTGGTGCTGTCGTCAAAATTGCGATATAACCTTTGATGTTAAGATCTTTGATAAAATCAAAGAAGTATATCGTTGATTCTCTTACTGATGAATCAAGGATGGTCTCAAATTCTCGAAAATCAACACAAATATTATAATATGGATTATATAATACATCAGACACCTCAGTTTTTTTCATTTGGATAGCGTCTTCTACCGATGCTTGTCCTTTGCAGCACTCCAGAATAAGTCTGAAATCAGGTAGAATCATATAATTTGCATATTTTCTCATCCTGATTTATATCATAATATTTTGTTAGTTCAAAATTAGTCTAAATTCTTAAGCTGGATCAGAAAGATTAATAAAATAATATCCCTAGAGTGAGATTGATTTATGAAGATATTTCAATCGGGTGATAAATGACGCCTAACGGCCCGGCAATATGGGGAGGTTGTGTTACCCGACGCAAGCACCTGGTTGAATCCTGGTATCCCGCGCCAGCGGGGCCACGAAACTGTCACGGTGCAAGGAGGGTACGGCGCAGTTTTTGCCATCCAGGTACAAAGTTTATTGAGCATTACGAGTGTCGCAGTACAATGTTGATCGGAGTCACGAATTAATCACCGGTTACAAAGTTAGTAGCGGGCACTGGTGCAGTGTCGTGGTACAATTTGTCTCGGAGGCAGGAATCTGTCACGGTGCAGGATTTATATTGCGGGCAGATGCGCGCTTTGCCCAACGTAGCGAAGCGAAGTTGGTAAAAGCCATTACAAATTTGTCTTGAGTGCAGGAGCAAAGCAAAAACCGTGACAAACAACTTACCCATATTGTCCGTGTTAGCTTGCGATATATTAATCATACAATTTTACACAATTTAACCTCTTAAATATATTTTATTCATTTACAATCAATACCGTGAATCAAAAAATGTAGCTAAGACTAAAATGACTCTGTTTCTAAACCTAACCTCATTCGCCACCAAGTACAGCAGGAAGAATGAATTTATCTATCAATGAATAATAAACTGGTTTGGGGTCTTCTCCGTAATTGCCGGCTAAAAAAACTACAACCATTGATAACTCAGGGAATACCGCCAGTATCTGGTTACCGTCCCCCGGGGTAAAATAGGAGTGAACCACTTGGGAACCGATTCTCGAGTCTACCTGCATCCAGTGATACCCGTATCCCCACCGGTTGGCTTTACCGAATTTGAATCGTTCTTTTGTAGATTCAATCACCCACTTTTCAGAAATGATTCTCTCCGATTTCCATATACCTTTGTCCAAAAAAAGTTGACCGATCTTTGCCAAATCCCTCGGACGTAGAGCCAGCCCACCATCGGTTTCGATCGAGCCATCAGGATAGCTGGTCCAGGAAAACTCAGTGATACCTAGGGGATTAAATAAGTACTTCTCTGCAAAATTAATCACCTCTAGTTCGGTTGCGTTCTTGATGATCTCCCCAGTAACTGTCGGCACGCCGTTGGTGTAATTGAATTTCTTTCCTGGCTCGGATTCTAGTGGCTTGCGCAGTACATAACTTATTACGTCGTCCGCCCACCACATTTGCATCCCATCATTCTGTCTCTCACTGACGCCGAACTGACGCCATATGAATCCTGGTGTCATAGTCAGCATATGAGAGATCTTGATTAATCTCTTTTCATCATTGAACAGCGAATCATAAGTTGGTAAGTATCTAAATATTGGGTCATCAACATTGTTGATAAAGCCATGGTCAATTGCGATGCCGATAAGGGCAGATGTGACGCATTTAGTTGTTGATGCAAGATGATGAACCTTATCTCGGAACAGTTGTGTGATTAATGGACCTTGTTTGCTACCTTTGTCTGCGAAATACTCTTCAATGACTAGTCGATTATCCTTTATGAGAAGGAAACTGTGAATGTCATTGTGCTTTCCGTCTCTGATTTGTTCGACTAAATCAATGATTAAAGAGCTCTTGATCTTACTAGCAGCCAGATCCGCGCACTGCCAACCATCGCCAAGAACTTCAGGAATAGAGTAAGTGTACGGTTCTGAATAAAAGGAGTGCAATTGAGACAAAAGAGAATCAGCAGAACGATCGCGTATATAGAGCCAGCGTGTCTCTCCATCGACTTCCGCTCTAGTAACCCTCATAGTATCTTTGTTCCTGCTCAGAATGCCCTCCATATTATTCCAGCATACTGTGTCTCCATGACATTCCACTTTGGTGTTGTAAGTTAATACTCTGCTTCTTGGCTCGATTTCATAAACCATTGTTAGAGCGAGTGAACTATCGGGCCTCAAGGAGAAAAATGTCCACTCGGAAAAGGGGCGATCAAATCTATAAACCTGACGCCCTTTCCAGCAACCTGCAATTTCTGTAGCACATTTATTGTCTTTAGTATTATGTCGGCTGCAGCTTGCGAAACACAATTGAATAGTTATCAGTAAAATAAGAACATCCTTCATCGGTATTTAATCCTATTTTTGTGATGTGAATAATCTTGAGACAATAGCCTGTCGTTAACTGATTATCATCTTTGTTTATTCATTTTATCCAAATTTATTTATCATTTTTTGTACTTAAGATCTTTAAACCGAGATATTTAACCAGTTTATATATTGACCTTTAGATACAATAATACCCGCCACTCCACCATTTTTTGAAAAGGCATCAACAAACCCCATATTGTTACCCAATACGGAATCCAAGTCATGCCATGGATTAAACTCACGAATGCGCCTATATAAAGTGTCGGGATGTATAGGCTTTGATGGAATATTCCAATCATAGTCATAAATTGACACATACAAATTAGAATCAACTGCTACTATCCCGCAAACATATCGTCTTAAAAAATCATTAGGAATATGTTTTCTGAAGTCATAAAATGAAAAATCAGTAATCTCTTCAACTTTATGATTGGGAGGGGTTCCCGATGATTTTAACAAGTGAGCATACCAACTTTTTCCAGAAAAATTGCTCCCATCATCATCAATCACATATACGTTCCCATCAATTCCCCATGTCCACCAGTGCATATCAGAGCCGCTACCAGGGTATCTGAATGGTTCAGATGTAAATGTGAGATTTTTGATAAATTTACTCTGTGGATATAGAATTTCTCTATGAAATCCATTCAATTTTTGTTTTTTATTGCATCATGAAACAATGCAACTTCCTATCAGTAAGTATTTGATTAAATTTCTCATGCTTTTTTTAATACTTCTGTGCAGTTCCAAGAAAACTTCTTTTCAACACCTTCAGAGTTTTTAGAATAATTAACTAAATTGTAACTTAGTACTGCAATTTCACCATGTACTTGTACTTTTGGGTTTATCATTTCATATCTGTCAATAGTAAATTTATATTCAATTGGCTTTAGCAGTTCTGTAAATTGATTAATACCATCCATACGTTTTTCCAAAGAAGGATCGAAATATGTAATTTCGGCTTCACTATTCTCAGGAAAAACCATTGTGCGACCTTTTCCCCATTCATCCAAAATTTGCCTCTCCTTAACAATTATGTCTTTTTCAATTTTTTGGATATCTGATTCAGTGCAACTAATAATGCACAAAATAAATATAGAACAAAAAACTAAAGCCATTTTTGATACAATGTAATTATTCATATTACTTGCCTTTTCTTTTTAATTATGTAGTTATTTCTCTTCAAGGTTTTTAATAATCAATTTCAATGACTTATTTTCAGGATCTTTCGCTAGCGCCTTTTTATAATTTTCAATAGCTAAATTTTTGTTATTGTTTTTTAAGTAGGCGTTAGCAAGATCGGAATATACGGTAGATGATTCAGGATATTCCTGCACATTTAATTTGAACACTTCTATGGCTTTATCATACTTTTTTTCTTCTAAATATTGAAGGCCAACACCCTGGATGACCCATTCCTGAATGATGTATTTATCATAGGTTCGCTTTGCATCCTTCATTCTCTGAAGTTCTTTGATTCCTTCCTCAATTCCTTCTTCATCTACTACCTGCTTAAGTCTTTGATCGCCCCATTGTACCCCAATGTTTCTATGTGTTAGGAAACTGTATGGCTGAACTTTGAAGAGTTCCTGAAAAGAATAGCTGGTATCTCCTTTTGCAAGTTCGTTCATTAAGTCAAAAACAACTACATCTTCAAAATTGTGAAAGTAATACAAGTATATTTTCTTATTCACCAAATCACAAATTGCGGAGTAGTCGGTTGCTACAAAATAAAATTGTGCGGAAGTGGCAGAGAGAACCCTACGTATCAGATCAACAGAAGGAATAGTTTGATTGTTAAGTATTTGATCAGCGATTCTCCAGCGATCACAGGGATATGTATTGGGAATGTAAGAAGTAGATTGAACATTGTTTGTACAAATCTGGTAACCTTGGTCTTTTTTAAGTACTTTTAATTGCCCATTTACAACTTCGAAAATCACAGATTTTCTATTTGCATCTGCAAAAACCATCATCTGACCACTTAAATCGATATTGTACTTATTAAAAAAATCTATGGCTTCATCAACAGTAGCAATATTACTCAAGATATAATCAACAAAGTCCTGAGTAATATCTAAATTTGATTTTTCTGGATCCTGCTTCCAACCAGTATTAGCACAAGTATTTATATCAAACATCAAGCCTCGCTCATTCATACCTCCCTGATAAGGATATACTCCCCTGTCAAATCCCCAAATAGCCCTGCCATAGGCTTTGCTGTTACCAGGAATAAACCAAACTTTGGGTCTCAGGTCCAGATTATCTTCATTGATTCCTGCAAAAATACTTTTGCTGTCTGCAACAGATGTAAAAAAACAGGATTCATCCTGCTGAAACTCCTGAGCTTTAATAATATCAAGTGATACTAACATTAAAGTACATGCAATACTCAATTTAATTGTGATTGTTCTCATTGTTTGTTTCCTTTCATTTGATTGCGAAATTTTTATTTTTTTCAAAATCATTGCAGGGGAAGTTATCAAGAAATTGAATTTGTTTTGATAATTCCTCCGGGACAGGATTACTTCCCCATTTTATAAATGCCTGTAATGCATGCTTAAAATGGAGTTCAGAAGAATACTCTTTCATTCTATTTGTAATATCTCCTTCCAAAAGCTCGTTAATATCTATCATCTTTACAGTTGCCCGACAAGAAAAATCAAGTTCCTTTAAATTGATTTGACATATTTTCGAGTTTATAATTGTTTTAAAATAAACCTGGAGATTTTTTGTGTCAAATACAATGCTCCATCTTGTGGGCGAGCCATTTGTGCATTGGCCACTTACTTTTTCAAGTCCCTTAAAGGCGATTTTTATTACAGAAGTATCATCAATGGATTTAAATTGTTTTGTGTAATTAGCAGCAATTATGAACCGACCTATTGATGAACCTTTTATTGAAGCCAGTAATTAGAATATATCCACGGTCTGCTATCCGGTTCAGGACTTTTGCTTCCATAAAGCTCCATTGTGCTAATTACCAATCCTGCTTCATTCATGCCAGCCCAGGAGAAATGCTGCATACAAAGGTTAAAGCTTACACTTCCATATTTAGATACCCAACAGGCATGCGGATGTATTGAATCAGTCTGCCAGTATGACTTTTTAACATTTCTTTTATTTGCAAAAATAAGCCCTTCAGAAATGTCTCTTCCATAATCAAAGTTGGAACAGAAAATTGCATAACCATTATTGTCAAGCACAAAAGAAGTACATTGCTTTTCAAACAAACTGCTTTGTTTTCTGGTATCTTGAGCACTTATTGTTGTTGTAAAAACAATGAAAAAAATTAAAACTGCCTGGATGTTTGCAATGGTAAATTTCATCTCATTATTAATTTAGATTTTATTGATTCATTTTTAGTTCAGTGTAAGATTCAATATGATCAATCAATTCATTTGGGATCCACCAGCTTGCTTTCATCTTTCTTTTGCTAAAAAGGTTTTCTGCCTGATCAGAAAAGTGGGGTGATTCAGGTTTGCTACTTTGCCCAAATGGAACACACGTTCAGCTTTGAATAGGTTTAGTGAGCAGAACAACGGTTGTTGATGTTTGCCCTGATTGTGCCCAACACGTATGGTCTGAGCGTTCTTTTCCATACTGAACAAAGATATTTTAATGTAGAAATCTACAAGTTATCTCATTCATCCACCTTTGCAACTATGCCACCTAACGTTTAAGAATAAAAGAAGTCCCGCGCCTGTATTTATAGCATAAAACTTATTCCATTCTCAAAACTTGTTAAGTTGCTACTGGCTTAATTTTACCACAGCGCGGGATTTGGGAAAATGCCGAGCTGAGGCATTTTCCTTTTATTCTTTGTTAGGCGAGGGTTTGATTTCTTACCTTAATGTAAAAAATATAAAAGTCAAAAAGAAATCAAAAGCGCAGCGTCCCATTGAGTTGTGCTGATTTCTCGTCCCATTACTCTTTAGCTCGAGCAAAATACGATTTCATAATTTTATTATCAACTTTCTCAATAGAAAATAATTTTTTGAATTTCTTTTCAAACTCTTCGTTTGAAGGGACATTCTCCCTTGTTCTTTCGAGATATCCCTCAAGTTCTATCATGGTCTTGCAGTCTGGATGGTTAAAATTTGGCATATCAAGTACTATTTTTCCTTGAGGTTTCAAAACTCTATGAAGTTCTTTTAGAGCTTTTTTAATGTACTCAATGTCAAAATATTCAAGAACTCCAATTACAGCACAGATATCAAAAAAATTATTTGCGAAGGGCATATTTGCAACTTCTGCGACATAAAGACCACCGATGTTTAGGTTATTACGTTTTACAAAATTCTGAGAGGCTTTGATAAGTTTTGGACTGATATCAATTCCATAATATTCTGAAGGCCATTCATGAAGCTTTTTACATATTAAATTTGCACAAGAACCAACATCTAAAAATTTCATACCTTTTTTTGGATTGAGATATTCGAAAATTTGTGAATCTTCACTTCCATTTGGATTTGAGGATAGTATCTTTTTGAATCTTTTATACCTCTCAGAATTTTTAAACTCCTCTGGTAATAAATCTTCATCTTCAATGCCTTCATTATAGTTATCAACGGTCTTATCATAAGCTTTACTGATAACCTTGATAGGATCATTCGTTTTGCCCGAGCTTTTTTTAGTCATAGTTATGTTTAAGTATAAGCTCTCTTATAAAAGTATAGAAAAATCAGCACAACTTCGCCTAACGGCCCGGCAATAAAATTAGTAGGTGTTACCTGACGCCGCACCGGGTACCGATCCCGGTACTTTAGCCAGAAATTTGTCACGGTGCAAGGAAGTTATGGCGCAAGTTTTGCCGTCCAGGTACAAGGTTGGTTGAGCATTACGCGTGTCGCGGTACAAAGTTGATACGAACGATATTTTAGTCACGGTGCAGAAATTTTATGCGTTGCAGTGGCGCGGTCAGGATTTATCCCCGGTTACAAATCTATCTTGAGTGCAGGAGCAAATGCAAAACTTGTGACAAACCTATTAATTTTATTGTCCGTGTTAGGTGGTCGTAGCAATTATTTTGTCTTGGTAATAGCTTGTTTATAAGGTCAATGTTCAGAAGGTTGAATCTACCTTTTGGCCATTATATTTTCAAATCTTGTGTTACTGATTGGGTGATGACTTATTACCTCGTTGTTATGAATAATGCAAAAAGTCCCGAAGGCAGAGGGAGTTTGTTGAGCTGATTCGGAATCCTCTATTTCTATCAGGTTAGCTTTTATTTTAAGTTTTTTTGCAGTCTTGAGTATTGCATCCACGTTTTTTACAGAATAGGGACATTGCGCTGATCGAATAATAGTCAGACCGTTATCGTATTTATCAAGCGAGAAGGATTTAAATTTTGGATCAGATGCAATTTTATCGAATTTTAAAACTAATAATTCAAAATCTGGTTTTGCGGTATCAATAGACTGGAATCCCTTTTTAATGAAGATATCCTTGTTTGCCATAAAAGATCCTTTTCTGGTAACTACTGCCACACCATACATGTTTTGACTCTTTGCCTCTTGAATGCAGGCATCAATCAGAGATGAAGCATAACCTCTCCCTTTGAATTCTGTTTTAAACCCAACAAATATGCAATGGATAAACATATAGCCCAAAGCGTCAACAGGTCGATGAGCATATTTACCAGGGATATACTCTAGCATACCCTGATATCCACCTGTCTTTGATAGAATTGCTTTTATTCTTAATCCTTTGGGATAATACTCCTTAAACCAGCTAATCTTTCTTCTTAACTCCAAATGTTTTTCAACGTCTTTGTATCCACAAACACCATAATCCGCAATATTTTCTGGTGTGAGGTCAATGATTTCAATATCAGTCATATTATTGTAAAGTTTGTTTTGTAAAGATAACTTGAAATTGATAGAATCTTAAGTCCAGGTTGATCTGAAGTCTTTAGTCCTTGATGAAAATGTTAGCTTTAGTTATTTTTTCGAACCAATTTTACCGTTTTAAAGATAAGCGTAATTAAGCTAATGAGAATCCAAACTGAAATTATCAAAGTTGCGATTAAACTATAGGAGAAATCAATATCAAACTGAAACTGTTGTTGTTGAAACAGCCATTCTTGGTTCTCTTTTACCATTATTCCTGTTAAACGTAGAGGAATTACCAGAAGACTGGATAAATCAAATGCTACATAACCTTTAGTCGAGAACCATGCGGTATTTCCTACTGATGAAATGTTCGCACTGTCAATTTCGAATTTGCAATTCCCCCAAGATTCCCAGTCCGTTTCTACCAATTGGGTTGCTTCTTCATAACCCGAGTATATTTCATTAGGCATTGTGCCAAGAATAAGTATGTTATCTTTTGAGTAAAGTGACTGCATAAACGTGTCAATGTTCTTTGGATCACGATTAGAATAACCATTTTGAAATTTTCTTAATTGTTCAATTATTTCCATTCTTATTGAATCAGCGGAATTCCCTTTAGAATAAAGAGCCTTTGCTGGGAATAAAATTACTTTCTCATCAGCTTTTTTAAATATCCTTGTAACAAGAAATAGGAGTATGAACAATAATAGTATTCTCAATAAAATTTTAATAATGTCTTTCATATCTGTAATGTATTATTTGGTCTTGATCTATCTTTGATTAAATAATCTCAATTAATGTTAAAGTAATCTATAACTTTATAAATTGTTCATTCATTTTACCAGTAGCTAATAATTGGACTCAATTAAAGCTAACGGTTGGCGGCATGAATAGTTGCCTGAATTGGCGATTGACTTCGGTGAATGAGCGGTGTCTTTAAATGAAATTTAGCCTTTTTAGAATTATTAACCAGGCA
>Ga0233423_10001273_pt1 | contig 12790 bp, 13 predicted proteins | sample Watercolumn_Mata_FD_180713 | JGI IMG/M metagenome (GOLD analysis project Ga0233423, IMG submission 180713) | Freshwater microbial communities from Lake Matano, South Sulawesi, Indonesia - Watercolumn_Matano_2014_112_MG | ecosystem: Environmental > Aquatic > Freshwater > Lake | place: Indonesia... | reverse complement strand
TGAGCCCTCCAGGGTGCTCACCACCGCCGTGCCCCAGGGCGTTGTGGAGGGCTCAGCCCGCGCCTACCTGGCCGTGACCGCCAGCTACCTGGCCCAGACCATTGAGGGCCTGGACGGGCTGCTGATCATGCCCTTCGGCTGCGGCGAGCAGAACATGATGGGCCTGGCCCCCGACGTGTTCATCGCCAAATACCTGGAGGAGACCGGCCAGATGAAGCCCGAGGTGATGGCCAAGGCCGAGCTCATGATGACCACCGGCTATCAGCGCCAGCTCACATTCCGGCGCTCCGACGGCAGCTTCTCCGCCTTCGGCCAGGAGGATCCAGAGGGCAGCCTCTTCTTAACCGCCTTCGTGCTCAAGACCTTCGCCCAGGCCAGCCCTGAGCCTGGTCGAAGGGCCAAAGGGCTTATCTATGTGGATCCCCAGGTTCTCGGCTCTGCTCAAGCCTGGATCCTCCAGCACCAGAACCGGGACGGCTCCTTCGACCCGGTGGGCTTCGTCCACCATCAGGAGATGATGGGAGGTCTGACAGGTAAGAAGGCCCTCACGGCCTACGTGGCCATTGCCCTGCTGGAGGCTGGCGAGAAGGAGGCCTCGGGAGCGGCGCTCCGCTATCTGGCGGAGGAGCTTCCGACCATTGACGACTCCTACACTATGGCACTGATGGCCTATGCCCTGGAGCTTGGCGAGAACCCCGTCAGGGACAGGGCTTATGAGAAGCTTTTGGACCTGGCTGTCGAGGACGAAGATGGCCTCCGCTGGGCCGTAGCCGAGTTTGGGGAACCGCACGGGAGCCTCGCTGTGGAGGCCACAGGCTACGCGCTGATGGCCCTGCTGGAGCACAGCGATCAGCTCAACGCCAGTCGGGCGGCCCGCTGGTTGGTGACCCAGCGCAATGCCCTTGGCGGGTTCAACTCCACCCAGGACACGGTGGTCGGCATCCAGGCCCTCACCGCCTTTGCCGCCGGCAGCCGCGCCGACGTGGACCTGGTGGTGGAGGTCCAGGCAGGTGAAACGCTGGAGCAGCTCCGCATCAGCCCCGAAAACTACGATGTGCTGCAACTGGTGCCGCTTCCCATGGACGAAGACGTGGCTATCTCGGTAGAGGGGAAGGGGCAAGCGGTGGCCCAGTTGGTGCTGCGCTACAACCTCCCCCAGGCGGAAAAGGAAGCGGAGATCTTCCACATCGAAGTGGACTACGACACCCACCAGGTGGAGGTCAACGACCGCATCGAGATCGGGGTGAAGGTAGAATTCGATCCGCCTCTGCCAATTGAGGCGGGGATGACGGTCTTGGACATCTCCGTTCCCACCGGCTTTGTGCCCGTCGAGGAGAGCATCCAGAAGGTGGTGGAGGCCGAGCCTCGCATCAAGCGCTACGACGTCGCCGCCCGCAAGGTCATCTTCTACATTGAGGACATGGCGCCGGGGGATGAGATCACGTTTGAGTTCGAGGCCCTGGCCAGCTACCCTGTGCGGGCCAAGGGTGTGACCTCCCAGGTGTACTCTTATTACAAGCCGGAGTGGAAAAGCGAAACGCTAAGCCAGCCGGTTGTGGTAAAAGAGTAGGAACTCCGGGGAACTTTGGGGAACTCGTAGGGAGTCTGGCGGTCCTTTTTTCAGATCGGGCTGCAAGAAGCCACCTGTGTCAACTGACCAGGTGGCTTCTTGCAATTGCCAAATGAGCCGAAATGGGCTATACTATTCTACCAGTGAGAAGCGACGTCATCGTGGTTGGGGCAGGGCCGGCTGGCGCGTCGGCCGCTTATTTCCTGGCCCAGGCCGGGGTTATTGGGGGACGACCAATTTACCAGTTTCCCAATCTACCAGGAGGTTATATCATGCCTAAAACAGCGTTTGACCCTCAGGTGCACGGTTTTGCTTTCGTGAATTGGTGGCAACTCGACGAAGTGGAGCGGCAGCAGTTGCACGAAGCCTTCGCTGTCTATCTCACGCGGGGTAGCATCCTTGGGGCGGCCATGTTCGGGTGGGTTGGCCGTCTTCTCATCTCTCGTGGCATCGTGGCCCTGCGCGACAAGCTGGAAAGCGACCTAGCCCAGGGCTATGGCCTGTGTGGGGGGATGTGCTTCACCGCGCTCGACTTCTACAAGGCTGGCCTCCCTGTCCCCAGGGGACAACATGTCAACGATCAGCCTGCTTCAGGAACGCCCCTGCGCACCTACCTCTGGAAGCGACAGTTGGATAGCCTGGTCAGCGATGGAGCCAGGGTTTTGGCCTGGCTGATCGCCTTGAACTACGTTCCTCAGGTCCCACTGTTTCGGGGAGGAGCCGCTTGGCTCCTGGACCGGTCAAAAGAGGAGTGGGTGAAGCTGAAGGCCTTCGTGGATGCTGGTGAACCGATTCCGCTTGGACTGGTGCGCGACACGGAGAACGTCTACTATAACCATCAGGTTCTGGCTATAGGCTACGATGAGGCAGACGAGGCCCACGGCACCATCTACCTGTATGATCCCAATTGTCCGGACGAGGAGTCGAGCATCAGCATCGGATTTGGCCAGCAGTTGCTCGATGGGCGAGAAAGCTGTGATGCTCCAGCGCCACTGCGGGGTTTCTTCTGCGAAGGCTACGAGCCTTCTGATCCAACACTATAGATTAAGAGTAAACTCAGCCGGTTCCCCTGAGCCTCCTTCTGGGAACTCGGGGGAACTTGGGGGATTTCACCTGATCGGGCAGGTGAACAGTTCATCAGTCCCCTGACCACCCCCATCATGGAGGCTTTCGGGATCAACGAGGCCCAGATGGGGGCAGTATTCACGGGGGCGCTGATCGTGGGGGCCATCCTCTACCCGGTGTGGGGCTACCTGTATGACCGCTTCGCCCGGTCCAAACTGCTGGCGCTGAGATTTCCAAACGGGGCTGATGAGCCCCTGTAGAGCACATTAACAAGCGGACACTTTTTGCCGCTGGACAGCTTCGGCCATACGGTGTATACTGAGGCTCAGACCATTGCAGGAGGTATGAACATGGATTGGGCCAACATGCGTTTCAGTGCCGCCTGGGCGGCGAAGCGGCAGGAACGGCTTCAAGCTGTCCTGGGTGAGGAGAAGTATCGTGATCTGGAAGCAGCCGTCCTGTGGGGCCTGGGAGCCCGGGCTCAAGATGTCCAGGCCGTGCGGGGCTTGGGACGGTCGAGCCTGTACGAGCATCTGGCCGGCCTGCTGACCGATCCTCAACTCCCTGAGCTGGCGACTGATGGCGGCCATCCTGAACCGGCGGGCCCGCCCATCGAGCCGGCGTTGGCTGCTCGGATTGTGGAACTGCTGGTCGGGCAACGCTTGACCCCGGCGGAGATTTCCCAGCACCTGGCAGATCAGGATGGGAGTCAGATCAGCGCTGAAGAGGTGACCACTTACCTGGAGCAAGCCAATCTGGCAGACTACGCGGGCAGTCCTTTTCGGGACCAGGCGGTGCCAGGAGTGTCGGAGGCCGAACTGGGCACCTTCACCCGCTATGCAGCCCATCTCTTGCAGATTCCGGCTCTGAACGCTCTGGGCTATGAGCGGGTGATGCCGCTTCTGGACGTAACGCAGCCTACCACTTACTACAGCCACTTCCTGCGTTGTTACACCATCCATCAGTGTCAACTTAAGGCTCAAAGGCCCGTCCCCGGGCCGCCCCGGGGACGGGGCTCAGAGCTTAAGTTGACACAAATGTTACACCATCCTTCTCTCCCTCTCGGCTGGCCAACGGCGCTTGTATCACAATGGCGAGTTGGTTGAGGACGAGTTCGCCGCCATGTTGGGGCCGAACGCTACCCCAAGGGCAGCGATTTGCACGCCTACCTGGACCGCATCGTCGAGCGCGACCAGGCCGAAGCGGAGGCCGGGGTGCCGGAAGCCAAGCGAGATGCGCACCGTCAGCGCCACCCAGCCGGGTCGGGCTTTGACCTTCACCCTGGAGCAAGGGGATGTCTCCCTGGTCAGCCAGGTGGAGGCGGCCATCGAGCGGGTGGAGTGGGCCACCGGTGAGCGGGTAGAGACGGTGGGAGTGGACCGGGGCGCTTTGTCCCAGGAGGTGCTGGAAGCCTTCAATGGCAGCGACACCGGCCTGGCGGTATGGGCCGACGATACAACCGTCTTGCGGCGAGCGGTGGCCGCAGTACCCAGGAGCGCCTTCGTAGATGGCGAATACGAGACCATCCGCCGGCCCGATGGCAAAAAGGTACAGCGGCTCAAGACCCGCTTGGCCGACGTGCCGGAGATGGTCATCAACGGTCGAGGCTATTGCTGCCGCACGGTCATAGTTGAGGACATGCGCGACGGCCATCGGGCGGCTTTCCATGCCGTGGGCAAGCCGGCGGACCGACAGTCGGCCAAGGAGCTTTTGGCCTTCCTGCGGGGCAAGCAGTGGGCAGAAGAAGATTTCAAACAGGGCCGAGCCTGGGGCTCGGACGCCTTCTGCGGAGGCGAGATTACGCCACAGTTGCGGCGGGAGAAACCCACCGAGGCGGAAATCGAGGAACTGCTGGCCCACGCCCCGGAAACTGAAGGGACGTTGGCGGGACAACCTGGCCAAGGAAGGGGCGGCGTTGGCCCAATGGCAGACTGGCAAGCTGGGCAAACGGCAATTGAACGACCTCATGGCTCAGTTCCAGGATTTCATCCGTCAGGCCCGACGAGATACCCTGGCGCAGTTGGGACAGTGCATGGAGCAGATTCTCGTCGAGGGGGCTATTGCCGAGCGTGGTGGGGTCGTCAGGGAGCGGGAACACCAATTCATTCAGCTGAAAAAGTGTCCGTCGACTACCAGCCTTTTCAGGAACGTTTGGAAATCTCAGAAGGAATTGGTGGTCGCTTATTCCCGATTTCGCGTCGTCTGTCATTAAGATGATCCTTTTTGCGCTATGCTTTTACCTATTGGCCGTGCCCCTGGCTCCTCGAAGCCGAGGGGCTTATTCGTTCTATCAGGACGCCTTTGCTTTGCTGGCCGCCCCCGTCTCCTCCAGTGGCACTATTCGCACCTCCAGCCGCGCTCCCAGCGCTTCCGCCACGCGCCGCAGGAAGCCCAACTTGGGCTCCTCCCGCCCACTTTCCAGCCGCGCAATGCTGGGCTGGCGGGTGCCTACCCTTTCGGCCAACTGCTGCTGGGTCAGCCCGCGCAGGATGCGCAGCCTCGCCACCTGGTAGGCTGGATCCGATGCCTCCCACGCCTCACGGAACTCCGGGTCTCCCAACGCTTCAGCCAGATGCTCCTCGAAAGTCTCAAACGCTTCTGTAGCCATTGTCTCTCACGCCTCCCGTTCTAATACGTCCTGCATCCGCTGCGCCGCAATCTCCAATTCGCGCCGGGGCGTCTTGCCGCTCTTCTTGACGAAGCCGTGCAGGATGACGAAACGCCGCCCTGTGTGGGCGAAGTAGAACAGCCTTATCGCGCCTACCTGCGCCCGGACGCAACTCCCACAGCTTCCGATACCCGCTGACAGGCCGCACGTGGGGCCAGCCCACCTCCAGGCCGAACTCCTCCAGAAGTGCAAAGCTACGCAGCACGGCAGCCCGATCGGGCGCCCTCAAGCCGTCCAGGAATTCGCGCACGGGCCGCCGCCCGCGCTGATCATGGTAGTATACGACCTGCCAGGGTTGAGAAATCTCCAACGTCACGCTTCTATTATACCCCATGCGTTATAACCTGTCAAATCGCTGCTGGAATGCGGCAAAGTCACCCTTGCCCTTCCAGCCTCAGCCCCAGCCGATCACACGGCGCGTCGGTCAAGTCCTGCTCTATGCCCAGGTATTTCTCAGTCGTCTTGATAGAGGCATGGCCCAGGCTCAGTTAAATCTGGTCAAGCCCCGATCCCCCCTTGTGCGCCAGCTTTGCGAAAGTCCTCCGCAGGTCGTGGGGGGCTATGCCGTCGAAGCCCAATGAGCTGGCGTATTCATTCACCACGTCCCTTATCGCCTGGGGTGTCATCTGAGTACCGTTCACCCGATCCCCCTTGCTCATTGCTCTGAACACGCGCCCCTCAGTGATCCCCACTGCCTCAGCCCAGGCGTCAATAGCAGCCTTGGCCCATGAGGGCATTGGCACAGTGCGCACCTTCTCCCGCTTTCCCACGATGTCCACGATGACCCACCGCCCCTCTCGTTGCTGGAGGTGGGCAAAGGTCAGGCTGGCCGCCTCTTTGCGTCTGAGGCCAGTCCCGACCAGCACAGCCAAGAGTGCCCTATCTCTCAGCCCCTTGAGGGAGCTATCGGGGGCGTCCAGGAGAGCTAAGCCATGTTTGCCTCTCCTCCTACGTGCCCCCACCTGCCCGGGCCACGCCGGGCATGCTCGGGGTGCAGACTTGCGCTAATGGGCGGGTTGGGGTAGAATTCAGTACCAGGCGGGCGGTCAAGACGAGTGGAATGTTTTGTACATTGTGAGCACCACTATACTTATTGGTTCTTCCGCTACCTGGAAACGGAGCTCGGCTACACCTCGGACGCAGTGCTCACGACTATGGTGGTGGCAGTGCTGGCGGTAGGATATTTTGCCGGCGGGGCGGCGGTGCAATACTTCATCGAGTCGGCTGGAGCGGCCATAGCTCCCTTTCTAGCTGGGCTCATTGCTGTGCGTTCCTCCCTGCACGACGCCATCCTCATCGTCTGCGAGGGCGGCTGGGTGCTGTGCGCCATCGTGCTCGCGGGGGTCGCCTACCTGGTACCACGCGACATCGAGGCCCTGCGGGAGGCCATGCGCCAGCGGGCGGAGATGGAAAGGTGGGCATCATAGACTGGTAAGGAGATGTTATGCAAATTGAACAGCATCAACCCAGCTCCGTCCCCTGGACCACCCGCGATGTCTGGCTGGGGGTGATTGCCCTGATTCTGTGGTTGATCATTTCTCTTATTGCCTCGGTCTCGGTGAGCCTCCTTTCGCTGGACGTGGACGTGGGATTGATGGTCAGCCTGGCAGAGTTCTTGCTGTTGGTGCCGGTCTGGTGGTTGACGGTGCGTAAATACAAGGTTGGATGGGGGGCTTTGGGCCTGCGAAGCTTCAGAGGAGCGATGATCGGTCTGGGATGTGGCCTGATGATCCTCTCCTCCACGTTCAACCTCTTTTACAGCCTCTTCCTGGCCTTGTTTGACCTGCGGGCGCAAGTGGATTTGGTGCCCGTTTTCGCCGAGCTCGAGTCCCCCTGGTGGCTTCTGGCCGGAGGAGTCATCGTTGCTCCCGTAGTGGAGGAAGTGTTCTTCAGGGGATTCGTCTTTGCCGGATTGCGTGGGCGGTACGGCTGGAAGAAGGCAGCCCTCATCAGTGCGGCCCTGTTTGCCGTGATCCATGTCACACCCACCGCCATGATCCCCATCTTCATCTTGGGCCTCATCTTCGCTTATCTTTATCATCGCAGCAACTCCATCTGGCCTGCCGTTTTGATGCACATCTCCACCAATGCCTTGGCCCTGGGATTGGCCTATTGGATGGCGAACACGAGCATACCTGCGTAGCTGGAGTTTGGATACAGTGAAAGAGTGGTCTTGTGATGCGAGGTGGCCTCATGAGAAAGCCTTGTCCCGAGCGGGAGCGAGGGATCCGTAATCTCTTTCCCCTCATCCTTTTGCTTTGCCTCGTCGCTCTGATGGGCGGCAGTTTGGCCGGCGTCGCTGATCCCTCGCTTCCACTCGGGACAAGCATGGTGCAGGCAGCCAGCGAGTGGCGCTGCCGATGCGGGGACGAGTGCTATGGCTGCCCCTACGATGTGGATAACGATTGCGTCGTTAACGTCGTGGACATCATGGTCGTAGCCGCGCGCTGGGACTGCCGATGCGGAGAGGCGTGCTACGAAGCTCGGTACGATTTCGATGATAACTGCGACATTGACCTCGCGGACATCATGGCCGTAGCCAGTCGCTGGCGGTGCGAATGTGGCGATGCGTGCTACGACTGCACCATCTGGCAGCCATCGGGCATCACCCCCTGGCAGTTGCAGTTCACCGACCTGCCCGTTGACCAGTCGTACGACGTGGTCATGTACGACATTGACCTGTTCGACAACGATGCCAGCGTCGTGGCCTCCCTGCACGCCCAGGGTCGCGTGGTCATCGCCTACTTCAGCGCCGGCTCCTGGGAGAACTGGCGGCCAGACGCCGACGACTTTCCAGACTCGGTGAAGGGCAGGAACAACGGTTGGCCCGGCGAGAAGTGGCTCGACGTTCGCCAGCTCGACGTCCTCGGCCCGATCATGGAGGCCAGGATGGACCTGGCCGTCCAGAAGGGCTTCGACGGCGTTGACCCAGACAACGTGGACGGCTACGCCAACGACACCGGCTTCAATATCACCTACGACGACCAAATCGCCTACAACGTCTTCCTGGCCAACGCTGCTCACCAGCGTGGTCTGTCCGTCTGCCTGAAGAACGATCTGGGGCAAGTGATTGACCTGGAGCCCTACTTCGACTGGGCCCTCAACGAGGAGTGTTACCACTATAGCGAGTGTGACGAGTTACTGCCCTTCATTGACGCTGGCAAGGCCGTCATGCACGTCGAGTATGACAGCCCCACCAGTGCTTTCTGCCCGTGGAGCAACGCCCACAACTTCAGCTCCATGAAGAAGCGGCTCGACCTGGATGCCTGGATGGAGCCGTGCTGGTAGGGAAACAGCGCTCGATACTGTCGCTGGTCACAGCAATCTGGGACAAGGCAGCAGATAGTAGAGAAGCCAACCGCATTGCGGTTTCACGCAATCTTCTGTATAATAACAGGTGGAACGGACTTTGTGAGACGATGCATCAGCGAGGTGTCTGAATGCCAGCCAACAACACTGAGATCGAAAAACGTCTCTGGGATGCCGCTGATGAACTGCGGGCGAATTCGAGGCTCAAAGCGTCCGAATACTCTGTCCCTGTGTTGGGTCTGATCTTCCTGCGCTATGCTGATCACAAGTTTGCCCAGGCCAACGGAGAGATCAGGGCCGAGCACACAGCGGTCACCGCCCGCCGCCAGCGTCCCATTACCACGGACGACTATCACGCTCGCGGCGTCCTCTACCTGCCCGACGAGGCCCGCTTCCAATACCTGGTGCAACTGCCCGAGGGTGAGAACATCGGGCGGGCCATCAACGAGGCCATGAAAGCCGTCGAAGAGCACAACCCTGACCTCAAGGACGTGCTGCCCAAGACCTACAACCGCCTGGGCAACGACACCCTGATTACCCTGCTCAAGCAGTTTCACGGCATCGAGATGGATGTCGAGGGCGACGTCTTTGGCAAGATCTACGAATACTTCCTGGGCAGGTTCGCCATGAGCGAGGGCCAGCGCGGCGGCGAGTTCTTCACCCCCACCTCCCTCGTCAAGCTCATCGTGGAGATCATCGAGCCTTACCACGGCTTCATTCTGGACCCGGCCTGTGGCTCAGGTGGCATGTTCGTGCAGAGCGCCCGCTTTGTCCGGCGGCATCAGCAGAATCCCAACGACCAGATCAGCATCTACGGCCAGGAGCGCGTGGCCGAGACGGTGCGCCTGTGCAAGATGAACCTGGCGGTTCATGGCCTGGCCGGTGACATCCGTCAGGGCAACACCTACTACGAGGATATCCACCGCAGCGCGGGCAAGTTCGACTTCGTGATGGCCAATCCCCCCTTCAACGTCAACCGCATTGACAAGGACCGCATCAAGGACGATCCCCGCTTCCCTTTCGGCCTGCCCCGCGTGGACAATGGCAACTATATCTGGATCCAGGTCTTTTTCAGCGCGCTGAACGCATGGGGTCGCGCCGGCTTCGTCATGGCCAACTCTGCCAGCGACGCCCGCGGCTCCGAGTTGGAGATCCGCCGGCAACTGATCCAGGCCGGCGTGGTGGACGTGATGGTCGCCGTGGCCTCCAACTTCTTCTACACTGTGACCCTGCCCTGCACCCTCTGGTTCCTGGACCGGGGCAAGGCGGGCACCCACCGTCACGACAAGGTGCTCTTCCTCGACGCCCGCCACATCTACACCCAGGTAGACCGCGCCCACCGCGAGTTCACTCCGGCCCAGATCGAGTTCCTGGCCAACATCGTGCGGCTCTACCGGGGCCGTGGGCCGGAGCTGACCCAGGGCAGCGCCGAGTTGATGGCCGAGCATTTCCCCGACGGCGTCTACCAGGACGTGCCGGGGCTGTGCAAGATGGCGGCGCTGGAGGAGATCGAGGCCCAGGGCTGGAGCCTCAACCCCGGCCGCTACGTGGGCGTGGCCGAGCGTGAGGAGGAAGACTTCGACTTCGCCGAGCGGCTCCAAGAACTACACGAGGAGCTGGAAGTGCTCAACGCTGAGGCGCATGAACTGGAGGCGCAGATCGCCGAGAATGTGATCCAATTGCTGATCAACCTATAGAGAGGGTAGTCCTCCTGTGGAATGTTGTCAGCTAGGTTTGATGTGACGTAAGCGAAAGGAGGAGCTTATGCCGTATCCTGTTCAGAACCTTATCGAAGGACGAGGAGAGCCAACAACGGTTCGTCCTGGTGATTCAGCGCAGAAGGCGCTAGCTTTGATGATTGAAAACGATTTCAGCCAACTCCCCGTCATAGATGAGGCCAAACGGCCATTGGGGATGGTCACCCACGAATCGATTCTGCGGGCGTTGAGCAACTTTGGCGTCAAGTTGGAAGATTTGCGTGTCTCGAATGCCATTGTCAAAGCCCAAACGTACCGTCCGGAAGACGATCTATTCGATCTCCTCGACCGTCTGAAGGAAACGAATGCGGTGCTGATTGTGGACGGCGAGGATAAGCTGATTGGTATTGTCACCAGCTACGACTCCATGGAGTACTTTCGGCGACGCGCCGAAGACATGATGCTGGTAGAAGATATCGAGAGCATGGTAAAGGATCTTGTTCAGACTGCCTTCATCGATGAAACAGGCGAAGTCGATCAAGAAAGACTTGCGGCCGCGATTGAAGAAGTCACTAGCTCAGAGCAGGCCCTCATGGGGCGATACCGGAACGCGCTGCGACACTATCTGGAGCTTCAAGGCCAGCAGCGACCGGAAATTGATTCCCAATGTCTAGAAACCAGTTTCTCTCACCTTGCCCAAAAGGAAAAACCCAAAGAGTTTGATGATTTAACCCTCTATGAGTACACCGATCTGTTGCTACACAAGGGCCGGTGGGATCTCTATCGCCCGATTTTCGATCTTGAGCCTGAGGCCCTCCGCATGCTATTGAGCGGCGTACGCGAGACACGAAATGCCCTGGCACACTTTCGAGGTGAAATCTCCCCCATTCAGCGCAACCAACTCAAGTTCTGCACAGAGTGGTTGGCACAGCATCCAGTAGAACAGTTGATGAAACATCTAGTCGGCATTCCTGTGAGTTTGCCGATACACAAAGTCGAAACGTCCCGAGAACTGGTAGCTGTTCGGGAAACAGGAGCGGCTTACGAAACGTGTCCTGAGACTGATATTCCCATCGTTCCCACTGAAGAGGTGTTGGGTCCCGATGACAGCCGCTATGCCCCTCTGGCGATTTGGCTGCAAAGCCGACCTTCAAATGAAGACCGGGTACAGCTTGCCTTTGTGGAAGTGGAAGAGATCATCGGCGGGCCGCTGCCCGTCTCCGCCCGTACACACCGGGCGTGGTGGGCGAATAATCCCGTTGGCCACGTTCAATCACAACAATGGTTGGACGTTGGCTGGCGGGTGGCACAGATCAACATGACCGAGGAAAAGGTAACGTTCGCCCGCATCAGAGAGCGCGAAGCAGCTTACATTAGTTTTTTCAGTGCCTTGCAGACGGACGTGCGTAAAACAACTGGGTTCCCTCTGAGGGAGCTTTCACCAGACGGACATAGTTGGCAAACCACAGCAAGCTTGCCAGAAAAGGGGCCGAAATATCTGCACTTTGTCTTTGCTTTTGCTCGTGGTAAGCGTTTCCGAATCGAGTTGTACATTGATACCACAGATAAGGAGAAAAACAAGTCTGTTTTCGATCGCCTCTATGCAGACCGGGACACATTTCATGCGACATTGGGTGAGGAACTAAGCTGGGAGCGCTTGAGCGAAAAACGGGCATCACGTATCGCCTTGTATCGTCCAGGCACCATCACGGACGACGAAGAAAGGCTTGCGCAACTGCGAGTATGGGCCGCTGGTGCCATGGCCCGCTTCTATGAAGCGCTTGCGGAACCAGCTATCAAGGCCCTGATCTCTGCAGAGCAATCCGGAGGCTAGAATGTCCCCAACCAAAGGCACAGCCGACATTCCAATCTATCAAATCAAATTCACGCTGGAGGACAGCAAGCCCCCCATCTGGCGGCGCATCCTGGTACGCAGCGACGTTGACCTGGAGATGCTGCATTATATCCTCCAGGTGGTGATGGGCTGGACCAACGCGCATCTGCACCAGTTCATCGTAGGACAGACCTACTACGGCGAGCCCCACCCGGACTATGGCTTCGAAATGCGCGACGAGAGACGGGTGAGGCTGAACCAGGTCGCTCCTGGCGAAGGGTTCAAATTCCGCTACGAGTACGACTTCGGCGATAGCTGGATGCACCAGTTGGTGGTGGAGAAGGTCCTGCCGCCCGAGCCTGGGCAGCAGTACCCGGTGTGCGTCAAGGGCAAGCGTGCCTGCCCGCCGGAGGACGTGGGCGGGGTATGGGGATACGACGACTTCTTGGAGGCCATCCGCAACCCTGACCACCCGGAGCACGAGGACTACCTGGAGTGGGTCGGCGGCGAGTTTGACCCCGAGGAGCTTGACCTGGACGAGACCAACGAGATATTGCGTGGGCTGCGATGAGCAAAAAGACCTGACAGGTTTTCAAAACCTGTCAGGTCTGGTCTGGGCGCAACGCCGAGGCGCAGGATCTGGAGGA
>Ga0233423_10001272_pt1 | contig 12790 bp, 9 predicted proteins | sample Watercolumn_Mata_FD_180713 | JGI IMG/M metagenome (GOLD analysis project Ga0233423, IMG submission 180713) | Freshwater microbial communities from Lake Matano, South Sulawesi, Indonesia - Watercolumn_Matano_2014_112_MG | ecosystem: Environmental > Aquatic > Freshwater > Lake | place: Indonesia... | reverse complement strand
TCTGGTTTTGTGCCTGATAGGACCATTTTTGCTTGTCAATGCCAAGGCCAGAGCAGGTCTTGGTCAAAAGCTCGGGCGCATTCCTCTTGATCTTGTCAAAGCAAAAGGAGAGATCCGGGGAGCTATGTGGCTCCATGCTGTTTCTGTCGGCGAGTTTAATGCCATTTTGCCGCTGGTCATGGCTCTACACCAAAAATATCCTCGTTTGCCACTGGTGGTCTCGACTACGACTAAAACTGGGCAGGATTTGGCCGGTCAAAAGCTTGCAGGTGTCGCACGGACTTTTTATTTTCCCTTCGATTTGCCTTTTGCTATAAACAGCTGGCTCGACTTTGTCAGGCCGTCTTCGGTAGTTATTGCTGAGACAGAGATCTGGCCTGGTTTTGTAGATATGGCTCGTGCTAATGGCATTCCGCTTGCCGTAGTCAATGGTCGTATGTCACCAAAGTCTTTTAAAGGATATGCCCGCTGGAAATTTTTCTTTGGGCCTGTCTTGCGGAGATTTTCGGTCATAGGCGTGCAAAATGAGGACGAGCGATCGCGTTATCGCGCTGTCGGTGGTTCTACGCTGCCTGTAGTGGTATTGGGTAATCTCAAATATGATGGCCTAGTGCCTCTACCACCTGAAAAAATACGAGCCTTAAAGAGCGAGCTAGGTATCACAGATGATACTATCGTCATCGTCGCTGGTTCGACGCATGAAGGCGAAGAGACGGCAATGCTCGATGCATATGCCAGTATTTTGCAGACAGCACTCGGTCAGAGCGGCAAGATGCTTTTGGTGCTCGTACCCAGGCATCCCGAGCGCTTTGATCATGTAGCCCAGTTGATCGAGCAAAGAGGTCTCATACTTAAACGGTTTTCTCGAGGTGATCGGCTCGATGGTGCTGCCAATCCTGTATTTTTACTTGATACCATAGGCAAATTGTTCGATTTTTACTCTCTGGCAGACGTGGCCTTTGTCGGTGGTACCTTTGCTCCAATCGGAGGCCATAACATAATGGAGCCTTATGCTTTTGGCGTACCAGTACTGATCGGCCCCCGATACGAAAAAACAAGAGACTCTGCCAAGGCCTTGCTCGCCAAAGATGCAATAGTCGTTTGCCAGTCGACCGATGCCTTGTCTGGCCAGTTGCTCCAATTGCTGAATGATCCGATTTTGCGAAAGCAAAAGGGCATGGCCGGACGCGAGATATTGCAAGAGAGTCAGGGCGCAGTGCAAAATGCAATGGAAATGTTGGCACCATTTATAGCCAAGAGCATGCAAGATCATGGCTAGTATCGATGGTTTATATGCTTGGTGGCAAAAACTCTTGGGCAGTCGCATTGCAAGAGCGTTGCTCTATCCTCTGGGGCTAGTCTACGGGGGCCTGGGCCTCTTGCGCAATCAGGCTTATACTCTTGGAGTGTTGGGGCGCATGCGGCCTGGTGCCCGGGTGATCAGTGTTGGCAATCTCACTGTGGGCGGTACTGGTAAAACGCCCGTGGTAATTGATCTGGCCAGCTCGTACCTTGCCCAAGGCAAGCGCGTCGGCATCCTTACCCGTGGCTATGGACGGCAAGACAAAAGTGACTCACTGGTTGTCGCTGGCGGTGCGGTAGGGATCGCGGCATCGATAGACGCGCTCGGCGACGAGCCGGCCTTGATATTGCAGGCGGTGCCCCAGGCTATGATATTTGTAGGCTCTGATCGACGCAATGGTGCTTTGAAAGCACAAGAGTTTGGCCTGGATACTATCATCCTGGATGATGGCTTTCAGCATCTGGCGCTAGAGAGGGATTATGATCTGGTGCTCTATGACATCAACGATGATCCTCGCACTGTCGCTGTTCTTCCGGGTGGACGCCTGAGAGAGTCTTTGTCTGCTTTGAGACGAGCCAAGGCTCTGGTCTTTACCAAGGTCGATGGGGCCGATGATCCGCGGATCGCAACCTACCGCCAGATTTTGCAAAAATACAATCCCCGATTGTCTTTTGGTGCTGTGTCTTTTGCGCCATCCATATGCAGATCAGCATCTGACCAGACACTTGATCTTTTGGCATTGAGGGGCCGCCGCATCATTGCTTTTTCTGCTATAGCCAGACATGCATCATTTGTCGAGAGCCTGCTCGGTCTTGGGGCGGACGTAGTCGATAATATGGATTTTGGTGATCATCACTGGTATATAGAGAGCGATCTTTTGACCTTGCAGGCTAGAGCAAAACATCTGTCAGTCGATCTGCTAGTGTGTACGATGAAGGACATGATCAAGATCAGGCAATTTGTTGAGGGAGACCTGGTGCAAAACATATTTGCCCTGGATCAGCAATGCAAGTGGCACGTCTTGCCGGAGGGGCTTTTGGCTTGAATCCAGATTTAACTCCCAATCAAGCTGATACAGCTATCAAAAAGATTCTGGTCGTCCGTTATCGCTTCATAGGCGATACCATCCTCACTCTGCCTTTCATTGCCAATCTCAAAAAACATTATCCCGAGGCAAAGATCGATGTCCTTGTCGGGCCGGTCTCGGGCGAAGTCCTCGAGCACAATCCTGCAATCAATCAATTGATTGTCTTTGATACCACGCGCTTTCATAAGTACGATAGCGGCAAGGGGCGCACCAGGTCTCTAGTGTCCTATCTGATTGAGATTAGAAAAAAACACTATGACATGGTCTTTGTCCTCAAGCGATCTTTGACCTCTCGTCTGATTGCCTTTGCCAGTGGTGCGACTCATCGCATCGGTTATGTCAAGCGAGGCAAGAGCCCGCTTTTGACCCGATCGGTGCCTTTTGATCAGTCTATCCACGAAGTCGACTCATTGCTCTCCGTGCTAGAAGCCGCAAATATACCGGTTATCGATCGCAAGCTCGAGGCCTTTGTCACCCAAGAAGAGGTTGGTCGTGTGCTGGCACTTGCGCCTGGCTTGCCATCCGCTAGAGGAGCAAAGCAGCCACAGCGCTTTATCTTGATACACGCGGCTGCGGCTCATCCTGATAAGTTATATCCCCTAGCCAATTGGGGCGATTTGATCGATCTTTTGTTGCAGCGCAGTGAGATCACCATAGTGTTTTCTGGTGACAAACAAGATCTAGCGATCTACAAATCGCTAAAACAAATCGTGCAGCAAAAAGGTCATGGACAGGCACTTGATGCGCGTATCATCGATTTGTCCGGCCAGCTTTCGCTGCGCGAAAGCCTTGCTTTGTATAGCTTGCTAGATCTCGGCATCTGCACCGATTCGGGGCCGAGTCATATGCTCAGTGCAATGCAGACTCCTACTCTGACGTTGTTCGGGCCCACCGATCCAGTCAGGTGGGGTCCTTATGGCTATCATTGTCAGGCTCTCTACCGGGAGGACCTGGAGTGCCGGCCCTGTCACTATCGCAAAGTCTGCGACGATCGTCCCTGCCTGACCCAACTTTCTCCTGCATTTATTTTCGAGAAGTGTTTAAATATCTTAGATCGATAAATAGAGGATCTTTCCGCTTTGCATCACAATCAGACTCGCACCATCATCCTTTCTCTTTCTTTATTGAGTGCTGGTGCTTTATCTCTGACACTCCAAGACAAAGTCGTCGCCCAGCCTGATAAAGGCAAGCCTGCAATGCCTATGCCGCAAGCGCCGCGTCGATCGAGTCTGCGGAGCGATCTGCCCAAGTTTGTGCAATATGATTGGGGCGGTGTCTACTATCTCGAGCGCCAGGAATATGCCAAGGCAAGACAGTATTTTATGACTGCTTTGCAGTATGCCGAAGGCGAGGTGCCCAGGATGCGAGTCAAAGGGCTCAAGCCAGAGACCATCAAGCAGACATGCGATCTTTTAGCGCATTTAGCCCTGTTGGCCTTTGACGATAATCTCAAACAAAAAGATGTCTATACTCCTCGCGAGCCGACCGATCGCTCTCCGACATCGCTGGCGCGATACGAATACGAAACTAAGTTTGCCGACTACAAGCAGTTGCGCAAGGACTGGGAGTGGATGGAAAGGCTTGAAAATTTTGCTGATCGTGCGCTTGGTCGGGAGGCTTTTTGCATGAATAGATTTAGGCAAAGGCAAACAGAAATGCAATCCAAGGATGTCAATGCTCGCTACACCCTGACCAGGCTGGCCGAACAACTCGGCATCTCCAAAGACCCGATCTTGGATCAGCCGCTCAAGCGCAAATCAATATCTGGAGGTCAGGCTAACGGCTGAAGCTCCCGGCTCGAAACCAGACTGACTACTGACGGACTATACCTTAAAAATGTCCTGGGCCTCCCAGATCACTGGGAGGCCTCTTACCAGGCAAAATATCACCGATGCCCAGACCAATCCCTCGGCAGTTGGCGCTAGCCAAAGGACTCCGGCCAGATCAGGGATATGAGCTGCGATCATGAGCGCAAAGGCAAAAGCCTTGACCACGGCATAGGTAAAGCGGCTGAAAGGAGAGGCCACGACAAACTTGCCCAGGGGCGTGTTCATCATTGTCTGGGCGCCAAATGCCGTCTTGCCCTCTTCGAGGGCATGAGCCCTGATCGCGTCCACAAAGGTTCCGCGGATCAAAAAGACAAGCGGAACCCAGACACCGATCCATCCTAGAGCAGTGAAGGAGATCCAGTAGGCGAGCTCGACGGCGCGATCGGAGGCAATATCGAGGATGCCTCCGAGCTTGGTGCATTGATTGAGCTTGCGTGCAAAAAAACCGTCCAGGCCGTCGGCCCAGATCACTATGCCTGTGAGGACAAATGCTGTCCAATACCAGGTATTTTTTGCTGCGAGAGGGGCTAAAAAAAGCATGGCGAGGGTGATGAGCGCAAGCACCACCCTCGATACCGTCAAGACATTTGCTATGTTTATCACGTTGCTATTGCTTGCGCCGATTACACGTCGAGATTGCCGACCTTGTGAGCGTTTTCTTCGATAAATTGGCGACGAGGAGCGACTGCCTCACCCATCAAAAGATCAAAGACGTGGTCGGCATCCGATGCATCGGTCACCGAGACTTGTTTTAGAGTCCTGGTTTCGGGATTCATAGTGGTTTCCCAGAGTTGCTCGGGCATCATTTCACCGAGTCCCTTGAATCGCTGTATCATGGCTTTGTCGCCCATCTCGGCGAGCACTGCCTCGAGTTTGTGTTCGTTATAGCAATACTCGATGCGCTTGCCTTTTTCTACTTTATAGAGAGGTGGCTGAGCAATGTAGACATAGCCTTTTTCGACTAGAGGCTTGGCATAGCGGAAAAAGAAAGTGAGCAAGAGAGTGCGAATGTGGCTGCCATCGACATCGGCATCGGTCATGATGATGACCTTGTGATAGCGCAATTTGGCTAAGTCGAGGTTTTCGGCATTGGGACGCAAGAGGCCACCGGATTTGGTATTGCCGTCTTCGTCTTCCTGGAGGGTCACCAGACCGATGGCCTGGATCATCGCCTGGACTTCGGTATTGTCATATATGCGGCTGGGCTGGACTCTTTCTACGTTGAGGATCTTGCCCCTCAAGGGCAGGATGGCCTGAAATCTACGATCACGTCCTTGCTTAGCGGAACCGCCTGCAGAGTCGCCTTCGACTAGATAGAGCTCGCAACGCTCAGGATCTTTTTCGGAACAGTCAGCCAACTTGCCTGGCATGCCTCCACCGGAAAGCTCGTTTTTGCGGCGCACCAGGTTTTTGGCCTTGGCGGCTTCTTCTCGGGCTTTTTTGGCTTGAATGATCTTGTTGACGATCTCTTTGGCAGGCTTTGGATTGAGCTCGAGCCAGTCGGAAAGCGATTCGGAAGCCAGTGACTGAGTGATGCCCTGTACTTCGCGGTTGCCCAGTCTTTCTTTGGTCTGGCCCTCAAACTGAGGGTTGGGCACCTTGACCGAGATGATTGCCGTGAGACCTTCGCGGATATCTTCGCCGGTAAAGTTGGAGTCGGCTTCTTTTAGGTGGCCGTTTTTACGAGCATAATCATTGACGATACGGGTGAGGGCATTGCGAAAACCAGTGAGGTGGGTGCCGCCATCGTGCGTATTGATATTGTTGACGTAGCTATAGATGGACTCCTGATAAACGGTCGTCCACTGTAGAGCGCACTCTACTGTCACGTCGTTTGCCTTTTGATCAAAATAGATCGGTGGCTTGTGCAGAGCGTCACGCGTATCATTCATCCATTCGACGTAGCTGGCTATACCGCCCTCGTAGTGATAGGTCTCGGACTTGCCTGCACCCTTGCCCGGACGATTGTCAGTGAGGATGATGCATAGTCCCTTGTTTAGAAAGGCCATTTCTCTCAGTCGATGAGCGAGAGTCTCCCATTCAAAATAAATCTTGATACGTTCGTTGTCTTCGTTGACATCATGAAAAATGAGATCGTCCGGCCAGAATGTGACTTTGGTACCCCGGTCTTCTGTATCACCCAATATCTGGAGGCCACCATCGGCAATACCGCGCAGATAGATCTGCTTGTGCAATTTGCCATCACGACTGACCAATACTTCGAGTCTTTCGGAAAGAGCGTTGACTACCGAAGCCCCTACCCCGTGCAAGCCGCCTGAGACCTTGTATCCGCCGCCGCCAAACTTGCCCCCAGCGTGGAGTACTGTAAAAACTGTCTCGACTGCGCTTTTGCCAGTCTTTTCGACTATGCCGGTGGGAATGCCGCGGCCATTGTCTTCGACTGTGCAGGACTCGTCTTCGTTGATGGTGATGAGGATCTTGTTGCAGTGTCCGGCCAGAGCCTCGTCAACAGCATTATCGACGATCTCCCAGACCAGGTGGTGCAAGCCCTTTGGACCGGTAGTACCGATGTACATGCCAGGTCTGACGCGTACTGCCTCGAGGCCCTCGAGAACATCGATAGCCGAGGCGTCGTAGCCAGGCTGATTGGTTTCTTGTCCTTCTTGGGACAGATTTTCTTCTTCGGTCAAAGCTGCCACTGATCCTTCTCTATCTTTGTGTTCTTGGTTAACCATCTTTTTTGCGCACCTGATTGAGCGTCCTGCCGATAATATCTTGCGGGATCCGCGCATATGTGTCTGCCTCTCTGGGCTCGACAATGCACGTATTGCGGCGAAATATAGACCATAGATTTTAGCATGAGAAATAAACTCTTAGAAACAGCGCAGCCAGGCTCAGATTCTGCTAAATTTCATTAGGCTATTTAAACTAAGGAAACCTCGCTTGCTAGTCTATACAGAAGCCAGACCCGGACTGCTCAAGGCCTCATGCGTTGCCCTCGGCTTTTTTGATGGCGTCCATCCAGGACATCAAGCCGTTATCAAAAAGGCTGTGGACGAGGCTCGGAGGCTTGATATCGCCTCGGGAGTCGTGACCTTTTACGATCATCCTCGCGGACTGACGAGAGGACAGGCCCCACAACTCTTGACGGTGATCGAGCAAAGGCTCGATCTTTTTGAGGCCCTAGGCGTGGATCATGCGATGGTCCTTACTTTTTCCGAAGAATTGTGTCGACTCAGCCCTAGAGAATACGTAGAAAACGTTTTACTGGGCTCGATGGGAGCCAAGTCTATATCTGTCGGACATAATCACCATTTCGGTCGCAATCGCGAAGGTGATGCAAATCTCTTGAGACAGTATGGACAAGAGGATGATTTTGTCGTCCATGTAGCTGACATGGTCTTTGTCGATGGTCTTGAAGTATCTAGCTCACGCATCAGGCAACTGATCGAGCAAAAAGACATGCCCCTTGCAGCGAGCCTGCTCTCGAGGCCGTATGCTGTCAGAGGCACCATCGTCGGCGGTGCGCAAAGAGGACGCAAGATTGGTTTCCCGACAGCTAATGTCTCCGCTGCCTTCAATCAGTTGATCCCTCCACCAGGAGTCTATGCCGGTTATATCCGCCAGGCAAAAGATGGGCCGTCGCTCCTCCAGCCAATGCCTTGCGTGATCAATATCGGCTATAGACCTACTTTTAGCGAAGAAGTCAAAGAAAACAAAGAAAACCCTTTGACAGTCGAGGCTCATGTGCTCGACTTTGAAGGCGATCTGTACGATCAGACCTTAGAAGTACAATTTGTCCAGTATCTGCGCGGTGAGATCAAGTTTGAAGGGATCAAGCAATTGGTCGATCAGATAGCCAGTGATTGCCAGAGCGCTAGATGCTATCTGGCTGCTTGCACATGATCGTCAAATCGATCGCAATCCGTGATTTTCGCAATTATGTGGAGGCGGATCTCGATCTGGCTCATACACGCAATATTTTTATTGGGCAAAACGCTCAAGGTAAAACCAATCTGCTAGAAGCGCTCGAATTGATCTCTACAGGGCGTGCTGCGCGTGCCGGTCACGAACGCGAGTTATTGCGCATTGGTGCTGATCGTTGCATGGTTCAAGTCAACTACGAGGCTTTTGGCTATCAAGACAATGCAGTCGTCGAATTGATCAAGGGTGATAAGGCTGCGGGAGGCAACGACAAGATATCGCGCAAAGCGAGGTTGAACGGTGTAGCCCAGAAAGCCGGACGCCGACCCACTGGGCGACTGTGCATTGTTTCATTTGCCGCGCGCGATCTCGATCTCTTGCGAACTGGCCCACTGGTGCGACGGGACTGGCTTGATGCAATTGCTCTCAAGATAAGACCACAGCATGCCGAATGTCTCGATCGATATGAAAAAATACTGGCGCAGCGTAATCGACTGATAAAGCAATTTTTTGAGTCGGGGATGGGCCTCGACGAAGATCAGATGAAGATTTGGGATCGCCAGGCAGCTTATCACGGAGCTCAGATAGTCAAGGTCCGCATCGATCTCATAGCCGAGATGCAGGAGCCTGCCAGACAGCATCTAAGTCATATCAGCGGCCAGACCGATATGATGCAACTGGCATATCTCTGCAAGGCTGATCCCTTATTGTCTCTGGAAGATCTGAGTGCGCTCGATATCCCCGAGATGGCGCGCATGCTATATCGCAAAATGAAAGAAAGACGGCAAGAAGAGCTAGCTCGCCGTCAGTCTCTTGTAGGACCGCATCGGGATGATCTATTGATCTCCATAGGAGGGCTGGATGCAAGCGCCTTTGCCAGTCAAGGCCAGCAGCGTTCTGTCGTGCTCGCTCTCAAACTGGCTGAGTTGGATCTGGTGGTCTCGCATTTACAAGAGACACCGGTACTCTTGCTGGATGATGTATTAGCCGAATTGGATCCCATGCGACAAAGGCTCTTGATGGAAAGAGTGTCGGATGGCATGCAGACCTTTGTAACCACCACCCATCTGGATGGTTTTAGAGAGGAATGGTTGAAAGATGCACAAATTGTGCATGTGCACGGCGGAAGCCTAAAATAATTGCGAAACCGGTTATTATTGGCTTAGCAAGGGTACATTAATCACAGTTAAGGTTTGGCGTTGATTCATTTCAGATTCAGAGATTTTTAAAAGGCGCGGATGTGTTAACCGATCATCTAGACGAAGGACTGCATCGCAAGGTCTGCCTCGAGTGCAACAGGCAATTTACCGGCATCGTGGCTGCCTGCCCTCATGACGGTACCAACCTCATCCCCCTAGCTCGCGATCCTATGATAGGTACTTGCCTCATGGGCAAGTACGACATCATCGACGTGATCGGCCATGGTGGCATGGGTGTAGTCTACAAGGGCCGCCAGGTGCTCATGGATCGGACCGTGGCTATCAAGATGTTGCAGTCTCAGCACATTTCCGATTCGATGAGCGTCAAGAGGTTTCATCAGGAGGGCAAGGCTTCCTCCAAGATGAATCACCCCAATGTCATCACTGTCTACGATTTTGGTGTGACCCCAACAACCGGACAGCCCTTTATAGTCATGGACTATCTACAAGGGGTGCCTTTGTCCGATCTAATCAAAGAGCAAGATCATATCGGTGTGGAAAGAGCACTCAAGATCCTGGTGCAATCGACCGATGCTCTCGATCACGCGCATCGCAATGGCGTCATCCATAGAGATCTCAAGCCATCCAATATCATGCTAATCGAATACGAAGACGAAAAGGACTTTGTCAAAGTAGTCGATTTTGGTGTGGCCAAGCTCATCTCTGCAGGTGGCGAAAATGCGCAAAGATTGACCCAATTAGGCGAAGTCTGCGGATCGCCTGTGTACATGAGTCCAGAGCAGTGTCAGGGCATGGAGCTGGACAACCGGTCCGATGTGTATTCGATGGGTATCGTCATATACGAGACCCTGACAGGTCGTCTGCCGATCTTGGGCAAGACCATGGTCGATACAATGTCCAAGCACATCACCGAGATGCCCCCTCGCTTTTCAGAGAGCAGACCTGATCTCTATATCCCCGAGCGTCTCGAAGCAGTTGTGTTTAAAGCTCTGGCCAAGGATCCAGCGGATAGGCATCAGAGTATGGCCGAATTGACGCATGACCTTGATACGGCTATTCCAAGGCCAGGCAAGAGTATGGTGCTGCGCACCGATTTTCCGACCATGCCCCAGGACAAAGACGCAGATGCATCCAGGGGGATAAGGCTTAAACCATTACATTTAGGCGTCATTGCCGCCGTGGCTCTCGTAGCGATCGGCATCGGCGTCAAAATGACCATGGATGCCAGTGTCAAACCGCAAAAGGCCACAGTGGCACCTGTGAGCCAACCAATTGCGCAACCTCCAGTTGTTGCACCTCCTGTAGTGGCAAAACCCGTTACTCCTGTCGCGACTCCTCCAGACTCGCAGCCTACAAGCAAGACCAAAGCGGTTGCACCATCGACCCCTGCTCCCAGGCCTGTGGCTCCCAAGCCTGCAGTCAAGATCGCTCGTAAGCCCAAGCGTACCAGCACTGGCCCAGTCGAGACAGCCTCCGCTAGTTCTCATGGAGGCGGGCAGGCTGCGGCTCATGTTCGCCATGCAAGTGCTGGAGATCCATTTAGCTCACTCAAGAGCGATCGTAGCTATTAGTTTAGTCCTGGTTGTGATGTCTATATGAGGTACGAGCAGCATGTCTGATCGCAATCTGGACAATGAGTCAAAAAGCAAAGACAAAAATCTCGGCGAGTCTAGCAATAGTTTGCTGTCGGATGCCTACGATCTGGTGCAGGAACATCCGCTTGCAAGTGGTGTCGCTGCTGGTGCTGCACTCCTTGCCGGCGCGTATCTTATGCGAGGCAGATTTAGCGGGCAGGGCCGCTTGCTTGGCGAAGTAGAAAATGCCGGCAAAGAGATCTTCAAACACGTCGATGAAATACCTGATGTCTTGAGGCCCGGACTCCGCTCACTCTCTACAAAAGAAGTGCCAGCAGTCATTGCCAGGGCTGGGGACGATTATCTAGTTACTCTCAATAATGTAAAAGGCATGTCTCGCTCCGCTACTTTAGAGCCCGGTGAGACTATGCAATCTTTTGCTCAGGACCTGCTCAAGCGCCGCAGTGGCATAACCGGCGAATTTGTCAACGAAAAAAACATTGGCGAAGAGACGACGCGTCTTCTGGGACTCAATAAGGGGATGTCTGCCGATAAGATTGCGGCGAGAGCTCAAGAAATCATCGTGCATGATGATGCTTCGCTCAGAGCCCTGGGCGAAAAAGCCCAATTTAAGCATGTGCCGCAATTGGGACAATTTCTCAAGCAGTTTGGAGTGACCGAAGAGCAAATACAGACTGCTTTTAATATCCAAAAGGCTCAGGCTCCGGCAGAGAGACAATTGCTGGGTCAGATCCTCAAGGACAACAAATTGGCTAGCAACGAACAAGTCGAGTCTGCTTTTACTCAGCAAAATGAGATGAAGGCCTATCTGCGTCAAGTACTCGAAACAGTCTTTAAATAGGACTGTGGATAATGCCTAATAACCGCCAGGGGTAATGTGCGGCAAGACGTTGCTATTGTCGTCAGCAGACGGTGGCCTGTCCGAGGCGGCATCATCCATGTCCGGCAGAGAAAACATGCCGGTCTTGCGATTGCCCGAGACTTGATTGGGTGGGACTATGCCTCTGACTACTGCCACTGCGCATGGTGCGTGTCCCGCTATCGATTGCGAGACCGATCCTAGCATCAATCTGGTCAAACCAGTCTTGCCATGAGCGCCAAGCACGATGAGATCGGCTCCCCATGCTGCTTGTGTATGCAGGATTACCTCGCGTGGGTCACCGCGGCCGATCTGAGTAGTGACATTTTCTTGTCCAAATGCAACCGAGAGTTCTGCTGCCATTTCTTGCAAGGCCGCTCCAGCGATCCCGTTTAGCAATTGCATCTTGGTAGTGAGTCCGCGCGGAGTCGCGACATTTGTGTTGTCGTCATCCTGGGGAGCAATGACGGTCAAGATCTTAACTCTTGTGGCGTCTCCCCATCCTGCTCTTTTGAGCCATTGCAGTGCGGCTCTACTGTAAGGAGAGTCGTCCACGGCAAAGAGGATGTTTTGGATGCCTTGCTGCCAGTCGGCCGATCGACAGAGGATGACCGGACAGGGGGCATGCAGCAGCACCGCTTGCGATACCGAGCCAAGCGTCGGCACATCCTCTTGGGTATCGTGACTGCCTATGATGACCGTGTCGGCATCCCATGATTTGGCTTCTTGGACGATCTCTTTTTTGGGATCGCCTCTTCCGACTTCGCAGATGATTTTGACTGGCGATTTGACCACGCTGGATATTTCGCTAGCGATATCCTCGAGTGCGGCCACCGTGTCCTTGATCAATTGTCTTTCGTCCGAGCTGAGCCCGGTGCCGGACAGATGCAAAAAACCACGGTGGCTCGCCTTGCGGATCTTGAGCACATGCAACAATTTGATGCACGTATCGGCAGGCCATCGGATGCCGATAAGACTATCGATGACTGTCTGAGAAGATTCGGTACCGTCGAGAGCCGCCAGTATCTTCATCTTATTTGTGAGTGGCAAGTTGCTTTTTGGTCGTCTCAAT
>Ga0233423_10001270_pt1 | contig 12792 bp, 7 predicted proteins | sample Watercolumn_Mata_FD_180713 | JGI IMG/M metagenome (GOLD analysis project Ga0233423, IMG submission 180713) | Freshwater microbial communities from Lake Matano, South Sulawesi, Indonesia - Watercolumn_Matano_2014_112_MG | ecosystem: Environmental > Aquatic > Freshwater > Lake | place: Indonesia... | reverse complement strand
ATTGACGATTTGGATGGAGTGATGTTACGATACGATGGAGAGACCGACGAATTGGTTGGGGTGACTGTACACAATGTCAAACAGAAAATGTACCAACAACTGGTTGAGGATATCTGCCGTCGTGTCGTCCACTATAAGGAATACGCCGTGGCTTCCTAACCCGGATGCGATGGCAATGAGAAAGGCCCACCGCATGAGAATGGTGGGTCTTTATTTCATGTCCAAAGGGAATGGAATTTTGGAATGAGAATCGGCATCATCGGCGGGGGGATCGCCGGGCTGACAGCAGCCTATGAGTTGGCCAAGAATGGACATAGCGTTGCCGTCTTTGAGAAAGAGGCGGAATTGGGCGGCCAGGCCAGCACTTTCCCTATCGAGGGAACCCGCCTGGAGAAGTTCTATCACCATCTCTTCACCAGCGACTGCCACATCATTCAGCTCATTGACGAGTTGGGCCTCTTGCCCAGGATGCGCTGGATTGATTCCAAGGTGGGCCTCTTCCACGGCGGCAAGGTCTACGACTTCGTCACCCCCCTGGACCTCCTGCGATTTACGCCCCTGAGCCTGCCCAACCGCCTGTGGGCTGGCCTCGTCTCCGTCTACCTCCAGCGCCAGGCTGACTGGCAGAAGTACGAAGGCATCACCGCCAAAGAGTGGCTTGAGAAGTACGCGGGGAAAAGCGTCTACAATGCCATCTGGGGGCCGATATTGCGAGGCAAGTTTGGCGATAGCTATGATGAGGTCTCCATGACCTGGTTCTGGGGGAAGATGCGCCTCCGCTTCGGCTCCCGCCCCAAAGGGATGCAGAAAGAGCAACTGGGCTACATGGAGGGCAGCTTTCAACTCTTGATAGACGAGCTGGAGAAGCGCATTAAGGAGATGGGAGGCGAAGTCTACACGAGCGCCCCCGTTGAGCGAATTGTCGTGGAAGATGGAAGAGCCGTGGGACTCAGGTCGCAGGTCGCAAGTCACAGGTCGCAAGTCCCAAGTCGCAGGTCGCAGGTCGCAAGTCCCGAGTTACAAGTCTCAATCGCTTGCGACCTGAAACCTGACACTTGTGACCTGAGACCTGAGACCTGTGACTTCGATGTCATCATCGCCACCGTCCACTCCTTCGCCTTCACCGAGATGATGCCGGAGCTTCCCTCGGACTACATCGAGAAACTGAACCACGTCAAATACCAGAGTGCCTTCTGCCTGGTGCTGAAGCTGAAGCGACCGCTCAGCCACATCTATTGGATGAACATCAGCGATCCTACCATCCCCTTCGTCGCCGCTATCGAGCACACCAACTACATGCCGCCGGAGGCTTACAACGGCAAGTATATTCTATACCTCTCCAACTATTTGCCTTTGGATAGCCATCTTTTCTCGCTCTCCAAGGACGAGCTCTTGCAAGAGTACCTGCCTCACGTGCGGCGTATCAACCCTGAGTTCGATCTGGATTGGGTGGAGGAAAGCTGGCTTTTCCGCGACGACGCGGGACAGCCCATCATCACCTGCAACTACTTCCAAGAAATACCCAACCATCAAACCCCTATCCAGGGGTTGTACCTGGCCAACACCACCCAGATCTATCCTGAGGACCGGGGTATGAACTATAGCGTGCACTTGGGACAAAAGATCGCCCACATCGTTCACAAGTTTGAACTTTGAGCTTTGAGGTTTGAAGTTCAAGGTTTGAAGTTGGATGTTTGACAATGCGTTATCTCATCATCTCCGACATCCATTCCAACCTGGAAGCCTTCGAGGCCGTCCTCGCCGATGTCGGTCCTTTCGATAAGGTCTGGTGCCTGGGCGATGTGGTAGGCTACGGCCCCGATCCAAATGAGTGCGTCGAGCGCCTGCGAGATCTACCCCATATCTGCGTGGCCGGCAATCACGATTGGGCGGTGCTGGGCAAGCTGGATTTGGAAGACTTCAATCCCGAGGCCCGAAGAGCCTGCTTTTGGACCAGAGAGGAGTTATCGCCTGCAAACTGGGAGTACTTGGAGGTACTTCCTCATACCGTCGTCGAGAAGGGCTTCACACTCGTCCACGGGAGCCCCCGTCACCCCATCTGGGAGTATATCTTGTATCCCTCTGTTGCCAAGGCGAATTTCGAGCACTTTGATACCAGGTTTTGTTTTATTGGGCATACTCACGTCCCGGTCATCTATCGCTATCACACCGAAAACCCCAACCTTGCTTGTGATACATTCAGGCCCTCCTCCAATGCTCGGCTAGTGTTAGGTGATGACCGCCTGATCATCAACCCCGGCAGCGTTGGGCAGCCCCGCGACGGCGACCCCCGGGCCAGCTACGCTATCTTGGATTTCGATGAACTTACCTTGGAATATCGGCGCATCCCATACCCCATCGAAGTTACCCAGACAAGGATGATGGAGAAGGGCCTGCCGCCGCGGCTCATTGTGCGTTTGAGATACGGGTGGTGAGGACAGGTCGCAAGTTGCAGGTCACAGGTCGCAAGTCCCAGGTCGCAAGTCGCAGGTCGGAGGAACTTTTCGACCCCTTTAAGCGTCTCATGAGCGAGATGAGGGAACGAGTCAACGAGTCACGAGTTAACGAGTCTACTCCATTCCTCGTTGCCTCTACCAGGAAAGGAGATGAGTGAAATGAGAAAGGTATTCTGTTTGATCGCCGTCGTAGCTGTGTTAGCCGCTGTCGTGGCCTGTGCCGCGCCCACCCCAATGGTCGTCGAGAAGGAGGTGCCAGTATACGTCGAGAAGGAGGTAGTGGTCGAGAAAGAAGTGGCAGCCATGCCCGCCCCCGATTTGGGACTGGAGCCCGTCGAAGAGCGCATGATCATCTGGACGGGGGACGTGTCGCTGATCGTGAAGGACGCAGAGGAGAGCCTGGAGAGGGTTGAAGCTATCGCCAGGGACCTGGGAGGCTACGTGGTTAGCTCCAGTTCCTGGCACCAGGAGGAGCAACTGCGGGCTCGCCTGACCATCCGCGTGCCGGCCGAGGAATTCGATACGGCCATGGTGCGCCTCAAGGACCTGGCTGTCAAAGTCGAGCACAGAAACGTCTCCACCCAGGATGTGACCGAGGAGTACACCGACCTCGACGCCCGGCTGCGCAACCTGGAGGCCACCGAGACGGAATTGCTGGAGCTTCTCACTGAAGTGCGCGAGCGGACAGGCAAGGCCGAGGACATTCTGGCCGTGCATCGGGAAGTTTCCAACATCAGGGGGCAAATCGAGCAGGTCAAAGGGCGGATGCAATACCTGGAGAAGATGACGGCTATGGCCACCATCAACATCGAACTGATCCCTGATGCGTTGGCCAGGCCCCTTGTGGTGGCCGGCTGGCGGCCGACCGGCACAGCAGCCAATGCCGTGCGAACCCTGGTCAAAACCCTTCAGTTCATCGTAGATGCCGCCATTTGGATTATTATCTACGCCCTGCCCACCCTGGCAGTCATCGCCATCCCCTTCTTCATCCTTTGGATGATCTGGCGTCGGTGGAGGAGGCGAAAGAAAGAAGCGGTGTAGTCCCCAAGCTCCCTTTGCTGTTTTTGGAGATTTGACAATCGCCGCTTTTCTGGTTATAATAATTGATAGATCGGGTGGCCTAGGGACCTCACGGTAACCACTCCGTGGGCTGAACTAGGTTTACCTGCCGCAGGGCAGTCCCCGATCTTTTTGGGAAGAACAGCGGATGGGCAGGATTGACGGATCAAAGGAATCCGTTAATCCTGCCCATCTGTGTTCTAACCAGGGCCAAAAGACAACAACCTCTTGAACAGGACGATTTCTTCCTCGCTGAAGGTCCTCAATAAGATCAGGACCAGGAGGTAGACCAGGCTGCCCAGAGGGATGGTCAAGAGGACGCTTGTATCGCGCAACAATCCCAGCAGGCCGCCCATCAACGCCGCCGCCAGGGCAGGCCGCCAGAGCAGCCTCCCCCAGGACACGGGGGCCAGATGCTTGCGCAGGCAATAGTAAAAAGGCAGCAACAGAGCCAGCTCGGAAAAGAGGTGGATGAGAGCCGAAGCTCGATAACTGTAGATGGGGATAAAGACCACGTTGGCTACAACGGTGAAGGCCAGGCCAATAGCGAAGGCCTTGGTCAAGAAGCGCTGTTGGTTCAGGGCGATGAGGATGTAGTGGGTGACGCTGTTGATGAACCCAATGGGTATGGACCAGATCATCAGTTGCAGGGCGATGCGCGACTCAGGGAGGTATTGAGAGCCGCCCAGGAGATAAACCAAGGGCTCGGCCAGGACGGTAGTCACCATGGCGACGGGCAAGGCAACGATGACTAACAGACGAACCGACAGGAGATAAGCCCTCAGCAGCGAATCCTTGGCCGAGGCAGCGTAGCGCGACATGATGGGGAAGACGGCAATGGTGAAAGAAGCGGGAAGGATGTTCAGGGCATCCAGGAACCTATAGGCCACGCTGTATAGCCCAACCACCATGCTTCCCTTCATCGTCTGCAACAGATACACGTCTATTTTGAAGAAGAAGTTGGAAAAGAGGTTGTTCAGCATCAGCGGCCAAGAGAGGCCGACCATCCAGCGCTGTAGGGAGAAATCGAACTCGAGATGCGGCCGGAAGCAGTGGCGGACCAGCAGGTAGAGGAGGATGGCCGCGGTGACGAAGTTGATCACGATAGAGAGCCCCGCCAGGCCAACGAAGCCCCAACCGAGCAGCAGCAAGACCAGGGTGCCCAGCACGACTTTGAGCACCGTGGTCACCGTGGTGATGGCCGCCGGGTACTCCATCTTCTCGAAAGCGTTGAAGACGGCGGTGAAACCGTTGGCTAAGCTGCCGGGGATAAGCCCCACGGCCAACAGCACCATGGCGGCGATGGTATCGCCAGTCAGGGGTTGGGTGAGCTGCCGTGCGCCGATGAACACGGCCAAGAGGGGCACCGCGATGACGACGAGGATGAGGCGCAGGATGGTGGTGTTGGCCAGGTACTGGTTGCCGAAGGTGCGATCTTTGGCCACTTCCCGCTGCAGCAGGATGTTTAGCCCAAAGGTGGTGAAGATGTCCAGCCAGCCCCAGATGATGACAGCGAAATAGTACTTTCCAGCAGCGTCGGGGCCCAGAATGCGCAGCATCAGCGCAGCGAAAGCCGTCTCGATGAGCTTGTTCGCCAATTGAAGCACGATGGGCGCCAGACTGTTCTTGGCCACCCGCCTGGCATCGGAGTCCTCGACACTTTCTCGGTAGAAACGTCTCCATAGCCAGTAGCCCAACAGCAACATGAGCATCAACCCGGCCATGAAGCTGACGAACAGCCCTAGCTTGAAGGACATGGGCGAATACTTGAAACGCACTGTCCACTGACCCGCCGCAAGGGAAACCGCTCGGAAATTGCCGTCGGCGCGGTGGATCTCCAACTCCTGCTCCTCGCTCTCCCCTGCTCCCTGGGGACGATAAAAAGCTTTCCAGCCAGGGAAAAAGCTGTCGGCCAGGACGAGGAAGCCCGGCTCTTCCAGCTCCACGTCAATGAAGACTTGGCTGGGGGTGTAGGAGGTGATGGTCGCAGGTCGCAGGTCGCAGGTCGCAGGTCGCAAGTCGCAGGTCGCAAGTTCCTTCCCTGGCTGGTTTCCAACCTCCAACTTCCAACCTCCAACTTCCAGAATCACATATCGGCGTGGATCGTAGGTGCGCAAGGCTTCTGCCACGTCGTCGGTCACGATGGCGCAGTTCGCGGGCAGGGAAAAGGCGCGGGGCATGCACCCCTCGTTGCGGTAGACCCGTAGCTCGTCGTCGTAGACCAGGGTGTACTTGGGGCTTTCGATTTCCTGGGTGGTCAGGACGTATTTGACGTTGAGTAGATCCAGAAGGGGTGAGTCCAAGGCCTGGTGGTGGTCGGTGTAGATAGGAGCAATGCGGTTATGTAGGAGTTCTGTCTGGTCGTAGATGAGGCCCATGTAATCTGTGTACTGCTTGGGGATGATGGAGTCGTAGCCGCGTACGTCGCTGAGGCCGTAGAACATACCCACGTTGGCGTGAAAGGTCTTCTCACCGGGGGCATTATAGGTAGTGATGCGGTAGAGGTCTTTATCTTGCTGGAGGAACTCCACCACCGGCGGCTTGAAATCAAGGACCTTTGGATCGGCGGCCGGGTTAAAGCCGTAGCCGAAAACGAAAACATCGCAGATCAGCACCAGCAAAGCCAAAGGCTTCCAAACCTCATACCTGCCGAGGCGAAAGGAGGAACGAGCGAGAAGCAATACCGCCCCGCTGGAGGCACAGAATAGTCCAAAGATGAGCAGGTTGTGGAACTCGTAGGAGTAAAACATCCGCCCATCGGCGAAGGCTTCGGGGGCCTTAGCCAGGCTGAGCATAACCCGCTCAGCGAGGGGGATAACCGTATCCGGGAAGAGCAGGCTGAGGGCCAGAGCGACTACCAAGCCCAGGCCGACTAGAAGGGCGAGCCGGCCCAGCTTGCGAGCAATTCCGAACTCCGAATTCCGAATTCCGAACTGATGATGTGCCCCGATCCCTGCCAGCACTGCTACGCTCAGTGTATAGGGGAATATCCACCGGAACGGCGAGTGCAACTGCTTGACGCCGGGCAGGAGGTAGAAAAGCAGGGCGTAGAGAGGCGTGCCGAAGACAAAGGCCAGGGAAATGGCAGCCAGGCTAGCAAAAATCCAGACGTATTTGTTGCGTCGTCTGAAAACAGCGATCAGGGCTAATATTAGAGGCAAGATGCCGAGGTAGCTGCCCCCCTCGACGTAGTTCTTGATCCCCCAATCAATGGTGCTAATTGGGTTGCCGTAGTAATCCCTGGTCACGTTGACCGCCTGGAGGCTGAAAACATCGAAGTAGCTGTGATGGCTGGGGTTGCCGAAAAAGTCGGGAACGACGAAGGCGATGAGGCGGCGGGGCGGGTAAGCCCACCCCACCACCTGCTGGTAACTGGCCGAATCCTGCCGAAAGCTGCTGCTCACCAACTCGTGGAGCGGGATCAGTTGCACCGCCCCCAGAGCCAGGCCCAGGATGACCATGATCATTAACCAGAAGAAAGCTCGGCCCGCGCTTGATTTGCGAACCCGTGCCAATTGCCACAGCCTGATTGTGGCATAGAAGGCCATGACCAGCAATACGTAGTAGGAGATCTCTATGTGGCCAGCTAGAAGCTGAACGCCGAGAGCGATAGCGCCGAAGATCACGTACAGAAGTGGACGAGAAGCATCTCCTCGATTCTCTCCCGCCTTCTTGATAATCAGTTCTATCATCGTCAGAAGCAAGGGCAGCCAGGCGGCAGCAGCGATGATCATGGTAAAGACCACGCTGACGACCATGAAGGCGCTGAACATGTAGGTGATGGCGGTTACGGTCGCCCCCAAGCGACCCAGACCTATCACTCGGGCATAAATGAAGGCGAATAATCCAGCCAGGAAGAGCTGGAGGACGGTGAAGTAGCCATAGGCGCGTGCGATGGGCAAAACGTAGAAGAGGACGCTGAAGGGGTACAGCGCCGAATGTTGGCCTGCAGCCAAAAAGGGTAGACCAGCGAAGATGTAGGGATTCCAAAGGGGAATCTGGCGAGCTTTGATAGACTGAACGACGAACCGCTTCCAGACGTAGTTCTCCAGGATCAGATCGCTCAGGAGTTCGTTATGGGGCACAGAGATGCCGAATTCATCAGCAAAGGAGCGCCAGGGCTCAAAGGTAAAGAGGTTGTCGGCCGGAAGGAGGGTTTTGCCGCCGAAGATAACGGGCCAGAAGAGGAGCGCAGCAAGCCCAAGCAAGCCGATGATTATGGTCGAACTCAGGAGCCTGTCTCTGTCAAACCGTCTCATTCCACAGCACCTTGTGTCTCGTGGTCACACTTCACAACAGTGCGACGATTATACTATGGGAAAGCCAAAAGGTCAACAGAGCGTGCCCATCGCCACTCTCATCCGCATTTGGTAGCAGCTCGGCATTCTGACATATTGGCTTCTTGGGGAATGGATCCTACTACATGTAGTGACCGCGGTGAAACATGCCTGTGGCTCTATCATGCCATTGTTGCCGGGTTGCGTTAAAAGAGATAATGAGCTATAATATAGTCCTCTATGGCTTGCTCTCCTTTGACTGAACTCTTCATATCTCTCCTCTTCTTGCGTACCATTGCCGGTCGAAGCTCATGGGGAATGTCTCAGTAGCTCACAGGAAAAAGCAATGACTGCAAGCATTCTACTGGTCGAAAAAGCGAACTCCCCGATAGATTGGATTCATCAAAGCCTGGAGAAAAAAGGGTATGTCGTATTGCTGGCTGGCAACGAGAAAGAGGCTATCCAGCAGGCAGTTTCTGAGACACCCGATCTGATCATATTAAATGCCACATCCCCGAAGCTGAACGGTCGCCATATCTGTCGAGTCTTGCATGAGGAAGTTTCGGAGATTCCCATCATTCTGATCCTGCGGGAGGACGAGAAAGACGATGATGTGGTGGAAGCCATGTTTGTCCTGGTTCCCCCTTTCACCTCTCGGAAGTTGTTCAACCGCATCGGGATGATCCTGAAAAGCGACGAAGGAAAGATCCTGCGGGTAGGAGGGCTAACGCTAAAACTGGGGACCCGCTGTGTCAACAATGGACGCAGAGAGTGGAGACTGACCCCCAAAGAACTCGAATTGTTGAAAGTCCTTATGCGCAGCCCAGGGCGAGTGCTGAGCCGTCAGTTCTTGATGAAGAAGGTGTGGAAAACCGATTACATGGGTGATACGAGAACTCTGGATGTCCATATCCGCTGGCTACGGGAAAAGATAGAAGAAAACCCAAGCTCACCGGTCTATTTGCACACCATACGTGGAGTGGGCTATCGCTTCGACATGCCGAGGAAGACAAACAAATAACCAAGTTAGAGAACCTGTATGCTGCACTTGGAGTTTCACTCGCTGTAACGAGTGGGATCTATTCAGTTCAACGAGCTAGGGCCCATACCCTAGCTCGTTTGCTTCAGGGCCTCTTTCGTGCTACAATATTGTGTTGCCGAAGAATGTATCTGTTACCCTGATTGTTGAGGTCAGAGAATGGCTCAAGACAAGCTCGTCGTGCAGGGTGCACGAGAGCACAATCTCAAGAACATAACCGTAGAGATGCCCCGCAACAAGCTCATCGCCATCACCGGCATCTCCGGGTCGGGAAAGTCAAGCCTGGCCTTCGATACCATCTATGCCGAGGGGCAGCGCCGCTACGTGGAGTCCCTGTCGGCCTACGCCCGCCAGTTCCTGGGCCAGATGGAGAAGCCCGACGTGGATCAAATCGAGGGCCTCTCTCCTGCCATTAGCATTGATCAGCGAGGGGCCAGCCACAACCCTCGCTCTACCGTTGGCACGGTGACCGAGATCTACGATTATTTGCGCCTCCTCTACGCCCGCATCGGGGTGCCCCACTGCGCTCAATGCGGCCGAGAGATCAGCCGGCAGACAGCGGAACAGATGGCGGACGCCATCATGAATCTGCCCGAGGGCAGCCGCATCATGATCCTGGCTCCGCTCATCAAGGACCGCAAGGGCCACCACAAAGCCGTCTTCGAGGACGTGCGCAAGGCAGGCTACGTGCGGGTGCGCGTGGATGGGGAAGTGCGAGAGCTGGACGAGGAGATCGAGTTGGACCGCTACAAGATGCACACCATTGAGGTGGTCGTTGATCGGCTGGTTGTTCCACGGAGTAACGAGTTAACGAGTAACGAGGTAACGAGGGGTGAGGCAACCTTGTTCCCCGTTGACTCATTACTCGGCGACTTTCGTTCCCGTCTGACCGACTCGGTGGAGACGGCGTTGCAACTGGGCGAGGGGATCATCACCGTCCACAATCTCTCTGCCGATCCCGTCCAGGACCTGCTCTTCTCCGAGCACTTCGCCTGTGTGCACTGCGGGGTCAGCTTGCCGGAGATCGAGCCTCGCACCTTCTCTTTCAACAGCCCCCACGGGGCCTGCCCGGAGTGCCAGGGGCTGGGCACCAAGATGGAGCTCGATCCAGACCTGATCATGCCCAACAAGGAACTCACTCTGGCCGAGGGAGCCGTCCAACCTTGGAACGGCTCCAAGCGCAACGACAATTACTACACCCAACTGCTCAAGGCCACCTGTGAGCACTTCCACATCCCCTTTGACGTGCCCGTCAAAGAGCTGACCGATAACCAATTGGACGTCATCCTCTACGGAGGCGGGTGGGAGCGCATTCCGATCACCTATCGCCGCCGGCGGGGAGGATGGCGAAGCTACGAGACAACTTATGAGGGGGTTATCCCCAACCTGAGGCGGCGCTATGAGGAGACCAACTCCGACTATATGCGGGGCAAAATCGAAGGCTACATGGCCCACCGACCCTGCCCTGCCTGCCAGGGGAAACGTCTCAAGCCTGAATCCCTGGCCATCACTGTGGCAGGGAAGAACATCGCTGAGGTGGCGAGGATGTCGGTGGTGGAGGCCAAGCGGTTCTTCGATGAATTGCCCAACCACCTTGACGAACGTCAGCAGATCATCGGCCAGAGGATTCTGAAAGAGATCAAGGCTCGCCTGAGCTTCATGGAAAACGTGGGCCTGGACTATCTGACCCTGGACCGCACGGCGGTGACCCTCGCGGGTGGGGAGGCCCAGCGCATTCGCCTGGCTACCCAGATCGGCTCTCAGTTGATGGGGGTGCTCTACATACTGGACGAGCCCTCCATCGGGCTGCACCAGCGAGACAACGCCCGCCTCATCCGCACCCTGGAGGGGATGCGCGATCTGGGCAACACGGTGTTGATCGTGGAACACGACGAAGCAGCTATCCGCGCCGCCGATTTCATCGTGGATCTGGGGCCTGGGGCCGGCGAGCATGGCGGGGAGGTGGTGGTTACTGGGACGCTGGAGGATGTCATGGCCTGCCCCGAATCCATCACCGGCGACTATCTGGCTGGCCGCCGGCGCATCGCGATCCCCGAACATCGCCGCGATGGCAACGGCCGGGAGATCGTCATCAGAGGGGCGGTGGAGCACAACCTGAAGGGCATAGACGTGCGCATCCCCCTGGGGAAATTCGTCTGTATCACCGGGGTTTCAGGCTCCGGTAAGAGCACCCTTTTGGTGGATATACTCTACAGGCGCCTGGCCCAGGTGTTGCAACACAGTCGGGATAAACCTGGCCTCCACGATGCGGTACTGGGGGTGGAGAACATTGATAAGGCCATCAACATAGATCAGTCTCCCATCGGCCGCACGCCCCGCTCCAATCCGGCCACCTACACCACCCTCTTCACCTACATCCGCGAGCTCTTCGCTGAGCTGCCTGAGTCCAAGGTGAGGGGTTATGCGCCAGGGCGCTTCTCCTTCAACGTCAAGGGGGGACGCTGCGAGGCCTGTCAGGGACAGGGGACCATCAAAATCGAGATGCAATTCCTGCCCGACATCTACATCGCTTGTGACGTCTGCAAGGGGAAGCGCTTCAATCGGGAGACTTTGCAGGTGCGCTACAAGGGGAACAACATCGCCGACGTATTGGACATGACCGTCGAGGAGGCCATGGAGTTCTTTGGCAGCATCCCCAAGATCAAGCGCAAGCTCAAGACCCTCTGCGACGTGGGCCTGGGTTACATCAGGTTGGGCCAGCCGGCCCCCACCTTGTCGGGTGGCGAGGCCCAGCGGGTGAAGCTGTCCAGGGAGCTTTCCAAGGTAGCCACCGGCCGCACCCTCTACGTGTTGGACGAGCCCAGCGTGGGGCTTCACGCCGCCGACGTAGACAAGCTGCTGAAGGTCCTCGACCGCCTGGTGGACAGGGGCAACACCGTGGTCATCATCGAGCACCACCCCGACATCGTCAAAGTGGCCGACTGGATCATTGACCTGGGCCCAGAGGGCGGCGATGCCGGCGGGGAGGTCGTGGCTCAGGGAACCCCGGAGCAGGTGGCGGAGGTAAAGGCGTCGTACACGGGGCAGTTGTTGAAGCGAGTGTTAGGCAATGAGGCACCAAGGCAACGGGGCAATGAGGCACTGAGGCAATAAGGAGGGAGAGGACATGCAAGTGACCATTAACAGATCGCGACTGGAGCTCGTCGAGGGTGACATCACGAAGCAGGATACCGAAGCCATCGTGAACGCGGCCAATCCGAGCCTGCTGGGCGGGGGCGGTGTGGATGGGGCCATCCATTGGGCGGCGGGGCCCCAGCTTCTGGAGGAGTGCCGCACTTTGGGCGGCTGCCAGACCGGTGATGCCAAGATCACCAAGGGCTATCGGCTCAAGGCGAAGCACGTCATCCACACTGTAGGTCCGGTCTACTACCACGACGGCGTACGTGCCCCGGAGCTACTGGCCAGTGCCTATCGCCGCAGCCTGGAAGTGGCTTCGGAGAACAACGTCCGCTCAGTCTCCCTCCCCTCTATCAGCACCGGCGCCTATGGCTACCCGATAGATGAAGCCGCTCCCATCGCCCTGCAAACGGCCATCAACTACCTCGAGGCGCATACCGACATTGAGTTGGTGCGCTTTGTCCTTTTCGGCCAGCATGCCTATCAGGTCTACGATATCGCGCTCAAAGAGATCATGGCATAGGGATTCACGGGTGGGGTCATTTCTGATCACCTGTATTGGCAGCAGAAACTGACATCTTGGAAGTAGAACCGGCTCCCATGCCCAGTAGCACTAACATTCTTACGCTGCACCGCTTTGAGAGAATAACCGGGTAATGGGATGGTGGTCTGGTAAAGCTACACTACATCATGATATTAGAACTTTACCAATCAACATAACCGATTCCTGGGACAAGTTGGAACAAACCGAACTGCTGTAGGAATCCCTGGCTGAAGCGGACGATCAGGGCATCAGCCACCTCTTGCAGTTCGACTACAGCGT
>Ga0233423_10001269_pt1 | contig 12792 bp, 11 predicted proteins | sample Watercolumn_Mata_FD_180713 | JGI IMG/M metagenome (GOLD analysis project Ga0233423, IMG submission 180713) | Freshwater microbial communities from Lake Matano, South Sulawesi, Indonesia - Watercolumn_Matano_2014_112_MG | ecosystem: Environmental > Aquatic > Freshwater > Lake | place: Indonesia... | reverse complement strand
GCCGCTGCTGCCTCCCCCGGGATTTTTGCTATTTCAAATCCACGCGTTTGATGCCCTCCAGCCCAAAGACCTCTTGCAAGGCCTGGCGTTGGGGGTGCACCACCCGCTGCCGCAGCAGGAAGGTCAGGGTCAATTCCTTTTTTTCCAGGTCATTGCTCAGACCGGAATTGACGACCTTTAAGCCGTGCCGGTCGATGATCTCCCGGATCCGTTCCGCCTGTCCCGGCAAATCCGCGGAAACCACCGTCATCTCCTGATACCAATCACGGCTTAATTTTCTCTCCAAGGGTTTCAGCCCCACCAGAGAAACCACGGTGATGGCCGCGACCGCGCCGCCGTAAAAGTAAAAGCCCGCGCCGATGGTCAAGCCCACCGCACAAACTACCCAGACACAGGCCGCGGTGGTCAAACCCCGGATGGTGTCTTTACTGCGGATGATTACGCCGGCCCCCAGGAAACCGATGCCGGTGATGGCCTGGGCGGCGATGCGCCCCGGGTCCACCTGCAGGCTGATGCCCGGAACCCCGCCCCGGTACTTATGGAAGAGGTATTCGGAGATAATCATGATCAGGGCGGAGCCCAAGGAGAGGAGGAGATAGGTTCTCACCCCCGCGGGCCGGCCGTGCACCTCCCGTTCCAGGCCCACGGCCCCTCCCAGGAGGGAGGCCAGAATCAGCCTAAAGATGATTTCTATGTCGGTGATCATTTTTCGACTCTTAAAGTATCGCCTCGATTCCCTTGCGCCGGATCACGTTCAGCAGCTTGAGCGCCGCGCCGGTGGGACGCTTTGCCCCCCGCTCCAACTGCGACACGTATCCAACCGTCACGTTCAGATAATGAGCAAACACCGCCTGGCTCATGTTTGCTTCTTCGCGTATCGCCCGGATATCTTCCCCGGTTAGCGGTTCGAGATCGGCTCTATCCTTCACACCAAGATGGCGCATGGTGATTTTTCCGTAAGCCTCATCCGTCAGAATTCCCGCCTGCTGCATATCCTTGGCTGTTTCCAGCAGCGCCTGGGTCAGCCGGCCAGGCTTTTTGTTTTTTCCCGTCATGTTGCCTCCTGCAAAAACCCCTCTGCAATCGCATGGTCAAGGCGTGCATCATCCGCCTCAAGCCACGCCGCGGCAATCTCTTTCATGGTGGCCAATTCATCGTCTTCGATGTTATCACGCTCATTCTTGGCGAAGCCGTGAAGAAAAACACCACGACATCCCCTGGCCGGACCCCGTTGCCGCCATTCTCTATACCATGGAGAGCCGCGGCCTGTCCCGCCGGGACCTGGAGCAATATATCGGCAGCCGGGCCAGAGTCTCCGAAATTCTTAGCCGGAAGCGCCCCCTCTCCATTGAGATGATAAGAAAGCTCCACGCCGGTCTGGGCATACCGGCGGAGGTCCTTATCCAGCCTTATCCTTTGGAAAAGTCTGCCGCCTGAGATTAGAACTTGGCCCGCTCGGTGGCTTTTTCTTTGTTTCTGTATTTTTCAAGCGCCCAATAGCAAGCCCTAGTCATGTAATTTACGGAGAAAAATGTATGTTCTGGTTTGTCTAATTCTATATAATCATTATTTTTTGTCGAAAATACCCTTAAATTCCCCAAACCGCAATCCCAGCCCGGTCAGCCTCTTTCAGCATCTCCTCCCGGTCGAACATCAGGCTCTTGCCCGCGTCCACGGCCAGCACCGCAGCCTTGACCTCGGCCATGGTGCGGATGGTGTCCAGGCCCACCGCGGGCACGTCAAACCGCAGGTCCTGGCGCGGTTTGCTCACCTTTACCACTACTGCCCCCGGCCCGGCCAGGAGCCCTCCCCGGCGGATGGTTTCGTCGGTGCCCTCGATGGCCTCCAGGGCCACCACCACTCCCCGGCGCACCACCACACATTGGCCGATGTCCAGGCGGCCGATCTCCCTGGCGATCTCGTAGCCGAAATCGATGTCCCGGCGCTCCTCCGGGGTAGGGGCCCGGCGGCTCAACTGCCCTTCAGAGGCCAGCAATTCGTCCATAAACAGGGTGGAAGGCGCGATCCGGATGCCCTCTCCCTCGATTTCATCGGCCACCGCCCGCAGTAGACGGTCGTCCCGGCCCGCGCCCACCCGGCGGATGAGGCTCAAGGCCCTCAAGTCCGGCCTAAACTCCCGGAAGAGCCGTCCCCGGCTGATGCCTCCGGCCAGCACGGCCCGGCTCACCCCTTCTTTTTTAAAGATGCGGATGATCTTCCCCAGTTGGCCGACGTAAACCCAGTGGAGCCGGTGCACCAGGTTCTCCAGGGCCGGGTCCGTTTCCCCCCGGTGGGCCACGGCGATGACCTGGAAGCCCTGTTGTTTGGCGGCCTGGGCAAAGAGGAGAGGGAACTGGCCCTTACCCGCGATTAAGCCGATGTTCTCGGACATCCGCCGGCAGCAGCCCCCGTTCTGAGGTTTCCAAAAAGTGGAGGAGATGGTTGATTTCCGGCACCTGGGGAAATTCTTGCCTTACCCGGCCCATGGCCTCTTTCAGGTTGTACTCGGACAGGAAAAGGAGCTCGTAGGACCGTTTCAGGGCCTGGAGGGCGGTGTCGCTAAACCCGGCGCGCTTCAGGCCCACCAGGTTCAGGCCCACCAGCTTGGCCCGGTTGCCCACGGCCATGGCATAGGGCGGCACGTCCCGATGCACCGCGGAGCAGCCGCCGATGAAGGCGTAGCGGCCGATGCGCCCGAATTGGTGCACCGCGGACAGCCCCCCCAGGATCGCGTGGTCTTCCACCACGATATGGCCGCCCAGGGTGGCGTTGTTGGACATGATGACCCGGTTGCCCACGTGGCAGTCATGGGCCACGTGGGTATAAGCCATGAACAGATTATGGTTGCCGATGCTGGTGACGCCGCCGCCCCCTAAGGTGCCCCGGTGCATGGTGGCGAATTCCCGGATGGTATTGTCGTCGCCGATGACCAGCCGGGATTCCTCCCCCTTGAATTTCAAATCCTGGGGGATTTCCCCCAGCACCGCGAATTGGAAGACGCGGCACCGGGCGCCGATGGTGGTGAAATCCTTGATCACCACGTGGGGGCCGATTTTGGTCTCTTCCCCGATGGCCACCCGGCCTTCAATAATGGAGTAAGGACCGACAGTTACGCCCGGGCCCAATTGTGCGGCTCCGTCCACGATGGCGGTGGGATGAACTTTAGGCGCTGTCACTCTCCCTACACGCCCACGGAGGCCATGAGCTCGGCCTCGGTCACCATGGTCTGGTTGACCAGGGCTTTACCTTTCATTTTCCAAAATTTCTGGCCGCTGCGCAGGGTTTCCAGCTCCAGAATCAGTTGGTCCCCGGGAACCACGGGTTTGCGGAAACGCACCTTATCGACTCCCAGGAGAAAAATCGAAGGATTTCCCAGATTTTCCGGAGTCGAGACCAGCGCCAGGATGCCCCCCACCTGGGCCATGGCCTCAATAATGAGCACCCCCGGCATGATGGGGCGGCCGGGAAAGTGGCCCTGGAAAAAGGGTTCGTTGATGGTGACGTTTTTCACGCCCACAATCCGTTTTCCCTCCTCCAGAGAGATGATGCGGTCCACCAGGAGAAACGGGTACCGATGGGGCAGGATGCGCTGAATCTCGTCCATATTCAAGGGGAGCTTGCTCATTCTTGGGGCTCCTCAGCGGTGGTTGCGGCCAGGTCCGACACTCTTTTCTCCAGGTCTTTCAATCTCTGGTGGATTTCCGGCAATTTGGACAAGAGGTTCACAATCCGCAGACTTTCCATATGGGGCCGGGCCGGGGTCCAGGACACCGTCTGCCCCGCAGGGATGGAATGGCTCACCCCCGATTGGGCGGCCACCTGCACGCCGTCTCCCAGCTCAATGTGGCCCGCCACCCCTGCCTGCCCCCCCAGGGCCACCCCTTTCCCCAGTTTGGTGGAGCCGGCCACCCCCACCTGGGCCACCAGGAAGGAGTGCTCTCCCACCGTGACATTGTGGGCCAGGTGCACCAGGTTATCCATCTTGACTCCCCGGCCGATCCGGGTCTCACCCAGGGCGCCCCGGTCAATGGTGCAGTTGGCCCCGATCTCCACGTCGTCTTCGATGACCACGATGCCCAGTTGGGGAATCTTGGTATGGCCCTCTTTCCCGGGTACAAAGCCGAAGCCGTCGGAGCCGATCACCGCGCCGCTGTGGATGATGGCCCGCTGTCCCACCAGGCACCGCTCCAGGATGGTGACATGGGGATAAAGGAGGCTGTCCGCGCCGATCTGCACCCGGTCCTGAAGGACGCACCCGGGCATGACGGTCACCCGGTCCCCCAGGCGCACGCCGTTGCCGATGTAGGCGAAAGGCGCGATGGAGACGTCCCGGCCCATCTCCACCTCCCGGCCCAGAAAGGCCAGGGGGCTGACGCCGGGCCAGCGGCTTAAGGGAGGGGCGAAAAGGGCGGCCGCCCGGGCATAGGCCAGGTAAGGCTGCTCTACAATGATCAAAGGCCGCGGCAGTTGGGCCTGATCCGGGCCCACGATGAAGGCTGCCGCCTGGCTCTGGGCCGCCAGGCGGGCAAAACGCTTCTGGGTGATAAAGGTAATGTCCCGGGGAGTGGCGCGGTCGATGGCGGCAATGCCTTGAATTTTCAGGTCAGCCGGTCCCTGAAGTCTTCCTCCCAGAAGGGCCGCCAATTCTCCAAGGGTATATTCCACGGCGATACTATTAACGGAAGCGGCCGCGGACTTTTTCGGTGATGTCCATGGCGGGGCTCATGTACAGCAAACCTGAGCCGCGCCGGTCCAAAACTATCTCCAGCTTGTTTTCCTTGGCCACATCGGCCACCGCGGTTTCAAGTTTTTTCAGGAGGGGCTCCATTTCCTTCTGTTTCAACAGATTCATCTGTTTGTCCGCGTCCGCCACTTTTTGCTGGAACTCGTTAGCCCTTTTGGTGAGTTCTTCCTGGCGCTGTTTTTTGGCCTCTTCCTTCATCACCCCGGCCTGTTTGCGGAAGTCCTCCATGGCCTTGCCTATGTCTTGTTCCTGTTTTTGCAGGGTTTTGCCCAATTCTTCACCCTTGCGCTTGAGGACATCCTGAACCTTTTTGCCTTCCGTGGATTTTTCCAAAATGTCGGCGCTGTCCACCACCCCGATCTTCAGATCTGCGGCTGCCAGGCACAGGGGGCTGAGAATCAATCCCAGGGTTAACAACAAAGCGAAACCTAATTTAGCCATATTCTTGCCTCCTAAAATATTTGCCAAAATCATCCACTCTCACTGGTGTGGGAAAAAAACCTCCGGTGCGCGGGATCAGAATTGGCTGCCCACGGTAAATTCCCAGGCGCTGTGTTTCTCCCAAGGTTTGGGTGCGATATTGTAGCCCCATTCCACCCTTAAGGGACCCATGGGCGAAAACCATCTGAAGCCCGTGCCCACCGAAGTGCGGATGGAGCTGAAAAAGGACTGCCCGCTGCCATAGACGTTGCCCGCGTCGAAAAAGACGGTGCCCATCACTCCCAGTTTTTTGATCAACGGAAAGCGGTATTCCACATTCATCTGGACGAATTTATCGCCGCCGATACGCTCTCCGGTGACCGGGTCCCGGGGGCTGATATCGGCATATTTAAAGCCCCTGATGGAATCGATGCCGCCCAGGTAAAACTTCTCATACGCGGGCAGGGCCTTGGGAGGGACTCGCTGCAGATAGCCGAGACGACCATGCAGAACGCCCACGGTTTTCCAAAAAAGTGGAAAATACCAGCCGGATTCCACGATGTAGCGCATAAATCCGCTATCGCCCCCCAGGCCGGCCCATTCCACGCTGATGCTGTTGTCGGAGCCCCCGGTGGGAGCGAAGGTGGAGTCCCGGGAATCCCGCCTGAGCGACATAGAGATGGCGCTGGTGTTATGAATGTTGGCGGCTTCCACCAATACCGGGGAGGCGTTGGGCTGCAGGCCGCTTAAGGTGACGTTTTCATAGCGATACATGCCGTAAAGGCGGGTATACTTCCAACGCAGGGGGTGGGCCAGACGGAAATCCCCTCCTTTGCTTTTCCGGGTATATTCGGAGTAATCCCTTTCCCAGAAGAAGGCGTCAAACCCTGCGGACAGGGGCCGGTCGAACAGGTAAGGCTCGGTGAAGCTTAACCGGAACCGGGAGGAAATTGCGCCCACAATACCCTGCACTTTCAGTTGCTGTCCCCGGCCGAAGAGGTTGTTCTGGCTGACTTCCAGCAGCCCCACCAGACGATCCTGGGTGCTGTAGCCCGCGCCGATCCCGAAGGTGCCGGTGGGCCTTTCTTTAACCGTGATCTTAAGATTCATCCGGTCCGGCGCGCTCCCCGGATTGGTGCTGAAGTTCACATCCTCAAAATATTCCAGGCGCCGCAGGTTCTTGATGCTTTCCTTCAACTTGGTGGCGGAGAACATCTCCTGTTCGTAAACCCGCAACTCCCGCCGGATCACCTTGTCCCGGGTCTTGACGTTGCCCGAGATTTCGATGCGGTCGAAATAGACCTTCTGCCCTTTCCGGAACTCGAAGGTCACATCCACCGTCAGGGCATCCGGATTTTCCTTGATCAGAGGGGTGATGTCGGCATTGGCGAATCCAAAGTCGGCGTAAAAATCCGACAGGGTCGTCAGGTCTTGCTGCACCACTTCCCGGCTGTAAACCTTTTCCTTGGGGAGTTCGAGGAGTTTAAAGAGCTTTTCCTTATCCTCCAGCAACTCGCCCGAGAAATCGATTTTGCCCACTTTAAACTGGGGGCCTTCCTCCACCGGGATGGTGATATAGATGTTGCTCTCTTTGATGTCAACCCTGGGTTCCCCTACTTTGGCCTTGATGTACCCATGATTGAAATAGTAGGCCGCGATCTTTTCCAGATCCCGCTCCAGAGTGTCTTTGCTCAGTTTCCCGGAGCCGGTGATAACGGATAAGATGCTTTTTTCCTTGGTCTCCATGACCCCGCGCAGGTCTTTGCTCTTAACGTTATTGTTGCCCTCGAATTCTATTTTCTTAACGGCTAATTTGCCGCCTTCGTCCACCTTTAAGACGAGGTTTACTTCCGTATTGGTCACCGGTTGCAGTTCATAAGTCACCGCGGCCTGGTAATATCCCTTATCCCGGTAGAGATTGACGATCTTATTGATATTTTCCCGGATCGCGCCTTCCGAGGCCACGGTGAAAGGTTTGAGATCGGTGACCTCCAGGATTTTGTCCTTTTTGATCTTAACGTTGCCCGTGACCAGGATCTCTTTAATGGCCGGTTTTTCCTGCACCAGCAAGGTCAGCACCCTGCCTTCCGGGGTATCGCTGATGTCCAGTTTCACATCGGTAAAATACCCCATCTTATAAACGGCCTTTAAATCGTCCCGCAGGCGGCCGGGGGAGACCATCTCGCCTTCCCGGGTCTGCATGGCCCCCAGGATGGCGTCCTTCTCGATGCGCCGGTTCCCCTTGACGACGACCTTTACAATCCGCTCTTTGCCCATGATCTTGAGGGCCGTTTCCTGGGCTATCTGGCGGCTGAGGCCGGGGAGGGCCTTCATCCCGGTCCCCTGAAGTTTGAGCGTGGCCGTGGTCACCTTCTTGGCGAGATCGATGATCTTCACCTCCAGGGATAAGGCCTCGCCCACCTTGATTAATTGCCCCAGAATCAACACCTCGGCCCCCACCTGGCGGCCGATTTCCTGGGCCAAGGCGTCGTTCAACGGTTCTTTGATCTTGGCCAGTTCCCGGTGCAATTCCTCCCGGGGCACCAGGGTGAAGCCCTCGGTCTTCAAACGGTCCTGCATTTCCTCCCGGAGTTTCTCCCCTAGAGGCTCCATGGGCTCCTTGCTGACCACCGTAAAGGGCAGGACTGCCGTTTTTTTGAAGACTATCTGATCATCCTGAGCCAAAGCCGGCCAGGAGCAGGTCAGCGCCAGAAGGACTAAAATCGCCAGGCGTTTAAACACCTCATCCCCCCTGTAGAATTACCGCTTTGCCGTCCACCAGGGTGGCCCGCCGATCCAAGGCCTGGGCCAAATCCATATTATGGGTGACGATGACCGAGGTGAGGCCTCGTTCGTGGTTAAGTTTGAGCAACAATTCCTGCAACTGGAATCCGATCTTGGGGTCAAGATTGCCCGTGGGTTCATCAGCCAGAAGCACTTCCGGGTTTAACACCAGGGCCCGGGCCACCGCCACCCGTTGCTGTTCCCCCCCCGAAAGAGTGGAAACCCGGTGGGTCAGACGTTCCTTCAACCCCACACTGACCAGCATGGCCTCGGCCTGCTCCCGGATGCGCAACTGGGGCAGGCGGGCGATAAGCCCCGGAATCATCACGTTCTCCAGGGCGTTAAACTCCGGCAGCAGATGGTGGAATTGAAAGACAAAACCCACCTTGCGGTTGCGGAAGGCCGCCAGGCGGCGGTCATCCAGAGAAAAAACCTCTTCTCCCTCCCAGAGCACCTCTCCCCCGGAGGGACGTTCCAAGGTTCCCAGAATATGGAGTAGGGTGGATTTGCCCACCCCGGATGCCCCCACCACGGCCAGGGTCTCCCCGGTGTAGATATCCAAATCCACTCCCTGGAGCACTTCCACCTGGATGCCGTTGTGCTTGAAGGTCTTGGTCAGTCCTCGAATCCTGACCTTTACCGGTTTTTCCTCTAGGCGTCCGCCTACCATATCACTTTCCCCTAAGGGCGTCAATCTTGCGAGTTCCGAGTTTCAAGTTTCGATCTATTAGTTATATTCATGTTGATTTATCCGATACTTATACATCACCAGCAGTTTTTCCTAACCCCTAACCCCTAACCCCTAACCCCTGACCCCTGCTACTCATACCGAATCGCCTCCACCGGGTCCAGCCGGGCCGCCTGCCAGGAGGGGTAGAGGGTGGCCACGAAACTGATGGCCATGGCCGCGGCGACGATCAGTGCCAGATCCAGGCTCTCCACTTTAACCGGCAAGGTGGAGATGTAGTATACGTCCCGGGGCAGTTGGATGAATTCGTACCGCTTCAGGAGGGCGCAGAGTCCCAGCCCCAGCCCCGCGCCGATGCCGGTGCCGATCACGCCGATGGCCAGCCCCTCAAGGATGAAAATTTGCATGATGCTCTGGCGGGTGGCGCCCATGGACTTGAGAATGGCGATGTCCCTGGTCTTTCTCATGACCATCATGAACAGGGTGCTGGCAATGCCGAACGCGGCCACCAGGACGATCAGGGTGAGGATGACGAACATGGCGATCTTTTCCAGCTTCAAGGCGGAAAAGAGGGTGCGGTTCATCTGCATCCAGTCCTTGGCGGTAAATTCCGGGCCCAGCTTGTCTTGGATGGCCGCGGCTATCCGGTCGGCATGGTAAATGTCTCCCACTTCCACTTCGAAACCGGTGACCCGGTCCCCCAGGCCCAGGAATTCCTGCAACGCGGGGATGCCGGTATAGACCAGGGTATTGTCGATTTCGTACATGCCGGAGTGAAACACCGCGCTCACCCGGAAGACCTTCATCCGGGGCATCCGGCCCATGGGGGTGAGGGTGCCCAGGGGAGAGATGATGTTCAGGTAGTCTCCCAGGTTCAGGTTGAGGTTCCGGGACATTTCGTTGCCGATGGCAATCCGGGGCGGTTCGGCCGCTCCGGTCTCGGCCAGGTCCGCAAAGCGCCCTTTAATCACCTCCAGGCCTTTAGGACCGCCCCGGCGGATGGTCTCCAGGTCCAAACCCCGGACTGCCCCTCCGGAAATATTACCCGGCGCGGAATACATCACCTGGGTAGAGATAAAGGGGAAGCCGTCCACCACTCCGGGGATTTTTTTGATCCGGGCCGTGAGTTGGCGGTAATCCTCCGGGCCGGCCCCGGACTCGGTCACAATAATATGGGCGTTGACGCTGAGGATCTTTTTCTTCAAATCCTGGTCGAAACCGGTCATCACCCCGATGACCACTATCAGAGCCATCACCCCCACCGTCACCCCCGCGGTGGAAATGAGAGTGCTCAGGGAGATGAAGCCTTTGGCCCCTCTGACTCCCCGCAAATAGCGCCGGGCTACGAATGTCTCAAAAAAACCCAAATTTCTGGGGTCTCCTTGGCCTGTTATCCCAAATTTCCCGAGCCCATACGCCGTAAATTGCTGTTCCTAAAAGATATACCTCACGCAAAGACGCAAAGGCGCAAAGTAAGACGCAAACATTCAGTGTGTGAGACAAAGTCCATGAATTACTATTCTGATGAATAAACCATCCAATCAGTTAACCGCAGACCGACCGAACACTACTAATCCTTAATCCTTAATCCTTAATCCCTAATCCCTGGCCCCTAACCCCTGGCCCCTAACCCCTGATCCCTGGCCCCTGGCCCCTGACCCCTGACCCCTGCTCACTGCTTACCGCTTACTGCTCACTCGTATCTAATAGCCTCCACCGGATCCTGGCGGGCCGCCTTCCAGGAGGGATAAACGGAGGCAAGGATGGTGATGGCCAGGGCCGCGGTGACGATAAATAAGATATCCAATCCCTCGATCTGCACCGGCAAGGTGTCCAGATAATAGATATCTTTAGGTATTTTGATGAACTGATATTTCTTCAGCAATTCGCAGAGTATCAACCCCCCCAGGGTCCCCAGGGAAGTCCCCACCGCGCCGATAATCAGGCCGTTCAGCAGGAAGATCTGGATGATGCTGCCGGTGTTGGCCCCCATGGACTTGAGGATGGCGATGTCCTTGGTTTTCCTCAGGATCATCATGAACAGGGTGCTGGCGATGCCTAAGGCGGCCACCAGGATGATCAGGCTCAAAATGATGAACAATACCACCTTCTGCATCTGCAACGCCAGAAACAGAGAGCGGTGCAGCTTTTGCCAATCCCTGGAAAAAAAGGGGGCCCCGAGTTTATCGTCAATGGTTCGGGCCACCTTATCGGAGGCATGGATGTCCGCAACCTGCAATTCCAGGCCGGTGACCTTGTCTCCCAATCCCAGGAATTCCTGCATCCCGGGAAGACTGAGGAACATCAGCCCGGAATCGAATTCGTACATGCCCGTGTGGAAAACGGCCCCCACCTTGAAAGCCTTCATGTTGGGCCGCCGGCCCAAGGCCGTGGAGCCTCCCAGGGGAGAGATGATGTTCAGGTAGTCGCCCACGGACAGCTTTAACTTCTGGGCCATCTCGTTGCCCACGGCGATGGCCGGCGCTTCCTCCGGGCCGCCGGCGGTCAGCTCCTGCCAGCGGCCCTGGCGCAGCTTGACCCCCCGGGGACCCCCCGCCGCCAAGATGGCCGGATCGATCCCCCGCAGCACCGCCCCGGAGAGACCGCCTTCGCCTGAGACCATCACCTGGGTATAGATGAAGGGATGGACTTCCTTGACCCCTGGGACAGTCCGCACCTTTTGGGCCACCTGTTCATGCTCGGTAAAAGGGGCCCCCCCTTTCAAAAGGAGGATGTGGGCGCTGATCCCCAGGATCTTCTCTTTCATTTCCTGGGTGTAGCCGGTCATGACGCCGATGACCACGATGAGGGCGGTGACGCCCAAGGCCACCCCGGCCATGGAAATGAAGGTGCTCAGGGAGATGAAGCCCCTTTGCCGCCTGACCCCCGTTAAAAAGCGCAGGGCCACGAAGGTCTCGAAGAAGCCCAAAAAACTCACCTTTCAGGTCTTAACTGGGGAAAGAGAATCACGTCCCGGATGGAAGGGGAGTCGGTGAGGAGCATCACCAGCCGGTCGATGCCGATGCCTTCCCCCGCGGTGGGGGGCAGGCCGTGCTCCAGGGCGGTGACAAAATCCTCGTCCAGGGCGTGGGGCATCTCTTCGTCCCCGGCCTGGTGCGCGGCCAACTGCTGCTCAAACCGCTGCCGCTGGTCGTCCGGGTCGTTGAGCTCGGAAAAGGCGTTGGCCATCTCCCGGCCGGCGATGAACAGCTCGAAGCGGTCCACCACCTCCGGGTCGGTGTCGCTCTTCCGGGACAAAGGCGAGGTCTCCAGGGGATAGCCCAGAATAAAGGTGGGCTGGTGCAAATGGACCTCCACCAGAAGATCGAAGAGCTTGGTCAAGGCCCGGCCGTAGCCCTCCCCGGCGCGCAGCGCCACGCCTTCCTTCTTGGCCAGGGCCACCAGGGCCTCCCGGTCCCGGACCAACTCCGGGGGGATGCCGCCTACGGCCGTGAGGGACTTCCGCAGGTCCAGGCGCCGCCAGGGAGGGGTGAGATCGATTTCCTGCCCCTGGTAGGTAATCTTGAGGGTCCCCAAAAGATTTTGGGCCACATAAGCGACCAGCTCTTCGGTGAGGGTCATCAGGTCTTCATAGGTGGCATAGGCCTGGTAAAACTCCAGCATGGTGAATTCCGGATTATGCTGGATGGACAGGCCCTCGTTGCGGAAATTGCGGTTGATTTCGTAAACCCGTTCCAAGCCCCCCACCACCAGGCGCTTCAGATAAAGTTCCGGCGCGATGCGCAGATACAGGGTCATATCCAAAGCCTGGTGATGGGTGATGAAGGGCCGGGCCGTGGCCCCCCCGGGAATGGGCTGCATCATGGGGGTCTCCACTTCCAGAAAACCCCGGCCCTCCAGGAACTGGCGCACCAGGCGGATGATGGCGGAGCGCTTCTCGAAGACCTCGCGTACCTGGGGATTGACCATCAGGTCCAGGTAGCGCTGGCGGTACCGGGTCTCCACGTCCGTCAAGCCGTGGTATTTCTCCGGCAGGGGTTTCAGGGACTTGGTGAGAAGAGTCAGGCTCTTCACCGCCAGGGTAAGCTCCTGGGTTTTGGTGCGGAACAGGGTCCCTTCAAAACCCACGATGTCCCCCAGGTCCAGCTTTTTGAACAGCGCAAAAGCCTCCTCCCCCACCACCTGCCTCTGCACG
>Ga0233423_10001268_pt1 | contig 12794 bp, 13 predicted proteins | sample Watercolumn_Mata_FD_180713 | JGI IMG/M metagenome (GOLD analysis project Ga0233423, IMG submission 180713) | Freshwater microbial communities from Lake Matano, South Sulawesi, Indonesia - Watercolumn_Matano_2014_112_MG | ecosystem: Environmental > Aquatic > Freshwater > Lake | place: Indonesia... | reverse complement strand
ATCGTCGACATCCCCGAAGACATGCTCGAAGAAGCCAAAAAATATCGCCACGAGATGGTCGAAGCAATCGTCGAAACCGATGATGCCTTGATGAACAAATATCTCGAAGGCGAAGAGATCAACTTCAAAGAATTGCAAAAAGCATTGCGCAAAGCAGTGTGCGACAACAAAGTCATTCCGATTACCTGCGGTTCGGCCTTCAAAAACAAGGGCGTTCAGCAATTGCTCGATAACGTAGTCGATCTTTTGCCTTCGCCTCTCGATGTAGTCGCCATCAAGGGCACCTTGCCCGACGGCGAAGAAACCGAGCGCCATTGCGACGAAAACGAGCCTTTCGCAGCCCTGGCCTTCAAGGTCATGAATGATCCCTTCGTAGGCAAACTGACCTTCTTGCGTGTCTACTCCGGTAAGCTCGCAGCAGGCAGCTATGTCCTCAACGCAGGCAAAGGCAAGAGAGAGCGCATCAGCCGTCTCGTCCAGTTGCAAGCCGACAAGCGTACCGACGTTGCCGAAGCCTTTGCTGGCGACATCGTTGCTGCTGTAGGTCTCAAAGACACCACCACTGGTGACTCGCTCGCTGACGAAAAAAATCCCGTCATCCTCGAGTCGATGACCTTCCCTGATCCAGTTATCTCGGTTGCCATCGAGCCCAAGACCAAGGTTGATGCCGACAAGCTCGGCGTATCCCTCGGCCGCCTGGCCGAAGAAGACCCGACCTTCAAAGTGCGTGTCGATCATGAAACCGGACAGACCATCATCTCCGGCATGGGCGAACTCCACCTCGAAATCATCGTCGATAGACTCCTCAGAGAGTTTAAAGTCGAAGCCAACGTAGGCAAGCCTCAAGTTGCTTACCGCGAGACCATGAAAAAATCCGTATCCAAGGCTGAAGGCAAGTTTATCCGTCAGTCGGGTGGTCGCGGTCAGTACGGTCACGTCGTATTTGACATGGAGCCCAACGAAGTCGGCAAGGGCTTTGAGTTTGTCAACAAGATCGTTGGCGGTGTCGTACCCAAGGAATACATCCCTGCTGTAGAAGCCGGTGTCAGAGACACCCTCCACGGTGGCGTACTCGCTGGTTATCCCATCATCGACGTCAAGGTCACCCTCGTTTTTGGTTCGTACCACGATGTGGACTCCAACGAAATGGCCTTTAAGACAGCTGCCTCGATGGGCTTCAAAGAAGGCTTCATGAAGTCCTCGCCCATCTTGCTCGAACCGATCATGAAAGTCGAAGTCGAAGTGCCCGAAGAATTTATGGGCGACGTCATCGGCGACATCTCCAGCCGTCGTGGTCGTGTAGAAGGCATGGAAACCGTCAGCCAGCAATCCAAGGTTAAGGCTCAAGTGCCTCTGGCCGAGATGTTTGGCTACGCTACCGATATCCGTAACAAAACACGCGGACAAGGCACCTTCACCATGGAATTTGCCCAATACGAAGAAGTACCTTCCAATATTGCCGATTCAGTGATCACTGCCAGAAAAGAAACCGCAAGATAATATCTTGCTGGTCCATCCTTTGAAAGGGCCGCGTCGCAAGACGTGGCCCTTTTTAACTGATTGAGTTAGGATATTAGAGCATTCTGGAGGGGTGATGAAGTACCTACATTCGGGCTATATCCTATTTTGTCGCGAGGCAGACTACGAGGATAATGGGCGAGTCAATGCCCATGGGCTCTTTGATCTCTTTGTCGAAAAAGAGCTGCCGGCAAAAATGGACTGCGTATGCGTGGTCGGCTTTGGCACTCCTTACGAACGCCGCCAGTACAAGGGTCTGTTTACGATCGAAGATCCAGACGGCAATCCGATCTACATAAAAGACTTCAATGCCAATGACCCGAGCGATATTTTCAAGGGTCACTACATTTTTCGCCCCGAGCTGACACTAGTAAAGCAAGGGGCTTATTCGGCAAAGGTTGCCCTTCTCAACTGGAAGGACGACACCATGTGGGATTGCGAAAGAAAATTTTGGACCATGGTGGAGAGCGATGCCCCGCCAGACCCTTAAGCTGGATATTTAAAAGCCTAGACCAACCAGTTTTGCTTGAGCTCGCCTAGCACGGATCTAAAATCTACATTGGCTCTCAATAGGCCTTCGGGCCCGACTGAACGACTGGGATAAAAATCGGCCAGTACTCCGCCTTTGACTTTCTGTCCCAATAAGAGCATAAACGAAGCGCCACCATGATCGGTGCCTTTGTCTTCGTTGAGATCGAGCGTGCGGCCAAACTCCGAATAGACGACAAAGACTGTATCGCCATCAAAAACTGGCCAGAGCGCAGCAATCAGATTGTTGAGTCGCTTGAGCGAGCGATTATGCGCCGAACGCAAATGTTCGTGGTGATCAAAGTCATTTAGATGCAAGACCACGTGCGAACGCTTGCCGGAGGCTTCTTGCTTTTTGATGCTGGCAGCCAGATCCTGCACCGTATATGGCTCTTGGTCCAAGCCAGACTCAAAAAAATAAACCTGACCATCATTAGAGATATCGGCCTGCACATCGATGGCCCGCGTTGGCAAGCCTGTCCAGCTAGTCTCGCTGATGCGATCAGGTTGTCCGGTATGCCAGATCTCGCTGGCTCTAAAATGCGAGTGACTGGGCCGACCATAACCAACGGCAGGTAAGACAGCCATTTGCTTTGCTTCAAAGATCGAAGTCAGGCTGCTCAGGCGCTTATTGATAAATAGATCGCTGGTCAATGGATACCAGTCATTCCGAGCAACGGCCTCTTTGCCTCTTCGGGCATAATAAAGTTCGCTGCACGCCGCATTGCCGGCAAGAAATGTATTAAAAACATCGGCTCCACCGGCTAGGTGGATAGAAACTATACGGCGTCCAACTTTGAATCGATCCAGACCAAAGTCAAAAGAGCTCAATAATAGGCCCGTGCTGAGCAAAGACTTGAGAAACTGCCTGCGACTGGTGCTTGGCATTTTGCTCCCTTTGCGATCCGCTTGAGAAAGGGCAAAAAAAATTGGACAGTACTGGATTCGAACCAGTGACCCCCACTATGTCAAAGTGGTGCGCTACCAACTGCGCCAACTGTCCACGATCACCTGAACCAAGATATTTTACATCGATATCAGGCGAGCGAATTGATTTTGATCATGCTTTAAGCAATGCATTTAACAAATCAAAAATAAATAGGCGGCACCCAGATTCGAACTGGGGGTAGGGGTTTTGCAGACCCCGGCCTTACCACTTGGCTATGCCGCCAGGCATATCGCAGCCTTCTCAGGTGATTATAGATTACACTCAAATCGACGATCCGTCTAAGGACTGGGCCATCAAGTTATTATTGTTAACGATAGGCCAGGAGCGATAAGTGCAAGTTTCGATAGGCGAGAGATTGTGGCAAGCGATACCGACTCTTTTGATCGTGTCATGCCTGACGTTTTTTTTACTGCGCGCCCTCCCCGGCGACCCTATCGACATCATGCTGGGCAATGCTCAAAAAGATCTGGCGCCACAAGCTTTAGACCAGGTAAAAAAAGACCTGGGCCTGGATAGATCGGCTCCAGAGCAGTATTTTTTGTGGCTGGCAAGCTGGATTCAGCCACAAAGCGACAATGCAGGCCTGGGTTTTTCCTATAAAGACGGCCGCCCGGTCAAGCAGGTGATCCTCGAGAGACTGCCTTTGACAGTTGGCCTGGTAGCTCTGTCGCTTATCGGGGCCTTCACCCTTGGCATTTTACTGGGACTCTTGCCACCTCTATTGACAGCCATGCGGTTGGGTCTCCTTGCTGAGTCCATACAGGGTGCATTGACCTTCCTCTATGCAAGCCCAAATTTTTGGCTGGCGTTTTTGTATATCTGGTATTGCGCAAATACAGGTCTTGCCACCCCTCTCCCTCTAATAGGAGATCTCGCCGATTGGCAGATGGCTCCACTGGTGGTGCCTGCCCTCTTGCTCGGAATACGGCGAGCAGCCAAGATTGCCCTATTTATAGGCAGCCAGATGAAAGACGAGATGCTCAAACCATATTACGTGCAGGCCATGGCCAAGGGGCTTTCACCTGCTCAAATCCTGACGAGACACGTACTAAAAAACTGCATGCTCCCCATCATACAAATCGCCGGCCTATCATTACCGGCCTTGATAGGAGGGTCCGTACTCATAGAGACCATCTTTGCCCTACCTGGCATGGGGAGATTGTTGATCGAGTCTGTCTTTGGTCGCAATTATCCAGTAGTTATCTCGCTCACGGTGCTCTACACGAGCATGGTGATCGTATCCAATCTCGCCGCTGACATTGTCAACACTGCAGCCGATCCCCGATTAAGGGCTTAGGCATGCACCCTCTTTTCAAATCTAACCTCAAGTTTGTCCTCGGCTGCACCATCATGGCTCTTATGTGCGGCATGGCAGTATTTGCAGCAATCAGTCCGGATTTATCCATATCTACGACTTGCAACCTCGCTCAAGCCAATATCAGCCCTCTGACAGATCAAAGACATCCTCTAGGCACAGATGGCCTGGGTAGAGATCTAGCCGCTATGCTTGCTTCTGGGGCCCAGGGATCGCTCTCCGTGGGTATTTTTGCGGCAGTCGGTGCCACTATTTTTGGCAATCTCTGGGGAGCCATCGCTGCAATCACCGGAGGATATGCCGAAAAAATCGCCATGCGCATCGTCGACGCTCTATTGTCGATACCATCCATAGTACTATTGCTCTTTGCCAGTAGCTTTATCGCCACTCCAGAAGCCACACGCACTCTACCGGCGGCCTTGACTGCCTGGCTTGGCGTCACGCCCTACAGTGATGGCCTTTTGCCCTATTGCATCGTGATTACGACCATAGCCTCCACCACCTGGCTCGAATCAGCACGTATCTCTCGCGCCCGAGTATTGGGGATCATGCAGGACGAATATTACCAGGCCGCAATTGCCATGGGAGCCGGCAATCTGCAGATTTTGAGCCGGCATCTGCTACCTGCCCTGAGGGGCATGTGGGTCATCGAAGCAACACTCTTGACGGCCGATGCACTGATCATGGAGTCCGGTTTGAGTTTTTTAGGTCTTGGACTTGGCGCCACCACACCAAGCTGGGGATCCATGTTACAAGTCGCGCAAACCTCCCTGCTCTATGGCAATATCTGGGCGGCCATACTACCTGGTCTGGCGATCGCCCTGACCGCCCTGGCTGTTTATATGCTCGGCCGCAGTTATTTGAGCTTGATTGAGCAATAGTTTAAAATCAAGATCTGATTATTATTGAGACCAACCCAGGATCAAAGAGATGGCAGAAATGGCAGAGACATCATATCGAGCAAAGACATTGACCACCATGGCGATTGCATCGAGTCTGATGGTTTTGCTGACCGCTTGCGGCGGCAATAGTGCCAGCTACGATAGCGGAGGCATGCGCCAGACCTCTGCCGCCGGCAAGGATGCAGGCAAAGACAATCAACATCTGATCTATCCTGGCGCCACTACATCTGGTGCTCAAGCCGCAAAAGAAGAAGGCAAAGAAGGCGATTATGCCACTTACATACAGTTATCTTCAAAAGATCCAGTCGAAAAAATCGCCGATTGGTACGAAAGCACTCTAAAAAAAGACGGCTGGAATGTCGAGCGTACCGAAAACATGGGCAAATTGATACAGATCAATGGCAACCGCAAGCTCTCTGAGATCAATGTCACACTCAATGAGGACGAGTCGGCCAACTCGACCATATTGATCAGCGAAAGCTCTTCGGTCGGCGCAATCCCGGATGACGAGACAGTCGAAACTTTTAAGCCCAACAAAGACGTGCCGCCTACAGACTGAGCCGAACGGGCTACAGTAAATGAGTGAGTGATTTGACTACTAGCAACACATCCAGTCATATCGCCGAGGTGATCGGAGCCTCGATCACCAGCTTCAATGCGCAGGCTTATTCGACCATAAGACCTCCATTTGGCTCCTTTGTAAAAGCCATGTGCCAGGGCGATCATCAGGGCTTGGAGATCTTTGGCGTGGTATTTGATGTGGTGATGAGTCCACGCGACCACATCCATAAGCCGCGCGCGCTAGGCCTGACACGAGAACAATTACGCTCTGAGCAGCCGCACATATTTGCCCTATTGGAGACCCAAATAAAGGCTCAGATCATCGGCTATAGGGATGTCCACGGCAGGATCCATCAACATTTGCCTCCAGGACCGCCTGACATACACGACTTTGTCGATGTCTGCGACAAAAGCGAAGTCAAGCAATTGTGCGCCTCTTTCGAATACCTGCGTCTGCTGGAGGGGGCACAAGGTGTGCCGGTCGATGAGCTGATAGCCGCCAGCCTGCGAGAAGCTGCCCGAACAGCAAGCACCGATAAACAAACGGAGAGGAGCTTTTTGCTGTCGGCAGGGCGCAAGATCAGCCAGCTGTATCGTAGCGACTATGAGCGCATGACGGCCATCATACGCAAAATCAGTCCGCAATGACTCCTTTAGGTTTGTCCACGCGCATATAGACATAGATCGCCACTGAAACAATGGCGATCAGAATAGTCGAGACAGCGCTGCCAAAGGCCCAATCACGCACGAGCAAAAACTGATTTTGGATGAGATTGCCCATATACATACTTTTGCCCCCACCCATGAGATCTGGCACGACATAATCACCGAGAGCGGGGATAAAGACCATGATGGCACCAGCAATGATACCGCCCCTCGTAAGTGGCATCAGCACGTCTTTGACTGTGGCTAGCGGGTGCGCGCCCAGATCAAAGGCCGCCTCGATATAACGCCTATCCACCTTATCGATGGCGGTGTACAGCGGCAGGATCATAAAAGGCAGGTAGTTGTACACCATGCCCAGCCATACGGCAAATGGCGTGTACAAGAGCGGTGGCAGGTACTGCCCCATTCCTGCTGCTCCCCACAGATGCGCGATGATGCCGGTTGGCCTGAGGATGGTGATCCAGGCGTAGATGCGCAAGAGACTACTAGTCCACAAAGGCAGGACAACAGCCAAAAGCAATAGTGATCGCCTGGCAGGCCTGGCCGCAAAGGCCAACCAGAGGCAAAAAATATAAGAGATCACTAAAAGAGAAATGGTAGTGATGGATGCAAGGCCGACCGATCTAGCAAGACACTTGAGATATGGTCCCGAGACAAAGCGTTCAAAATTGTCAAAATGCCAGAGATATTGGACCCGGCCCAAGTCATCCCGTCCTTGCAGACTAAAGACCAGGAGGATGGCAAGGGGCACAAGTACAAAGACCCCGAGCCAAACAATAGCCGGGGTGGCGAGGATCAGCGCTCTTTCGCCATATTTATTTTCATTTCTGGCGTCCATAGTGCTTTATTATTTCATCAGCAGCTAGGCCTTGCAGCTCTTTAAGGAAACAAAATGCGCATTATCTACCTCGGCACACCCCAGTTTGCCGTCCCCACTCTCAAAAAGCTCATTGATGAGCCCGGAGTGGATGTAGTCGCTTGCATAACTCAGCCCGATCGACCGAGTGGCCGCGGCAACAAACTACTGGCCCCCCCGGTCAAGCAGACAGCCATCGAGCACGGTATACCGGTCATGCAACCCGAAAAACTTGCTCGCTCGCCAGAGATCGTAGAAGCCATGCGCAATCTAAAACCAGATCTCATCGTCATGGTGGCCTTTGGCCAGATACTAAAAAAAGAGGTCCTCAATCTTGCGCCAATGGGTGTCATCAACGTGCACGGATCGCTTTTGCCCAAATTGAGAGGTGCCGCACCGATCAACTGGGCGATCATCAATGGCGATACCGTAACTGGTGTCACCACCATGTATACCGAGGCAGGCGTCGACACAGGACCGATGCTCCTCAAGGCCGAGATCCCTATAGACAAAGAGATGAGTTCTATCGATCTGACCGAGATCATGTCTCATGTAGGAGCCGATCTTTTGATCGCCACTATCAGAGGTATACAGGATGGCTCGGTCAAACCAGAGAGACAGGACGACTCAAAAGCCACACTCGCCCCGATCCTGACCAAGCAAATGGGCAAGCTCGACTTTGCTCTATCCGCTGAGCGCCTGCACGATCTGATCAGGGGACTCAAACCCTGGCCTGCTACCACAGCAAAATTTCGCGATAGCGACCTCAAGATAATCGAGACCAGATTATGCCCTCCATCAACTCAGGTCCCAGGCAGATCATTACAAGATAGACCCACAGGATCGCTCGCCATCAGCTCGGACGGGCAGCATCTTTATGTAGTCTGTGGGGAAAGCGATAAAAATTATCTAGAATTGACGGTGGTGCAACCGCCCAACAAAAATCGCATGAAGGCCAGTGATTGGGCGCGTGGGCAAAACCTGAGCGATCAGGATGTTTTACAGTAAGTTTTATATGAGCGATTTTACATGAGCACTAAAAAAGGCCTGGCATCGAGACGTTTGGCGCTCGAGATCCTGATCAAGATCGAGCGCAAGGGTGCCTACACCAATGTGATCCTAAAAGAATCACTCGACGAGCATTCACGCAAGCTCAACGAAAAAGATCGAGCACTCGTTACTGCCATCGTACAGGGCGTACTGCGTAAACAATCGACACTGGATGCCATAATCGAAAAGGGATCCAGACATCCAATCAAAAAGATGCCGATCCCCCTCTTGTGCAATCTACGCACAGCCATTTATCAAATAGACGAGATGCAAGTCGAATCCCGCGCCGCGGTAGATATCGCCGTCGAATTGGCCAAGATCACCGGCCACAAGGGTCAAGCGGCCTTTGTCAACGGCCTCTTGCGTAACTACTTGCGGCAAAAAGACGGCCAGCAAGCCGAAATCACCAAGAGCAATAGCCCTGCCGATCTGGCCATGGAATACTCGATGCCACCGTGGTTGGTGTCGCGATGGCACGATCGCCTCGGCCCTCAGGAGACCCGCAAACTGCTTGAGGCCAGCTCCCAGCCTGCGAGGCTGACTATCCGAGTCAATCGTACTGCTATCGAAGCTCCCGATTTTGCCAAAATCCTTGCCGAAAAGGGCATCAAAACAGAGCTATCACAACTATCGCGCGATTGTCTTATCATCGATCGCTCTACTGTGTCCGGATCTGTCGCCAAGATCCCCGGTTTTTCTGATGGCATCTTTAGCATACAGGATGAAGCAGCGGCCTTTGTTTCCGAGATCGTAGCGCCCAAATCGGGCGATCTGGTCTACGATCTTTGCGCCGCCCCTGGTGGCAAAACAATGCATATGGCAGAAATGATGGACGGCAAAGGTAAGGTAGTAGCTTACGACAAGCAAGAAAACCGCCTGAGCCTGATCCGTGACAATCGCCAGAGACTGGGCCTGACTAATGTGATGGTCGAAAAAGCCGACTGTACCAGGCCTATCGACGTGCCGCCAGCAGACAGGGTGCTCGTCGATGCACCTTGCTCAGGTACTGGTGTGATCAACAAGAGAGGCGATATCAGACTCAAATTGCAGATGTCCGATATAACCGATCTAGCCGAGATCCAAAAAAAACTCCTCGACAATGCTGCCAATATGCTAAAACCAGGCGGCAGGCTAGTGTATTCGACCTGCTCCATCGAACTGGAAGAAAACGACGAGGTGATCGATGCATTTCTCTCCAAGCATCCTGGATTTGCCCTGCAAGATCTCACAGTAGATCTCGCTCCAGAAACAATCCAAAAATTGCAAAATCTTGGATTGATTGAGGAGGCCAAAAGAGGCAAATTGTACTTCCTCCCCTCACGCTTTCAATTTTCCGGTTTTTTCATCGCTTCGCTCAAAAAAGCCCCCGTAGACCAATCAACCTAGGCCGTATAATAGGCATAATTTGCATCTCTTTCACGAGGTCTGCCCGATGATTTTCATGCTCATGGCATTTTTGTTTCTCGTCTTGCTCTCATCGATCAAGATCGTCAAGGAGTACGAGCGTTTTGTAGTCTTTACCCTGGGCAAGGCTGATGGAGTCAAAGGACCCGGAATAATTTTCGTTCTGCCGATCATACAGACCTCAAAAAAAATCGACCTGAGACTCGTGACGATGTCAATCCCTATACAGGAGATCATCACGCGCGACAATATTTCGGCCAAGACGGCCGCGGTCTGCTTTTTTCAAGTCGTCGATCCTTACAAGGCGGTGGTCAAAGTCGAAGATCCTTTTACCGCCACCAGCCAGATCGCTCAGACGACTTTGCGCAGTATCCTTGGCCAGCATGAGCTCGACGAGCTCCTCTCCGAAAGAGACGCGATCAATGCCAAACTGTCAGCCATTATCGATCGTCAGACCGAGGGCTGGGGCATCAAAGTAGTAGCCGTAGAGGTCAAGGATGTAGAAATACCTGAGGGCATGCAGAGAGCGATGGCCAGACAGGCCGAGGCAGAGCGCGAAAGACGTGCCAAGATTGTTGCAGCCGAAGGCGAACACCAGGCAGCCGAAAAACTGGCTCTGGCCGCCAAGGTCATCAATGACTCACCAGGTGCCATGCATTTGAGACAATTGCAATCAATGGTCGAGGTCTCTGCCGAAAAAAACAGCACCCTGATCTTTCCCATCCCTATAGAATTGCTGCAGTTTGCCAATATGGCAGCCAACAAGGTGCAGGTACAGCCTGATGGTAGCGCCAAGATCAAGCTAGACCCAGAGCTGCAAAAAGAAAAACAGCAATAATCTAGCTTTTTAGACTCTGCAGATATTGCGGCAATGTCATATCCCTGGGCTTGGACAAGATCCAATGGAGCCCCTGACCGAGAGCTGAGTGCAAAGTCTCGATCGACAAATCGTCGACTCGATGTTCAAAAATCAGTCTATAAGGCGCGACGTTTTCGCCATACCAGATAAAGACATGATCTTGATTGTCTTTGCCCCGACCAAAATTGATAAGCAGGTGATCGAGCTCCGCTGGAGGAGTGACATCGATATTGCGCAGGTATTCCAGGGCATGATCGAGTCCATTGACCACATCAAGACCAGCGCGGTGCTTGCCAAACAGTCCGCCTTCTTTAAAGGACTTGCCCCGTAACAGCACCAAATCGCTCGAGCCAGCCCCCCGAGTGCCTTTGCGGGTATAAGTCAACCAACCTCTAAAGTCGCTGGCGCAGGGCTGGGCCAACTGTAGCCCGACTTCATTGACGATTTCTTGCAGATAGAACAGAGATTTTTCACTTAAAGGCCGCCCTGCATCTGACTCCGCTCTTTTTATCTGCTCGCGAGCGATGAGCTCAGCTTCCATTTCAAGTAATCTTATGTGCAGCATTTTATAGCACCCAATGCATTTCACGTGCCACCATCAACAGTGCCACACAGACGATCAATAAGCCAAATGCTTGCCTGAGTCGAGCTTCGTTGGCGGCAAATGCGATCTTTGTACCGATGAGTGAGCCAGGGATGGCTCCGAGAGTCATCATCGTGGCACTGCCAAGATCTACATGGCCCTGTCCAAAATGACTGATCGATCCAGGTATAGATATCAAAGCGACGATCAAAAGAGATGTGCCAAAGGCTTGCTTGACGGGCATATTATAGGCCGCCAATAGTATGGGTATGAGGACAAATCCTCCGCCCACGCCAAAAAAACCAGAGAGCAAGCCGGTCACAAGCCCCACAGGCAAGGCAGAGGCCAGGGTGTAATGCACTTCAATGCTGTTTGGCGCCTGGTCTTTTTGGGCGGCTTTCTTTTTGAGCTTTTGACTGAGGCCAAAAAAAAGATCGATGCCGGATATAGCGATCAAGACTGCAAAGGACAGCATCAGTTGCGACCCACCGACGTATCTGGTCAGGTAGGCTCCTAGCAAGGTGCCGGCAATAGCTGGTAGAGCGAGCATCTTAAAGAGCGCAGTATCGACTGCTCTCAGTTTGTAATACTTGTAGGCACCGCTCATAGATGTAGGTACGATCAGAGCCAGAGTGGTGCCGATCGCGACATGAGGCTCAAATTGCAGGATGAGACGCAAAAGCGGTGTACAAATGATACCGCCGCCAACACCAAATGTCCCCGAAAAAATGCCGGTAAAAAGACCGATGGCCAGACACTCGATAAGATGACTCATCAGTGCCGATCACATGTAAGATGCAAGGACTCGGCCCAGATCTGGATTTTGGACGACCATCTGATCAAAATTGGGATTTTTTGTCAGCTTTTTGACGATCGCTCTATCCTTGCGAATGGCCACATAAAGCCCTTCGGGATCAAGGGTGACGACACGCACGGCATGGGGATTTTTGACCAGTTCGATGGCGGCACCCCGATATTGAGTGATACGCCTGCAGGTGTAATGATCCATCTCAGCGATCCGATCGATATGCTTGTGCCTTGCAAGGATCTTGGCAGCGCTTGAAAATGAGCAGATGGATGCGACCAGCTCCGGGTCGGCAGCAACCATCTTGTCGAGCCAGGTATAAGCTGCGACGCGACGTGCGGTTGCAGCATCTCGACGTACGATCCGCGCCGAAACTGTGCCCTGCTCCGATGGCATCTCTGGTCTCAGAACAGGCCCTTGGGCGGCATCACTGGCGAGAGCTGCATGCGAGCACAAGCTCATGGCTGCGAGCTGCATCAAGATGGAAATAGCTGATCTCGAAAAAAGTCTCATCACACTGATTTTAACTCATTGCAGCGACAATATCAGATAAGCCTGCGCTAAAATCTTGGTATGAATCTCTCAGCCTTAGCTCAGGGCAACGCCCTCCTGACCAAAAAAAATCTAGAAAATCGTATCAAGGCCATGACAGGCGCCAAAGTCATGGTTGTGGGAGATCTTTTGATCGACGAATTGGTAGAAGGCAAACCGGAGAGGATCTCACGCGAAGCACCAGTCCTCATACTCGAGCATGTAGAGACATTGATGATCCCCAGTGGTGCAGCCAACACTGCAAAC
>Ga0233423_10001264_pt1 | contig 12821 bp, 7 predicted proteins | sample Watercolumn_Mata_FD_180713 | JGI IMG/M metagenome (GOLD analysis project Ga0233423, IMG submission 180713) | Freshwater microbial communities from Lake Matano, South Sulawesi, Indonesia - Watercolumn_Matano_2014_112_MG | ecosystem: Environmental > Aquatic > Freshwater > Lake | place: Indonesia... | reverse complement strand
AAATCCCGCGCCATCTGGAATAGACGAAAATCCGCTCAATGAAATTTTCCCTCAGTTCCGGATCGTTCAACCTCCCCTCGTCTTCCACGGGGAGCAGCGGGAAACGCCTCATGAATGCGGCCGCAAAAAGCCCGCTGCCCTTTTTGACCGGCATCCCCTTCTCGCTGTAGATGCGCACGCCCTGCATGCCGGAGGAGGGGGACCGGCTCTTGAAGACGAATCCGCAGAGTTCTTTTTCTTCAAGTTCCGCCAGCCGTTTTTCCGCCCAGGCGAGCATGCGGCCGGTGTGATCCGTGCCCGAGCGCTGCGCGATCAGGCGAGGGGCCTCCGGGTCTCCGACGAGGCGCATGGATTCGCGCGGCACGGGAAGCCCGCATTCGACCTCCGGGCATACCGGCACCCATTCCACGAAACGGCCGAGCACGCCGGCCAGATAATGATCGAGCTTGTGGCCCCCGTCGTATCGCACCTTTTCGCCGAGCAGGCAGGCGCTGATTCCGAGTCTCGGCTTGTGCGGCATTTGCAGCTCCTTTTACAGGCCATAAAAAATCCGGCCGGGACAGCCCGGCCGGATGGAAAAACCGCAGACGGCTACCTGGCCAGAAGACAGCGGCCCGTGCCGTTGAAGGAGGTGCCGCTGATCCGGTACAGGTATACGCCGGAAGCAACGGGGCTGCCGGAATCATCCGTGCCGTCCCAGGCGATCCGGTTCAGCCCTGCGGGCATGGCCCGGCCTGGAATCAGCGTCCTGACCGTCTGGCCCTGTACATCGACGACCTGAACGGAAATCCGGTCTGCAGCCGGCAGGTTGAAGAGAATCGTGGTGTGAGGATTGAACGGATTCGGGACATTGCCGAACAGGAAGGTTGCCGGAATCGCCGGCGCCTGCCGCACAACGCCGACCGCCCAGTTGTAGATGTACCTGTAGTCGTTAACCCAAGCGCCGTTTTCCCATCTCCGGTCGATTCTCTCGGTGATGCGGTCTTCCGCATCGTAGACCGATTCCATCTGGTACTCATTGACCCAGGCGCCGCCTTCCCATTTCTGTTCCAGGCTGTGCACATAATTGCCGTTCGCATCCCAGGAATCCAGGGCATGATAGTCGTTTACCCAGCCGTTGTCCCAGTTCTGGTAAAGATATTCAACATCCAGGCCGTTGGGGTCGAAAACCGTCGCGGAACGCTCCTGATTGATCCATGCGGCTCCGTCCCATTCCTGGTAGATAGCCTCGATTTCAAATCCGGCTGTATTGTACTGGTACAGGGATCTGGAATCATCGAGCCAGGTGTCGGACAAGACGTCGTAAGTGGAGTGGATCTGCGTCAGAATATTTCCGGATGCATCATGCGTGTAAACGGTTCTATCGTCGACGAGGGAAAAGTCGCCCATGACCGTGTAGTTCAATTCCAGCACCTGGTTCACCTGCGCGTCATAGGTGTATTCCGTCCTGGATGTCTTCATCCAGTCGCCTGAATCGGAATCCCAGAAGGAGAAATCTTCCTCCACCATCTGGTTCGACGCGTTGTAGGTATAGGTCATTTTCAGGGAATTATCGAGAATGCCGTCTTCGTTCGCATCCGCCTGCATGGTGAAGGAGGTTTCGTTCCCGTTGGCATCGTAGGTCCAGAGCAGGGCTGCGGATTTGACCCATGCGCCGTTTTCCCAGTTCTCGAAAAGAGTTTCCGTGAGGTTTCCGTTCGCGTCCCGTGCGTTCGTCATCCGGTTCGCATTGACCCATGCGCCGTTTTCCCATGCCTGGTCCACCCTGCTGATTTGGTTGTGGAAATCGTCGAACGTGGTGATGGACCTGGAGGAATTGATCCAGGAACCGTTTTCCCAATTTTGCATGATCAGCTCAACAGTAGTCCCTTCCTCGGTCTTCAGCATCCTCGCCGTTTCCCTCGCAGGATTGTTCCGCGTTTCCGCAGCCGTCCGGGCGTTCATTTCAGCGATGATTCCGGGTACCGTAGCGTGATTTTTCTCCAGAATGGAGATGCATCCGGCCAGTTTCCCGCCCAGGTCCATCCCGTTTTTTTTCGCGGATGGACCGGCCGGCCTTGGTCCCGCGATTGCGCTTGCGATGAAAAGGACTGCAGCGACCGTAAGCCTTGCCTTCATGGTTCCTCCTTTTCAAAAACAGGGAGAGCGCTCTTCACGGTGAAGTATACGACAATTCTTCAAATTTTTCAACAAGGGGATGTTTTTTGACCAAATATTCATAAAAAAATCCGGCCGGGAAGGCCCGGCCGGATTCCAAAGAAGATACGGATTTTGACTATCTGGCGAGCAGGCATCGGCCCGTGCCGTTGAAGGAGCCGCCCATGACCTTGTAGAGATAAAGGCCGGAGGAAACCTGGAGGCCGGAGTCATTCGTGCCGTCCCACGCCAGCCTGTGCAATCCTGAGGACATCGTCTGTCCGGGGAGCAGGGTTCTGACCACCTTGCCCTGCACGTCCACAATCTGCACGGAAATCCGGTCCGCTGCCGGCAGGTTGAAGAGAATGGTGGTCGAGGGATTGAACGGATTGGGGTAGTTGCCGAGCGAGAAGGCTTTCGGGACAGCGGAGGTTTGGCCGGCAACGCCTGTCGAAAAGGAGACGAGCACCCGTTCGTCGTTTACCCATGCGCCGTTCAACCATTCCTGTAGAACGGATTCTTGACGTTCCCCCTGCGCATTATAGGTCATGTTTTCGAGATATTCGTTGACCCATGCGCCGTTATCCCATTCCTGGTCCAGGGACTGCGTCCAGTTTCCGGAGGCATCATAGGTGTCCTGGGTTCGGCCTTGATTGACCCAGCCGTTGTCCCAGATCTGCCACAGCCATTCGGTCTGGTAGCCCTGCGCGTTGTAGGAATAGGCATAGCGGTTGTTGTTCACCCAGGCGGATCCGTCCCAGAGTTGGCTGATTTCCTCCGTCTCGTTTCCTGCCGCATTGTACTGCCAAAAGTATTTCGAAAAATTCACCCAGGTATCGGTCCCGATGTCGTACATCATATAGGTTTCGGTCAGGCAGTTCCCGGATGCATCATACGTGTACGTCGTCTTGTCAGAAGGGAAGGTTATGATCGAAAGGTCGGTGGTGGACAATTCCTCGATCAGGTTCCCCTGGCCGTCGTATGTATAATCTGTATACGATGTCCTCAGCCAGTCATTGACTTCCTCGTCCCAGAAATAGGTTTCCGAGCGGGTTTCCTGGCCTGAAGCGTTGAAGGTGCTGGTTAATTTGATCATGTTGACCAGATTGCCGGTCGGTGTATCGCTCGTGTCGATTTTCATGACCGTCGAAGTGTTGTTCCCGCTGGCATCGTAGGTGTCGATCAGGGCCATAGAGCTCACCCAGGCCCCATTCGCCCAATCCTCGAACAGCAATTGTGTGTTGTTCCAGTTGCCGTCATAGGTGAAGGTCATTCGGCTGGAGTTCGCCCATGCACCACCGATCCATTCATATTCCACGATGTTTAACGGGAAGAACGGATCCTGGAATGTGGAAACGTCCTTGAGTTGGTTGACCCAGGCGCCGTTCTGCCAGTCCTGGCTGATTTCCTCTGAAATCCAGCCCCCTTGGGTTTTGTATATCCTGGCATTCCGGTTTTCCACGGTTTTTTTCATTCCATCGCGATTCAACCCGTTTTAGGGCGCCGGGTACGCGCACGTGGTTTTTTTCAAGGGTCTGGATGCTTTTTTCGATCTTCTTGGCAATGCTGCCCTCAGCCTTTTTTGCCGGATCCACATTTCTGGACCATGCGGATGTGATGACTGCGACCGCCAATAGCGCTGCTACCGTTAACCTTGCCTTCATGAATCCTCCTTTGGGATTGTTTTGTGAACTATTTTGTAATTTTTATTCATTTATGTCGAATATGCCGCTTTTATTATTCTGGTTTTACTGAAATTGCGGCATTTATTTTCGAGAAAACAAATATACAAATTTATCTTCCTCCAAGCAAACGATAAAGTACAACTGCGGAGCGTTTGACTTTGTTCCCGATTCGTCGTATCATCATTGAGAAAACAACGCGCATGGAACGGCCGGAGAGGAACAATTGGAAAACCTGGACGCTGCATTTTTCGATCGCTGCAGGAGGGGGGATGCGGATGCGTATAGGCCGGTTGTCCGCCATTATCAGGCGTACGCCTATGCGGTTGCGTTCCGGATTCTGCAGCATGAGGAGGATGCGAGGGATGTCGTGCAGGAGGCCTTTGTGCGCGCCTGGAGGCACATGCGGGCATTCGACGCACGGAAATCCTTTTCGACCTGGCTTTACAGGATCGTCACGCGCCTCTGTCTCGACAGGCTCAAATCCCGCAGGAGAAAGCGGGAAATGCTGGAACGGTTTTCCATGGAGACGGATGCGCTGGCCGATGGCCCGGATGAACACCTTGAGAGACGGGAGATGGCAGCCCTCATACAGGAGTTGATCGACCAGCTCCCTCCCCGTCAACGAATGGTTTTCGTTCTACGGGACATTCAGGACATGGATGTGCGCCAGGTTTCGGAAATCCTTAAAATGCCCGCGCATTTGGTGAAAAGTAATTTATATTATGCGAGAGAAAATATACGAAAGAAATTACAGGCCTTTTCAGGCGGATCGGCGGAAAGATGAAATGCTGGATTCATAAAAAGAGGCTCTATCTCTACCGTCAGGGAGAGGTGACCGCGGGAGAGAGACGGGCACTCGAAAAACACCTGGATTCCTGCGAAAAGTGCAGGGAGGAGGCAGTCCGGATACAGGAGATCGAGCAAGGATCGGCCCTGCTCCGGGCTGAAAAACCCGCCCTGTCCCGGCCTGAGGAGATGACGGATTCTGTCATGAGGCGCATCCGGGCGGGGATTGCGGACCGCCCGTCTGTCCGGATCCCCGTGATTTTCGGACAGATACCGCGTTTCGCTTATGCCGTGCTGGCCGCAGCAATCCTGGGATCATTTTTTTATCAGGAATACCGGGTTCTCGCCAAGATTTCGAGGCTCGAGCAGAGGATGGCCGGCATCCCCGGAGGCAGGGGAGGCGTTCATGCAGAGCCGGTGCTGGATCGGCTGCCCGCAGGGTTGCGGACGGCCGGACCGATCACGGTCGCAGGTATGGAAAAACCGGAATGGGATGCCGGGGATTATTGGATCCTGATCAAAAAAAGCGAGCTGGATTCCCTGCTACGCGTTTATGGGGATTCCCCTGTGGCTGCTGTTCCGGAGCTGGAAAAGATTCATCGGATGCTGGTCGAATGGGATGAAACCAAATCTTTATCTCCCGCTTCTGTCAGGGAAATGGATTGGATCATCAGGCGCAGGCGCGAATGGCTGCAGAAAATAGATCGATTGTAATGAGGAGGTTGAAAATGCGTACCTTTTTGCTGAAAACCGTATCGATGATTCCCCCTCTCCCGCGCGAAACGCGGGAGAAGGCGGGGGTGAGGGCTCTTTGTCTGATACTGCCCATCCTGCTGGTCATTCTTTCCGGGTGCAGGGAGATTGCGACTGAAACACGGATCCTTCCGGACGGATCCTGCGAAAGGAGCGTGACCGCCAGTGGAGATTCCAGCTCCATCCTGGACGGGACCCTGCCCATTCCTGTGGATTCCTCCTGGTCCCCGGCCTGGACCAGGAAAACGGAGGGAGGGGAAAGGCCGATTTATTCGGCGCATAAGGCATTTCAAAGAGTCGCGGATCTCAATGCCGAGTTGTCCGCACCCGGAGACCTGGTTCTGTCCGTCAGGGTCTCCGTTCAATTTCAAAAAAAGTTCCGCTGGTTTTCCACGCTTTATGGGTACATTGAAACCTATCACGCGAGTAATCCCTTCACCGGGGTTCCCATTTCCGATTATCTGAACGACGAGGAGATGCGTCTTTACCTGATCAACGAGGACACCCTGGGTCTGAAAACCAAGGCCGAGGCATGGTTTGAAAGGAGCATGTTCGAAGAGATATTCCAGGCTCTCGTTGAACGGGCGCGGGAGTCCGGTGAAGCCGGATTGACGGAGGATATGCTGGTTTCGAAAAAAGAGGTTGTTTTCGAAGCAGTCAAACAGAAGGATTTTGAAAAACCGGATGATATTCTGGCTGCGGTCGAAACAGCGACCGGATGCAGGGCCAGCCGGAAGATGAAGGTCCCCTTCATGAAAATCCTGGAAGAAGCTCAGAAAAAGAGCGGTTTTTTACAGCAGGTCACCACGGATGCCTACACCTGCGGCGTGACCATGCCCGGCCTGATCGTGGAAACGAATGCATCGAGCGTCGAAGGAAACAGGGCCGAATGGAAATTCGAGGGCAAACAGTTTTTGTGGAAGGATTACGCGATGTCCGTCGAGTCCCGCAGAATCCACCGGTGGTCCGTCGCACTTTCAGCCGGGATTGTTTTGCTGCTCTTAGCCGGCCTCGTGTTTTCGCGGCGGGGGAGATAAATTTTCTTTTTGCGGCGGGATCACCTCCGGGAGGAATTTATTGGTAATCAATAAAGAACATTTTAAGTCTGCAATAAAACGGATCCTTTAAGTTCGATCCTCCCGGAGGTGATAAGAAATTTCCCATTCGCGTCATTCCCGCGATCTTTTGGCGGGAATCCAATGGAGGCGAAAATAAAAACTGCCCCGCACTTTATAAGTGCGTGGCAGTTAAAAAACTCACCTCACCAGCCCCATCTTCCTGCTTTCTGAATATACCTTTCCGTTCGGTGTGCGGATGTTCAAACGACAGATGTAGATGCCCGAAGGCATGGCCATCCCGCTGGAATCCTCCCCGTCCCATTTCACGGATTGGGAGCCCGCAGATCTGGTTTCGTCGAGAAGAACGCGGATGAGCCGGCCCTGAATGTCGTGTATAGCAATATGGACGGATCCCATGGAAGCCAGGTCGAAACGGATGAGGGTTTCGGAGTTGAATGGATTGGGGTGGTTTTGGCTCAATCGGTAACCTTCGGGTGAGTCATTCCTGCCGATATCCGTGGAATTTGTCGCATCGTACCTGACGAAAAAACCGTTGACATTCGAACTCCAGAGGCTGTCCCCGGAGGAATTTTCTGCGAGCACTTTCCAGAAATAGGTAGCACCGGGTAATAGGGTGTCCGCGGATGAAGGATCAGCCTCGTAGGTGGTGTCCGCGATATTGTCGATGACGGACGGATGGGGCCAGGAGGGATCCGTATCCAGGAAGATCTTGTACCGCAGCTCCCAGGGATAGAGTGTCGCGGCGTCGCTGGCCTTGTTCCATTGAAAAGCAGGCCTTGTCGTCGAAACCGTTGCATCCTGTCCTGGTTCGATCAGAGTAAAATCCCCTAGAACGAGAGGGACCTTTACGGCAGGGTAATATTTGCCGACAATCGCGTATGGATTGTCGAATTGATATTGGCCCGCCCAGCACACCAGCAATTGATCCGCCGATATCGGCGAGACGCACGGATGCACCTGCCAGTTCTCCTGACAGTCGTTCAATCGGAATTCATAGCCCCGCCGGCCGCCAGCGCCGTTGAAGAACTGACCGAAGACTCCCCATCCGGAACCATCCTGATCCATGCTCTGCCAAAGCACGAGGAATCCTCCGTCCGTCAAACCCGTGACGAACTGCCGCCCCTGCCAGCTGGACTGATACGTATTCGCCTGAAATTCATCGGACTGTTTTTGTCCGGAGGAATCGAGGATCCGGCAGCGGACATCCACTGAATAACTGGAAGGATCCCCGTCGGACCAGCAGATCACGGCCCCTCCGTTTCTCAAAGATGCTGCCGTCGGCCACCATTGCCCGAAGGAATCGCCGGTATTGATCCGGAATGCAGTCCCTTCTTGTATCCCTGTATTCTTGAAGATCTGGGCGTAAATGTTGTAATCGCCTTCGGATTCCATCTGAGACCAGCTGACAAGGAATCTGCCTTCGTCCAATCGTGCGGCGGAAGGGTTTATAGCATCCAGGGTCGATTGCGATCTGACCATGAATTCACCGCCGTCCCTGCTTCCGGAATTTCTGAATTTCTGGCCATAAACGACCTGTTGATATTCGTCTTCGGCCCAAGCATGCCAGAATATAAAGAATTCGCCGTCCAGCAGGGAAATGATTGAGGGATAAAAATTATCATTCTCGATGAATGTAAAGGGGCTTGTATTGACCTGGAATTCGGGGCTTGTTTTCCGGCCGGCACTGTCAAATGCCTGCCCAAAGAGACCGGATGCCTGTCCTGCCTGCGGAACGCTTTGCCAGCAGACCACAAATCCTTCCGGGGACAGAGCTGCTGCAGCCGGATTTTTTTGATCTCCCGAGAAAGTAGTGTGCACCGGAAATTCAAAGCCGAGTCTGATTCCGTCCGGGTTGAACAGCTGGCCGAAGATGCCGTATCCGGACGGATCCGCATGTCCGCTTTCCCAGCATACGAAATACTTCTGATCTGACAACCCAGCGATGCTCGGGCTCAACAGGATGTCGTCCTGAAAACTTGAGACCGGGAATTCCTGGCCATAGGGGATCCCCTGGCCGTGTAGGGCAGCGGAAATGCCGAAAAGCAGGATCAGAATTTTTTTCATGGTATACCCTTTGTATGTGAATCGATTCGGCAACCCGTGGCATTCCTGCCACGGGACCGTGTGGATCAGAATTTTTTCATCCCGTCATTCCCGCGATTTTCTGGCGGGAATCCAGGGGAGGCGAATATAAAAACTGCCACGCACTTTTAAAGTGCGTGGCAGTTTAAAAAATCACCTCACCAGCCCCATCTTCATGCTTTCAGAAAACATCCTGCCGTCCGGCATCCGGACCTGCATCCTGCAGATGTAGATGCCTGATGGCATTGCCATGCCGCCGGAATCCCTGCCGTCCCATTTAACGGAAAAACTCCCCGCGGGCCGCGGCTCGCTCAAGAGCGTGCGGACCAGACGGCCGTGGACGTCGTACACCGCGATCATCACAAATCCGGCGCCGGCCAGGTCGAAACGGATGGAGGTTTCGGGATTGAAGGGATTGGGAAAACAGGGGCGGAGGACGTTTTGGCCGGGAAACGCCGCATTCGGTCCTTCAAGGCTGTTCGCGTCATGCGCCACGAAGAACGCGTTCGTGTCAGAACTCCATAAGCTGTCCCCGGCGATGTTCTTGGCCAACACCTTCCAGAAATACGTCGTACCGCGGTTCAGATCCCGCACGACGATGGTCGTGTCTTCGTCTTGCTCGATGATCTGGGGAGACGGGAAATCGGGATGATCATCAAGAAATATTTCATAATGCAATTCCCAGGGATAACAGACTGTTTGATCGCTCGGCTGCTTCCACTTCAAATCCGCGTTCAATTTTTTTATGGATAAATCATTCGGCGGCTCAAGCAGTACGAAGGGCAGGAGTGCATGAACTAGTGGAGATTCTGGAAAGCGTCTTGCATAAATATCACAAGTCGTATTCGGATCGCCTTTGTAATTATTCCAACAAACCACAAAGCCACCTTCAACAAGCGATTCAATCTCTGGATACTCCTGGCAGCCTATCGCATCCCGATTCATGCGGTATTCGCCACCTATCCTATTTCCCTCTGATGAAAATAATTGGCCGTAAACCTCCCAATGCGATTCCTCGTCAAAATAATAGCTTCCCCAACAAACCATGAAATTACCATTTGTCAAAGAGGCGATTCCCAAAGAACCTTCGCTTGGTTTCGTGCATGAGTTGATTCGAAATTCACCTCCAATTTTTCCTCCATCGGGGGAGAATATTTGACCGAAAATGGAGATTGGTAAATTGGAGCCGTCCAAGGAATTACCCACCCAACAGATTACAATATCACCGTTGGCCAATGAGCTGATTTGAATTTCGTTACCAAGAAAAAATTCTCTTTTCCCTAGAACGAATTCACCGCCAAGTTTTGTACCCCCTGATGAGAAAACCTGCCCGTATTTTTGGTATGAACTGGTCCAACAAACCAGAAATCCTCCATTTGATAGCGACTTTACCCGTATATCCCCTTGCCAAGATTCTTTCGTTGAATTAATGAGGAATTTATCGCCGACCTTGTTTCCATCAGATGAAAACATCTGGCCAAATATTCCCTGGTTCGGGTCAGTCTCATTATCGTTCTCCCAACAGAAAACGAATCCTCCGTTCGAAATCGATGCAACCCCCAAAGTGTTGTAACTCCAATATTCACCGGAATGGATGAGGATGTCACCGCCAATCCTGCGGCCGTCAGATGAAAATGCCTGGCCATGATGTTCATATAGATAACTATTTCCGACAAGACTACTCCAACAAATTACAAATCCGTTATTTGAAAGCGATTCTATTATTGGAGCAAATTCATCTCCTTGAGTAAAAGTATTAATTTCAATCTCATTTCCGATCCTTTTGCCATCCGGAGAGAATATCTGGCCGAATACATCCCTTCTGACTCCATTCTGCTCATCACTCACCCAGCAAACAACAAATCCACCATTCGAAAGGGATGCGATTCCCGAGAGGGATTGATCATTTTCAGTACGGGCATTAACGCGGAATTCATTGCCAATTCTGCCCCCATTCGATGAAAATAATTGCCCGTAAGCACCATCACCGTCCCCGTCTTGACCATTGCTGTGCCAACAAACGGCAAAACCACCCTGCGGGAGGGATGTAATTTCTGAAAACCATTGATTGTTGTCAGCGCATGTATTCACTAGGAATTCATCGCCGCATGGGATCCCCTGACCGATTAAGCGTGTTCCGACCCACCATATGAAAAATACAAATCGCTTATTGATCATCTTCATGCCCTTCGTTTATCCAAGCCGGCGTGGTGACATGGTCGATTTGTTTCCAAAGGCCGAACCATGAAGCGCACCGTCCGTGCGGGCGTGGCAGGAAGGAATTCAATCATCCATGGGAACAATTTTTCCGCCGCATCTGCTATGCAGAGCGGGATTTCTTTCCCGTTGAATCCAATGCCCCTGATAACGGGACCACCAGGCAGTTCTTCACCTCACCAGCCCCATCTTCACGCTTTCAGAAACCATCCTGCCGTCCGGCAGCCGGATCTGTATTTTGCAGATGTAGATGCCTGAAGGCATGGCCATGCCGCTGGAATCCTTCCCGTCCCATTTCACAGAATGAGAGCCCGCAGGCCTGGAGTCCTCGAGAAGAACGCGGATGAGCCTGCCCTGAATGTCGTATACAGCGATATGGACGACAGCTGCGGAGGCCAGGTCGAAACGGATCAGCGTCTCGGCGTTGAAGGGGTTGGGATGGCAGGGATTCAGCCTGAATCCGGAGGGCGGCGCCGTCTCATGAGCGATCGTATTTTGATTGCCCGGATCATCCGGATCGGTCGGATCTGAATAGAAAGATGTATACGGCGTCAGGATCTGGAACCTCAGGCTGAGCTCGATCACCTGGTTCTTGAGCTCAGCCTGTTCGCCGTACATGGTGATCTGGTCGAGCAGGTAATCTATTTTCGCGCTGGCCCAGAGCCAGGGAACGAAACGGTAACCGCCGGGGGAAAGGCTGAATTCCGCGTCGGCCTGGAATTGTTTCGGTTCGCCGCGGACATTGCCAGTCAGTTTGACCGGAAAAGTACCTGAATTCGAGTACATTCCGAGCTGCATGACCTGGCTCCCCCAGAAGAGGTCCGGCAGCACGCGCGGAAATTTTTCCGATGTGGCCAGCCCGTTGATCTCTATGGCCAGATCGGTCAATACCGGTTTGGCGATCCGCGTGAGATGGTTCTGCACCATGACGGAAATGCTGTCGTCTGCCTGGATGAAGGTCGCATAACCCCCGTTCTGGTCCCCCATCTGCACAAGCAGGGATTTGCTCACATCACCCACGCCGAACGGGAAAATCCTCACGCCTTTTGTATTGGCCGTCCGGATGTTCTGGAGGATGTCCGGGATAAAGGTCACGCCCCAGGTCGGGTACCCGTCCGTGATGAAAAAAATCATATTGGCGGATCCTTCAGAGAAGGACTGTCCGAGCGACTGGAGCATAGCTGAGTTGATGTCCGTGAGTCCCAATGCGCCGAGATTTCTTACAAATTCCTTGGCTGCCGTGATTTCCCCGGGTGTGGCTGAAATGAGATCCGTCTTGTAAGGCATGACCGTTGTGCCGAAGGTGACGATGTTGAAATGGTCATCCGCGTTCAGGTTGTCAAGGAAGGCCAGCAGCGCCTCCTTGAGCTGCTCGATGCGCAGCCCTTCCATGCTCGAGGAAACATCTGCGCAGAACACGATCTTGCGCGGGATCACCTCGTCCTCAGCGATGCTGTCCGGCGGTGTGATCCACACGGCGTAATAGGAGTCGTCGCCGATTGAGTCTGCAGGCACAGGAGTGTACCGGAGCATGTTCACATCCACGTCCCCGCGGACGGTTTCGAATTCGATGCGCAGGTCCTTGTCCGGCAGCACGTTTTCATCCCCATATACAACGGTATATTTTCTGTCGTTCACTTTAGTGATCTGGGTGGCCGTGGAGGTCGCGTGGCTCGGCGAGGAGAAGGTCTTGATGGGAGATTGCGTTTCGACCGTGATGTTCACGGAAAACCGGTTCAGGGGCTTTGGCGAAAGGCCCGCCGCATCCATCAGGAAGGTGTATCCGATCGTCCCGAACTCATAAGGGAGCAGCTCGATGTATGTCATTTCCGTTCGTACTTCCGAATTCGGATTCACAGGGGCGATGGAGAGCTTGAAAAGATTGTCGCCCAGGTATTCGAGCAGTGCGGGATCGATTCTCTGGCGTATGTGATCTTCGTAGTCCTGCCTGGCTTCCGCAGCCTCGCGGATGTCGGCCTTGTACCTCTTGCCGTTGAACCAGAAGTACAGCTCGGTGACCACTGCTCCTTCGGGAAGCGGGAATATCCAGATTGTTTCCACGGTCTGGTTCATCTCATTGAGA
>Ga0233423_10001263_pt1 | contig 12828 bp, 13 predicted proteins | sample Watercolumn_Mata_FD_180713 | JGI IMG/M metagenome (GOLD analysis project Ga0233423, IMG submission 180713) | Freshwater microbial communities from Lake Matano, South Sulawesi, Indonesia - Watercolumn_Matano_2014_112_MG | ecosystem: Environmental > Aquatic > Freshwater > Lake | place: Indonesia... | reverse complement strand
AGCTATGGGCTCTGATCTCCTTTCAGGTTCTGTTTGCGGTTCCTTGGCGCCTGGCAAAAAAGCCGGAGGTTCAGTTGATGGCAGGACATTCTGGTGAGAGGGGGGTGGCAGGAGTGGAGGATCTCCTTCCGGTTTAACTGCAGCTGAGACGGTGCCGGACAGCATATCAACCTGAACTGAGGGAGCGGGCGAAGACGGTTTATGCATATCCGTATTGCCGGCCTGGTGCCCCTCAGCCGGTTTATCGGCCGGGTCAGGCTTCGGTGCTCCCTGCTCATCCGCTCCGGAAAGAGCTGCCAGTTCTGCTGTTTCAGTCGACCTTAGAGCTGCCAGCTCCTCCTTAAGGGCTTTGATCGCCCGATCCTTGTCATTGTTTTCCCTTTCACTGGTGGAGAGCCGGTTTTCAAGAGCTGCATTCTTCTCCCGCTCCTGATCCAGTGTTGTGTTCAGTACACCAATATCCCGGAATGCGGAGTCCAGGGATTTTTTAGCGTCTGCATATCTGTCAGAGAATGCGGTACGCTCCGTTTCGGCATTCATCCTTAATCGCCGCTCTTCCTTAAGGGTTGATCGAACCGATGCAAGATCTGCGGTGGTCAGGTCCACCTGTTCTCTCAGTTCAGCGATATCTGCAGCGGTTTTTTTACAGTTCTCCTGTGCTTCTCTCAGAGACTTGTTGTCTTCCATTGTGCGTTCGAGTTCGCGGAAAGTTGTCCCAAGCACATCCTGTGTACGGTCGTGCTCCGCTCTGATGGCATCACATTCGGTCTGAATGCGGATTTGTGCCTCCCGGTTGGCATCCACCTGCGCCCGCAACTCTGAAAAACGTGCGGCATTTTCATCTCTGGTGCGGACGAGCTCATCACGTTCCCTTGCAAGGATCGTTGTCTGCTTTTCCAGATCCTGGCGCATGGATAGCTCCTTGTTCAGCTGCCGGATATTCTGTTCCAGTGCATCCTGGATTGCCCGCATATCGCATGTCACGTTTTCTAACGCTGCTTTTGCCTCCTGTTCCCTTGCAGCCGATGCGGTTTTAGCTCCTTCCAGAGTACTTTTTAACTGTCTGTTTTGCTCCTGCAAATTATCCCCGGCGCTGGTCAGCATATCACGTTCCTTAGTTAACGATTCAACCTGCTGTTCAAGCTGTTTGCGCAGCGAGAGTTCCCCTTCCAGCTGCCGGATATTCTGTTCCAGCGCGCTCTGGATGGAATTTACATCTCTTGTCATGTTGTCAAGAGCGGTTTTTACTTCCCGTTCCCTTGCTGCTGATGCCGCTTCCTTCTCTTCAAGAAGGGTCTCCAGCTGCCGGCACCTTCCTTGCAATCCATCACCGTTTACTACAGCAGCGTTCAGCTTCTCTTCAAGCGACTTGATCGTTTCCCGACACTCATCGCATTCAGCCCGGACAGATGAGAGAGTCCGTTCAAGTTCAGCATTGTTAACCCGGAGACCGGCGATAGTGGAACGGGCAGAGTCCAGATCCGAAACAGTATCCCTGACCTGGGCCTCAAGAGAGCCAATCTTTGTCGAAAGTTCCTGTTCCACCCGCTTCTTTTCCTTCTCTAAATCGGCAAAATCAGACTGAAGTGAGGCAACCGTACGGCTTTTTTCCTCATCAGACCGGCGGGTTGCCTCCAGTACTACCCCCAGCTCCTTCAATTCCTGGGAGATGTTCTCCATCCGTGTCTTTGACAGCGCTTCAGCCTGTTCTTTTGCCTGGATTGACGCATTGAGCCGGGAGATCGTCCGGCTGCGTTCTTCCAGTTCTTCATGCAGGTTGGTAACCGTAGCATCACGTTCGGCAGTGAGTGCAGTCAGGCGTTCACCAACATTCCTGACCTCCGCAAGAAGATCCGCCCGCATCTCTTCCTTCTCCTTATTGACCCGTATAGCAGACTCAAACGCCATAAGCAGATGGTCCAGAAGCTGGCGACGGTCTGCAACGACATAGTATTCTTTTCCGTCATGGGTTATCCTGAAACGCGTCCGTACCACAGCGGGGGCAGCGCCTTCGGCCTGCCTTGCCTGCAGGTCGCCAATCGCTGCAGAGACGGATGCCAGATCAAACGGACGGGGGAGAAATGCATCGGCCATACAGTCAAGGGCAGAGAGTAGCGGGGTGATACCAGAAAGATCCACAAGACAGAGAACGGGAAAGCCCTGGAGGGCTGTGTCGTTCTTTATCGCCCGGCTGAGGGAAAAGCCATCGAATACCGATGAGCCGGTATCGATGATAATAAGGCTTGCGCGGTCAGTCCGTACTTCGGCAAGTGCCTGGATCTCGTCAGTGGCAACCGTGAAGAGATCCCCTCTCTGCTTGAGCAGCGTGCTGATCTCGCTTATCACACCGGGATCTTCGCTGGCAATGACAATCATCGGCTCACCATTCCAGCATGGAACAAGTAACGGGTCATAGGGGCAACCTGCGTATGAAAAAACTATAGCTTAATGTTTTATATTTTTGTTTGTCGACGTTTGCCTGAAAACCGGTAACAGTGGGTTTAATAGCAGGAAAATGACGGAAATTTTCAACCGGTTACCTGCATCCCATATGATACGAGGGAGTCGGTCTGCCTAACATACAAAAAAAAATAAGGGATTGCCGATTATTCATCCTGAAACGCCGAATCGAACAGCCAGTGGTGGTTCAGCTCTTCCCGGTGCCGCCCTTCGTTATGCCGCTGGCGGATCACTTCTGCAGGAATACCGGCGACCACATGGTTGGCAGGGACATCCTTGGTCACGACCGCACCGGCGGCGACTATCGCCTGTTCTCCGACTTTCAGGCCGTGGAAGATCGTTGCTCCCATATAGATCTTTGCATAATCGCCGATAACAACGCGCCCATATGTTCGCTCGGTATGGTTCGATTCGGAATGCGTATGGGTAAGGATTCGCACGTATTCTGCGATCCCTACGGAATTTCCAATCGTGATGCCACCTTTGCTGTCAAGGAAAGTCCCGGCATTTATGAAGACATTGTTGCCAATCTCGAGGAACTGCCCGAAATTGAACCTGACCCCGTTCTCGCAGCAGAAATTTTTTCCGCACCTACGGAAGAGTTTCTTTGCTATCATCCTTCGGAAAGGAAACGAGAAATTGTTTGCTAGGGAGAGTGGAGAGCGGTCGGCTGCATCCCACAGGAAATGGAGATACCGCTGATCCTGAGTGAACGGGTATTCGTTCGCCATCGGGAGATATTCACTGTACAGCCTCAGCTCAGCAAGCAGTGGTTCCGCCGGGACCGGGCATCCCATCAGATACAGGATCGTAGCGGTTTTCTTCTCGTCAAGTCCGCTGTTGATGATTTCCGATATTTCTGAAAGCAAGGTTGGTATCGCTTTTACCTGAATCTTTTCCTGCATACACTGATATACCGCCGGCAGAGTTGATGAGCGTTTTGATGGGACGGAAGACAGGGCGCTGCACTTGGCAATTGTATAACAGCATGTTCCAAGAATCACCACCCGCGGGATTAGCTGCTTTTTGGTTCGTTTCCAAACCACAGCGTTCTCTGCGGGAACGGAATCTCGATACCTGCAGCTTCAAGGGCCCCCTTTACACGGGGCAGGATGGCGGTCCTGAGCGAGACATCATCCTGCGTGTTTGCCCATGCCGACGGGAACCAGACCCGGATCCGGATATTGACCTGGCTCTCTTTAAGATCGCTGACAAAGACCTCAGGCGCAGGACTGTTCAATGCAAAAGTATAGTCCCTGATAACTTCAGTTATGATCGCTACCGCACGGGATACATCATCCCGGTACCTGATGCCCACATCATAATCGAACCGGCGGGCCACATTGCTGTGGTAGTTGCTGATCGCAGTCGTATATACCTCATCATTGGGAACATGCACGAGAACTCCCTGGGTTGTCCGGATCATTGTGGCAAACAGGGTTATGGAAGCGACCGTGCCGGACGTCTCACCTATAGTGATGAAATCCCCGGTCGCAAACGGCCGCTCGTACATCAGGGCGATCCCGGCAACCAGATTGGCAATCACCTCCTTTCCGGCAAGTGCAACGACCGCTGCCGATACCAGAAAGATCCAGAATACAAAGGTAAGCCCGGCATCAAAAAGCGGTGGGGCCATTATCGCAATTGCCACAACAATAAGGACAATCCTGAGTGCTTTTATCCAGAAATCGAGATGCTCCCTCTTCACCCTGTGGGAGTAACGACGTCTGAGGTAATATGAAGCGAAGATGCCGGCGATATACGCGATTACGATCGCAAGAAAAAATGAAGTGATCTCGTAAGGGCTTGCAGTACTGATTATATTTGCTTCGGATGTGACCAGTGGGATAAGTATACCTGCATCCGGACTCCCAAGCTGGGTGAGGTTTAATGGGATCATGCCACACCGAACTCCATAAGGAACCCCCTGCCGTGAACAGCAGGGATCTTCCGGGCCATATACAGTTCGATGGATTGCTGCATACCGCTGACCGGGGCCTTATCGCGCACAAATGTCCGGGCAATCACAGGGGAAAACACTTCCATATCCGCAGCCATCGCCACATAATCACCGTAAAACAGGTGCATATTCCCGCTGTCGATGACTGTGCGCGAAACCTCGATGGAATCCGGGGTCGTGTTTTTTATCGACAGTTCAAGGATTCCGCTGGAGTATTTTTCGATAGACGGAGGCGTATTATGTATACCGCTACGGTGCCAGCGCGTGATAAGCCCGGCGCCAGGCAAACCGTACAGGGAGTACTTTGCCCGGACACGGGAGAAGAGATCAAGTACATGGATACTGCCTCCGCTTTCCAGAAACACGCCAATCTCGATCGGGAACGTGAGATAAAAGCTCCTGTTACCCTTCGGATTCAGGACAACTGCGGGAAAACTTATCTCCAGGTGCCGGCTTATAGGGACAGGCAGGTTGACCGGTTCGACCGGATTGATGATTACCCTGCCTTCACCTTCGGGGAGAATTTTCTCCAGCCGCTCATCCCCGATTGTCCGGACATACCGTGGTATCGTATCTGTCCTGTTAACCACAATGGATATGGTATCGTCTGAATAGGTGAAATCGCGCTCGTATCGTCCAAACACGAAGAGAAGATCTCAGGTCAAAAGAAATAAAGGTGACGAATCCGGGTAGGTCGCATCAAAGACACCAATAATTATTGTAGTTGTGGTACAATCTTTCAGTGATACCTGATGTTCGGCGGCGGCATGTTCATACTGAAAGGCATTTTAGGGATCGTGTTTGGTCTTTTACTCATCGTCGTTCCGGATTTCACTCTCGGTGCATTTCTTACCATATTCGGGCTGCTACTTATTGGAGCCGGCATAATCTCTTTCATGTTTGCGGTAACCTCCCAGCAGACCGATACAATATTCTGGTTTTTGGTATCCGGTGCCATCATCCTCCTTGGTATCCTCACATTACTACCGCCATTCTCATTTTTTATTTCAGCCTTTTTTGCCCTCATCATCGCCGGTTGGGCACTGATCACCGGGATCTGGGATCTTGGGAGGTTTATCTGCAGCTCTAAAAAATTCTATGGTATAATGGTTGTTGTGATAATCGTTAGTCTCGTCCTTATTGGAGGTGTTTTCTACTACGTCCCACTGTTGAGAGAACATTACGTAGCTACGATACTCGGAACATTTGCAGCGGTATTCGGTTTCTTTTCCCTTGTGCTGGGCGAGTTGATCATCAGCGGCAGGATTCCGGAATGTCTCTCCCCCGTCCCCCCCAAGACCAAGGCATAAGGGTGGTGCACCGGTCAGCCGTACATGTATGACGTAATAGTTGCCGGCGCAGGGCCTGCAGGCAGCGCAGCGGCACAGACATGTGCCGCGGCAGGGCTCAAAACACTGGTTATTGAGGAGCACGGTACTATCGGGTACCCGGTGCAGTGCGCCGGGCTTCTCTCACTTGCTGCCTTTCAGGAATGCAGGGTTTCAGATCGTTCCATCCTCAATTCGATAACCGGCGCCCGCTTAATCTCATCAGCGGGAAGTCAGCTCACATTCGATGCAGGAATACCCAAGGCATACGTAGTTGACCGCGGGGGACTGGATTTTGAGATGGCTCAGACAGCTGCCGATTCCGGAGCTGAGTTCCGCACAAAGACATCGGTCATCGGAATTAACGGGACATCCCTCCTGACCCGTGGAATTGAGGGCCGGAATGAGTTCTCCTTCCGCATCCTGATAGCTGCCGACGGAGCGAGGAGCACGGTCGCCCGTCTTCTGGGAGTGCGCAGGGCGAAATCCTACCTTGCCGGTATCCAGGCAGACATCCCGTACAGGATGGCCGAGCACCTCGTCCACATCTATCCTGACGCTGCGAATGATTTCTTCGGGTACGCGATCCCTGTCGGGAACGGAAGGGCGCGGATCGGGTTGTGCAGCGGGCGGGGGGCAAAAGAGAAGTTTGCCGCATTTGCGCGACATTTTACGGACAAAAACGTCCATCTCGTGACAGGGACAGTTCCCCTCGGCGTCATGCCCAGGACCTACGGGCATCGGACACTTTTCTGCGGTGATGCAGCCGGGTTTGCCAAACCAACATCCGGCGGGGGTGTGTATACCGGCATCAGGTCGGCACGGCATGCCGCTGCCGTTGCAGTTGCCTGTTGCGAAGATGACCGCTTCGACGATGGGGCGCTCTCACCCTATGAAACGCTCTGGAAAAAAGATATGGGGAACATGCTGGAATCCGGCTTCCGGTTCTTCCGGCTCCGTAGCCGGATCTCTCCGGAGCACACGGACAAAATCATCCGTGCGCTCAACAACCCGGAGGTTATCGGTACAATCGTGCAGTATGGGGACATGGACAGACCAGAGACCCTGATTAAAAAACTGATGCTGAAACCGGCAGTTGTCAGTGCCCTTGGTTCACTGGTCCGGCCGGGATTTCTCTCAATCTTCAGTAAGAGATCCCCGGGGAAACCGCCGGCGTCCTGACAACGGGATCATAAGCCCAGCAAACCCCAGTACCGTCTGAAAAGACTATGCTTCACATTCCCGATGACCTCAGCGGGCGCTACCTTTTCGTTCCCTGAGGAGGTCCGGACGCACCTGCTCGAGGAACCCGATCATAAATCCTGTGACAATAGCTTCGATGAAAGCAACAACCATGTTGATCGTGGCGAGAACGTACAGGCCATAAAGGATCTGTTCATGGCTCTGCGTGCTGCCCTGTATGCCCGAGATGAGGATGATTGCTACCATGGCGATGTTGCCCGCAAAGAGCGCGACAAACGTTGCGATGCCGGCCGGGACAAATCCCCCTCTGATCACACGTTTTACCCCCTTGTATATCACGTATGCGGTGATAACCTCGACGATGTTGACCAGCGTGTTTGCACCGATCATGCCGAAACCGCCGTGACCGATGGCGGCTGAGAGAACGTTGATGATCAGGACGACAAGGCTTCCGATGGCAGGGCCGGTCAGGATCCCGATCAGGGGGGTAAGGGTGAGATGGATCCCGCCATAGACAGGAACGGCGATCTGGAAAGCGGCAAACGCAGCTGCCGTGCAGAATGCGGCAATCGTGATAATCCTGCCCTTCGGCATTGTCCGGGAGCGGACATAAAGGATGCAACCCCAGATAACAAGAAGTGTGGCGATCCACCAGATAACAACCCATCCGAGCGAAAATGAGCCGTCTTCAAGGTGGATGTGTGCCGTGGTCTCCCTCTTCCTTGATGATCGGAAGTGACGGGATATATACTTTAAGAAAAAGTTGGTATGCTACCAAAATCTATGATCCGGCATCGGGCCCCGAACTGATCGCATCGATCAGACCGGCGTCGTCCAGCGGCCGTTTATCTGCGTCAATCCCCCTGCTCCTGCAGTACGAACGGTAGATCCTGACAATTCCGGGGGGCTGCAGGCCCGCCATGGAGATGAGAGGATCATCGTAGAAGATGTCCGCCGGCGCCCCGTCAGCACAGATGGATCCTTTCCTGACAAGGCAGATCCTGTCAGCCAGCCGTGCGGCAAGGTCGAGATCATGAGTCGCGAGAACGATACTGATGCCATGCACGTCCCGGAGCCTCCTGATTAGTGCTTCGATCTTTTCGCTGTGCACCGGATCAAGATCCGATGTCGGTTCGTCGAGTGCGATGATCTTCGGGCGCATCGCAAGGATTCCGGCGATCGCAACGAGCCTTTTTTCCCCGCCGCTCAGGTAGTTGGGCAGCCGGGCATCGAGCCCTTCCGCTCCGACAGCCTGCAGGGCCGCGAGCGCCTCTGTCCTTGCCTGCGCTGTATCCATGCCGAGATTGAGGGGGCCAAACATTACGTCGTCAAGAACTGTTGGAGCGAAGAGCTGGTCGTCTGAGCGCTGGAAAACGATCCCCACCTCCTTCCACAAGTCCGCCGCCTGCGCAGATCCGACGGGACAACCGTTGATCACAATTTTACCTTCTGAAGGACGGAGCAGTCCGTTGATGTGCTCGATCAGCGTGGACTTGCCCGAACCGTTCGGACCGCAGAGGGCGACGATCTCGCGTTCCAGTACACGAAAACACATCCTGTGGATGCCGATACTTCCATCTGGATAGACATGGCTTGCGCAGTCCACGTGGATCAGCTCACGCCTGCCATCAACGGAAGATGGCGGGCAGCAGCAGAGGGGTGGCGAATGTCCTGTCATAAGACCACCGCTCCCGGAACAGCCAGAGATGCAGCGACCAGTACCCCGGTACAGGCGCCGGCAACGATGATGCAGATCAGTCCGGCAGCAGACGGCCCGGGGACGGGATTTGCCGTAGCATATATCCCGCGGTACCCGCGTGCCGCCATCGCAGCATGGACACGTTCGGCATGATCAAGAGATCGTATGAATGTCAGGGCAAAGACCTGCCCGAAGATCCGGCCCTGCACCTGCATGCTCCGGATCATCCCGCCACCACGTGAATTCACGGACTTGATGAGAGCGCTGGTAAGTGCTATTGTCAAGAACAGGAAACGGTAGGACAGCAGGAAGATCTGGTTGAGGGGATCCGGAAAGATGCGGTCGATGACACCGGCGATATGGTTGTACCGCGTAGTCATCAGAAGGAGGAAAGAGTACGTCACTATGATCAACGCCTTGAGCAGCAGGATCAGAATCAGGAGAAGACCTGCATCGGTCATGGTTACGGTAAACCCGGCAACCGTAAACGAAAAGACCGGATTGCCCGGCTCTCCCCATACCATGATCACTACAAGGGAGAGGACAAAGAGCACGGGGATTGTATACCAGAGTATGATCTTCCGCAGTGGGAGCCCTGCAACTGCACAGGCAGTAAAAACGGCAATATACAGCAGGAGGAGCGCGGGAAAAGAACCGACAACCGTTACGGCAATGACAAGGAGGAACAGGAACGCAACTTTTGTCCACGGGCTGATTGCTGAAAAGACAGAGCGGTTCTTTTCCGCAAGCCATGTTATCAGCGCGATGTCGGGAATATGGCGGAACGACTCTCCTGCACTCATCGCTGCCCTCCCTTCCATATCGGATCGGGCGATGCAAGGTCCTCAGGGGCTTTCCCTTCACCAAGACAGCCTGCATCATGGGTTATCGCCCCGCAGCCGGCAGCCTGCGGGTGGCCCATCGTCCGGCAGATCTGATCGACTGCATCCCTGCTTACGTAACTTTCGAAACGGGAGACCTCAGAGCATGCCTGTTCGGGTGAAAAACCGTAATGCGTAAACAGCAGGCTTAGGATACGGTGGCGCTTGATGCAATATTCCGCCTCTCTTTTTCCGTATGCGGAGAGCCGGATCCTCTGATAAGGCGCACAGGAGAGAAATCCGTCCTGTGCCAGTTCGCGGATGGTCTTTGAGATCGTGGAAGGATCCACGCCGAACCGTGCGGCCAGATCCCCGGTCCTGACCGATCCGTCATGCTCGTGGATATATTTCAGGTAATCGACCTTGCGGGCAGAGAGCCCGGCCCCACTGTTGTCATCCATGCCGGGGAATACGATGGCACAGGGTATGAAGTTTTGGTAATATACCAACTTTTTTTACAGACCTGTGCATCGATCTCTCCCAAGTTGACGGGAATCAGAATACTCCGGAATGTGCCGGAATAATCGAAACGATTTCGAAGTTCATCTGATTCTCGTACCATCCAAAATACAGCCTGCCGAACGCGGATTTCCACATACACAAGTCTTATTTAATTATAACAAATAAGCTTGAATCCGGAATACCATGCACATCATGGAAGGATTCTTACCCTGGCAGTGGTGCGTTATCTGGTGGCTCATCGCCATTCCCTGCCTGGCCATTGGTGTCTGGCAGCTGAAGAAAGTCATTGACGCAGACCGCGAGGCGCTGCCCCTTCTCGGTGTGACTGGCGGGTTCATCTTCATCCTCTCGTCCCTCAAGCTCCCGTCCGTCACGGGCAGCTGCTCGCATCCGACCGGGACCGGCCTCTCTGCTATCTGTTTCGGCCCATGGATCACATCGGTGATCTGCGCTATCGTCCTCCTCTTCCAGAGCCTCTTCCTTGCCCACGGCGGTCTCTCCGTGCTCGGGGCGAACATCGTATCCATGGGCATCGTGGGTCCGCTGGTCGGGTACACGATCTACCGGCTGCTGAAGGACACCCCAGTTAACATCTATCTTACGGTCTTCCTTGCAACCGCACTCGCGGACATGTTCACCTACGTGACAACCTCGCTGGAACTGGCTCTTGCCTATCCCGCTGAAGTCGGCGGCTTTGCGAGCTCGTTCATCATGTTCATGGCAATCTTTGCCCTCACCCAGATACCCCTCGCAATTGTCGAGGGCGTGGTGCTGGCCCTTGTGTTCAAGTATATCGTTGCCCTCAAACCGGACATCCTTGTACGGATGAAGATCTTCTCTTCCTCGCAGATCGACGCAGCGAGGGGCGATGCATGATGGCGAAGAACTACCTTCTCGAAATCCTTGCAATCGTCGCGGTTCTCGGGTTCTGTGCGGTATTCCTGTACACCAGTTCTACGATGGAGGGCGCTCAGTTCGCCGGCTCCGATAACGTGGGATCGGGCCTGATCGTCCGGTTGTCCGGAAAAGACGTCGGGAGTTTCGCACCGCTCATACCCCAATGGGAACCACCGAGCAGCGAGATCGAGGCATGCCTCTTCGCTCTCCAGGCTGCCATTGGCGGAATCTTCGTCGGCGGTGTTTTTGGGTACTGGCTTGGCCGGAAGAAAAGTATGAGTTAAACAAGAGCACAGTTGTGATCCATGTTTGAGGAACTACTGGAGGATGTGGCCCAGAAGAACGGCCTACGGGAAATCAATACCTGGCTGAAGCTTGCGACCGGTCTCTCCGCCATCGTCCTCTGCCTCCTCTCCACAGGTTACGCGGCCCCTATCTTCATCGCGCTTGTCCTCTCTGCCGCTATCATCTTCCTCGCCCGCGTTGACCTTAAGACCTATGCAGAGCTCTTCCTTGTCCCACTCTGGTTTGCCCTGATGAGCGCGGTCGTTATTGTGTTTATCTCAGGTGGGGAACAAGTGTACTGGAGCTGGGACCCCCTGCCATTCCTCTCGCTCTCGGTCAGCCGCGAGAGCATTAACACGGGATTCTTTGTCCTCTGCCGGGTAATCGGTGGCATGTCCGCCCTCCTATTTATTGCCCTCACCACGCCTATGACCGACCTCTTTGTCGTGATGCGGAAGATCCGCATCCCGGGCTTTGTCATCGACCTTTCCATGATCATCTACCGGACCATCTTCATCCTTGTAGATCAGGTACGGCAGATCCATAATGCGCAGGTGATGCGCCTTGGATATTCGACATGGCGTGAATCTATCCGTTGCTTTGCATCTCTCTGCGGGGCGGCATTTATCGCAAGCTGGGATGCCGGGGACGACTTTATCCGGGCAATGGATGCCCGCTGCTACTCCGGGAAATTTGCAGTTCTCGGTGAGAACCGGCCCGTTGAATTGATACCGCTTCTTGCCCTCTGTGCATTCCTGCTGGCAGGATCCCTTATTGTGATCGGATCGCAGGGAATGACGGTGTTGTAGGGAAGGTACCCTATGGGCAGCATAGTTCTCGAAGCGCGGGATATCCGGTACCGATACCCCAGAGGAATGGAAGCGGTCAAGGGGATCAGTTTCCATATCCGCAGGGGAGAGAAGATAGCTCTAGTTGGCCCCAATGGAGCCGGTAAGTCCACGCTCCTGCAGATGTTCAACGGTATGATCCGGCCTGACACAGGGGTCATGCTCTTTGATAACCAGCCGATCCGGTACGATGCATCATCCCTCCGTATGCTGCGAAAAAGCGTCGGGTTCGTGCTGCAGAATCCGGACCGACAGATCATAGCACCAACAGTATACCAGGACGTTGCCTTTGGTCCGGTTAACCTCGGATATGGTGAGCCCGCGGTCAAGGAAGCGGTTGCAACCGCGCTACAGCATGTCGGACTTGAAGGCTTTGACCGACGCCCGCCCCACCAGCTCTCAGGAGGGGAGAAGAAGCGGGTTGCCATTGCGGGAGTGCTGGCAATGGACCCGGATGTCCTGGTTTTTGACGAGCCGACGAGTGGCCTTGATCCATCCGGTTCCGAAGATATCATGGAACTCATGGATGAGCTGAACCATGAAGGCAGGACCGTAATCATCTCCACGCACGATGTGGAACTGGCTTATCCATGGGCCGACCGTGTAATCCTCATGCTGGACGGGAAGATCCTCCAGGAAGACAGGCCTGAGATCGCTTTCGGGAAGACGGAATATGTCCGCATGGCACACCTCTCTGTCCCGACCCTGCTGGAACTCACAATGGAACTTGAGAGGCGTGGATTTACCTTGCCGGATAAGAAACCGCGAAGCGCCCTCGACATGATTCATATCCTTGAGAAACTGA
>Ga0233423_10001262_pt1 | contig 12840 bp, 17 predicted proteins | sample Watercolumn_Mata_FD_180713 | JGI IMG/M metagenome (GOLD analysis project Ga0233423, IMG submission 180713) | Freshwater microbial communities from Lake Matano, South Sulawesi, Indonesia - Watercolumn_Matano_2014_112_MG | ecosystem: Environmental > Aquatic > Freshwater > Lake | place: Indonesia... | reverse complement strand
TCACCAATTCCGAGGAACTATAATTTTTGACAACGCGGTCAGGACACGCAGGGGGAGTGTATAATATAAATATCATCCAGGTGGAGAGCACGACAGGCAACATACGGAAGGCGATTAATATGTGCACACGCATCCTTTACGAGACAGGCATCGGAGACGCGAAGACCCGTGGAAAACCGACGATCTCCATAGGTGCGGGTCCGATCCAGTCACGGTGATTTCCGTCACTGCGCCGAACGGGAGGCCGGCTACTGCATTTCCCTGTGTAAAAAAAATTCAGGTTGGCTGGATTTCAATCGGATTCTTCATCAATTCCTGAAGAATTTTATTTTCATTTTTAACAGGAATGGGATCAAACAGAAGGGTTTCTGTCGGATCCCAGAGCCCCACCCAGCCGATAATATAGAATCCTTCGTTGAGTGCCGTTCCCAGACATACAGGAATAAAGGAGACAATACCACTCCCAAAAAATGTCCCGATGCCGATGCAGACTGCGAGAAATGCAAAACTGAGGGGTAATGCCCTGATCCCTTTCCATCGGATGTTTTTCAGCGTTATCATGTTATCTTCGATCTTTACCAGGCAGTAACGCTGGACAGCTCCATTCACCTCATCTGCCAGTTCGGGAGTGATCTTGTCCGGGGGCAGCACGATCGTCAGGTGCACGTCATTCCGGTGCAGAGTTCACCCGGGTTTAAGACGCAAAATGAGCCGGGATATGGCAGACTGGCCCATAAATTCCGTCTCTTTCTTTGAAAAAGGATCAAAATCCGGAGCAATCAGGAGTTCACGGATGTTATTGAGTTTAAGGATAATATGGTTCTCGTCGGATTTGGTGATTATCGGATTGGGATCTTGTATAATCATGTTGATTGCCCCCAGCAATTATTTTCTCTCCTCAACCCCCTCCATTTCCAGACGCTTTCTCTCAATCTGGCCTTTGGTAGCAATACTCAGGAGATAACCAATTGCTATCATTATCAATGAAATGGCGATTTCCAAGCCGGCTATGAAGGTTCCTTCATTAGCTGTGGCAGCAAAGCCTATGAACATGACAGGAAGGACCACGGCAACAACAATCAGCAGACGTGCCTTTAAGCTCTCAAATGACTGCGTATTCAGCCATTCCGGGAGGTCGACATCCGGATCAATAAAGAGCTGATAGAGGCCAAGTGAGATAATAATCAGGACAAGCCCTATAAGGTAGAGATCTATCATTTCTGTCACATTGAGTGAAAGAAATTTTCCTGCCTCTTCTGAAAGAATGCTTTCGTGCATGAAAAATGATATGATCCGGATTATTTCTGCAGATGCAGTTATTATCACAATAACCGAGGTAATAATCATCCCGATAATGGCAATAACTACCAGAAGACGACTAATGAAATAAAGATTTTTAAGCCAGACACGCCCTTTTGTTCGGTCCGATTCAGGATTGCCAGTAGCCATAGTAATCCAATAAGGGATTTATTGCCAATGTATATAGATTTTGAAAACGCGGATAGAATACCTGCCTATAGCCTTTCCGTGAAGATATTATTAGAAATTGGAGGCAGATCAACCCTTAAATCAAAATTAGACTTTAATTAACGGTAATTAGGCCAGGGCCGAGATTCGAACCCGGGTCGAGGGATCCACAGTCCCCTAGGATAACCAACTACCCCACCCTGGCAGATTGCCTTTTTACATTGGCAGTTTTCGCACTTTAAGGTATCTTATTAAAGGTGCGGGGATTTTTTACGCCGCTGGTGCGGGACTATGAAAACGTAGTCGCAACCAGTAAGTGACCGGTATATTCGGGTCTCCCTGCAATCTTATACACCTGAGGCAGTCTTTTGGGGATTCATCAGCCCCTCTTGCATGCACTTGCCATCGGGAAGGGGGGGGTCACAGGGGGTCACGCACGTAGGATCGTAACCTCCTTTCTCGTACAGTTCCGGATGGATAGTTGTCCCCTATTTTCCAGATTCTTCGTCATAAACATAATGCAGGCTGCAATCAAGCGGACAGCTGGTCATAAGTGGGTGAGACCCCTCCCCCCACACAAAAAGATGGTGCGACCCCCCTCAGGCATTTTCAATTCCGGGCCGGTTTTTGTTGATCTTTACGACGTGAAGTCTGGTCATGGTCCGGTTGAATGGCGTGCGGGGGGTCATGCATGTATATTTTGTCAGGCTGACGGTGTATATTGGGCCGGGAGATTGCATTATCAATCAAGTCCGGTTGGAGAGCGACCGGCACTCACCGATATGGTACATGTTTTCCATGATTCCTGCGATGGCACCCGCCCAGCGCGACGCCTTGTTGGGTCGCGCGGCGGGCAGATTGGTTTATGTTGATTATCCATGGCCCCGGTCGCGGCGCATTTTCAAAGACTATTAATATCCGCACCTGTCCACTAATAATCAGGTTGACATGGACATACCGTCCGAACGTTCATAACAGCGCGGGGTATCGCAGTTTTCACCCGGTTTAAACCGCTGCCGGTGCGTTTTCCCGCGCATGGACCGGTGGTGGCAATGGCGCAAAACCCGAATATTCGTACACCCATCGTCTGCGTGATGGGCCATGTGGATCACGGAAAGACTTCTCTTCTGGACCGGATCCGGGGCTCGTCCGTTGTCACATCCGAAGCCGGCGCGATCACCCAGCACATCGGCGTAACCATCGTCCCCATCGACGCGATCCTGACAATTAGCGGCACGATGGAGAGGGCGCCCATCAACATCCCCGGCCTCCTCTTCATCGACACTCCGGGCCACCACGCCTTCACCACCCTCCGTGCCCGCGGCGGGGCTCTCGCCGACATGGCGATCCTCGTCATCGACATCACGCAGGGGTTCCAGCCCCAGACCGTTGAAGCGCTCCAGATCCTCCGGAACTGCAAGACGCCGTTTGTCATCGCGGCGACCAAACTCGACCGGGTCCACGGGTGGCGGGCGTTTACCAACGAGACCTTCGTCTCGTCGTTCGACAAACAGAACGAGCGGGTGAAAGGCGATATCGAGAACAAGACCTACGAGATCGTAGGGAAACTCGGCGAGCTCGGCTTCTCCGCAGACAGGTTCGACCGTGTGGCAGACTTCTCCCGGAACCTCGCCATCGTCCCGGTCAGCGCCCATACCGGTGAAGGGATCGCCGACCTGCTCCTCGTCATGATCGGGCTTGCCCAGCGGTACATGGGGCAGGAACTGACGCTCTCTGTAGAAGGCCCGGGGGCCGGCACGGTGCTGGAGGTCAAGGAGGAGCGGGGCCTTGGCACGACCCTGGATGTGATCCTCTATGACGGCACGCTCGCAATCGGCGATGAGATCGCGGTTGCGAGACAGGACGGGGTCCTCGTAACGAATGTCCGGTCGCTCCTCAAGCCCCGGCCGATGAAGGAGATCTTGGTCGAAAACCGGTTCGAGCGGGTGAGATCTGTTGCTGCAGCGGCGGGTATCAAGGTCTCGGCACCCAAGCTCGAGGGCGTGATTGCAGGCTCTCCACTCTTCGTGATCCGTGGCAACCGGGCGGAGGTCGAGGAGCGTATCAGGAAAGAGATGCAGGAGATCCATGTCAAACTTGCCGAAGAGGGGCTGGTCATCAAGGCGGATACTATCGGAGCGCTCGAGGCCCTGTGCAAGGAGCTGGAGGCCAAGGAGATCGGAGTGATGCGGGCAGAGGTCGGCCCGGTCAGCCGGCATGACCTGATCGAGACCGAGACTATCAAGAATCAGTATTACCGTGCCCTGCTTGCGTTCAACACCCCGATCCTCCCCGATGCAGCAGAGATGATAAAAAACCCGCTGTATATACAGGTGAAGGTTTTTACCGGTAATGTCATCTACCAGCTTATCGACCAGTACGTCGCGTGGCGGGACGAGCAGAGAAGGCTTGCCGAGCAGAAGAAGTTCGAGCATATCGTTATGCCTGCCAAGATCCGGCTCCTGCCGGACTGCGTCTTCCGGCAGAGCAACCCGGCGGTTGTCGGGGTGCGGGTGCTGGGCGGCAAGCTCAGGAGCGATGTAGACCTCATCAGGCCGGACGGGAAGAAGATCGGGCACTTAAAGACCATGCAGCTCCGGAGCGAGACCATCCGCGAGGCCGAGGCCGGCCTTGAGGTTGCGATCTCGATCGAGGGGGCAACCGTCGGGCGCCAGATCAGCGTGGGCGACGACCTTCTGGTTGATATCCCGGAACGGCACGTGAAGGTGCTTGAGCGGGAGATGATGAAGACCTTAAACCCCGCTGCGCAGGAAGTCCTCCTCGAATACACCACGATGCGGCGGAAGGCTGAACCGTTCTGGGGTAAGTGACCGGCCGACACGAGGATTTAATAGCCCTTTGAACGAATAACATGGGTACTTCTCTTGTCGTAAGCGGCAGCGCCGGTAACAGGGAGATGCAGGCGCACCCCGGCATGGGTGCATTGATACAGGTGAACTATCATGGCAGAATTCAAGGTCGTTGTAGCAGACCCGAAGACAGGACGCGCCTATAATATCGACGCGAGTGGCGGAGCGGCAGGCGCGCTCGTTGGCAGGAAAATCGGGGAGGAAGTGGACGCAGGTCCGCTGGGACTTGCCGGGTACAGGATGAAGATCACCGGCGGTTCCGACCGGACCGGGACCCCGGCGAACAGCAACCTGCCTGGCGCGGGGAGGAGAAACCTTCTCGTTGCAGGCGGGACAGGGTATCACCCCAAGATGGAGGGGCAGCGCCGCCGTAAGATGCTCAGGGCAAAGGAGATCACCCCCGATTTCGTGCAGGTGAACGCAAAAGTCACAAATTACGGCGAGAAAAAACTTGAGGAGATCTTCCCGCCAAAGCCGGCCGGGGAGAAGAAGGAAGGCGCGGCACCAGCAGCGGCAGCACCCGCTCCAAAGAAGAAGAAGTGACCTGTTAACGGTCTCCTTTTTTCATACTCTTTTCAAGCGCCGGCATCAGATCTTCGAAACCGACGTTGTGCCGGCGGGCGACAACCGCAATCGCAGCCTCGGGCAGCAGGTTGTTGTCAAACCCTTCCTTGATCAGCCGGTTCATCTCAGCGACAACTTCCGTTTCTTCCTTATTCAGGGCACGGGCGATCCTTCCGACAAGTTCGGTGACCGGGTCTTTCCTCTCGAAGATTGCAAGGGTCGGCTTGAAGCCAATCGGTATCGTGACCGTACCGACGTCGAAGGCCGGTTTATAGATATCCCCCTCGCGGGTGATCATTCCGTCCTCCTCGGCATTCCGGAGCAGGGTTGCGGCCTGCTCGGTACTCATCCACCTGCGGTCGAGCGCGTAGTAATACACGAGCTCGCTCTTCTTCATCTCCCCCTTCCGGAGGTGCCGGAAAGGGGCGGCAATTGTCGTTTTCAGCGTCACGATTTTCCGAGAATGAGGTTTTTTACGTCGAGCGCATCGAGACCGGGAACATCTCCTTCCTTTGAGATCTCGATATCGGTATACTTCGTACGGTCCGTTAGCCGGACAAGGAACGCATCGTTTGCGATAGGTACCTTGCCCCCGCCCCGCAGGGCAAGTGCGAGCACGGAGATGCGCAGGTCGGCAGCTTCTGTTATCGCCCCGGGCTTGAGGATATCCGGGGTGATCTCGCCGAAGGTAGCCCTGTCAACCGCGATCTCCACCTTGCTCTTCACTTTCACGAGTTCCTTTCCGGTCGTCTTTGTGGTTTCCGCACCGTCAAGTTCAGTCACGATATGCTTCAGCGCCTCCGGAAAAGGGAGGCCGAGTGTGAACGTAAGATCGATCCTCTGCGGGAACCGGTAGTAGATCCTTCGCATAGCTCGTATATGGGAGGATTTACCAAAAAAGGGTGCTGGTTGAATAGGGGTCTGACGGGATTACTCCAGCAGGATCGCGTTGATGACGCCGTCCTGCCCGGGCCGGCTCATGATGCGTGCTTTCCCGAGCTCGGTATTGATGATCGCGCCTTTTGTCAGGAGATTGCGGCGCACGTAGTTCGGGTTGGCGCCGTTCTCCGCAACATTCTCGATCTTTACTTTGGTCGTCTTTCCATCGGATCTCTTCGTGACATTCACGTAGACCGCACGGAGCGCACGCACTTTCTCGTTGTTCCCGAATGTTCGCACGATCTTGTGCTTGTCCTCTCCGATATGCGTGTCTGCGGGGGCAAGCCCGATCTCGGTCCGCCGCTTACCCTGTGCCGGCCGGATCCGCCCGCCCGTCACTTTCCTGACTGATAATCCCTGCCAGAGCATGGTATAACCCCGTTGTATCGTTTTTTTCTCTTTTTTAAACCAAAGAGCGTGCTCTATATATTCCCTTTCCCGTTATTTAACATCTCGGTTCAGCGGAGTATTTCATCGAGCAGGGGAGCAATGCCATCACCGGTCTTCAGGTTCGTCCGGAAGACCTTCATGGACGGGTTGTACCGGTGCATGTCGGACTCCATCCGGTCGAGGTTGCAGCCTACGAGCGGGGCGAGGTCGGTCTTGTTGATGACCCCGATCGTGCAGTCACGGAACATCATCGGGTGCTTGTTGACTACATCGTCGCCCTCGGTTGAACTGACAATCACGATCCTCTTCTCCGCCCCGAGCCGGAAGTCGGTGGGGCAGACCATGTTGCCGACATTCTCTATGAACAGGAGGTCGATCTCGTCCAGAGGGAGGTGTTCGATCGCATGCTCGACAAGGTGGGCATCGAGGTGGCACTCCTTTCCGGTATTGGCATTATAGGCCGGGATCCCGAGCGCTTTTATCCGCCTGAAGTCATCGTCCCCGTACACGTCGCCGGCAATCGCACCGGCGCGTTTTCCCTTCTGTACCAGCAGCGGGACGATCCTTTCGATGAGCGCGGTCTTGCCCGAGCCGATAGCCCCTAAAAGGTCGAACGCCCGGACCCCATGGGCTTTTAAGTGGGCGGCATTATGGTTCGCGATATGGTTGTTGACGTCGTAGACATCTTTTTCGATCCTGACGTCGATGTGGTGCATACCAGATAGGTTTGAGCGTGCAGTGTTTATACCTTAACACACAAACCCTCCTCCAATGGCTGATGAGTGCATACTGTACCCCTGCTACTTCAACGCCGCGCTTGATCGCAGGCAGGGGCGGAGGGTGCCGCGGAACGAGGGTGCCAAGGGGCCGTCGCTGCATGATGTCGAACGGGCATTGAAAAAGCTCAATATCCGGTTCAGGGCCGAGGACAAGCACCACCCGGCCCACTGGATGCGCCATGAGGGGAGGGTTATCGTGGAATGGAAGCAGGGAAAAGAGGCACTCATTAAAAAAGTGGCACGGCAGATGGGAGGCAGGAAATGAAAGGGATGTACGACCTGCACACCCATTCCCTCATCTCGGACGGCGAGATGCTGCCTGTCGAGCTGGCCCGGCGCATGGCGGTGCTAGGGTACACGACAATCGCAATCACGGATCACGTGGACGCATCGAATATCAGTGACGTGATCGCACAGATCATGGAGGTTCAGGACTCCGCAAAGCTCTTTGGTGTATCACTCCTCTGCGGGGTTGAGATTACCCATGTACATCCGAAAGAGATAGCTCAGCTTGCGGGACTGGCGAAGGCTGCCGGGGCCGATATCGTGGTCGTCCACGGGGAGACGCTGGTCGAACCGGTCGCTCCCGGCACCAACCATGCCGCATGCAGCTGCCGGGATGTTGATGTCCTCGCACACCCCGGTCTCATTACGGAAAAAGACGCCCTGCTCGCGGCAAAGAACGGAATCGCGCTCGAGATCACTTCGAGGGCCGGCCATAACAGGGCAAACGGCCATGTTGCGAAGATTGCAGGGCAGACCGGGTGCCGTCTTGTCGTGGACTCGGACGCGCATGCACCGAATGATCTTCTTGATAAAAACGCAAGAATGCTGGTCGCGTTAGGTGCCGGGCTGAGCGAGCGGGAGAGCCGGGATATCCTGAATTTTGATGTCCGGCAGCTCATTTCCCGCTGATATTTCTATTTATACATTTACAAAATATTTAAATACTGAAAACGCATTGATATATAGATTGCTAATTTGATCTGGCACAACCGTATCTCCCTGAGGTTGTTTACATGAACGTGGTTGGGCGAGCGATGAGCACTTTTGGCAAAAGGACGCTCATCATCCAGTGCGATGCTGCCCAGCTCCCGGGCCTGTACACCGATGTATTCGACAGGACAATGAAGCCGGTCGGGACGATCGTGGACATTTTCGGAAATGTAAAAGCCCCCCTCGCAGCAGTGATCTGCCGCGGCCGGTGCACGATCCGGCCTGATGAGAAACTGTATGGAAAGGAGCAGGCAGGATCAGGGAGAGAGCGCCACGTGTTCAGGAAAAGAGCATAATCATACCATACGGTGAATGCGAATGTCGGAAATTGAGAAACTCAAACTCCTCCAGAATGAGAGAGAAGCATTAAAAGCCCGCACGAAAGAGCGCGTCAAGGAAACCGAGAAGAAGGCCGAGGACCACACGGAGACGGTCTGTCCCGAGTGCGGGGGACGGCAGCTGGTTCACGATTACGAGCGTGCGGAACTGGTCTGCCAGAGCTGCGGGCTCGTGATCGATGACGACTTCATCGACCGTGGTCCCGAATGGCGGGCGTTCGACCATGACCAGAGAATGAAGCGCTCCCGTGTCGGCGCCCCGATGACCTTTACGATCCATGACAAGGGTCTTTCCACCATGATCGACTGGCGCAACCGTGACAGCTACGGCAGGGCGATCTCTTCGAAGAACCGTGCCCAGCTCTACCGTCTCCGCAAATGGCAGAGGCGAATCCGGGTCTCCAACGCGACCGAGCGGAACCTCGCCTTCGCGCTGTCTGAACTGGACCGTATGGCCTCGGCTCTCGGCCTCCCGAGGAATGTCCGGGAAACTGCAGCCGTTGTCTACCGCGACGCGGTCGACAAGAACCTGATCCGTGGCAGGAGTATTGAAGGCGTCGCAGCAGCAGCCCTCTACGCAGCATGCCGGCAGTGCAGTGTCCCGAGAACACTCGACGAGATCGCGGAAGTCTCCCGGGTCTCCCGGAAAGAGATCGGGCGCACCTACCGGTTCATCTCCCGTGAGCTGGGCTTAAAACTCCTCCCGACCTCTCCGATCGACTACGTGCCAAGGTTCTGTTCCGGACTCACCCTCAAGGGCGAGGTGCAGAGCAGGGCTGTCGAGATCCTCAGACAGGCTGGCGAGCGTGAGCTGACCAGCGGCAGGGGCCCGACAGGTGTTGCTGCAGCGGCGATCTACATCTCATCCATACTTGGCGGCGAGCGGCGCACCCAGCGCGAAGTTGCTGAAGTTGCCGGCGTCACCGAAGTCACCATCCGCAACCGGTACAAGGAACTGGCGGAAAAGCTCGATATCGAGATCATCCTCTGATACTTTTTTTTTCAGTTATAGCAACAACTATATTCCTTTGATTGAAAATCCGTATACCGCATCAGGGCTCGTAGATCAGGGGTAGATCGTTACGTTCGCAACGTAAAGGCCGCGGGTTCAAATCCCGCCGGGTCCATTCTTGTTATCCAGATCCTTTGATGACCGTAAGGTCATCCCGGGGGCGAGGGCAGAGTCCGAATGGTTCATCAGAACCATGAGGATGAGAATGCTGAGGGTCATCAGACCCGAAGCAGGAGAAGACCGCAGGTCTTCGACCGAACTCATCAACGATTCTTCGAGCCCTCGAAAAATTGGCGGGTTCAAATCCCGCCGGGTCCATATCCCATCCGGACTTTTTTTTAAAGGAAAAATGTGAGTTATTTCTTCTGCTGCATCGAGGCAACTTCGCTCTCAAGCGTCGCCTTCATCTTCCCGACAGCCTCGTTGAGGTCATTGGTTATCGTGATCGTGAACGAGTTGTCGCTCTTCTTGTCATGATAGTTCACGGTATACTCGATCTGCCCGTCTTTTCCCTTTTTTGGTTCGATGATCAGTTGCGCCATGGCAGAAGAATGGTTTGCCCTCTCCCCTCATGTTCCTTCCGATGAGAGATCAGCAACAACTATATGGCATCCGCAGAAAAATAGTATGCCACAATTTTACGCGGGCTCGTAGATCAGGGGTAGATCGTCACGTTTGCAACGTGAAGGCCACGGGTTCGAATCCCGTCGAGTCCATCGCTTTTATTACCTATACCCGATGACCGAAGGTCATCCGCGGTTGCGAAGGGCGCAGCACTTCGCGATTTGACGGGTTAAAAATCCCGTCGAGTCCATTCGTTTTTTGTTTTTCAGGGGTACAGCGGTTGTTAATCAATCCAGTCCAGCATGGTTCCTGCCGGATCCTTTCCCTTTTTCGCAGACAGCTTCCCTTTGACCCGCTGCACGGCTTCCGTTGCAGGAGACGAGGGGGCAGCAGAAGGTTGTTCGAAGATCCCGTAGTCAAGGTACTCAGAAGCGGAGGCGTTCCCTGGATCGTCTGCAATTTCCTGGATTAGCATGGGATCCTGGTATTCTCCTGCAGACACGAGCTGCTGGTCCTGGCCCGGTGCGGGACTGTCAATCTGTTCCTCAAGCGGTTTAAGAGAAGATTCCTGAACAGTGAGTGGGGGCGGGGCAAAGCCGGCAGGGATTTCTGATGATTCCAAGGGGGCGGTCCATGATACAGGTTTCTCACCATTCCGCTTGAGAAGGAAGTCCACAAAATCCTCGACCTCCTGCTGCTGCTCCTGAGATAACCTGCCCAGCTTACTCTCCAGAGACACCATGGTGCTCCTGAACCTATCGCTCACAAGTATCTGATCCGGTAGGTATTAGGGGAATCGATCGTTGCCGGTAAAAAGGTCAGCCCCAGCGGTGCTGGTAGCCGCGCTTTTCCAGCGGTCTGCCATCAGCCAGGACGTGGCGTTCGCGAATGACTCTGCCAATAACGGTGTAATCGACGCCGGCGACCGGATGGATTTTTTCCGGGCAGGTGAAGATCAACTCATAATCTCCGCCGCCGTAAAGGGCGAGTTCACGGGCCTGAGGTTCCGGAATTCCCGCGGGCAGAGGAACCTTATCAGACTCTATTGCAAACCCGCAGGTGTTTGCGTCCATCAGGTCATAGAGTGAGAGCGCGATGCCGTCGCTGATATCCATCATGGCGGACACCCCCGCTTTTCCGAGGATCTGGCCTTCGGCAACACGGGGCTGCGGTGTGAAGAGCGCGGCCTTGTGCTGCGGGTATCCGTCGAGAAATGACTGTGCTTGTCCGCAGGTGCCGGTCATGCAGACGAGATCGCCCGGCTGTGCCCCGGTACGGCGGACGAGGTGCTGCTTTTCAACGATGCCAAGGCCGGTGCTTACGATCGTCAGCTCGCCATGCCGGTCGATGTCGCCTCCGATGATCTCAGCCCCGTACTTCGCACAGCAGTCAGATGCTCCCTGCATGATGCCGGAAAGCTGCTCCCAACGGTCAAGGCCGACGGCGAACAGCATGTACTTCGGTGCTGCCCCCATGCTTGCGATATCTGAGAGCGAGACTGCCGCGCTCATCCACCCGATCTCCCAGTCCGACATGCCACCGACAAAATCCGTAGTGGCGTGGAGCATGTCAGTTGTGGCTACCATCACATTATCGCCAAAGGGTATGACGGCGCAGTCATCGAGGCAGCGTTCCCGCCCGACAATTCCCATCACCGTCTTCAACAGTTCCCGGTCATCCACCTTTGCGCACCTCCTTACCCCGTTCGCTCTTGTACTCCTTGAAGATGTGCTCGACCATCTCGGATCTCTTCTCCCGTTCGCGCCGCTCATCTTCCTCCTGCCACCGTTTGAGAGCCGCATCGAGAGATGCCGCCGGAACCCTGCCGATCTTTCCCTTCACAACAGCGCCGGTCTCTGTATCTGTAAGGACCGGCAGCTTCAGCTCCCTGAACGCCGGCAGCATCAGGGGATCGCCTGTCGCCGGGCTGGCTGATCCGGTGATCACCGCAGTTACTCCGGCGTCGGCGAGTTCTTTGATGATACTCCTGCCCCAGCCATCGGTCCGGTTTACGTAAATAACGTCGCCTTCCTCCAGAACGGCCTCATCGGTAAGTCGGTGCAGGGCGTCGCGGGTCAGTGCATCGAGGACCCTGAGCGGGACTGCCTCTCCATTAACCGCAATCTCCTCCGCCTGTTTCCGGCGCTCAAGCCGTTTCCCGAGAGTCCGGCTGCGCCGCTCCTCTTTCCGGAGCCGCTTCTTGAAACTCTGGATGACCGCATCCCTTTTTACGATCTCTGTGTCTTTTACGAGTTTTGCATCCCTTGCATCAGCCGTGCGGCGGAGGCGTGCCTGAAGCCTGCGGATCTCGTACTCCTTTTCCTGGATCTCTTCCTGCAGCTCGGCTACGTAGGTGCGGAGGCGCTTGACCATTCCGTCCAGCACTCTTACCCGTTCGTCATGTTTTCCGTCCGTTGCAACGACCGGTGCGGTGATCTCTTCTACCTCCTTGCGTTCCTTCAGTTCCCCGAGAACGTGTTCGAGCGACTGGCCCCGGATCACCCGTGCCCGGACTTCGTCGAGATCATGGCCTGGTGGCACCCGTTTTGCTAGGTTCTGGAACTTGTTCCGGTACTGCCGGAACGCTTCGAGAGCGGCGGAGAGGGCATCCCGCTCGTGATCGTTTGCATAGGAGAAGGGTGCTGTAAGTTCCATCTTCGCATCCACACTCATGTCCTGCTTTGGCGAGAACGCGATCGCAGAGAACGCCCGGCGGATTTTCTCCACCGAGTATGGCATCTCCGAGACGTCGGATGCGATGATGAGCGGTTTCCCGACCTTGTAAAGGGCCTCGGTGACCGCGGACATATCCATCTGCCGGGAACTTGCGATGTGGATAAGGTTGCCGTCAAGGTCAAGCGCCGCTATCGCAGTTGTTGTCCCCGGGTCGATACCGACGATCAGGTAACGGGGTCTTCCGG
>Ga0233423_10001261_pt1 | contig 12840 bp, 9 predicted proteins | sample Watercolumn_Mata_FD_180713 | JGI IMG/M metagenome (GOLD analysis project Ga0233423, IMG submission 180713) | Freshwater microbial communities from Lake Matano, South Sulawesi, Indonesia - Watercolumn_Matano_2014_112_MG | ecosystem: Environmental > Aquatic > Freshwater > Lake | place: Indonesia... | reverse complement strand
TCCTGGTGCTCCTCTACTTGGTGACCATGCGCAGCCGGCTGCTGGTGGACGTCGGCAATGCCCTGGCGGGAGGCGGGCACGCTGCCCTGGCCGAACGCGCCTATGGCCTGGCCCTGCGGCTGTGGCCGGACAACATCGGGCGCTGCCTGGCCGAGACGAACCTGGGGGTGCTGCGCCTGCGCCAGAAGCGCCTGGACGAAGCGGCGACGATTCTGGAAGGGGTGCTGGCGCAGGACGTGGCGCGCCTGAGTGAGCGCCACGAGGCGGCCTGCCGCTACAACCTGGGCGTGGCCTACCAGAAAGCCGGGCAGGAGCTCAAAGCCGTCCACGAGTTCAACAAGGTCATCGAGCTCCTCCCCGGCTCCCTGTACGCCCGGGGGGCGCAGGCCGCCCTGAAGCGGCGCGCCGGCCAGCCGCCGCAGCCACCCGCCGAGGGCCAGGCGCCTCTCTATGGCCTGCTGGGCGACGAGGCGGTGCAAAAGGCGCTGGGTGAGGAGCCGCCGCAGGAGGGCGAGAAGAAGGAATCAGCAGATCATAGTTCGGGTTCGTAGGGGCGAGGCATTCCTGGAAAGCTGGTTCAACTACCGTATCGTCGTTGCGCAGGTATTAGGGGCCTACCGCCTGATATTCTGAAGAATGCCTCGCCCTTACTTCCAGTGCGCTTTCAGGCCCCGCTACATCATCTCACGCTGTGATGTAGCGGGGCAGGCGCTCACTACGCGCCAGAGCGGATTGCTGTCATCAGATTCGGGTAGCGGATTGAGCAGATGCACCTCTCGTGGGCTAATCTGCTGAATCTGCTACCGAAATCTGCTGTCAGCTTTCCCCCCTACTTCAGCCCTGCCAGCCGCAGGCTTTTGACAGGACCCTGCGAATGCGGCGCACCCCTATCCGCTTTTCCGCCGGCCATCCGCTGCCAGTCGGCCCGCTATTTCCAGCTATGGGCATCGTTTTTGACCTTAGGCGCTACTCCATCCACGACGGCCCGGGCATTCGCACGACCATCTTCTTCAAAGGCTGTCCGCTGCGTTGCTGGTGGTGCCACAATCCCGAAGGCCAGTCTCCGACGATAGAGGTCATCTTTCGCCCCAACCGCTGTATCCACTGCGGGGCCTGCCTGATCGCCTGCGCGCACGGCGCCATCTCCCCGGACGGCGAGGAGCCACTCCCCGATAGAGACAAATGCCAGCGCTGCGGCGCTTGCGTCGTCGCCTGCTACGCTGAGGCGCGCCAGGTTGTGGGCCGCGAGCTGAGCGTGGCCCAGGTGCTGGCCGCAGTCCAGCGGGACACCGCCTTCTACGACGAGTCGGGCGGTGGCGTGACCCTCTCCGGCGGCGAGCCTCTGTGGCAAGCGGATTTTGCCCTGGCCCTGCTCCAGGCCTGCCAGCGGCAGGAGATACACACGGCCGTAGACACCTGCGGCTTCGCCCCCTGGGCCACGCTGGATCGCCTGCGGGCATACACCGCCCTGTTCCTGTACGACCTCAAGCTGCTGGACGAGGCCCGGCATCGGCAATTCACCGGTGTGTCCAACCGCCTGATCCTGCAGAATCTGCAGGCGCTCTCCCAACGCGGCCACCACATCGTCCTGCGTGTGCCGGTCATACCGGGCATCAATGACGATGACGCCAGCCTGCGCCAAATCGGCGCCTTTGCCGCCGCCTTGCCCCACCTGGACGGCGTAGACCTCTTGCCCTATCACCACATTGGCGTGGACAAGTACGTCCGGCTGGACAGGCCCTACCAGTTGACCGCCACTCGCCCGCCTGCCGCGGAGAGAATGGCGGAGATGGCCCACCTGCTGCGCCAGTTTGGCCTGTCGGTGCAAATATAGTACCTGACCAACGAAATTCTTGCCGGGCAAGCAAAGCGGGGGACGCAGATGGTAAGAGAATTCACCACGAAGACACAAAGGCACGAAGATTTTTTAGCTTTGTGTCTTGGTGTCTTGGTGGTAAGATTTCCCTGTTCGGTTTTCGGCTTGTCCGAGTTAGGAGTCTGAAGTTATGATCAGTGCCAGAGTAGCCAGGCTGCGGCAACAAAGCCTGGCCACCAAACCTTACATCTCCACGGAGCGGGCCGAGCTGCTCACGGCGTTCTACCGGCAAAACCGGGGGCTAACCTCCGCCCCCCTGCGCCGCGCCCTGGCCTTTCGCTATCTGCTGGAACACAAGACGATCTACATCGGCCCCGGCGAGCTGATCGTTGGCGAGAAGGGGCCGGCCCCCAAGGCCACGCCCACCTTCCCCGAGCTGTGCTGCCACAGCCTGGCCGACCTGGACATCCTCAACTCACGGGAGAAAATCCCCTTCGCCGTCAGCCCCCAGGCCCGGCAGGTCTACGCCGAGACGGTCATCCCCTTCTGGCAGGGCCAGTCCATGCGCGACCTGATCTTCCGGGAAATGACCGCCGAATGGCAAGCCGCCTACGCGGCGGGCATCTTCACCGAGTTCATGGAGCAGCGCGCCCCCGGCCACACCGTCCTGGACGACAAGATTTACCACCGTGGCCTGCGGGATTTCCAGCAGGACATACAGCTTTATTTGCAAAACTTAGACTACCTGCACGATCCGGCCGCCTACGCCAAACAGCAAGAGCTAGCGGCGATGCTAATTTGCGCCGAGGCGCTGATTCTCTTTGCCGAGCGCCACGCCGCCCAAGCCACAGAGCTGGCGGCGCAAGAGACAGACGCGCCGCGCAGAGTCGAGCTACAACGCATCGCTGCCGTCTGCGCGCACGTGCCCGCCCACGCCCCGCGCGATTTCTGGGAGGCCTTGCAGTACTACTGGTTCGTCCACCTGGGCGTGACGACCGAGCTGAACACCTGGGACTCCTTCTGCCCCGGCCACCTGGACCGCCATCTGTACCCGTTCTACCAGCAAGGTCTGGCCGACGGCACGCTCACCCCCGAGCAGGCGGCAGAGCTTTTGCAGTGCCTCTGGGTCAAGTTCAACAACCAACCCGCACCGCCCAAAGTAGGCGTCACGGCGGCGGAGAGTGGCACCTACACCGACTTCGCCCAGATCAACCTGGGCGGCCTCAACGCAGATGGCTCCGACGGCGTCAACGAGGTCACCTACCTGATCCTGGACGTGATCGAAGAGATGCGGCTTTTGCAGCCTAGCTCCTCGGTTCAGGTGAGCAAAAAGAACCCTGATCGCTTCCTCAAGCGCGCCGCCAGGATCATCCGCACGGGCTTTGGACAGCCTTCGGTGTTCAATGCCGATCTGATCGTCCAGGAGTTGGTGCGGCAGGGCAAGTCGCTGGCCGACGCGCGTAACGGCGGCACGAGCGGCTGCGTGGAGACCGGCGCTTTTGGCAAGGAGAGCTATATCCTGACGGGCTACTTCAACCTGCCCAAGGTGCTGGAAATCACGTTGCACAATGGCCTCGACCCGCGCACGGGCCGCCAGATCGGCCTGGCGACCGGCGACGCGGGGCAGTTCGCCTCCTTCCAGGAGCTCTTCGCCGCCTACGAAAAGCAGTTGCGCTACTTCGTGGACGTCAAGGTGCGGGGCAATAACGTCGTGGAGCGGCTGTACGCCCTGCACATGCCCGCGCCGTTCCTCTCGCTACTGATTGACGACTGCATCGCCAATGGTCAGGACTACCACGACGGCGGGGCACGCTACAACACGTCCTACATCCAGGGTGTGGGCCTGGGCACCGCCACCGATGCCCTGACCGCCATCAAGTACCACGTCTTCGAGCAGAAGACGTTGACAATGGAAGCGCTATTGGCCGCGCTCCACGCCAATTTCGCCGGCCACGAGCGCCTGCGCCAACTGCTGCTGAATAAGACGCCCCGCTACGGCAACGACGACGATTACGCCGACAGCGTGATGGTGGAGCTGTTCAACGCCTACTTCAATGCCATTGACGGCCGCCCGAACACCAAGGGCGGCGCCTACCACATCAACCTGCTGCCGACCACGGTGCACGTCTACTTCGGCTCGGTCACCGGGGCGACGCCGGATGGGCGCCTAGCCTGGCAGCCGCTCTCTGAGGGCGTTTCCCCCGTACAAGGCGCCGACCGCCACGGCCCCACGGCGGTGCTCCAATCCGTGGCCAAGATGGATCACGTGCGCACCGGCGGTACGCTGCTCAATCAGAAGTTCACTCCCCAGTTGCTCCAGGACGACGAGGGGCTAAATAAGCTGGGGCAACTGATTCGCACCTACTTCCGCCTGGACGGGCACCACATCCAGTTCAACGTGGTAGATGCGGCCACGCTGCGCGCCGCCCAGAAGAACCCGGCGCAGTACCGTGATCTCATCGTGCGCGTGGCCGGTTACAGCGACTATTTCTGTGATCTCAGCCCCGCCCTGCAGGACGAGATCATCGCCCGGACGGAGCACCAGGCGTTCTGAGCGCCAGCAAGATTTAGGAGGCAGTGCTACATGATCCCCAAACAACCTTTCGGTCGCACCGGGCAGACAAGCACACGCCTGATCTTCGGCGCCTATGCCTTGAGCAAGGCGACGCAGGCTGAGGCTGATCGCCTGCTGGAGCTGCTGCTGGCGTACGGGGTGAACCACATTGACACGGCGATCTTGTACGGCAATGCGGAGCAGCGTATCGGGCCCTGGATGGCGAAGCATCGCCGTGACTTCTTCCTGGCCACCAAGACGCGTAAGCGTGCCTACAAAGAGGCGTGGGACGATCTACAGCGTTCCCTGGATCGCCTGCGCGTGGACTACGTGGACCTCTGGCAGATGCACGGTCTGACCAATCCGGCGGGCTGGGAGAGGGCGCTGGGGCCGGGGGGCGCGCTGGAGGCCTTTATCGAGGCGCGTGATCAGGGATTGGTGCGCTTCCTGGGGGTGACGGGCCACGGGCTGCAGGCGCCGGCGATGCACCGGCGCAGCCTGGAGCGTTTTGCCTTTGATACCGTCTTGTTCCCTTACAACTACTCGCTGTGGCAAAATCCCCGCTACGCCGCCGACTGCGCGGCGCTGCTCACACTATGCCGTGAACGCCAGGTCGCCGTCCAGACCATCAAAGCCATCGCCCGGCAGCCGTGGCAGGGTCGCCCCAAGACCTACAACACCTACTTCTATGAGCCGCTGGACACCCCAGAGGCGATTGACCAGGCCGTGCATTGGGTTTTGGGGGAGCCAGACGTCTTTCTGATCACCGCCGGCGACATGCGGCTTCTGCCCCCGATGCTGGATGCGGCCGATCGCTTTGTGGCGCGGCCGTCTGAGGCCGAGATGGCCGCCCACGCCGCCCGGTTTGCCATCCAGCCGCTTTTTGCTTGAGGCCGAGTTGGAGCGCGGCGCGCTGGCCGAACAGTCGCAGGCCGCCGATGAACTGGAGAACGCCAGGAAGAAGGTCCATGAGGCGGCGGTCGCCTCCCATGAGAATGCTCACAGAGTTGAACGAAGGTCGCTCTGTGCCAGGGAGAAGTTCTTTGTTCGTCCCCTTTCCGCCCCGGCCAGCCGCTCTAGAAAGGCGCGGGCGGTGAGGATGGGGATGCCCCGGTAGGCGCCCAAGTCCAGCAGGTGGCAGTCGCCGCTGACGATGAGGTCGGCCTGGGCGTCTAGGGCACAAGCCAGGGCCATCTCATCTGCTGGATCGTGGGGGATGACCCCCGCGACATCGGCCTGGCCAGGCACGAGAAGGGCGTCCTGTCTCAGAAGAGTGACCAGTTGCTCCACGTCCTCGTCGCTGATGGCGTACTTGCGCCGAATGCGGGGGTAGCTCATCGTGGCGCGGATCTCGGCAATGATGGCCGGTGAGGTAACCAGCACGTATTGTCGCTCTCGCCAGGCGTTCAGGAGGCGCGCCGGCAAGCCGGCCTTAACCAGCAGGCTGCTGACAAAAACGTTGGTGTCCAGCACCACCTTCAGCATGCGCCAGCCCTCACGGCAGCGATGGCCTCGGTCAGATCGCGCTCCACCTCATCGGCAGAGAAATCCGGCAGCCGGCTGCGAATGCGATCCAACACCTGGAAGCGGGCTTCCCGCTCGGCGACGAGCTGCTGGTACATCTCCACCGGGATGACAGCGACCATCGGCTGGCCGGAACGCTCTACGATGACGACCTGCCCACTGTAATGAACGCTGCCTAAAAGGTCAGCGAAGTTGTGGCGTGCTTCCTTAGCGCCAATGTGCACCACCATAAGCCTGTCCTCCTATCCGGCTCAAGTATAGCACATGGAGTACACGGTGTCAACTGTGTACACCAGAGGTTGATTTGGCAACACCCCCGCCCAGCGAGGACTCTGGAAAGAAAGGATAAAGCCATGAAGAGGAGATTGTTCCTTGCCATTCCACTCCTTACCTTTCTGCTTGCTGGTAGCAGCCCAGTAATTGCACCGTCAATGCCGGCCCAAGTAGACATGCCCGCCATCCTTCCTGCCGCCAGTCAGGCGTGTACCTCGTTTTGTCTCGACAATGGCGACCACTGCGTGTTCGGTGCCAATCAGGATAATCCGATTGACGCGGGCTTGCTGTTTGTCAATAAGCGGAACGTGCAGAAAACGGGATGGGATCCGAGCACTACGGGCAAATACGCACGCTGGGTATCCAAGTACGGCAGTGTCACGATTGTGCATGCCGGCTATCAGATGGCTTGGGCTGGGATGAACGAAGCCGGGTTGATGCTCAGCACCATGGCGCTTGACCAGACTCGGAATCCCGCGCGTGATGCCAGACCGCCTCTGGTATCTGCTTTCTGGATGCAGTATCAATTGGACAATCACAGCACCGTCGCAGAAGTGATGGCGAGCGACGCCTATCTGCGTATCGCCGATACGGTTGATCACTATCTGGTTTGTGATCGAAAGGGAGATTGCGCGGTCATCGAGTTTCTCGATGGCCAGATGGTGTACTACACGCGGGAGTCGTTGCCGGTCAAGGCGTTGACCAACAGTCCATACCAAGCATCGCTCCAGGCATGGTCGTATGGCCTGGTAGATAACTCGCTGCGGCGGTTTGCCCAGGCGGCAGAGCGGGCGAAGGCTTTCCAGCCGACCAGCGCGCCGGCAGCAGTGGATTATGCTTTTGACACCTTGGCACAAGTCGCTCTGGACGTTAATGCCTGGCGTATCGTCTTCGACCCGGTCAATCGGCAGGTGCATCTCCGCACGAACAAGAATCCCCAACGGCGATACGTGGATTTCGGCAAACTCGATTTCTCTTGTCGTACGCCGGTCACGATGCTCGATGTCCAGGCCAATTTGGCGGGCGGTGTCAGCGGCAGTTTTGTGCCCTACTCGCACGAAGTCAGTCTCGCGCACACCCTCGGCTTTTTCGCAAAGTACGAGCGCTTGAATTATCCACCCTTTCTGATTGAAACCCTGCTGCGCGGTCTGGAGAGCTCCCCCTGCCGAGAAGGAGATACCCCGGTAAGTGCTGGTTTGATGGAGGCCTACAGCTCGCTCCTTCCGCCGACGGTGACCTGGGTAGGTCTGGCGGTGTTCTATCGCGCCTGGCCCGTCTGGGTGCTGCTGACCTTGCTATCGCTGGCGTTCGTCATTTGGCGCCTGGCGCGCCAGGGGCCAGCACCCTGGCGCAGACGATTGATCTGGGTGTTGGCAGTGGCCATCTGGGGGCCATTCGGCTTGCTGATTTACCTTGTTGTCCACAGGAAACACCGCCGTGTTCCTGAGACTAGCGGCGCCATCGGTTGAGAGCGAGTTTGCGAGGTGGCGTGAGATTTGATCGCATGCAGATGGGGACTGGATGAGCCGTGATTTGCTGCTGATTGCGCTGTCCCTCCTGACCTGGGGGGTCGGCGAAGGGATGTTTTTCTACATCCAGCCCCTCTACCTGGAAGCATTGGGGGCATCGCCCCAGGGCATTGGCAACATCATCGGCGCGGTCGGCCTGGCCATGACGGTGGCGCACATCCCGGCAGGCTTCCTGGCCGACCGCCTGGGGCGACGCCCGCTCATGTGGGCCGCCTGGCTTGTGGGGCTGAGTGCCGCCTGGGTGATGGCGCTGGCCGCCTCGCTGCCGCTGTTCGTCGCCGGGCTGTTGCTCTACAGCGGCACGGCCTTCGTCGCCTCCCCAATGAACAGCTACGTCACGGCGGCGCGGGGGCGGATGTCGGTGGGACGGGCGCTGACTATCGTCTCGGCGTCCTACAACGTGGGGGCCATCGTCGGCCCGGCGTTGGGGGGCTGGATCGGCGAGCAGTACGGCTTCCAGCGGGTGTACCTGTTTTCCGCCGGCGTCTTCGTCGTGTCCACGCTGATCATTCTGCTCATCCGCGCCCAGCCCGTGGACAGGCCCGCCCAGCAGGCCGAGCCGAGCCGCTTTTCGCTAGACCGTCGTTATCTGGCCTACCTGGGCATCGTCTTCCTGGCGACGTTGGCCACGTACCTGCCGCAGCCACTCTCGCCCAATTATCTCCAGAGCGTACATGCGCTGACCGTGGCGCAGATCGGGCAGTTGGGCTCGATCGCCAGCCTGGGCATCGTCGTGCTGAGTCTGACGCTGGGGCACCTGCCGGCGCGGCTGGGCTTCCTGCTGGGGCAGGCCACGGTGGCGATGTTTGCGCTGGCACTGTGGCAAGGGACAGGCATGCCGGTCTTCATCGTCGGCTATTTCCTGGTGGGCGGCTACCGGGTGGCGCGCTTGCTGGCGGCGGCGCAAACGCGGCAACTCGTACACGTGGCGAACATGGGACTGGCGTACGGCATCCTCGAAGCGGTCGCCGCCTCGGCCACCATCCTGGCGCCACCGCTGGCCGGATATTTGTACACGCGGCAGCCGACGCTGATGTACACGCTGGCGATGGGGTTGATCGGAGCTTCGCTGCTCGTCGGTGCGGCTTTCGCTCCCCAGTCGGCAGGGAGCTCCGGTAAGCCTACTGCGCCAGAATCGCCAAAGCCTGGGGAGGAGGCTATCAGATGAGCATACCAACGATAACCACGCCGCGTCTCATCCTGCGGGCATTCACTGAAGAGGACATTGACTCGCTGCAGCGCATTTTGGGCGAAGAGGGTGTTCTGCGCTACTTTCCCAAAAGTGATCCGCCCCCACGCGATAAAGTTCAGGCCATGATCGCCCGCCAGCTCAAGCATTGGGAGGAACGCGGCTATGGGCTGTGGGCTGTAGAATCGCGCCCGACCGGCGAGCTGCTGGGGCGCTGCGGACTGCAGTATCTGCCGGAGACCGATGAAACTGAGGTGGACTTCATCCTGGGCAAGAAATTTTGGGGGCAGGGATTGGCCACAGAAGCCGGGCGCGCCAGTGTGCGATACGGGTTCGAGGAACTGCTGTTGGCGAGCATCGTCGGCATCGTGCATCCAGAGAACCTGGCCTCGCGACGCGTGCTGGAGAAACTGGGGATGAAGTTGATGGAGCGCAGGCGCTACTTTGAGATGGACTGCTATCGCTACGCCATCGAACGCGCCTGGTATCGCACCGTAGCGGAAGCGCCGGAGCAATCACTAGAGTTGTTGCAGAATAGCGCTGGCGGGGATTCAGCCACAGAAAGACACAGAAATCCACAGAAAAATCACGCGAACCGACACGTAAATCCCTATTCTGTGTCCTTCTGTGTTGACTGGTTCTCACACGCTCTGGATTCGGATTGGTGGCGTGTGAGAACCAGTCAGTGATTCTGTGGCTAGCGGCTTATTTTGCAACAACTCTACTGTGAAAGTAAGGTGAGAGTAGCGATGAGGAAAGCAACCAGCAAACCATTGCAATTGGTTTTTGTCTATGCCCGGAAGTACATCCTGGCTTTGAGCCTCACCGTGCTCAGCATGCTCTTGCTGGTCGGGGTGCAGTTGCTCATCCCCTGGATCATCAGAACCTTGATTGCAGCGATTACCGAGCCGACAACTGCTCAGGCCTCAATGACTCTGATCGGCCGACTGACGCTGCTGGTTTTGTTGGTCTACGTGGCCCGCGCCGGGTTACAGTTTGTGCGCAGCTACATGGCCCACGTGGCCGGCTGGGGCGTGGTGGCCGACGTGCGTAAACACATCTACGAGCATCTGCAGCGTCTGACCCTGCGCTTCTACGAAGACAAGCAGACCGGCCAGTTGATGTCCCGCCTGGTGAACGACTCCGAGCTGTTTGAGAGCCTGATTGCCCACGCTGTCCCGGACGTTTTCGTCAACGTCCTGACCCTGGTCGGCGTGAGCGCGGTGCTCCTCACCCTGAACTGGCGCCTGATGCTCCTGAGTTTGATCCCCATTCCGCTGGTGGTGCTCTCGTTGCAGGTCTACGCCCGCTACGTGCGCCCGGCCTTTCGGGAGCGGCAGAAGGTTCTGGGCGATCTCAATGCCATGCTCAACGATAACCTTTCCGGCATCCGTGAGATCAAGGCTTTTACCCGCGAGGAAGAGGAAGTTCAGCGCATCGGCATGGGCATTGAAAACTACCGTCGCTCCCTGCTCAGCGCCTTGCGGCTCATGGCCACCTTCCAGCCGTTTGTGGAGTTCGCCTCATCGCTCGGGCTGCTCATCGTCATCTATTTTGGTGGGCAACTGGCCTTCCAGCAGGTGCTGCCCGTGGCCGACCTGGTGGCCTTTTTCCTCTACCTGGAGATGTTCTACCAGCCCGTGCGTAACCTGAGCGGCGCTTGGGAGCAGGTGCAAACCGCTCTGGCCGGCGCAGACCGGGTAGGCGATTTGCTGGAAGAGGAACCAGAGATTCGTAGCCGTCCCGACGCGCTGGCCCTGCCGGGCCGTGCCCAGGGCGACATCTGCTTCCATGAGGTGAGCTTTCAATACACCCAGGGCGACGGGGTCCTGGATCAGATCTCGCTGGATGTTCCGGCCCATCAGGTAGTGGCCCTGGTCGGGCCGACCGGCGTGGGCAAGTCCACGCTGGTTAGTCTCATTCCCCGCTTCTACGACGTCAATAGCGGCTCTATCACCCTGGATGGCCACGACATTCGGGATCTGACCCTGGAGAGCCTGCGCCGCCAGATTAGCATCGTTCTGCAAGACGTGTTTCTCTTCCATGGCACGGTGCGCGAGAACATCCTCTTTGGCCGGCCAGAGGCCACCGAGTACGACGTCATCGCCGCGGCGCAGGTGGCCAACGCCCACGATTTCATCATGGCCTTGCCCGATGGCTACGATACGTTCATCGGCGAGCGGGGGGTCAAGCTCTCTGGCGGACAGAAACAGCGCCTGTCCATTGCCCGCGCCGTGCTCAAGGATGCGCCCATTCTGATTCTGGACGAAGCGACCTCCTCCGTGGACACAGAGACCGAGCTTTTGATTCAGCAGGCTTTGGAGCGACTCATCGTGGGCAAAACCACGATCATCATCGCCCATCGCCTGTCCACCATCCGCAAGGCAGATAGGATTGTGGTGCTGGAGGGCAAGCGCATCAAAGAGATGGGCACCCACGAGCAGTTGCTGGCCCTGGATGGCCTGTACAAGCGTCTACACACCGTGGCGGTGACGGTTTGACCGGTTCACCACCGTTGGCTGCAGACGCAGAAATTAGGGCGAGGCATTATTCAGCATATCCGGCCTATCCCTGATGCCTGCGCCACGCTGATACAGGGTAGTTGCACAACCTCGCCGGAATGCCTCTGAAGCGCCATCACGCCTTACTTCCCGAAACGGCGGGCGTGATGGCACTTCATCGCCCCTACGCCTGCTGGCCAACGCCCCTGCGTTGCGGCAGGCGTTTTTGTTTAGCCTGTAGCTGTTGTGTCTGGGGTGGCCACCACCTTGACCTTGGGGACCTGTAGTAACGATTTCAATCGTCGTTCCCGGGAACGGCGACTCAAGTCGCTACTACGTCCGCGCCTAATGCCTGGGGTGGCAGTTTTGGCCTGTCCCCCACCCGTGGCGCTCCCGGCCACCGCCTTGACCTTGGGACCTGTAGTAACGATTTCAATCGTCGTTCCCGGGAACGGCGACTCAAGTCGCTACTACGTCCGCGCATAACGCCTGGGGTGGCAGTTTTGGCCTGTCCCCCCACCCGTGGCGCTCCCGGCCGCCGCCTTGACCTTGGGACCTGTAGTAACGATTTCAATCGTCGTTCCCGGGAACGGCGGCTGAAGTCGCTACTACGTCCGCGCATAATGCCTGGGGTGGCAGTTTGGGCCTGTCCCCCACCCGTGGCGCTCCCGGCCGCCGCCTTGACCTTGGGGACCTGTAGTAACGATTTTAATCGTCGTTCCCGGGAACGGCGACTCAAAGTCGCTACTACGTCCGCGCATAATGCCTGGGGCGGCAGTTTGGGCCTGTCCCCCACCCGTGGCGCTCCCGGCCGCCGCCTTGACCTTGGGACCTGTAGTAACGATTTCAATCGTCGTTCCCGGGAACGGCGCCTCAAGTCGCTACTACGTCCGCGCCTAGCGTCTGGGGTGGCAGTTTGGGCCTGTCCCCCACCCGTGGCGCTCCCGGCCGCCGCCTTGACCTTGGGACCTGTAGTAACGATTTTAATCGTCGTTCCCGGGAACGGCGCCTCAAGTCGCTACTACGTCCGCGCCTAGCGCCTGGGGTGGCAGTTTGGGCCTGTCCCCCACCCGTGGCGCTCCCGGCCACCGCCTTGACTTACGGGATATTTCGGTTTATAATCCTGGCGAGGCAGAAACTGCGGCCAGAAAGACGGTCTTATGTCCCCTTTCGTTGAAGGACTTGTTGCTGGCTATGGCATCGCCATCCCCGTCGGTGCAGTGGCCATCCTCATCGTCAACACCGCCATCCGCTGCGGCTTCCGCCTCGGCTGCCTGGCGGGTGCCGGAGCGGCCACGGCGGACGTCCTCTACGCCATTCTGGCCAGCATCGCTGGCGTGGCGCTGACCGTGGCCCTGCAGCCGCTGGCCGTGCCCCTGCGCTTGCTCGGCGGCCTGGTGCTCAGCGGCATAGGCTGTGTGGGCCTGTGGCAGGGGTGGCGGCGCTCCGGCCAG